>Ga0187892_10001709_pt1 | contig 48347 bp, 51 predicted proteins | sample MA1701073metaG_FD_139345 | JGI IMG/M metagenome (GOLD analysis project Ga0187892, IMG submission 139345) | Bio-ooze microbial communities from a basaltic lava cave in the Kipuka Kanohina Cave System on the Island of Hawaii, USA - MA170107-3 metaG ...
CGTCCGCCGGCCGGCGTCGAGCACCGCGAGGAAGATGGTGACGAACATCCCGCGGTCGAGGTCGCTCAGCAGCACGTGGTTGGCCGCCGTCAGGATCTGCCGCGGCGACTTCGCCATCGACGCGATCGCGCGCAGCACGGCGCGCGCCTCGACCATCAGGAGCGCCCCCGCGAGCCCCTTCCCCGACGCGTCCGCGACGAGGATGGCGAGCCGCCCGTCCGGCAGCGGGAAGAAGTCGTAGAAGTCCCCTCCGACCTCGCCGGCCGGCTGGTAGTAGCAGGCGAGGTCCCATCCGGGAATCGCCGGCGGCGCCGGCAGGAGCCGGTTCTGGATCTTCCGCGCGACTTCGAGGTCCTCCTGCAGCGAGCGCAGGTTCTCCGCCACGCCGCGCAGCGCCTGCGGGTTGTGCGACACCGTCCGGAAGATCCGCGTCCGGGTCTCGTCGCCCATGATGGCCCACTATACCTATAATGAGGGGGCGAGTGCATCGCTTCGCCTACAGCACCCCCCTTCGCCGTCCCACGTCGCTCCGGGCGAGTCGGAAAGGCTACGGGGGGCGAGAGGTCTGACCCATGCATCGATTCGCCTATTCAACCAACGCCTACACCGAGTGGCCGCTCGAACGCGCCATCGCCGACGTCCGCGAGCGCGGCTTCGACGGCGTCGAGATCCTCGCCGACGTCCCGCACGCGTGGCCGGAGACGGCGGACGCGGCGAAGATCCGCGCGGCGCTCGCCGGCTTCCCGATCTCCAACCTCAACGCGAACACGTTCGAAGGCCGCGAGGCGCCGGGGCTGATCGATCTCGACCCGGCCGCGCGCCAGCGCAAGATCGACTACGTCAGGCGCGCGATCGACCTCGCGCGGGCGCTCGGCGCGCCGTCCGTCTGCACCGCGACGGGGCCCGCGCCCGAGGGGCTGCCCGCGGGCAAGGTCTCGGCGCTCCTTTACGACGCGTTCGACCGGCTTCTGACGCACGCCGAGGGCGCCCCGCAGGTGCGCGTCGGCATCGAGTACGAGCCCGGCTTCCTCGTCCACGCGATGCGCCCGGCGCTGCGGCTCATCGAGGAACTCGACCATCCGCTCATGGGCGTCAACCTCGACCTCGGCCACGCGCAGGTCGAGGGCGAGGACCTCGCGGAGGCGATCGCGGCGTTCGGCGCGCGCATCTGGAACATCCACCTCGAGGACATCCGCGGGCGCGTGCACGAGCACCTCGTGCCGGGCGAGGGGGACGTCGACTTCGCGCGCGTACGCCAGGCTCTCGACCGCATCCGCTACGACCGCTTCGTGACGCTGGAGCTTTACCCGTACAAGAAGGACCCCGGGGGCGCGGGGGCGCGGGGGCTCGCGCACCTGCGGCCGATCTTCGCATGAGGACCTTCGCGCTCATGCTCCTGCTGCTGCTCGACACGTCGGGCCGGCGCTCGCCGCAGAGGATCGTCGTCGAGCTCGGGCGCGGCATCCGCCTCGAGTTCGTCCGCGTCCGCGCGGGGACGTTCGCGATGGGGGACGCCGGCTCGGCGCGCGAGGTGCGCATCCCGCGCGATTTCTGGATGCAGACGACCGAGGTGACGCAGGAGCAGTGGACCGCCCTCGGCTTTGCCAACCGCTCGGAGTTCGCCGGCGAGCGCCACCCCGTCCACAACGTCAGCTGGGACGACGCGCAGGAGTTCATCGCGAAGCTCCCGGTGCGCGCCCGCCAGGCGGCGCTGCCGGCCGAGGCGGAGTGGGAGTACGCCTGCCGGGCGGGCTCGAAGGGGCGCTGGTGCTGCGGCGACGCGGAGTCGAAGCTCGACGACTACGCCTGGTACGGCCAGCGCGGCGGCGAAGGGACTCATCCGGTCGCGCAGAAGAAGCCGAACGCGTGGGGGCTCCACGACATGCACGGCAACGTGCTGGAGTGGGTCCACGACCGCTCCGAGGAGGCCGGGCACCGCGTCATGCGCGGCGGCGGCTGGTTCGGCGCGGCGGATGGCGCGGCTTCGGCGCGCCGCCATCACTACGAGCAGAGCTACCGGGGTCGCATCAACGGCTTCCGCGTCATCCTGCGAGCGCGATGACGTCGATCTCGACCGCGAGCCCCTTCGGCAGCGCGCCCGCCTGGATCGTCGAGCGCGCCGGCGGATCCTTCGGGAAGTACGTCGCGTAGACTTCGTTCACCTTCGCGAAGTCGCCGATGTTCGCGAGGAAGATCGTCGACTTCACGACGCGGTCCATCGACGTGCCGGCCGCCGCAAGCACCGCCCTGATGCTCTCGAGCACCCGCTTCGCCTGCGACGCGACATCGTCGGACACGACCTGGCCGGTCGCCGGGTCGATGGAGATCTGCCCCGAGACGAACACGAAGCCGCCGGCGCGGACCGCCTGCGAATAGGGGCCGATCGGCGCGGGCGCCCTGTCCGTACGAATGATGTCGCGCATCGCGCCGGGGATGGTATCCGGCGCGGCCGCGCCCACCAAGCTATAATCGCGGCGAATGTCCGACGCGACTTCGCGCCGCTGTCCCGACTGCGGCGAGCTCCTCGCCCCGGGGGAGGCGGCGCACGCGCACGGCTCCTCCGCCGACATCGAGACGCTCAAGGTCGGCGGCACGACGGCGCGGCGGGCGCCCGAGATGCCGCCCGAGGTCCGCGAAGCCGCGAAGGACCCGCACGCGCTCTACAACCAGTACGTGCTCGTCGCGGAGGTCGGGCGCGGCGGCATGGGCACGGTCTGGAAGGCGTACGACCGCTCGCTCCTGCGCTGGGTCGCGGTCAAGTTCCTGAACGACACCGACGAGGACAGCCTGCGCCGCTTCCACCGCGAGGCGCAGATCGCGGCGCGCGTGCGGCACCCGCACATCGCGCCGATCTTCGAGGTCGGCGAGTCGCGCGGCCGCCACTTCATCGCGATGGAGTTCATCGCGGGCCGCTCCATGGACAAGGTGAAGCTGCCGGTGCGCGAGATCGTCGAGATCATGGCGAACGTCTGCGACGGCGTCGAGGCGGCGAACAGGGCGGGCGTCATCCATCGCGACCTCAAGCCGCAGAACGTGATGCTTACCGACGAGCGCTGGCCTTACGTCACCGACTTCGGCCTCGCCAAGGCGCTCACGGACAGCTCGCTTTCGGTGAGCGGCGCGGTCCTCGGCACGCCGGCCTACATGTCGCCGGAGCAGGCCGAAGGGCGGCTCGACCTCATCGACGCGCGCACGGACGTGTACGGCCTCGGCGCGACGCTCTATGCGCTCCTCGTCGGGCGGCCGCCGTTCGGCGCGGAGACGCCGCTCGACACGCTCGTGCAGGTCACGCGCGACGACCCGCCGGCGCCGTCGGCGATCAACCCCGAGGTGCCGCAGCAGGTGCAGAACGTGGTTCTCAAGGCGCTGGAGAAGTCGAAGGCGCGGCGCTACTCGAGCGCGGCCGACTTCGCGGCCGACCTGCGGCGCTGGCTGGCCAACGCGAGCGTCATGGCGAGCACGCCCAATCCGATGCGGCTCGCGGCGCGCCGGATCGCGCGCCATCCGTGGGCGGTGACGCTCGCGCTTCTCGCGGCCCTCGGCGCCGTCATCGCGTTCACCGTGGGGCGATCGAAGCGCACGGGCGCGGGCGACGTCTGGGTCGCCGAGTGGCAGCGCCTCCGCGGGCCGCTGGCGTTCGAGACGTTCGACCCGAAGGCCGATGGCGCGGCGCTGTGCGCGCACCTCGCGCGCATGAGGGAATCGGCCAAGCCGTCCGACGCCGACCTCGTCGCCGAGTGGTTCGGGCGGCAGCTCGACGCCGCGAACACGGCGGTGCCGGCCGACCGCAAGCTCTGGCTGGAGCATCGGGAGGCGGCCGCGCGGGTCGTCGCATGGGCGGGCGCCGTGAAGGCGGCGATCGCGGGTGTTGACGCGCTGGCGCCGCTCGGCCCGAACCTCGACTTCACGCGGCAGAAGGCGGAGCGCGTCTCGGCGTGGCGCGGGATGGTCCGCCTGCGCGTCTTCGTCTGGCCGTACGCGCGCGTGTCCGGGCCCGGCCTCGGGCCGGCCGACACGCCCGCGGTCTTCGAAGAGGTGGAGATCGGCGACTTCGAGCTCACGCTGGAGCATCCGCAGCACGGGAAGCGGACGGTCGCGGTGAAGGACCTCGAGAACGGCGGGACGTACACGGTCGTCGGGCGGATGGACGCGCCCGAGACGCTGCGCCTACTTCGATAGGCGCTCGAAGACGTCCGCGACGCGCGGGCCGTAGCGGCCCGGCTCGACTGGCCCCCCGGCATCGCGCAGCTTCTTCGCCTCGCCCGAGAGCGCGGCGACCGCCTGCTCCGTCGTGCGACCCTGCAAGAGATGCGACATTGCGCCCGCCGCCACCGCCAGCGACAGGGCGCGGCGCCGCGACTCCCGCGGCAGCTCCGACTCCAGGAGCAGGGTCAGCGACATCCAGACGCGGGTCAGCGCATGGTCCGGCGCCTCCGATGTGAAGGCGCCGTCGAGCGCCTTCTGGAGCTCGTCGACCTGCGACGGATCAGCGTATGCGAAGCCGACGCGCGCGAGCTGGCCGGCAAGCTCCGCCAGCATCTCCTCCGTCTTCCCCGGCGGCCGGCGCGCCTTCACCGCGTCGGCGAACGCGTTCCAGCGGACCAGGGCCGCCTCCACCTCCTGCCTGAGCCGCTTCACGCCCGCTTCATCGAGCTCTCGCCCGCCCGCCCACCGCTCCATGAAGGCGTCGTGGGCCAGCCGGGCCGCCGCGCTGAAGCGCTCCGACCCCGGCTCCGCCGCGAGCGCCGCGTCGAGCATCGCGCCGGCCGCTGCCTGCGACGGCTCCTTGTGAAGCGCCGCGAGCGCCGCGTGGAACGCGCGCATCCACGCCAGGTCCGCGAGCTCCCCGACGAGCGGGTCGCCCGCCGGCAGCCGGAAGCGGCGGTCGAACTCCTCGGCCGTCACCGCCGCGAGCCGTTTCGCCGTCAGCGGCGCCGGGAGCCCCTGCCAGTAGTCCGCGAGCTGCCGCGCGACCGCGTCCGCGCAGCGCCGCTCCACGTCCGCCGCCTCCCGCGCGCGCTCCTCCGCGTCGAGCTTCGAGCCGGAGACGTAATCGTGCGCCGACCGGTACTGGCCGCGGTCGACGAGGTCGCGGACCGTCACGCGGACGATGCGCGACTCGACGTCGCGCAGATGGCCGCGGCTCGCCTCGACGCCGAGCTTGATCGACTCGAGGAGGTCGGTCCTCGCCGCCTCGAGCGACTTGAGCGCGTCGGCGGGCTTTTCCGACTCGGCGATCTTCGCGCGGGCGCGGGCGCGGTACTGGAGGGGGAAGAACTCGTACCACTCGGTGTAGACGCCCTTCAGCTCCTCGATGCGCATGAGGCACTCGCGCTTCCTGATCTTCGCGTCACTGATGATGCGCGAGCAGCGGTCGACGGCGGCGGCGGGCTCCGCGTCGATGAGCTTCTCCGCCTTCCTGCAGTCGTTGTACGCGGCCCAGTAGATGGAGCGCTCCTCGCTCGGGACGGTCTCCTTCGCCTGCAGGAGGAGGGCGGCCGCGAGAAGCCACATGGCGCCATCGTACAGGAAATCCCCCGCAACCGGGACATGGGAGGAAGAACCGCAGAGACTCGCGCAGAGCCCGCCGAGATCGCGGAGGAGAGGTCGGATCGCAATTCCTCCGGGTCTTTCCGTGTCCTCCCGTGTTTTCCGTGCTTCCGTGTTGAATCCACCGGGGACTCGGCGCAGGAGTGACGCCTGCGCGAAGCGTGCTGCTTCCAACGCGCGCTGCCGGGGGTTGGATTCAGGGGCGAGATCGGATATCTTGCGTGGCTTGGACACGAAAAAACCGGATCCCGACGACCAAAGGGACGAGTCGGAGGAGCCCTCGAAGCCGACCGTGCCGCCCGCCTCCGGTCCGTACGGGGAGACGCTGCTCGATCTGACCCCCACGTCGGAGCGCGACCAGAAGGAATACCACACGCCGCCATCGAAGAAGCCGGCGGGGGATCCGCTGAGCTTCCAGGGCATCGAGATGACCCAGGGCAACCGCACCCCGCCGTCGCAGGGTTCGCAGGGGGGCCGCCGCCCGCCGCGCAAGTCGGAGCTGGACGCGGCCCCGCCCGAGGTGCGCGAGGCGCTCCAGGACCCGCAGAAGCGCCTCAACCAGTACGTGCTCGTCAAGCAGGTCGGCCAGGGCGGCATGGGCGCCGTCTGGAAGGCGTGGGACCTCAAGCTCACCCGCTTCGTGGCCCTCAAGTCGTGAGGACGGGGTCGTCCTCGAACGCCGTGTAGCTTCCGCCCATCGCCTTGGTGCGGGCGCCGACCTGCTGGTCCTGGGCGTACGCGGCGGCGGCGACCGCCAGCAGCGCCGCGAGGACCGTGACCGTTTTTTTCATTCTCGTCCCTCCACGGAGCGCGGATTATAGGCGGGGCTTCGTGCCCCCGTACAGATATTGAGATGGCCGCCCGGCCTTGGCGGGGGATTTCGGGCTATGCTTAGGTCGTGGCCCGGATCCCCATCGACCGGTTCGCCGCGATCGCCGTGCGCCGCGGCTTCCTCTCCCGCAAGCAGCTGGAGGTCGCGCTGCGCGAAGTCGGGCTCAAGTCCGCCCTCGACCGCCAGACGCTCATCGCCGCGCTCGTCCGGCGGGGCGACCTGTCGTCCGGGCAGGTCGAGCACATCCTGCAGATCCTGCGGGGGCGCGACCTCTGGTGCGCGGGGTGCAAGCAGGTCCGGGCCGTCGACCGCTTCGATCCGCAGCGCGAGTATCCCTGCCCCACGTGCAAGCGGGCGCTCCGGCGGGTCGACGGGCTCGACGGCCAGTCGAACCACCGCATCGACGAGATCTTCGAGGAGATCGAGGCGGAGACCGGGTCGATCCGCTTCTCGAAGTGGAAGGTCATCCGCCGGCTCGGCTCGGGCGGGATGGGGCGCGTGTACCTCGCGCGCCACCGCAAGCTCAACAAGCTGGCGGCGATCAAGGTGCTGCCGCCCGACCTGGCGGCGGACGGCGAGTTCGTGAAGCTCTTCGTGCGCGAGGGGCGGGCGCTCGCGCAGCTCAAGCATGCGAACATCACGGAGGTGTACGACATCGACCAGGAGTCGGGCGTGCACTTCCTGGTGATGGAGTTCGTCGACGGGGTGAGCCTGAAGGAGCTCCTCGAGCAGTCGGGCATCGTCGCCCCCAAGGTGGCGCTGAAGATCGCGATGGAGGTGTGCCGCGCGCTCGAGGAGGCGCACGGGCACGGGTTCGTGCACCGCGACATCAAGCCGGGGAACATCCTGCTGGGGCGGACCGGCGAGATCAAGCTGACCGACTTCGGGCTCGTCCGCGAGATGACGCCCGACTCGTGCACGTGGACGGGCGCGCTGCTCGGCACGCCGCACTACATGTCGCCGGAGCAGGCGCGCGGCAAGCCGGCCGACGCGCGGTCGGACCTGTATTCGCTGGGCGCGACGCTCTACATCATGCTCACGGGGACGACGCCGTTCGCGGGCTCCGACACGGTGACGATCCTGCTCAAGGTGGTGAACGACTTCCCGCCGGAGATCACGACGCTCAACCCGGCGGTGCCGCGCCCGCTCGCCCACGTCATCAGCCACCTGATGGCGAAGATGCCCTCGCAGCGGCCGCAGAGCGCGACCCAGGCGCTGCGGGAGCTGGAGCGGTGCGCCAACGAGACGCGCGCTACGGGGCGGCAGAAGAAGGTGGAAAGGGCCTGAGGGACAGTCTCAGGTTTCACGTATCACGTTTCAAGTCGTCGATCGCCTGCAGTCGCACGTCGTCATGCGTCCGGCGTAGCGACGCTCCCGTCTCACGCGCACTTGCTCACCGCGGTACTGAGACCGTCGCTGGAGTGCTCGGAGTGCGGAGGTCAAGCCGTCGGGCGGTCGAGCGGTTGAGCGGTCGAACGGTTGAACGGTCGAACGGTCAACAGCACGAAAACCCCCGCGTAGCACACCGCGACAATCACCGCGAGCGCGTTGTAGCCGAGCGCCATGCTGGAGTACTCGACGAGCCCGCCCGCGGTCGCCCCGAGAAGGTTCCACCCGAAGAGCCGCTCGGGCGTCTCCTGGTCGCGGAAGGCGACGCTGAAGATGACGTTCGCGAAGTAGATCGCCGAGAACGTCATCAGGCTCGCCAGCACGAACCGCAGCGCCGTCGACTCGACCGCCAGCAGGCCGCTCAGCGGGAACGCGAGCGTCGAGAGGCACGACGCCAGGAGCAGCGCGAACGCCGCCGGCAGCACCCAGCGCCCCCGCAGGGCCGCCGCCGTCCAGTTCGCCGCCAGCACGAGCGACAGGATCGCCAGGAAGACGAGCGACGAGTTGAGCCAGGTCGTCCCGAAGAGGAGGCTGAACTGCACGATCGACTTCGTCTCCAGGAGCAGGAACGCGACGCCCATGAAGACGAACGCGAGCTTCGTCGGGAGCGGCGTTCCCTCCGGGCTCAGCCGCTGCAGGAGCGCCGCGAGGCCGACGAGCGCCGCCCCGAGCCCGGCCAGCGCCCAGAGGTACATCGACGGGATCCCCCGCTCCTTGAGGTATGGGAACGGCCAGTCGTCCGTCGGAATGACGGGCGGGCCCGACGGGAACGCCGGCGGCGGCGCCTCGATCGAGCGTCCGACGAGCAGCATGCGGAAGTCGGGCTCGACCTCCTTGATGACGAGCGCGTGCCGGCCGGTCGCCGCGTGGATCATCGCCTGGAATTTCTCGACCAGCCAGGGCCGCCGGTAGTGGTTGTAGAGGGTGATGTCGCCGCCCTCCTCGAGCAGCGACCACGCGCGGCGGATCGAGTCCTCCGTGAAGAGGTAGTTCTCCAGCCGCAGCTGCGCCATCGAGCTGACCTTGACGAGCGAGTCGGTGAGCGCGTAGATGACGAGGTCGTAGCGCCGTGTCGTGCGCGTCATGAAGGCGCGCGCGTCGTCGACGACGAGCGTGACGCGCGGGTCCGAGTACGGCTTCGCAGGGTGGTGCAGGCGCCCGAGCCGCGCGATCGCGGGGTCGATCTCGACGGCGTCGACGTGCGCGGCGCCGTTGGCGAGCGCGGAGGCGACGTCGTTGCCGGAGCCGGCGCCGATGACGAGCACGCTGCGGTAGGGCGGCCTTCCGGCGCGCTTCCGCCGGTCGTGCGGCTCCTGGTAGAAGAGCTGCGCGATCTGGTCCGGCGGGAGCATCACCTGGTGGATGATGCCGTTGGCGAAGATGCGGTGGCGCGGCGGCTTCGGCGGGTCGACGTACTCGATCTTCTGGTAGGGCGACCACGCGACGTCGAACGCGCCCGCGTACTCCGGGTGGGCCAGCATGCGCGTGTCCTGGTGCTGGGCCAGGATCGCCGCGAGCGCGACGGGCGCCGCGGGGATCCAGCGCGTGCGCCACGGGCCGTCGTCGGCCGCGAGGAAGAGCGGGATGGCCGCGGCGAACCACGCGAAGGCGGGGAGCTCCAGCGCGCTCGCCGCCATGAAGGCGGCGATGCCGGAGAGCGAGCCGGCGATGTCGAAGGTGTAGGCGCGCAGGGGCGGGAGCTCGCGGAAGACCTTGGCGGTGCGCTGGGCGATCAGGGCGAAGAGGGCCACGACCACGACGAACCAGACCGCGAAGAGGCCGAGCCCCAGCGCGGCGGATGGAGGCGTAGAGGTGAAGTAGAGCTCGCCGCCGATGTCGCCCGCCCAGTTGTCGCCGAACCCGGGTACGCCCGGGCGAGCGACGCCGACGAACACGATGAGCGCCGCCAGCACGAACGCCGCGCCGCGGTAGAGGATCGCGGAGCGCGCCTCCGGCACCCACGGGTGAAAGACGAAGCCGACGCCCATGCCGACGAAGACGGCCAGGAGCACGAGGTTCGGGAAGTAGCCGAGGTTCCAGACGCTGCCGGCGAGGTAGCGGATGAGCGCGAGCTCGAGGAAGAGCGTGAGGAAGCCGAGGAGGAAGAGCTTGAGCGGCGCGCGGGGCATGTGGCGTGCATTCTAGCGTGGCACGGGCGGGCCGGGCACGAGGTACACGCGCCAGGAGTCGGGTGCCGCGAAAGCGGTCACATCTCCCTCAGGCGTTCCACCGCCGCCTGAGCGACCCTCTCGGCCAGCCAACCCAGGTCGAGCGGCTTGCGCACCACCTCACAGGCCCCGGCTTCATACGCGTCCTGCACGACCTTCCATTCAGGATACGCCGTGATGAGGATGACGCGAGGTGGCCGATCCCGCATCTGTTCAAGCGCCGGGAGAGGCGCGCGAGGCAGTCGAGGCCGCGCGTTGAGAGCACGCTCGAGGAGGTGGCCCCGTGAGGACGTCGGGGCTGCTCCGTCACCGCCCGGAGCTTACGGAGTCGCTCGCGAGCGTGATCGACCATCTGCGCGCGCGGGCGGGCGACAAGCTGAGGCCGGCGCTGCTGGGATCGACCGATGTCTTCCTGGACCGGCTGGCCGACCACATCGCCGAAGAAGAGCATCGCCTGTTCCCGGCCCTCGGCATGGCTTCGGATCACGCGGCGCTGCACTCCGCGGCCCGGCGTCTCGTGGTCGGAATCCTGAAGGGCGACGACGTGATTGACGCGGCGCGCGTCCTGCTGGTGCAGTTGCTGCAGCACATCCGGCGCGAAGCAGCCGGCTCCGCTACCGCGGCGCCGTCCGCCTCCTCAGCAGCAGGATGAAGAACGGCGCGCCCGCCAGCGCCGTCACCGTGCCGACCGGCAGACCCGCCGGCGGCAGGACCGCCCGCGACACCAGGTCCGCCGCGACGAGGAACGCGCCCCCCGCCAGAACCGTCACCGGCAGCAGCACCCGGTGGTCCGGCCCCACCAGCAGACGCACGACATGCGGCACGATGAGCCCCACGAAGCCGATGATCCCCACCATCGCCACCGCCACCGCCGCGCTCACCGCCCCCGCCGCCAGCAGCACCTTCTTCACCCGCTCCACCTCGACTCCGAGCTGCTGCGCCGGCTCCTCGCCCAGGAGCATCACGTTCAGGTCGCGCGCGAAGACGCCGACCGCGCCGAGCGAGAGCACGACGAACGGGACCGCCACCTTCACCCGGTTCCACGCGTCCGCCCGCTCGAGGCTCCCCATCATCCAGAAGAGGATCTCGTTCCAGTTGCGCGCGTTCAGCAGGAGCATGACCGACACCGCCGCCGACGCGAACGCGCCGACCGCAAACCCCGCCAGCAGCAGCGTCGTCACCGGCACCCGCCCGCCCGTCGCCGCCAGCCGCCACACCAGCCACGCCGCGCCGAGCGCACCGGCGAACGCGGACAGAGTCACCGCGCCGAGCCCGAGCACCGTCACCTCGACGCCGCTCACGATCGCCGCGACCGCTCCGAGCGCCGCGCCGCCCGAGATGCCGACGACGAACGGATCGGCGAGCGGATTGCGGAAGAGTCCCTGGAACACCGCCCCCGATCCCGCCAGCGCCGCCCCCACCACGAACGCCAGCAGCGCCCGCGGCAGGCGCACGTTCACCACGATGTCGTGATGCCGATCCCCCGCCCGCAACCCGTCGACCACCTCGCGCGGACTCAGCCCCGCCGGCCCGACGAAGAGCGAGACGGCGACGAGCGCGACGGCGATCGCCGCAAGCGCGGCGAGCTTAGTCGCCATGCAGCAGCCTCGCCGCCAGCTCCAGCCCGTCCGCCAGCCGCGGCGTCGGGTAGATGAACGCCTCCTTCGGCACGACGTGCACCCGCCCCGCCCTCACCGCCTTCAGGTTCGCCCACCCCGCCCGAGACGCGAGGTCCTTCGTCTGCCCGTGCGCGATGAAGATGACGTCGGGATCGCGCTTCAGCACCACCTCCCACGACACCATCCCCCACGCCCCCGGCAGGTCGTCCATGACGTTGCGCCCCCCCGCCCGCCGGATCGCGTCCCCCGCGTATCCGCGCGGCGACACCGACCAGAGCGGATCGAACGACGACTCGAAGAAGAAGCTCGGCGCCGGCTTCCCCTTCACGCGCTCCTCCACCGCCCGCACGCGCGCCTCTATCGCGCGCGCCGCCTCCTCCCCCCGCTCCGGGTGGCCGGTCAGACGGCCGAGCCGCCGCAGCTGCGCGGCGATCTCTTCGAACGACTCGCCGTAGATCTCGACCACCCGGATCCCCCGCTTCTCCAGGGCCCGGTTCGTCTCGCGCGTCATGCGCTCGACCGACATCACGCATTCCGGCCGCAGCGCCAGCACCTTCTCGACGTTGACGACGATGTCTCCGACCTTCTCCTTCGCCTTCGCCTCCGGCGGGTGCTCGCAGTACGTCGTTACGCCGACCACCTGGTCGCCCGCGCCGACCGCGAAGAGCATCTCCGTCACGCTCGGCACGATCGACACGATGCGGTCGTACCGCTCGGCGGGCGGCGCCGCGGGCTTCGCGTCGCACCCCGCCAGGAGCACCGCCAGGGCGAACCATCTCATGCGAACCTCGGGAGCACGGTCAGCCGCCCGTCCCGCTTCTCAATGTCCACGGGAACGCGATACACCCGCTCGAGATGCTCACGTGTCAGCACCTCCTCCGGCGCGCCCGCCGCGACGATCCGCGCCCGGTCGAGCAGCACGAGCCGCGCGCAGTACGCCGCCGCGAGATTCAGGTCGTGCATCACCGCGACGACCGCACAGCCCAGCTCGCGCACCATCTTCATCGTCTGCACCTGATGGCCGATGTCGAGATGCGCCGTCGGCTCGTCGAGCAGCAGCACGCGCGGCTCCTGCGCGAACGCGCGCGCCAGCACCACCCGCTGCCGCTCCCCGCCCGACAGCTCCGTCACCGGCCGCTCGCGCAGATCCCATGTCTCCGTCCGCTCCATTGCGCGACGGACGATCCCGACGTCGCGCGGCGACTCCGCCTGGAAGCGCCCGAGATGCGGCGAGCGGCCCATCGACACCATCTCGCGGCACGTGAACTCGAACGGCGGCATCCCCTCCTGCGGGACGACCGCGATCGTCCGCGCCGCCTCCGCAGCGGGCACCCCATAGAGGTCGCGCCCCTCGAGCAGCGCCCGCCCGAGCTTCGGCCGCAGCACGCGGCTCATCGCGCGCAGGAGCGTCGACTTCCCCGCGCCGTTCGGCCCGAGCACCCCGACGACGTCCCCCGCGCCGATCCGCAGCGTGACGTCCGCGAGGACGTCGATCCCGTCGTACGCGCAGGTGATCCCCTCGACTTCCAGCAGCATCAGAATTCCACCTCGAGGCTCAGGAGCCAGCTCCGCTCCGGCCCGGGGTTGAACGCGACCCCGGCGAATCCAAGGCCCCCGCTTTCATCGTAATCGCGGTCGAAGACGTTGAACGCCGACAGCGACGCCGTCGCGCGCCCCCACGTGTACCCGATCTTCGCGTCCATCAGCGCGTACGACGGCAGCTGATCGAACGAGTTCGACGTGTCGCTGATGAGGAAGCGCCGACCTACGACGCGCCCCGTCACCGTGAGGAACGCGTCGCCGACCCGCACCGTCCCGCCCGCCGTGCCGAGGTGCGCCGGCGTGACCGGGTATCGCCTGTTTTCCAGCGGCGCGCTCTGGATCACCGCGCGCGTGTACGTGTAGGTGCCGAAGACCTCCACCCGCACCGGCGCGTCCGACTCGAACGGAGTCAAGCGCAGCTCGCTCTCGATGCCCTGGTGGCGCACCTTGTCGAAGTTGAGGTTGGTGAACGTGCTCGGATTGAAGTAGATCTCGTCCTTCACGTCCATGCGGTAGTACGCGGCGCCGAACTGCCCCCATCGCGCCCACCGCACGCGCGTCCCCGCTTCGAGCGAATGCGCGCGCTCCGGCACGAGCTGCGGGTCGGCGGCCGTGAAGCCGTTCAGCTCGTCGCGCGTGGGGTACTTGAACGGGCGCCCGTACCCCGCGTAAACGCTGACCTCCTCGAGCGCGTTCCACGTGATCCCCGCCTGCGGGCTCCACTGGTCGAACGCGCGCTGGCGGTCGAACGAGAAGCCGAACGGGTCGGTCGTGTCGCGGTCGAGGCCGAGCAGCGCGCGGTCCCAGCGGACGCCCGCCGTCACGACGAGCGGATCGAACGGCCGCACCTCGAGGTGCTCGAACGCGCCGACCATCCGGCGCACGTAGTCCGCGTCGGTCGTGCTCGGCGTGCCGAAGAAGACGGACGACGAGAACGCGCGGGCCTCCTCGTACGCGAGGTCGAGCCCCGTCGTGAACTTCCACTTCAGCCCGAAGAGCGGCACGTCGACGACGCTCTTGAGGTAGAGCGCCGAGAGGTCGAACTCGTCGTCGGAGTCGAACGTGCCGATGCCGAAATCGAAGAAGCCGCTCGACTCGCCGCGCGTCCCGCTGAGCTGTGCGGAGAACTCCCCCAGCGCCCCGCCGTCGTAGACGATCACCACGTCGGCGAAGACCTCCGACCGCGCGCCGAAGTCGTTCGGCGTGACGGTGGCGTCGCGCCCCAGCGTGTCGATCTGCGCCTGCGTGAGCGTTCCGGGCCGGCGGCGGTCGTCCTCGTGGCCGCCGACCTTGAGGTGGGCCGTCCACTGGTCGTCGATCGGCACCTCGATGCGGCCCGAGAAGTTGAGCCCGCGGTACGCGCTGTTGTCGCGCCAGCCGTCGGTGCGCTCGGCGGAGCCGAACGCGCTGTAGAGGACGTCCGCCGTCCCGCCGCGCGCCTCGAACGAGCCTCCGTACGTCGCGAACGTGCCGAGGTGGCCGGAGACGCGGACGGTCTGCTTCTCCTTGCTGCCGCGGCGGGTGATGATGTTGATGACGCCCGCGAGCGCGGGGTCGCCGTAGATCGCGCACGCGGGCCCGCGCACGATCTCGATGCGTTCGATGTCGCCGAGGGCGATCGACGCCCAGTCGGTCGCGCCGCCGATCGGGTTGTACGTCCGCCGGCCGTCGACGAGCACGAGCGTGCGCTGGCCGTTGCCGGAGCCGTTGTTGTAGCCGCGCAGGTCGGCGATCGCGTCGGCGGCGCCCTTGTTGGGACCCTGCGGGAAGAAGCCCGGCACGGTCGAGAGCGCCTCGATGAGGTTCGACGCGCCGCTCTTCTCGATCTGTTCGCGGGTGACGACGGTGACGCCGGACGGGACGTCGAGCACGTCGCTCTCGCGGCGCTGGGCGGTGATGACGACCTCCTTCTCCTGCTGTTGAAGGAGCAGCAGGGTCATGGCGAGCCACATGGCGGAAACCCTCTGGCTCCGCCCCTTCACGCGAGAGGCGGCGCCGTCGCCACAGGCAGGTCTTCTGGCTCCCGGATCACTCTACTCCCGCGCCTTCCCGCTTTCGCAGTGGCGTGCGGTTTCGTCCCCGGTTACAGCGGCGGGACCGCCCCGGATTCTCACCGGGTTCCCTGTTAGGCCCCGAAGCGGGGCGCCTGTGCAACCGCGCATCATAGCGGCGTGCGCATGACGAATCACGAATTACGAATCACGGGCCAACGCGCCCGATCCGCGTCTCACACACGATGGGGTTCTCCCTGCGGACGATGCTGACGGTGCTCGTCGTCCTCAGCGTCGCGGCCGTTCCCTTCATGCGCGCCTCCCGCAGCGAGGCCGCGCTCAACGCCCTGGGCGAGGCTACGCTCGCCAGGCTGATGGCCGAGCCCCCCGCCACGTGGCACGCGGCGATGTACGGCGGGACGGACGCGCAGCCCGCGCTGCGGGCCGCCGCGACGCACGGCGGGATCAACCACGTCGACACGGGCCTGGCGGTGATCATCGCCGTCGGAGCGCGGCGGCGTGAGAGCGTCCCCGTCACCGTCGAGAGCGTGTAACCCCCGGCGCCCGCCTCCTTCTCAGACTGTCGAACAATGGTTCGACGCGGGGCCTGACAGAGGCCCCTCGCTCACCATGAAGGAGGTCGCCGTGGAAGGCCAGTCGGTCCGGAACGATTACCTGGAGCAGGTGGTCAAGCAGAAGGAGCGCGTGGAGCAGGAGCTCGTCGCCCAGCGCGCGCCCAAGAAGTGCGGCGCTCGCGCGATGCTCGTGAACGCGCCCGCGGCCGGAGCGGGGGACGACAGCCGCGTGTTCGCGGCGGCGCCCGAGCCGTTCGTTTCGGGGCATGCCGTCGATGTGCGCGTCACCGGCTGGTGGCGCTGGAAGAACGTCGTCGTGCCGCCGAACGCGTATGTCGTGCACACCCGGCGCGGCCATGAGGAGCCGCTCCACTGCGGGCTGGGGATCTCGTTCCGGTACGATCCGTACACCGACAGCTTTCTCGTCGTGCCCGCCGCGATGCAGACGATCGTGATCCAGGCGAACTGCATCTGCCGCGAGCGGCAGGGGGTGCTCGTCCAGGCGTACGTGCAGTGGATCATCGACGACTTCCGGACCGCGTACCGCAAGCTCGATTTCACCGACGCGGTCGATCCGATGCGGGTGGTGAACGTGCAGCTGCGCGAGCAGGCGGAGGCGGCGATCAAGGACAAGGTCGCGACGATGTCGATCGACGAGGTGCTCTCCGACAAGCAGCCGATCATCAAGGAGCTGACGGCGCGCCTGCGGCATGTCGCCGAGGGGGAGGGGACGGACAAGGGGCTGGGGCTGCGGATCGTGACGGTGCAGATCAAGGAGGCGGTGGTCTGTTCGCCGCGGGTGTGGGAGATGCTGCAGCGGCCGTTCCGCGCGGAGCGCTCGAAGGAGGCGCGGCTGGCGGAGCTGTCGAACGAGTCGGTCGTGCACGCGCGCGAGAGCGAGCAGCAGAAGGCGCAGGAGCAGCTGCGCATCGAGACGGAGGCGGAGGTCGGGCGTCTGAACGCCGCCGCGGAGGCCGCCGCGTTCGACCGCGAGGAGCAGGAGCGCGCGCGCCGGGCGAAGATCGAGGCCGAGACGCTCGCGGCGACGATCGCGCACGAGCGGGAGAAGATGGAGAAGCAGGGGGAGCTCGCCCGGCTGCGGATCGAGCGCGAGCTGACGGAGGCCGGCATGCGCCAGGAGGCGGAGAACCGGCAGGCGGCGAAGGAGATCGAGCTGGAGGCGGCGCGCCGGCGGGTCGACAACGATCTGTCGGAGGGTGCGCTGCGGGTGCGGCTGATCGACGCGCTCCCGGGAATCGCCGAGAAGCTGCCGAAGCCGAACGAGCTGAAGACGCTGTCGATCGGCGGGGACGGCCTTGGAGCGCTCGTGGGCGGGCTGCTTACGCTGGTGCAGTCGCTGCACAACGGGAAGAGGAACCAGCCGTGAGCCATAAGCCGTTAGCCGTTAGCGCTAACGGCTAACGGTTAAGGGCTACTCGTACGCGACCGCCTCCAGCACGTTCAGCCGCGACGCCCGCCGCGCCGGCACCGCGCTCGCCGCCAGCCCCAAGACCAGCGACGCCCCCAGCGCCAGGGCGATCGTCGGCCACGGCACGTTGAACGGCACCCAGAACCCCGTCAGCTTCAGCGTGAACAGCCGCAGCGGCACCGCCGCCCCCACCAGCCCCGCCGCCACCCCGAAGAGCCCCCCCACGACCGCCACGAACACCGCCTCGATCACCACCGACCGCGCCACCTGCCCGCGCGTCGTCCCCACCGCTCGCAAGAGCCCGATTTCCCGCGTCCGCCGCAGCACCGAGATCAACAGCGTGTTCACGATCCCCAGGAAGCCGATGAACATCGCGATCAGCACCTGCACGTTCACCAGCGCGACCGACTGCTCCGTCACCTCGCGCCCGATCGCCTGCAGCTCCTTCGCGTCGTAGATGAAGAACGTGCCGCGGTCCTTCACCAGCGCTCCCAGCCGCGCGCGCACCTCCGCCGCCGACGAGCCTTTCGCGACACGGATGTCCGTGTACGTCACCGTGTCGTCCCCCCAGATCCTCTTGTACGCGCCCCGGTCCATCATGATCGTCCCCGTCGGCCACGAATAGTCCTCGACCGCCGCCAGCACGCGGAACCGCCGCGGCCCCTCCGGCGTCGGCAGCTCGATCTCCTCCCCGGCCCGCACGCCGTAGAGATGCGCCAGATTCTCCGACACCAGCAGGCTCCCGCCCGACGTGAGCGCCTCCAGGTCGAACCCGTCCGCGAACGCGCTCCCCCGCGCCCGATGCATCCGCGCGAAGAGGTCCATCTCGATCCCGAAAAGCGCGACCTCCGACCCGCGGTACGGCACGAACGTCGCCCGCACTCCGTACGCGATCTCCACCCCCGGCAGCCGCCGCACCTCCTCGACCATCGCGTCCTCGTACGCCGTCGAGCCGTACACCGTCGTCGTCAAGTCGGTGCAGTTGAGCGACATGTCGAACGGGAACACCTGCTCCATCCAGCGCTCGCCCGACAGCTTGAACGAGAGCACGACCGACGCGCTCGACACCATCATCGCGATCGCGCCGCCGAACGCGACGACCGTCAGGGCCGTCCGCTGCGGGAACTTGCTCACGTTGTCCGCCGCGAGATACCCCTCGATGCGGAAGAACCGCCGCAGGACCGGCCGCGTCGCCCGCGCCAGCCAGATCGTCACCTGCGGCGCGCAGAGCGCGATGGCGACGAACGCGACCGTCGAGAGCGCCAGCATCGCGTACGTCGGCAGCCGCTCCGGAACGCCGAGCAGCAGCGCCGCCGACACCGCGATGAGCGCCACGCCCGCCCCGAAGAGCCGCGCGTACTTCGGCGCCATCCGGTACTGGTACGTCCCCTGCCGCAGCAGCTCCACCGGCGACACCCGCATCGCCGCGATCCCGGGGAAGAGCGCGGCGCCCGCCGCCGCGAGCGTCCCCGCCCCGACCGCCGCGAGCGCGCCCGGCCACGAGAAGAGCACCTCGGTCACGTCGACCGCGAGCATGAACATGTTCACCGTCTTCGCGGTGAACTGCACCAGGCCGCGCGCCAGCCCGTACCCGATCGCGACGCCGGCGATCGAGCCGGCCAGCCCGACCAGCGTCCACTCCAGCACGACCGCCGCGAGGATCTGCCGCCGCCCCGCGCCGATGGACCGCAGGATCCCGATCTCGCGCACGCGCTCGACGACCGAGATCGACACCGAGTTGTAGATGATGAAGAGCCCGACGACGAGCGCGACCGCCGAGATCGACATCATCGAACGGATGCGCGCGAGCGCGTCTTCGACCACCGCGCTCCGGCGCGCGACCTTCCCGACGGCGTACGCCGGGCCGAGCGCCTCCTCAAGCCGCCCGCGCGGCGCGCCCATCACCTCGATCCGGTCGAAGCGCCCCTTCATGCCGAAGAGCCGCTGCGCCGCATGGATCTCCATGATCGCGAAGTTGCCGCTGAAGACGCGCGCCGGCCCCTCCGCCTCGAGCAGCCCGCTCACGACGAGCGTCGCGCGGCCGCGCGGCCCGTCGACCTCGAGCTTCGCGCCCGGCTTGAGCCCGCGCCGCTCCGCGAAGCGCCTCGTCACGACGATCGCGTCGGGCCGGAACGCCGCCGTGACGAACGCCTTCCTGTCGGCCGGCGCCGCGTCGAACCTGTACATCCGCAGCGGCGAGTCCTTCCAGAAGTCGATGCCGAGCACGAGGAGCGTTGCGTCCCCCGCGACGACCGACCGCTGGATGAGCGGGGCGGCGGCCGCGCCGGGCACGCCGCGGATCTTCTCGATCGCCCCGGCGTCGACGCCCACGCCGCCCGCGCGCGTCACCTGCCACTCGGCCTTGCCCGCGAGGTCGTCGACCGTCTTCTCGAACGAGCGCGCGACCGTGTTGTTGGCGATGTCGATCGAGACGAAGAGCGCCACGCCGAGCGCGATCGCCGCCGCGCCGAGCAGGACGCGCACCGGGCGGCGCCGCCCGTGTCGCCATGAGAAGAACCTAAGCAACGCGCCCATCTTTGAGCCGCATCGTGCGCCCCGCGAACGCCGCCGCGCCGGCGTCGTGCGTCACCATCACGATCGTGCGCCCCTCGCGCGAGGCGACGTCCCTCAGGAGCTCGAGGATCCCCCGCCCCGTCTCGCTGTCGAGGTTGCCGGTCGGCTCGTCCGCCAGCACGATCGCCGGATCGATGACGAGAGCGCGCGCGACCGCGACGCGCTGCATCTCGCCGCCCGACAGCTCGTCCGGGAAGTGCTCGCGCCGGGGCGCCAGCCCCACGCGATCGAGGAGCGCGTCGACCCGCCCGCGCGCGTCCCCCTGCCGGGCGCCGTCGAGGAGAAGCGGCAGCGCGACGTTCTCCGCCACGCGCAGGGTCGGGATGAGGTTGAAGAACTGGAAGACGAACCCGATGCGCCGGCGTCGCAGGTGCGTGAGCGCGTCGTCCGACATCTCGGACGTCGCCTGTCCTTCGAGGCGCACCGTGCCGGAGGTTGGCAGGTCGAGCCCGCCCGCCAGGTGGAGGAGCGTCGACTTGCCGGAGCCCGAGGGGCCCATCACTGCGACGAATTCGCCCTTCTCAATGCGGGCCGTCAGGCCGTCGAGCGCCACCACCTCCCGACCGCCCTGCGGAAACACCTTGCGGACGTTTTCGAATTCGATCAGGGCGCTCGATAGTAGCGGCGGCCGCCCGCTACTTCATCAGGAACTTCGCGAAGTCCGCCGCGTCCTTCCCGGTCGGCTCGAACTTCGCGGCGGTCTTCTCGTCCAACCCCAGGATGGCGAAGCCCGGGATCGGGATGCGGTCGTGGTCCGCGCTGAACTTGTACGCGTGCGGGCGGCGGATGATGACGCGCACGAACTTCTGCGACGCGCGGACGACGGCGGGATCGGCCAGCATCTTCGAGAGCGCACCGCCCTCGAACCGCGTGCCCGGTCATCACGTCTCCGCGCCGGAGATGCCGATGAGGACGAGCGTCCTGCGCTTCTTCGCCTCCTCGATCGCCGCCGCGAGCTGCGCGGGCCCGGAGTACTCCCACACCACGGCCTTCGCCTCGCGCCTGCGCTCGCCGAGCGCGACCGCGACGTCCTCCTCCTTGTCGCCGCGCTTCACCTTCGCCCTGACCTTCGCGCCCGGCTTCGCCGTGGCGACGAAGTCGTCGAGCTCGTCCCGGCTGTAGAGCTTGTTCTCGTCGAGCTGGAGGACGATGTCCCCCTCCTGGAGCCCGGCCTTGGCGGCGGGGCCGTCCTTCTCGACGGACTCCACGATCTGCCCGAGGTGGCGCCCCACGAGGACCGGCAGCCCCAGATCCTTGCCTTCCTTCTGGGTGGGCGCGCGGCTCTCAAGCCCGAGGTGCGCCGCCTTCGCGTCGGACTGCAGCGCGAGAGCCAGCACGAGCGCGATCATCTATTCCTCCACGATCCCTTCGCTCACGAGCCTGCCGATCTCCTTGCCGCCGAGGATCTGCTTGAGGTCGTCCTGCAGGTCCCTCAGCCGCCGGCGATGGATGTCGTTGAGCGTGCCGTATTCGCTCATCCGCTCCCAGATGTTCCCCTCCGCCTTCGCCCCGCCCACCATCAGCATCACCACCTCGCGCACGAGCGACTTCGTGCCCCAGGCGATCTCCGCCTTGTGCATCAGGACCGCCGCGATGCGACGCCGCACGTCCTTGCGCGCGTCCTCGTCCTTGATCGCCAGCGCGTTCGCGGTCCGGCTGAGGCGGTCGACGTCCGGCTTCGACAGCTTCGCCTCGACCTCGCCGAGATACCAGCGGATGTGCTCCTTGACCTTCTTCTGCGAGGGCTTGGAGCACGCCTCGACCATCTTCGTGATGCACTCCTTGCGCAGCTCGTTGACCGCCTCGGTGATCTGCGAGGGGAGATGCTTCTTGTCCTTGAGCTCGACGATCTTCTGGCGGATGCGGTCGACCCCGTCGTCGGCCACCTTCTGCATGATCCTGCAGTCCTCGGGGGGCAGCCCGAGCTTGATCTTCATCTCCGTGACGGGCGGGATGCCGAAGAGCGCCTTCTCGTACTCGCCGGCCAGATCGTCCTTGCGCTTCAGGAGCTCGGCGTACGCCTCCACCTGCCTCCCCGCGAGGATCTTCTTCATCTCGCCGACGGCATCGCCCTGCAGCTTCCTGAAGTCGTCGCGCGCGGCGTCCACCCCCTTGGCCTTGGCCGCCTTGCGCAGGTCCGCGAGCTTCTCGCCGAGCGTGACGTAGAGCTTGCGCACCTTGTCGCACTGGTCCTCGGTCAGCTGCAGCGCCGCCCGCAGCTCCCCCTGCGTGCCGCCCATGAGGCGGTCGAGGTCGGGGTCCTGCGCCGCCGCGGCCGCGGGGCAGGCCAGGGCGAGCGCGGCGGCGATTAGTCGTCCCATTCGTCCATCCAGCCCGTGCCGCCTCCTCCCTCGCCGAAGCCGCCGTCGCAGCACTCGCCCCACTCCTCGCACTCCTCCTCGGAGAAGCAGATGTCGTCGCAGAGGATCTCTTCGCACTCGTCCTCGTCCGGACCGCAGTAGTCGTCCCAGTCGATGCAGTCGCCCCATCCCGTGGGCGCGCACCCGAAGCAGGAAGAGCCGCTGCCGACGCCGCACGGCGGACACCCGCCGGACGATCCGCTTCCCATTCCGCCGCTTCCGCCGGAGGCGCCGCCTCCGGATCCGCCGCCTCAGCCCGCTCATCAGCCGCCCTGCGCGAGAGCCTCGCTCCACGTTCCGGCCGCGAGCAGCGCCATCAGGAAGGCGGCCGCTCCCACGATCAGCTTCGTCCTCATCCGTTCCTCCGTATCGCAAGACTCTGCGCGTATTCGTCGAACTTCACCCTCTGCTCCGGCGTCAGCTCCTCCGCGATCGTCCCGCGCCACCCGCGCTCGCAGCGCAGCTCCATGCGCTTGATGACGTCGACCATGTCGGGCGGGAAGAACGCGATGTCGCGCCGCGTTCCGGCCGCGCGCAGGATCCCCAGGCGGATGCGGTCCGACTGCGCCTCCGACGCGCCGACCCTCCGGCAGACCTCGTCGGCGACGGAATTCGCGAGCGCGACCACCGCCTCCGTTTGCCTCCGGTCGATTTCGCGCGCGACGTCCGGCAGACTGTCGAGGTCGAGGCCGGCCAGCAGGTCGCGTCCCACCAGTTCGCCCGCGGGCACCTCGCCGGCAAGGTAGCGGCCGAGCCGGCGCATCCCGTCGTCCGTCGCGCGCGCGACCGCCTCGTGCACGAACCGCGACTCGCGATCCGACAGCTCCGTCCCGCGCACGAGCGCCTGCTCGATCGGATCCGTGCTGACGCGGCTCAGGATCTCCGCCAGCTCCTTCGAGTCGTCGGACGCGGCCGGAGGAGGCGGAGGGACCACGCGCGCCAGGCGGTCCTCGAGGGCCCGCACGCGCGAATAGAGGCCGCCCAGCAGCGCGCAGAGGACGAGGGCCGCGGCCGCCGCGGCGACGCGTCCCCAGCGGCGCGGCGCGAGGATGCGCAAGACGCGCGACTCGAGCTCCGCCGGCGCCGGGGCCGCGAGCGCGCGGCCGATGCGGTCGAAGTCGGCTTCCGCGTCCGACACCCTGCGCGCGCAGTCGCCGCAGCCGGAGAGGTGGGCGCGGACGGTCTGCGCCTCGCCGGCCTCCAGCAGGCCTGCGCCGAGCGCCGTCAGCGTCGCGGGATCCGGGTGCTCCATCGCCCCTGAGGACACGGCAGGCCCTCCACCGTTACCGGAATCTGCTTCGAATCGCGTTGAGCCCCCGGTGGACGCGCACGCGCAGGGCCTCCTGCGAGATGCCGAGCCGCGCGGCGATGGCCGGGCCGGAGAGCCCCTGCTGGAACTTCAGCAGCAGCGGCACACGGTAGTCGTCGGGCAGCTCCTCGACCGCCTTCGCGATCGCCTCGCTGTCGCCCCGCTCCCCGAGCGGCGGCTGCTCGGCCTCCGGCGGCGCGACCTCCGCGCTCGGGAACTCGCGGCGGCGCGACCGCAGGTTGCGGCAGACGTTGACCGCGATCGTCGCGAGCCACGCGCCGGCGTCCTGGACCTTCGTCGCCTCCGAGCGGCGGCGGCACAGGTTGATGAACGTTTCCTGCGTCGCGTCCTCCGCGTCGGCCGCGCGCCCGAGCATCCGCAGGCAGAGCCGGTAGATGGACGGCATGTAGCGGCGGGCGAGAAGCTCACCCGCGGCGTCGCTGCCGCGGGCCCACTCCCCGATCAGCGTCTCGTCCCAGAGTTTCTCCACCGTTCCTATGGGGACACGCGAAGCGGCCCACCGTTACCAAGTGTACCCCAGATGCCGCTTCCACGCGGCGAGCGCATCGGGGTCGCGGCGCAGCGTCGCCTCGCGCGTGACGTCCGGCGGAAGCTCCCAGAGCCGCACGAGCGCGTCGCAGCCGACCTCGACGACCGCCGCGTCCTGCAGGAAGTGCCAGAGCGTGAGCCGGTCCTCCTTGCGCGCGAGCGACGCCACCCTCCTCGCGCGCTCGACCGACGGCGCGTCGTCGAACGCGTGCACCGCGGCGATGAACTCCGGCGCCGCGCCGTCGTAGGCCGGCGTGCCCGATCCGCGCCGCGACGCGCGGCAGCTCGCCCCTGTCGGGATGTACACCTCGCGCGCGCCGTCCACGAACGCCACGCGCCCGAGCGTCACGCTCACGACCGAGCGGCCCTCCGCATCGACCGTCAGCGTGTAGATGCACCCGAGGTCGACGCACGTCGTGACGGGCGTCTCGACCTGGAAGAGCCGCGGCTTCACGTGCGCACCGATCGACGCGTGGATCGTGCCGCGGTCGAGGCGCAACCGGACCTGCTCCGGGCTCTGCCGGATGACCCGCCCCCGCGCGCCCGGCTCGGTCCGCACGTGGCCGACGTCCGGGAAGTCGATGCGCTCCGGCAGGGCGGACGGCTCGACCGGCCGCAGCACCGACGCAAGAATCGCGACGAGAAGCGCCGCGGCGGCCGCGACGATCGCAAGACGCCCCGGATTCCCCGCGCGCGGGCGCGGCACGTCCGACTGCAGCGCAAGCGGCTCCAGCAGCTGCTCCAGGCGCTCGACGTCCTCGTCGCGGCCGCTCCGGTTCCAGAGATAGTCGTCGCTCACGGCCAGCCTTCCTCTTTCAAACGCGACCTCAGCATCTCCATCCCGCGGCACAGGTTCACGCGCACCGACGCGTGCGTCAAGCCGGTCGCCTCCGCGATCGCCGGCCCGTCCAGCCCGTCCACCAGGCGCATCATCAGCGTCTCCCGGTACGCCTCGGGCAGCGCGCGGATGTGCTCCAGCATGCGCGCGCGCAGTTCGTCGTCCGACCGTTCGGCGCGCGCCGACCGGTCGGTCAGCGTCTCCTCCTGCGGCCGCCGTCCGCGCGAGCGCAGGCGGTCGATCGCGGCGTTGCGCGCCATCGCGTGCAGCCACGGGCCGACGAGCGCGGGGTCCTCGAGCATCCGCAGCCGCTGGTGCGCCCGCAGGAACACCTCCTGCGTCAGTTCCTCCGCGTCCGACGGCCGCACGCGCGCCAGAAGCACCGCGTGCACCGACCGCGCCAGCCGCCGGTAGAGCCCCTCGAAGGCGGCGGAGTCCCCGTCCCGCGCGCGGACCGCCAGGCCCGCGAGCGGCTCGGCCTCGACTCCGCTCTCCACTTCCACGTCGGGACATTCTACCGTCATTTCGCTCCGCACGGCGCGCGCCGCGGCTGGTTCGGCGGCTGCTTCGCCCAGAAGAACTCGGCGTCCTTCACGCCGTGCTTCGAGAGGACCGCGAGGAGGTCGACCGCCGCCGACTTCTGGTCCTCGCCGAACCGCACGTACGCGTGGTGCTCGAACTTCTTCCCGTCGCCGAAGAGCATGACGTCCGCCACCAGGCAGTGCTTCGCGAGGTCGCGCTCCAGGGCGCGTTGCCGGTCCTCCGGGAGCGCGCCCGACCAGCGGAAGGCGACGCGGCCGTGGAGCGTCCACGCCTCCGGCTTGACCGACCACTCGGTGCCTTCGAGCGCCTTGCGCACGTCGGACAGCCGCACCTCGGCCATCGGGCACTCGACGCGCAGGCGGACGCGGCCGGAGCCCTTCTGGATCGTCACGGCGACCTCGCAGTCCATCGCCTTGAAGTGCTCGGACAGGCGCGAGACCAGGTTCGGCTCGTTCGCGGCCGTCATTCCCTCGATCGGGATCTCGATATCCCACGGCCCGAGCGCCACCAGCATCGCCACGATCATCGGTCGCCTCCTTCCTTCCTCGGCGCCCGCACCGCGAGCGCGCCGCCCCGGTCGCCCTTCACGAACACGATCGACGTCCGGCAGCCGGCGAGCTTGTCCAGGATCAGCATCACCTTGTCCGCGGGCGCGTCCCCGTCCTTCGCGAACGAGAGGTGCAGACGGTGCTCCCAGCCCCCCTCGATCTCGATCGACTCGACGCGCGACTTCTCGCAGCCGCGGCCGACCTCCGCGAACTCGGCCTCGATCTTCTTCGGGTCGGCGAGCTTCTCCGCCGAGCGCCAGCGGAACGCCACGTTGCGCTTCACGCGCCACGTGTCGGTTTTCACCGCGAACTCCGAGCCCTCGAGCGCCTTCGCGAGATCCTCGAAGGGGACGACGTCCACCGGACACTCCATCGTGATCGTCGCGACGTCGCCCGACGTGCGCACGCGGACCGCCAGCCCGCGGCCGTCGATGTCCTTGAGCGTCCTCAGGTGCGCCACGATGCGCTCGCGGAAGGCCGCCGCGTTCTTGTCGTTGAGCCCGTCGACCGGGATCGTGATCTCCCAGGGTCCGTAGGCCAGCAGCAGTGCGATGATCACTTGAGCACCTCCAATGCGTTCTTCCTCACCGTCTCGTCCTTCGTCATGGCCAGCACGCGACGCACGTGGGCCTCCAGAAAACGTCCGCACTTCTCGAGCCGCGCGCGGTCCATCGTCCGCAGCGCCGCCTCCACCTCCGCCTCGACTTCCGGCGTGATGCATTCGAGCCGGCCGACGAGCACGCGCCTGATCGCCTTCGGCGCCGGCGTGATCGCGATCGGCAGGAGCGCGTCCGTCACGCGCTCGGGCACGACGTAGAGGACGCGCAGCCCCTCGGTGTGGAAGTAGCTGCGCTCCCACGTCCGCACCATCGCCTCCGCCTCCCTCTCCGTGAGGCCCTCGGCGACGAGCTTCTCGCGGAGAGCCGGCAGGATCTGGCCCTCGACTGTCGGCCGTTCGACCTTCACCGACCCGCGCGCGGCGACCTCGGGGACGTACGCGAACGCCTGCCGCCCGTCCTTCACCGAGAGCACGAAGACGTGCCGGATCGCATCGTCGCCGTCGTTGGCGATCGCGAGCGTGCGTCCCTCGCTCGTCGCCTTGATCGGCAGCGTGAACGTGCCGAGCCCGCGGTAGAAGAGGAACTTCTCCGTCTCGGGCGAGGGCCCGCTGCGGCCCGCCGAGCGCGGCATCGTGCGCACGCAGTTCGAGTCCGGGATGCGGGCGAACTGCCAGGGATCGCCCTTCGCGACCGCCGGCACGTCGGACGCGCCCTTGCCAGGAGCAAGCACCTCGATGTCCCATTCGAGGAAGCTCTTCTCGATCTTCGACATGTCGATCGGGCCGTCCGACCGCTTTCCCTCGCGCGGCCCCAGGAGGTCGGTGACCGGATACCACTGCGTGAGCAGCCCGCGGTTGAAGCAGACGCGCACGCGCGCGCGGAGCGGCTTGTCGGAGTAGAAGTAGGTGACCGGCGTCTCCATCTTCTCGGTCACCTTCGTGACGTCGACCTCCAGCCCCTTGTGGCCGCGGTCGCGCAGCGGGCACTCGCGGACCTCGGTGCGCGAGTAGACGAAGCTCGGGAGCTCCTCTTCCTCGTGCTGGAGCCCCTCGAGCGTGACGCCGTCGGAGCCCTGCATCGACGTGAACGTGCCCCACTCGTGGACGACGAAGTCGGGCTTCGACGCGTCCTGCCCGCCCTGAGCGAGCGGCAGCGAGTCGAAGGAGGCGACGAGCGCGACCGCGGCGCCCGCGACCACGAGAACGGCGGCGATCTTCTTCATGGCGGACCCCCTTTCGTCCGACAAGACGCCGGGGGCGCGCGGGTGTTAACCGGATGCGCCGAGTTTCGGCCCGTGTACGCGGATTGTGTACAGTCTGTGTCCGCGGGCGGGGATTCGGGCGCGATTCGTGCGTGGTCCGGCGTTTGCAGGCGGACACCGCATGAGAATCGCCGCAACACTCGTATTCGCCTGCCTGCTCACGTGGAACGCCTTTCCGGTGCGCGACCGGGACATTAGCGGACCGTTCGACCATGACAATCTGCGGATCTTCCTCCTGCGCGGCGCGGCGGCGGCGGGAGCCCAGGAGTACTCCACGCTGGAGGAGGCGATGGCCGCGGGCACGCTGAGGATCGGCGAGCGGACGGAGGGAGCGACGGTGGGGCAGCTCGAGGTTGAGAACACTGGCCATCGGCCGGTCTTCCTCCAGGCGGGCGACACGCTGAAGGGGGGCAAGCAGGACCGGACGATCGGGACGGATACGATCGTGCCGCCGAGGTCAGGCCGGCAGCCGCTGACGGCGTTCTGCGTCGAGCCGCAGCGGTGGGCACTGAAGACGCTCACGGCAGCCGAAGCCGATTTCCGGTCGAACGACGGCCGCGGCAACTTGGCCACGCTGGAGCAGCGGCTCGCGTTGAAGCTCGACAGGAACCAGTCGAGCGTGTGGAAGTACAACGCCTACGGCAACCAAGCGCTCTCGCGCGAGTGCGGCAATCTCGTGAACGACTCGTTCGCGATGAACGTAGACGATCCTCTCGTGCAGGCGCGCGTGAAGGCGTACGTCGATGCGCTCGTCGGGGCGCCGGCGGGTCGTGACGACGTGGTCGGGATGGCCTTCGCGATCAACGGCAGGATCAACAGCGCGGACGTCTACGCGTCGCCCGGGCTCTTCCGCAAGATGTGGCCGAAGCTGCTCCGGACGTGCGCGCTGGAGGCGATCATCAAGCGGTCGGGGCCGCACTCGACGACGGCGGCGACGGATGCGCACGTGCGGACGCTGCTCGCAGAGGCGGCGAAGGGCACGGAGCGCGACCGATTGGCGTCCGGCGAGACGGAGTGCCGCACGCGGTCGCAGGGCAAGTATGTGCAGTTCGAGACGCGCTTCCGGGGCGTGGCCGGGCACATCGGCTTCTCGATGATGGACTGACGCGGCGTTCGCGGCCTGCCCGAAAGCGGCCGTCAGCGGGCCGTCTTCTTCCTGCAGTACGCGTAGAGCGCGTCGTACATCGGGAACTCCCACTCGAGCTTCCGGTGGTCGTCCGAAGTGACGAGCGCGAACCCGTGCGCGATCGCGTCGAGCCCGTCCCCCTCCGGCATCTTCCAGGCGCTCGTCTCCGGGCTCGTGTCGGCGTGGTTCACGATCTTCCCCACCTCGTCGAGCGCGGGGTCCTTCCCCCAGAGCCCGTGCGCCTTCATGATCGTCACGAACGAGCAGAGCTCCCCTTCCGGCGCCTTCTCGTGCGTGTAGTCCGCCCCCTTAGCGTCGTACGACTTCGCGCCGAGCAGCTTCGCCGTCTCGAGCACCCTGTCGGCCGGCACGTAGACGAACTGCGCGTCCTTGTCGATGAACCGCTTGATCAGCCACGGACAGGCCACGCGGTCCACGTTGCCCCCCGCACGCGTCACCCAGATCATGCCGATGCCCCCTTTCGCGCCATCACGTACGTCCGCCGCTCGGGTACTCGACGTCGGGATACTCAGCGGCGACCTTGTCGTAGCTCCGGCGGATGCCGGCCGTGTCCATGCCGAGCAGGATATCACTTGAGCGCCTTGATACGCCGGTCCACCTCCCCCCAGTCGATGTGCTTCGGATACGCGCCGACGTAGTCTCCCTTCTTGTTGCGGTAGTCGATGTAGAACGCGTGCTCGTAGCAGTCGATCACGACGACCGGCACGCCGAAGACCATGGGGCCCACGTCGTGCACGTCGGTGACGACGTTGTAGAGCCGCCCGTTGGCGGGCTGGTACGCGAGCACCGCCCAGCCGCGCGCGGCGACCGCGGCCGCCTTGAAATCGTCCACCCACTTGTCGAGCGACCCGAACCGCTTCCTGAGCGTCGCCTGCGCCGCCTCCGTCGGATCGACCGGCGCCGCCGCGATGCCGTCGAAGTAGAGCTCGTGCAGGATGACGCTGTTCACGGCGTGGACCTGTTCGCGCTTCAGCTCGCGCACGTCGGACCAGTTCGCGTTCGCCTTCGCGCGGTCGGCCGTCTCGAGCTCCGTCTCGATCGTCGCCAGGCTTTTCACCGCGCCGCCGTAATGGGCGGAGTGGTGCACCGCGAGCTGGTCCTTCGATAGGAAGCCCTTCACCTCCTCGAATCTGAGCGCGCGCGGCTTTCCGCTCGCGAGCGCCGACCCGTCGTCCTGCGCCGCGGCGAGCGGCGCGGCGATGGCCGCCGACGCCGACGCCGCAAAGAAGTCCCTGCGTGTGATCATGTCTCCTCCTATCGATGAGCCTCGCCGACCCACGCCGACGGCAGGTCCACGACCACCATCCGCTTCGGCGTGTGCCGCTTGCCGTCGTCGTCGATGGCGACGGACGCCGTCATGCGACCCGAAGCGACGTCGATCGTCAAGACCCGGCCGGTCTCCCCCTGCTTCGGGATCGTGACCCACGCGGTGCGCCCGTCCGCCGACAGATTGACCCAGTACGGCTCCGCGGGGAGCTCGATCGACCGCTCGCGCACGCCGCGGCCGTCCGCGTCGAGATCCCACACGCGCAGGAGCGCCGGCACGCCCTGGTCGGTTCCCACGAGCGTGCGGCCGTCGGCGGACACAGCCTGCGCCTCGAGGTACTCGAGGTTCGCCTTTGCGGCGCGCGGCCGGACGGTCGTCAGGTTGTCGAGGTCGTCCACGAGCGCCGCCTTGCCGTCCTTCACCTGGTAGATGAGCGGCCCGCGCTTGCCGTACATCGCGATCGCGAACCGGCCGCTCCCGAGCGCCGTGATGACGCGCGGCGCGCCGCTGATCGGGATCGGCAGCGCCCCGGCCTCCGCGCCCGTGAGCGTCACCCCCTTGGACAAGTCGAACTTCGCGCGCACCTTCGCGAAGTCGAGGAACGTCGCCCCGCGCTCGGCGCCGCGGCGGCTCACGAAGACGTGGTCGGTGCGCGGGTCGATGTCGACGATGTGCGGGTCGTGCGGCATGGCGATCTTCGAGACGGCGCGCGTGCGCGCGTCGACGATCGTCAGCGTGTTGTCGCCCGGCACCGTCACGAGGACGAAGCGCCCGTCGGCGGTCGTGACCGGCTGATGCGCGGGGCCGCCGATCGCGATCGGCGCTCCCTTCACGGCCCACGCGGACAGGTCGAGCTGGAAGAGCTGCCCCGTCTTCTCGCCGACCGCCCACGCCTGCGACCGCTGCGCGGGGTTGACGGCGATGCCGAACGTGGCGTCGCTGAGCCCCTCGATGCGCCGGATCAGGCGTCCCTTCACGGGATCGACCACGGCGATGCCCCCGTCCGCGAGGGCGGCGAGCGCGACGGGGCGGGTCTCGTCCTGGACGGCCAGGATCAGAAGCGCGAGCTTGAGCATATCGGTCTCCTTTCTGCACGCAGTCTACGGGGTCGATCCTTAAGCCAACGTGAAAGCGATAAACCAACGTGAAGGCGGCGGCGCCCGTCTTCACGCTGCCTTAATGTGGAGCGGTCTAGACTAGAATGATCAAGGAGGGACACCCGATGAGATGGCTTCTTCTGCTGGGCCTGCCGCTGCTTGCGCCGTGGTCCTTCGAGTCCGACGAGGTCGACAAGCCGCCGGCCGGCTTCGACTTCGCGACGACTGCGAAGGCCCCCGCCGGCAAGTGGGTCGTGATCAACGACGGCGGCAACAAGGTGCTCGCGCAGCTCGACAAGGACACGACCGACCGCCGCTACGCGATGGCGGTCGCAAAGGAGCAGAAGTTCACGAACGTGCGCCTCTCCGTCCGGGGGAAGCCGGTCTCCGGCGAGGTGGACCAGGCGGTCGGCCTCGTCTGGCGCTGGCAGGACGCGGACAACTACTACGTCGCGCGCTCCAACGTCCTGGAGGGCAACGTCCGCCTCTACCGCGTCGTGAAGGGGAACCGCATCAAGTTCGCCGGCAAGGAGGAGCTCAAGATCAAGGCGGGCGAATGGCACACGCTGCGCGTCGAGCACCGGGGGCCGGCGATCAAGGTGTTCCTCGGCGACGACAAGGTGATCGAGTCGGAGGACCGCACGTTCGTGGACGCCGGCCGTGTCGGCGTCTGGATCAAGTCTGATTCGGTCACGCATTTCGACGATCTGACCGCGGAGGAAATGAAATAGTGCGCGTGCTCGTCGTCGAGGATGAACCCGACCTCGCGCGCGCGGTGAAGCAGGCGCTCGAAGAGGAGGGCTTCGCCTGCGACGCGGCGAACGACGGCGAGAGCGGGCTCTTCAACGCGGAGAGCTGGGACTACGACGCGGTCGTCCTCGACCTCATGCTCCCGCGGATGGACGGATGGACGGTGCTCAAGCGCCTCCGCGCGAAGAAGAAGACGCCCGTCCTCATCCTCACCGCCCGCGACGCGCTCTCCGACAAGGTGAAGGGCCTCGACTCCGGCGCCGACGACTACCTCACCAAGCCGTTCGAGCTGGCGGAGCTCGTGGCGCGAGTGCGGGCGCTCATCCGGCGCGCGGCGGACCAGCCCTCGCCGGTCATCGCACTCGGCGCGGTCGAGATCAACACCGCCGCGCGGACGGTGAAGAAGGACGGAAAGGCGGTCGAGCTCTCCCCGAAGGAGTACGCGCTCGTCGAGCTCCTCGCGCTCAGCCGCGGGAAGCTCGTGACGCGAACGCAGATCTACGAGCACGTGTACGACGAGGACAGCGACACGCTCTCGAACGTGGTCGACGTCCACGTCTCCAACATCCGCCGCAAGCTCGGCAAGGACTTCGTGGAGACGCGCCGCGGGCAGGGGTACATCGTGCATGGCTAGCATCCGCCGGACGCTGCTCGTCTGGTACGGCGCCATGCTCGCCGTGACGCTCGGCGCCTTCGGCACGCTCGTCTACTTCGAGCTGCGGCGGTCGATGTTCGCGGAGGTCGACCCGGAGATCCGCGCGCTCGCGGAGACGATCGCCGGCGGGATCAGGCTGGCACCGGACGGCCGCTTCGAGCTGCAGCTGTCCGACGAGAACCATGCGCTCTTCGAGACGAACCGCTTCCACTACTACTACGTCGTCTACGCCGGGAGCGGCCCCGTCTCTTCCCGGCCCGACTGGCCCGGCCCGGCCCGGCCGGAAGCCCCGTGCGTGCGCGAGCGGGAGGGATGGCGCGAGATCGCCGTCGCCGGCCCTCCCGGCGTCGTCGTCCTGGTCGGCCGCAGGCTGCAATACCCCATGAACCGCATTCGGGGGATCATGGTCGGCGTCGTCGCGGGGGGAGCGATCATCCTGCTCGTCGCGCTGCAGGGCGGATCGTGGCTCGCGGCCAGGACGCTTGTCCCCATCGCGCGCATGACGGAAACGGCGGCGGCCGTCGCGACCGATCTCTCGAAGCGCATCGACGAGCGGGCGGCCGCAGAGGAGCTCGCCGCGCTCGCCCGCACGCTCAACGAGGCGTTCGCGCGCCTGGAGGCGGCGTTCGAGCGGCAGACGCGCTTCACCGCCGACGCCTCGCACGAGCTGCGCACGCCGCTCTCGATCGTCATGACGCAGATCGAGCTGGCGCTCAGGAAGGAGCGCACGCCGGCCGAGTACCGGGAGACGCTCGAGACCTGCCTGCGCGCGGCGCACCGGATGAAGGGGGTGATCGAGGGGCTCCTGACGCTCGCCCGCGCCGACGCGAAGGACGTCAACCTCGCGCGCGAAAAGGTCGACCTGCGCGCGGTCGTCGAGGAGACCGTCGCGATGCTCCGGCCGATGGCGGCGGAGCGGAACGTGACGCTCTCGGTCACGACGGAGCCGGCGGAGGTGGTCGGCGACCGCGACCGGCTGCGCGAGGTCGTCACCAACCTCGTCACGAACGCGATCCGCTACAACCGCGACAACGGGACCGTCGAGGTGGCGCTGCGCGGGGGCGTCCTCACGGTCAGGGATACCGGCCTCGGCATCCCCGAGAAGGACCGGCCGCACGTCTTCGAGCGCTTCTACCGGGCCGACAAGGCCCGCTCCCGCGAGCTGGGCGGCACCGGGCTGGGCCTGGCGATCGCGAAGTGGATCGTCGAGGCGCACGGCGGGTCGATCGCGTTCGAATCGCGCGAAGGAGAAGGGACCACGTTCACGGTGCGTTTTTCGTGAGACAGGCGCGCGGGGTCCTCCGTAGATTCACATGCACCTGTTGAGGAGGACCCCATGCATCGACTGATCGCCGCCGCCCTGGCCCTCGTCGCCCTCCCCGCCCTCGCCCGGCAGGATGCGCCGAAGAAGCACGCCGGCTTCGAGCGCATGAAGGAGCTCGTCGGCACGTGGGAGAGCGCGAAGGAGGGCGGGATGGGCGTCACGTACCGCCTGACCGCCGGCGGCTCGGCGCTCCTCGAGACGATCGCGCCCGGCGGCGACCACGAGATGCTCACGCTTTACACCCTCGACGGCGACGACCTCGTGCTCACGCACTACTGCGTCCTCGGCAACCAGCCGCGCATGAAGGCGGAGAAGTCCGACAAGACCGACGTCCTCCGCTTCACGTGCGTCGGCGGCGGCAACATGAAGTGCGACAAGGACAAGCACATGCACTCGGCGGTCTTCCACCTGGAGGAGAAGGACACGCTCGAGAGCGAGTGGACGATGCAGGCGGGCGGCATGGCCGCGGGCGCCGTCCAGATGTCGCTCAAGCGGAAGAAGTAAGGAAGACCGCCAGCGCGATCCCGAACTCGATCGGCCTCTCGAGGCTCGGGAGGTGCGCCGCCCCCCGGATCACGATCTTCTTCGAGTCCGCGATGCGCGACGCGAGGAGGTCGGCGACGGCGCGGACGTCCGGCAGGTCGCGGTCGCCGACCATCACCAGCGTCCGCGCGCGGATCTCGGCGAGCCGCCCGATCGCGGGCTGCGTCTCCTCCAGCGACTCGTCGCAATGCCGCGCGAGGATCGCCTCCCGCACGTAGGCCGCCGCCCCGGGATCGGCGCCCGGTACCCAGAGGTCGGCCTCCAACCGGGCCCGCTCGGCGCCGCTCGCCGCCTCGACCGCCTTCCAGCGCGCCAGGCTCGGGCCGTCGCGGAACTCGTACCCGTCGACCGCGGAGCCGACGAGCACGAGCGCGTCCACGCGTTCAGGCCATTCGAGCGCGAAGTGGATCGCCGCCGCCCCTCCCATCGACGCGCCGACGAGCGTCGCGCGCGCGATCGAGAGCGCGTCCATCAGGTCGCGCAGGTCGCGGTGGTGGGCGAAGGGACGGTCGGGCGCGGGGGACCTGCCGTACCCGCGCAGGTCGTAGCGAACGACCCGCCGTCCCGGGAGCGTGGGGTTCCACATCCGCGAGTCGGCGATCCCCGCATGCAGGAAGACGACCGCCGGGCCGTCGCCCGTCGACTCGTGCCAGAGGTCCATGTGCGAGATCCTACCCTGCGTGCGGCATCGTTGGCGAACGGAGTCCCCGGAGGATTCACCACGGAAGCACGGAATCCACGGAAGGGCACGGAAGGGACCTGAAGAGCCGGTCCGGCATGTTCGAGAACCCACCCCTTCTCCGCGATCTCCGCGGGCTCTGCGCGAGTCCGGATTCCGGACTCCTGACTTTGCGATTCCGCATTGACGCACTGCGTCGTTTAATTAGAATAGAGGCATGCCCGCGAGCATCGACCCGGCCAACGCGATCATCGTCCTGGCCCTCCTCGACGAGGGCCCTCGCTCGGGCTACGACATCAAGCGGGCCGTCGATGAGCGCCTCGAGGGCCTGGTCGGCGTCACCGCGGGCACGGTCTACTACACGCTCAAGAAGCTCGAGGCGCGCGGGTGGGTCCGCGGCGCCGCCGACCGGCGCCGGCGCGAGTACCGCATCACGCCCCCCGGCCGCCGCGGCTTTCTCCAGCTCCTTGAAGAAGTGAGCCTCAGGCCGCTTCAGCTCTTCAACGGGTTCGAAATGGCCCTCTACTTCACGCCGCTCCTGCCGCCGGAAACGCTGCAGCGCGCGCTCGGCGAGCGCTTCGCAGACCTCGAGCGCAACCGCGCGCGCCTCCGCCAGCTCGAGGGGAAGTACCCCGGCCGCTGGCCTTTCCACCTCTACTACCTCAAGGAGAAGGCCCGCGAGCTCATCGATCTCCACGAGCGCTGGTGCCAGCGCATCCGCCGCAAGGTCCAGGAAAAAACGTTGGCGAGGGTCTGAGCATGGTCGACTTCAGCCTCAACGAAGAGCAGAAGATGATGCAGCAGATGGCGCACGACTTCGCCCGGTCGGAGCTGCGCCCGCTCGCCGACAAGCACTACCGCCAGGGACTCCGCATCCCGGACGCGGAGCGCGACGCCGTCGTCCGCAAGGCGAACGCCCTGCGCCTCCTCGACTACTACGTGCCCTCCGAGTACGGCGGCCTCGGCGTCACCGACGTCGTCACGACCGCCCTCATCGCCGAGGAGCTCTCCTGGGGCGACGCCGGCCTCATGGTCCACATCGCCATCTCCGGCCTCGCCATGAAGGCGCTCGCGTGCATGGCGACGGAGGAGCAGCGCAAGCGCTGGCTCCCGCGCTTCACGAACCCGAACAACGAGGAGAAGATGCCCGCCACCGGCGCCTTCTGCCTCACCGAGCCGAACGCCGGCTCGAACGTCACCGGCATGTCGACGACCGCGAAGAAGACGTCCGACGGCTGGCTCCTCAACGGCACCAAGATGTTCATCACCAACGGCGGGCTCGCCGACGTCTACGTCGTCGTCGCCCAGACGAAGCCCGACGCCGAGTCGACCGCCGAGCGCGCCGCGGGCCTCGCCGGCTTCGTCGTCGAGCGGGGCGCGAAGGGCCTCTCGGCGGGCAACGACCTCCCCAAGTGGGGCGTCCTCGCGTCGAACACGACGGAGGTCGTCCTCGACAACGTCGCCGTCCCCGCCGCGAACCGCCTTGGCACCGGCGAGGACGGCGGCATGCTCGGCGTCTACGCGACGCTCGAAGGGAGCCGTGTGCTCGTCGGCGCCTCCGCGCTCGGCATCGCGCGCGCCGCGTTCGAGAAGGCGCTCGCCTACGCGAAGACGCGCGTCCAGAAGAAGCCGATCATCGAGTTCCAGGCGGTCGGCCACAAGCTCGCCGAGATGGAGACGAAGATCCAGGCGGCGCGCGGCCTCGTCTGGAAGGCCGCGTGGATGGCGACGCAGAACGCCCCCTTCACGCGCGGCGAGGGGAGCCAGGCGAAGTACTACTGCTCCGAGATCGCGGTCGACGTCTGCCTCGAGGCCATCCAGATCCACGGCGGCTATGGCTTCATGAAGGAGTACGACGTCGGCCGCTGGCTCAACGACGCGTACGTCTTCCGCATCTGGGAAGGCACCACCGAGATCCAGAAGAACACGATCGTCCGCTTCCTGTCGCAGCTGGAGGTCGAGTCGTGAGCCTCCACATTCGAGATTCGAGATTCGAGATTCCCACCATGGAGTTCCCATGAGAGACGCCCTGATCCTCGACGCCGCGCGCACGCCGATCGGCCGCAAGGACGGTGGCCTGCGCGACTGGCGCTCCGACGACCTCGCGGCGCACCTGCTCGCTGCGGTCGCCAGGCGCGCGAACGTGCGGCCCGCCGACATCGACGACGTCGTGCTCGGCTGCGTGACGCAGATCAACGAGCAGGGCGTGAACGTCGCGCGCAACGTCGCCCTCGCGGCCGGCCTGCCGGTCTCCGTCCCCGGCACGAGCGTCAACCGCCTGTGCGGCTCGGGCCTCCAGGCGTGCAACTTCGCGGCGCAGGCCGTGATGTCGGGCCAGGCCGAGCTCATCCTCGCCGGCGGCACCGAGAGCATGACGCGCGTCACGATGGGCTCGGACGCGGCGGGCGCGTTCTCGCCGCGCATCCTCGAGCGCTTCGACCTCGTTCCGCAGGGCAACGCGGCGGAGTTCGTCGCCGAGAAGTGGCAGCTCACGCGCGCGCAGCTCGACCAGTTCAGCTACGAGAGCCACCAGAAGGCGCTCAAGGCCGACTTCGCCCGCGAGATCGTGCCGGTCGACGGCGTGAAGACGGACGAGGGGCCGCGCAAGGACACGTCGGTCGAGAAGATGGCGTCGCTCAAGCCCGCCTTCAAGCCGGACGGCGTGATCACGGCGGCCAACTCGAGCCAGATCTCGGACGGGGCCGCGATCCTCGTCGTCGGCTCGCTCGAGAAGGCGAAGCAGATGGAGAAGAAGCCGCGGGCGCGGTTCGTCGCCACGGCCGCGGTCGGCGTCGATCCGACGCTCATGCTGTCGGGGCCGATCCCCGCGACGAAGAAGGCGCTCGCGCTGGCGGGGCTCAAGGTGAAGGACATCGACCTCTTCGAGTGCAACGAGGCGTTCGCGCCGGTGCCGATCGCGTGGATGCGCGACCTCGGCATCGAGCCGGAGCGCGTGAACGTGAACGGCGGAGCGATCGCGCTGGGCCATCCGCTCGGGTGCACGGGCGCGCGGCTCATCGTCACCGTGCTCCATGAGCTGGAGAAGCGCGGCCTCCAGCGCGGGCTCGTCACGCTCTGCATCGGGCTCGGACAGGGCATCGCCACGATCATCGAGAGGGTCGCATGAAGCTGCTTGAAGGCAAGGTCGTCGTCGTCACGGGCGCGGGCGGCGGGCTCGGCCGGTGCCACGCGCTCGCGCTCGCGGCGGAGGGGGCGAAGGTCGTCGTCAACGACCTTGGCGGGAAGCGCGACGGGTCGGGCGCAAGCTCGTCGATGGCCGACGCGGTCGTCGCCGAAATCAGGAAGGCCGGCGGCGACGCGCTCGCGAACTACGACAACGTCGTCACCGGCGCGGACAGGATCATCGCGTCGGCGGTCGAGAAGTGGGGCCGCATCGACGTCCTCGTCAACAATGCCGGGATCCTCCGCGACAAGACGGTCCTCAAGATGAGCGACGAGGAGTTCGACCTCGTGATGGCGGTGCACGCGCGCGGCACGTGGGCGTGCACGCGGGCGGCGGCGCGCGTAATGGCCGAGAAGGCGACGGGCGGGCGGATCATCAACACGACGAGCGCGGCGGGTCTGAAGGGCAACTTCGGGCAGTCGAACTACAGCGCCGCGAAGGCGGCGATCTACGGGCTGACGGCCACCTGCGCGATGGAGTTCGGCAAGCACGGCATCACCGTCAACGCGATCGCGCCGCTGGCGAAGACGCGCATGACCGAGGACATCGACATGATCTCCGCCGAGATGCGGCCGGAGGACGTGTCGCCGGTCGTCGTGTGGCTCGCGAGCGACCTCTCGAAGGACGTGACGGGGCGGATCATCGGCGTGCACGGGCGGCACCTCTTCGAGTACCGCATGGAGGTGACGGAGGGGGTCGAGAAGGCCGACGCGTGGACGCCGAGCGAGATCGCATCGCGGCTGTCGGAGATTGCGGGGAGTGGTTCGACTCGCCCTTCGGGCTCGCTCACCACAGGCGCCCCGGCGGGCGGCAGCGCCATCGAGCAGTACTTTGCGCTCCTGCCCGGCGGCTTCGACGCCGAGCGCGCGAAGGACTGGAAGTCGGTCATGCACTGGGCGGTCACCGGCGCGGGCGACTGGACCGTCGAGGTCGCCGAGAAGAAGGTCAAGGTCGCCGCGGGCAAGCCGGCGTCGCCCACCTGCACCGTGACGGTCGACTCCGCGTCGATGAACGCGATGATCGAGGGGAAGCTCGATCCACAAATGGCGTTCCTCAACGGCAAGATCAAGGCGACGCGCCTCGACGATCTCGGCAAGTTCGGCAAGGTCTTCGACTTCAAGAAGATGAAGGCGCTCGCCGGGCAGCCGGCGTCGGCCCCCGCCGCCCCGAAGCCGGTCACGAGCATCGCCGCCAAGGCGACGGCCGCGCCGACGATGGTGCGTCCGGTCGTCGATCCGAAGTCGCTCTTCGAGAGCCTGCCTGGGCGGTTCCTCCCCGAGAAGGCGGCGGGCTTCAACGGCGTCGTGCAGCTCAAGGTCGACGCGTTCGAGGGGTGGGTCGAGATCCGCGACGGCAAGTGCTCGGCGAAGGCCGGCGCGCACCCCGCGCCGACCGGCACGCTCACCATGGACGCGGCGACGTTCTCGTCGGTGCTCGAGGGCGTCCTCGACCCGTCGAAGGCGCCCGTAAAGACGACGCATCCGCCGAGCTGGCTCAAGTTCCGGCAGTGCTTCAAGTTCGAGCCGATGAAAGGCATCCACCGCGCGCTCGTCGGGCGGACGTACGCGGCGCCGGCGATCCTCATCCGTCCCGAGCGCATCGCGCTCTACGACGAGACGGTCGGCCATCCGGGCTCGCCGGTCTTCCCCGTCATTCTGGTCAAGGAGCTCTTCCTCGCGTGCCTCAACGATCCCGACTTCAACGGCGACGTGTCGCGTCTCGTCCACGCGGGGCAGTCGTTCGTCTTCCATCAGCCGCTGCGCGCGTGGGACCTGGTGAGCCCGCGCGGGCGCGCGCTGACGGTCGAGTCGAAGGCGTCGGGCGAGCTGGTGACGTTCGGCCAGCGGCTCTACCGCGAGGGGGAGCTGGTGGTCGAGATGGAGTCGACGATCTTCTTCCGCGGCGAGTCGAAGGGGGAGAAGAAGGCGGAGGCGCCCGCGCCGGAGCGCGGCAAGCCGGCGTCGACGGCGACGGTGGTCGTGCCGGCGGACCTGTCGCGGCGGTACGCGAAGGTGTCCGGCGACGACAACCCGATCCACACGGACATCGAGTTCGCGAAGATGGTCGGCTTCAAGGACGTGATCCTGCACGGGCTGGCGACGCTCGCGCTGGCGGCGCGGACGCTGCCGAAGGACCTGGCGCGGCTGTCCGTGCGCTTCTCGAAGCCGGTCTATCCGGGCGACCGCCTGACGACGAGCGTGTGGGGGTCGGGGGCGACGCTCACGTTCGAGACGGTCAACCAGGACGGCGAGAAGGTGCTGACGGACGGCGCGGCGGTGGCGCGGATGGTGTGAACCGGAGCTGATCGGCTACGTTACACTCGGCATGGTCGCCGCGACGCTTGCGGCCTGCGCGTTTCTACTCCAAGCCCCTTCGCCTTTCCGCGTCAACGGCAAGCCCGAACGTCTGAGCGTGATGTCGATCGAGGGCACGCCGGATAGGCCCAAGACCGGCGACGTCATCGCCGTGTTGCTGCCAAGCTGGTCGGCCTCTGGCAGCGAGAGTGTCGACGCACTGGCGCTCACGCTGGGACCGGGCGACTCCTGCGAAGTGCCATGTGAAGCATGGATGGACGCCGCTGCTCCGGAAGGCGCTGGACGCGGCGGACCGCATCTGTGTCCGCACCGGTGGCGCGAGCGACTCGAAGGGCATTGAAACTCTGTTCGAAGTGTCCGATGCCACGAAGGTCCGCGCCGTTGTCGAGCAGATCCGCCTCGTGAATTGGGACGTCGGCAACTGCGGATGCGGCGGCAACCCGACCCTCGAGTTCTACGTCGGCACGGTGCATCTGCTGACGTTGAGTGTGCATCACGGCTTCAGACTGCGCTGGCGCGGCGGCGAGTGGCCCGGCGACGCGGATCTGACGAAGGAGAGCGCCGACTTCCTCTGCGACTGGCTCGCCAGGAACGGGGTCCACGGGCCGAAGAAGGAGCGGGCGGAGGCGAGGAAGTAACCGAACACCGCGCAGGCTCTGTTCATCCAAACCTGCAATGAAGCGCACGGCCCTTCTGCTCCTCTCGGCGACGATCGCGCTCGCCCAGGACGCGCCCAGGCCGGTCGACGCGCCGGACGTCGGGAGGAAGGTCGGCGCCTCCCCCTTCATCGACGCGCTCCTCAAGGACGCGAAGGCGGCCGTCGTCGCCCTCACCGCGAGCGACTGCCCCGTGTCGAAGCTCTACCGCCCGAAGATCGCCCGCCTCACCGAGGAGGCCGCGAAGAACGGCGTCCGCATCGCGATCGTCCACTGCAACTTCGGCGACGCCCCCGCCGACGGCGCGCACCACGACAAGGACGGCTCGCTCGCGAAGCTCCTCGGCGCACGACGCACGACGGAGGTCTTCGTCATCGACGCCGCGCGCGTCCTGCGCTACCGCGGCGCGGTCGACGACCAGTACGGCGTCGGCTACCACCGCGAGGCGCCGACGAAGAGCTACCTCGCCGACGCGATCGCGGCGGTGCTCGCGGGCAAGCCGGTGCCCGTTCCCGCGACGGAGGCCCCCGGATGCGCGATCGAACGCGAGCCGAAGCCCCGCGACGCCGCCGTCACCTACCATCGCGACGTCGAGCCGATCCTCCAGGAGCGCTGCCAGGAGTGCCACCGCCCCGGGCAGATCGGCCCCTTCTCCCTCATGTCGTACGCCGACGCGAAGAAGAACTCGAAGCGCCTCAAGGAGATCGTCCAGCGCCGCCTCATGCCCCCCTGGCACGCCGACCCCCGGCACGGCGCGTGGCAGAACGACCGCCGGCTGACCGACGCGCAGATCGACACCATCGCGAAGTGGGTCGACGCCGGCTCACCCGAAGGCGACGCGAAGCACGCCCCGCCTGCGCGCGCGTGGCCGGAGGGCTGGCGCATCGGCACCCCCGACGCGATCTTCACGATGCCGAACGCGTACCGCGTGCCCGCCGAGGGCGCCGTCCCCTACCACTACGCGCGCGTGAAGACCGACCTCAAGGAGGACCGCTGGGTGCAGGCGATGGAGGTGCGGCCCGGCGCGCGCAAGGTCGTACACCATGTCCTCGTCTTCGTCGAGTACCCGCGCGACCGCTGGAAGGAGCAGCCGATCATCGACGGCGGGCTCTTCCACGGCTACTTCGCGGTGATGGTGCCGGGCGAGCAGCCGATCGTCTTCCCCGAGGGCGCGGGCAAGTTCATCCCCGCGGGCGCGACGCTCGTCTTCCAGATCCACTACACGCCCAACGGCGAGGAGGCGCGCGACCAGAGCTCGATCGGCCTCGTCTGGGCGAAGGAGAAGCCGAAGAAGGAGGTCGTCACGCGCGGCGTCATCAAGGTCGACCTCGGCATCCCGCCCGGCGCCGAGAACCACAAGGAGCAGGCGACCTGGCGCTTCCCGCACGACGCGAAGATCCTCTCCTTCATGCCGCACATGCACGTGCGGGGGAAGAGCTTCCGCTACGTGGCGATCGACGCCGACGGGAAGGAGGAGATTCTCCTCGACGTGCCGAAGTACGACTTCAACTGGCAGACGACGTACCGCCTCAAGGAGCCGAAGCTGGTGAGGAAGGGGACGCGGCTGCGCTGCATCGCGCACTTCGACAACTCGAAGAACAACCCCGCGAACCCCGACCCGAAGGCGTTCGTCCGCTTCGGCGAGCAGACGTGGGAGGAGATGCTCAACGGGTACGTGGACTACGTGAAGGCGGGTCCCTGATCCCTGAGCACAGCCGGAGAAACTCGTAGTAGCTCTCCGGCACGGGAAAGCCGAACCGCTCGGCCACGCCCCGGTATGTCGGCAAACTCGGCTTGCTCTTCGCCATGGCTTGATGCGCTCTAACGGCTAATGGCTAACGGCTAAAGGCTTCTCTCAAAAAACTCCGCCACCCTCGCCTCCATCGCCGCCCGCCCCTTCTCGCTCCTCGGCATGTGCCGCTCGTCCGGATACGCCAGCTGCTCGTGCGGCTTCCCCGCCTCCAGGAGCGCATGCACCAGCCGCGCCGTGTGCCGGAAGTGCACGTTCTCGTCGAGCATTCCGTGGATGACCATCAGCTTCCCGCGCAGCCCCGCCACATGCGCCATCACCGCGCTCTCGCGGTACCCGTCGGGATTCGACTGCGGCGTCCGCATGTACCGCTCCGTGTAGTGCGTGTCGTACCCATCCCACGCCGTCACCGGCGCGCCCGCCACCCCCGCCTTGAACACCTCCGGCGCCCGGCACAGGCACATCAGCGTCATGTAACCGCCGTAGCTCCACCCATACACGCCGACCCGCCCGCGGTCGACCAGCTCCATCTTCTCCACATGCCGCACGCCGTCCGCCTGGTCGCGCACCTCCACGCCCCCCATCCGCTCCGCGATCGCCCCCTCGAACGCCAGCCCGCGCCGCGCGCTCCCGCGATTGTCCACCCGCAGCACGAGAAACCCCCGCTGCGCCAGCCACTGGTCGCGCAGCTCCACCGCGTGCATCCACGAGTCGTGCACCAGCTGCACGTGCGGCCCGCCGTAGACGTGCACGATGAGCGGCGCCGGCACCTTCGACGGCCGCAGGAGCGACCCCCAGAGCGTCGCCCCGTCGCGCGACTTGAACGGGAAGATCTCCGGCGCCGGCAGGTCGATCCGCTCCTTCGTCTCGTGCACCACGCGACCGCCGACCCGCACGATCGGCGGCTGCGTCCGGCTCTCGAAGATGTCCACCCACGCCGACCCGTCCTTCGACACAATCCCCTCGTGCCACCCCGGCTCGCGCGACATCCGCTCCGGCTCGCCGCCCGCCCGCGGCACCCGCCACACATGCTTCTCCGTCGGCACCGCGCTCCCGGCGAACCACACATGCGACTTCGTGACGCCCAGCACCGCGTCCACCGGCCACTCGCCCCGCGTGAGCGCACGGTTCTCGGGATAGACGTAGACTTGCTTGAAGCCCGTCCGCTCGCTCGCCCACACGAACCCTCCGTCGATGAATCGCAGGTCGTCGTGCAGGTTCACCCAGAGCGGCGACTCCTCGACGAGCACCGCCCGCCACTTCCCCGTCGACGGCTCGTATGCGCGCAGCTCGAGCCGCCGCTGGTCGCGCGACTGCGTCTGCACGAAGAGTCTCCCGTCCGGCGCCCACGCGACCCGCGCGAGATACTCCGCGTCGCCGAGGTCCATCCACACGACCGGCCCGCCCGCGACCGGCACCACCCCGAGCCGCACCTTCGGGTTCGCCGCGCCCGCGAACGGATAGCGGTGCTCCTCTATCTCGAGCCGCTCCTTCCCCTGGTGAACGATCGGATAGACCGGGATGTGCCGCTCGTCCGCCTGCTCGAACGCGACGAGCGATCCGTCGCGCGAGATCCAGAAGCCCGTGTGCCGGTGCATCTCCTCCTGGGCGAGATAGTCCGGCAGCCCGTTCGTCACGCCGGGCTGCGCGTCGAACGTCAGCCGCCTCTCCCCCGCCCACACCTCGCCGTCCTTCACGTACGCGAGCACCTTCCCGTCGCGCGAGAGCTGCGGATCGGAGGCGCCGCGCGCCGCCACTTTTCCGTCGACGAGCACCTCGCCGCGCAGCGGAACGAGCAGCACCGGCGCCTCCTCCGCCCACGCGTAGTGCGTGACGCCGGTCTCGCGCAGCCGCTGGCGCTCCCGCCGCAGCGCCTCCTCGCGCGAGTACGCCCCCTCCGTCGACGAGAAGAGCACGCGCCGCGCGCCGCCGGCGAGGTCCATCTCCCAGAGATCGCGCGCGAGCCCTTCGCCCCAGAGGAACGTCAGGCGCTTCCCGTCGGGCGCGAACTTGATCTTCCCCGGCACCGCCATGCCGGGGCGCGGGAATCTCGCGACCAGCTCCGGCGTGAGGTGCATCATCCGCGAAGCACCGCCTCCAGCTCGGCGTCGACGTCGCCGTCGTCCACCACCGTCTCCCGGATCCGCGCGCGCAGGATCTCGCGCAGCGCCACGCGGCAGGTCGAGAGGTAGTTCCGCACGTCCGACTCCTTGAGCTTGAGGGCGCGGGCCACGTCCGCGTACGTCGGCCCCGGCGCGCTCACGCCGCGCACGAACGACGACGGACGCGCGCTGCCGCGCGGCTCGAGGCAGTAGAGACGGAAGCACTCGAAGTACGCGCGCTTGCCCTCCTCCGCCAGGCGCCCGCGCAGATCGCCTACGGCCGCCTCGAACAGGCACCGGGTCCATTCGCGGTCGTACGCCCGCTCGGGCGTCTCGCCGGGCGCGGGCTCCACGGAGGCGGCCTCGATGCCGAAGACCGGCCGCTCCGGCCGGCGCGACGCCTGCGCCCGCTCGGCGTCAACAAGGAAGTGCTTGAGCGCCGTCTTGAGGTAGCCGCGGAAGCTCCCGCGCTCGGGCCGCACGCGCGACATCGAGTCCTTCGACAGCAGCTGCGCGAAGAACGCCTGCGTCAGGTCCTTCGCGTCGTCGACCGTCTTCCCCCACGACGCGCGCACGTACGCGTAGACCGGCTTCCAGTACGCGCGGACGAGCGCGTCGAGCCGCTCGCGGCGGCGCGGGCTCTTCGGGTCGCCCGCCTCCAGCACCTCCGACCAGAGCGTCGAGGGGAACTCGCGGCGCGCGCCGCCCATCGAGGTGTCCCGCGGCATCGGCGCATTATAAGCGTAACCTTCCGCCGTCCCGCGCTTCTCGAAAGTGGTACTCGTCCGCCTTGGCCGTCCTGCGGAAGATCAAGTCGTTGGGAAGGCTTCGGTGGATGAGCCCCCTGGCGCCCTGCCAGGCGGCTCATTGTGATTGATTGGAGGTGGTGCATGTCGGACATCCAAGCGGCGCTCCTGCAGCTGTACATCAACCTCATGACGCGTGCGATGGCGCTCGACGAGGACGGCTTCTCCGACGTCGCGGAGGACCTGCGCGATCAGGCGGATCTCTGCATCGACCGCTACGCGCAGCTGCGCCGCTCCGTGAAAGCGACGTAACCGGCGGTCCGCGCGCGCTTCTCAAGAGTGCATCGAATGGGAGGGATTGGCTCATGGTTGCATCGATCACGATCAGCAAGGCGCTCGACGAAGTGTTTGCGTTCGTCGTCGCCAGGCAGGGGCTCGTCTCGAACGACGACCTCGCCGGCATCGAGGAGCGGCCGCTCGCGCCGTTCCTGGTCGAGCACGAGGTCATCACGGCGGAGCAGGCGGACGACGTCTTCTCCGCGATCGGCAAGTCGGTGCTCGCGTGCCCGTGCGGGGCGGTCTACACCGGAATGGCCGCGGCCGACGGCAAGAAATACTCGTGCCGGAAGTGCAAGGCGTCGATCGCCTACCCGACCGCGGTGACGATCGAGGCGCGGAGCACGCGGCTCACGAGCTTGCTCTCCGAAGCCTCTCCCACTCCCACCGCGCCTTCAGGGACGGCGAAGGAGAGGCCGCCGTCGTCCCCGAAGCTCGAGCCGGTCGCCGCAAAGCCGGCGTCGCAGCCGAAGCTTCCGGCCGTCGCCGCGAAGTGGTTCTTCAGCGTCGAGCGCAAGAAGAGCGGCCCGCACGAGACGCGCGAGTCGATCGCGGCGCTCGTCGACGCGGGGAAGCTCGACCACGAGACGCTCGCGTGGCGCAAGGGGCTGCAGGAGTGGCAGCCGGCCGGCCAGGTCGCGGAGCTGGCGTCGTTCCTCGAGGACGTGCCCCCGCCGATTCCGGCGGCGGCCGCTCCGGCCCCGGCGCCGGCGCCGGCCGCGAAGGCCGAAGCGAAGCCCGAGGCGAAGCCGGAAGCGAAAGCCGGGGCCAGGCCCGCCGAACCCGCTCCCGCGCCCGCCGCCGCGCCGGTCGACGACGCGGCCTACGCCCAGGGCAAGCTGGCCGCGATCCTCTCGTACTGGATCTGGCCGCTCGCGTTCTTCCTCAAGGGGCAGAATCCGTTCGCCCGCTACCACGCGGGCCAGGGCTTCATCTACTTCGTGTTCGCGGTGGTCGTGTGGGCGGCGGTCGTCTGCCTGCAGATCTTCACGACGACGATCGCGAGCGTCCTCACGTTCCTGCCGGCCGTCGTGTGGCGGTTCTGGGGCCTCGCATGGATGATCGTCTCGCTCGTCGTGACGGTCGCGTTCCTCTGCATCTCGATCAAGGGGACCCTCAACGTGCTGCACCGGAAGCAGGAGCCGCTCCCGATCCTGAACCGCGTTCCGCTGCTCGGACGGATCGTGCGCCGGATCGGCAATCCTGCGTAGAATGGCGGGATGCGGCGACTGGCGATCCTGGCGGCGGCGCTCGCGGGCTGCGACGGCGGGAAGACGGGTGACGTCTCCCCGCCGCCGCGCCGCTATGTGTATGACGCGGTGGAGGCGTGGAACGCGTTCGCCGAAGGCTCGTCCGTGGAGCACGACGTCGAGCGTTCGGGCCTGACGATGCGCGTGACGCGCGTCCTCGAGAAGAGGTCCGCCGACGTGATCACGCTCAAGCGCAAGTCGGCGCTCAAGCTCGGCGACACGCAGAAGGTCGTCGAGGACGCGGAGGAGGTCCGCCGCCTGCCGGCCGCCTGCGCCTCGTGCGGCAAGGACCACGCCGCCGACGGCAAGTGGAGCGAGGAGACGATCGAGATCGCCGGCCGCAGGCTCGCGTGCCGCGTGTTCACCGGGCGCGGCTGCCAGGGGGAGGACTCGACAACCTGGTACTCGCCGGAGGTGCCGGGCCACGTCGTGAAGTCGGCCGGCTCGCGGCTCGTGGCCTTCGAGGCGCGCCGTTAGTCGCCCAGCTCCTTCAACTGCTTGTCGATCTCCGCGCGCTCCCTCGCCGTCGCGAATTCGCGCGCCCTTGCCAGGTCCGCGCGCGCGTCCCGCGGCTTGCCCCTGTCGCGATGGATCAACGCGCGCGTGCGCAGCGCCGGCACCAGCCGCGGGTTGAGCCTGAGCGCCGTGTTCGCGCAGGCCAGCGCCTGCTCCAGGTCCGGCGGCGACGACTCCAGCCACAGCCCCGCCATGCCGCAGTGCGCCTCGGCGAGGTTCGGCTGAAGCTCCGCGGCATGCCGGAAGTCTTTGAAGGCTCCGCTGCGGTCGCGCCCCTCATACCGCGCCCACCCGCGGTTGACCCAGAGCTGCGCCACATCCGGGTTGATCCCGATCGCCCGGTCGAGGTCCTCGAGCGCCTCTTTGAGCAGGCCCTTCGCCTGCCGGGCGCCC
>Ga0187892_10001710_pt1 | contig 48263 bp, 32 predicted proteins | sample MA1701073metaG_FD_139345 | JGI IMG/M metagenome (GOLD analysis project Ga0187892, IMG submission 139345) | Bio-ooze microbial communities from a basaltic lava cave in the Kipuka Kanohina Cave System on the Island of Hawaii, USA - MA170107-3 metaG ...
AATGAAACGCATCAGCATAATTGTTATTGCGACCCTGAGTTTGGCCCTGCTGGTCTACGCCCACAGCCGAACCCATCATGCTAAGAGCGAGACGCCCGCTCCTGAGCCTCCGACCGTCGCTCCCCAGGACAAAACGGTCGCCACACAGGACCGAATCAACCGCTACTTCCATCGCGATGTCATCCCCAGGCTGAGAGACTGCTGGAAAAGTGTGCAAGGAGCAGGGGAGATCGAAATGAAGTTCACTTACGCGAGAGCTGGGGGCGGCTGGACGTGGGAGAGACTGGAGCGCAGCAGCTCGACGCTCCCTGGTGGACAAGATGCGGTGGCTGTACGGTGCATGCAGGACGCGGCACGCGGCACATCGTTTCCCGCCGGGGAAGGCGACAGTGCCGGGGGGACCAGTGCAGTCGGCGGTGACGTGAATAAATTTGTTGTCAACTGGAATTGGCCGGTTCCGTTGCCGGGGAACTCGGCTGAATTCGCCGCAAAGAAATCGGGTGGAGGTGGAGGGAAAACAGGTGGGTGTGATGGTTATGGGGCGGTAGCCAAATGCTACAACTGTAAAAATCTCAAATGCATCGAGGTCTGTGTTGGTTACGAAAGTTGCACAGTTGGTCCAAGTGGCTGCACTGCGGACAACAAATGCGCGTCTGGAGGGCCATTCGGAGTGTCAGGCGGGACGATTATGTACTGATGAAAACTCCGCTCGAGACGGGCTGCTGGTTGGTTAATTAACAACCACTGTATCACCCCTCGTTGATGCGCCCTGTGGCAGTGCGCCGGCAGAGCAAAACCGGCGACGACGGCGCTTTGGTTTTTGTGAATAGTGCACCAATCCATAGCGGTGTCGCGCTTCGCTTGCCGCCGCACTGCATACAGCAAACAACGAGGTGCAGCATGCGCTGGCCGGTAATCTCATCTCTGTTCACGAAATTTAAGCGAAGTCCAGCAATGGGCCTGACATTCTTGCTGGTTTGCGCTCACGCTGGCCCACTCGTTCGAGCGCAATCACCGGAACTGATCGTTAAGGCTAGCTTCGCAGGCAAGCAGGCGATCACATCCCTTGAACAGATCGATCTGAGTCTAAACCGACCGCTTGAACCAGTAGAGGGAAGGCTTGCTGTCTTCATCGGATCGACGGATATGACAGCCCTGTTTAAGTCCACGCCGAATGGCCTCAACTATGCTCCCAAATCTTTGCACTTGCCAGGTGGCGAAAACGTGGTGACTGTCTACCTTGTTTCTCGCGATGATTCGTGGCGGGAGATCGCGCAATTCACGCTGCGCGTTTCAAAAAGCGAAAGTGCGGAAACACGCCGGGATGTTTCAGAAGCCGGAACCGCGAAGACGACTCAAAAGAACGCCGGGCAAACCGAAGGAAGACTCGTGTTTGATAGAGTCGCAGTTATTCCATCTCTAACAGTTAGTCTGGAATCTCAACCCGCCGAAACTCACTTTCCCGATTCAGCAGGCCCTGCGCGCCCGAGGTACATAGACTTTGACTTCCAAAGCAGTATCCAGACTGACCTGGTTAATGCTCCACTCGGTTTTCAGACTCAATTCGATTTTGTAGGCACAAGCTTTCGGGAAAAGGCTCTTCGTTACGGTGAGCTGGGCGACGAAGCCCCTCAGATCGATTTGTCCAGCTTCCTGATGCAGTTCCAGATCAAAAAAGCCCGGCTTCTTATCGGACACGTCTCCACTGGATCCAATCGCCATTTAATTAACAGCTTTTCGAGTCGTGGCATCACGTTGACGCTTCCAGTCAATAAGCGCAGCGATCTGACTTTCGCCGCGATGAACGGCACCAGCATCGTGGGCTGGAACAACTTCATCGGCCTCAAACGAAGCCAGCATCAGATTCAGAGCGCCACGTTGGGACATGAGTTCTTGCCGAGTCGGCCGGGCGGGTTGCGAGTTGAAGCTAGTTTGCTTTACGGATCGCTGCTCCCGCAAAGCAATTTCAACCAGGGCAACATCACTGACGCCGAGCGCAGCAGCGGGTTTGGCGTGCGTGTGGTGGCCAGCGACCCAACGCAGCGTCTTCGTCTCGATGGCGGCTATGCCAGGAGCAAATTCACCAACCCAGAAGACCCTTTGCTCAACCAGGGCACTGATGTAGTACCGGTGCAACCAACGACGCGCCAGGCGCGATATCTTGACGTCGCTTATGATCTACTCAAAGAACATGCATTGACCAAAAACACCAGAGCCAATCTCTCCGTCGCCTTTCGTCACGAAAGAGTGGATCCTCTGTATCGCAGCGTGGCTGCCTACACACAGGCTGACCGCCAGCAGGATCAATTGGAAATGGTCGGGCAACTCAGCGACCTCAGCGTGAATTTCATGTACGGTCGCTTCAAAGATAATCTGGCCAACATTCCGTCGGTGCTTAAGACGCTCACCCGGAGCAATGCGTTTCTCGTCAGCGCGCCGCTCAATTCTTTTTTCGGCGACCGGGCCCAACCACGCTCGTGGTTGCCACGTATCTCCTATTCACGTAATCGCACTCATCAGTTTGCCGTCGCCTTTCCAAGTAATGGCGCCTTCGAGCTTAACCCGAGCACTGTGCCGGACCAGTTAAGCACCAATCAGAGTTTTGCCGCCGACTGGCAAGGAGGGAAATGGCGCTTCGGATACCGGTTCAATCATTCGTTTCAGGATAATCGGCAAACGGGCCGGGAACTTTCAGACCTCAAGAACATTCTGAACGGCATCGTGTTTGGGATATCGCCATACCGCTCGCTCGAACTCAATTTTGATTTCACCGCGGATCGAGCGCACAACCGTGAGATGCAGCGCACGGATCGGGGGGAGCGTGCCGGTCTCGGAATCAACTGGCGAATAGCACAGAGATCGTCACTGGCGGCCAATATCTCGACGGCTTTCGCGGGTGATGTGTCACGGGCAAGTAACAGCAGTCGCAACGCTCAACTAAATCTTCAGTGGGTGTGGGGGTTCGGCGTTGAGACGAGTCGTTTACAGAGAATGCGGGGGCAGTTTGTTATCAGATACGCGAACCACTATGCCAGATCGCGCGATTTTTTGTTCGGCTTCAATAATCTGCTCAAGTCGCAAACAATCAATGCCGGTATGAGCCTCACTTTTTTTTAGGGAGACAAAGATGAACAGAGTGATCGTCGCGCTCTTTTTCTGTTGCTGTTGCTGGCCGCTGCCGGGCACGGCGCAGACTATCAAGGTCAATCCAATCGGAGTCAACGTTGATAGCCAGGGTGCGACCACAGCCCTTCTGACTTTCGGCGGACTCAACAAGCATACTCCTGCCGAAGGCTGTTGGTGCGGAGATCTGATCCCTGCCGCGCCTGACCTCGGTTTCAAATGCAACCCGGCTACCTTTTTCGGCTGCCTCCCTGGTCGTTTCAATCTCTCGACGACCAGCGGTAATCAGGCCTTCACTGACATCATGTCGATTCCACCTTCGGTCTCTCGACGTGCCTATCAAGCCGCAGCGAGCGGCGATGAATCGAGGTTTTTCTACGTCCGCCGATTCATCAGCACAATCGGAGGCCCTGATGAATACGTCCCGGTCACGTGTCGTTTGACTGGAGGTGGAGCGCGTGCGCCCTTCGCTTTGACCAACGTTGAGCTTTCATTTGACATTGATAAGCCCGTGCTGTTCGTCAAACGAGGCGACAAGCTGCCGGCGATCAAGGCTGAGATCAGTTATAACGGGACAGGGCGACTCAAAGGGCGGTGGGAGATAGTGATGCCGGGCGAAGAGTTGCCGGCGGAACGGGACCTACTGACCGAAGCTTCGTTACCAGTGGAAGAGCGCGCACAGCAGAAACGCTACACGCAGTTACGTCGCTTTAACATCTTTCTGCCGCCCACCGGCAGGTATGTGCTCGCTGGTCCAGACGTTTCGAGTGTCCCAAACGAAGCGGAAGGTCTATACCTCATCCTCCTGCGCATTGAGGCGACCGATGACAGGGAAAGCGATTCTGACCTGGCGGCCGTCGGCGCCGGCGCTGGTGTGGTTCATAGCGGGGCGGTGGCAGGCTTCCCTATGCCCCCGTTGCGCTACTTTGTTGGAGGCGAGCCAAGTGCGCAACTGACGAGTGAGTTGGCATTGCTATGGCCGGTCGAGAATGGCGTGCATTTACGCGGCAACCCCCTGAACTTCAGTTGGACCGAGATTGGGCCGGCGACTTTTTACCGCTTAGAAGTAGTGGATGCACAAGGGAGAGCGATTCTTTCCGCGTTGGTGCCGTCGGGAACCTGGACCTATCGCGTCCCACCTTGGCTAAAAGACAAACCCGGGGGTGGGATTCTGCGTTGGCGCGTGCTCGCGCTCGGTCAAAATGGAAATTCAATTGGCGAAACTCCGTGGCGTAGTCTGCGATTGACTCAGTGAGTTTTGAAAACGTGCCCTACTGACCCTACGGCTTGACTCCACGTGAAGCGAATCGTGTTTGGCCGGCACTACTCATCTGCCGTCGCCTACGAGCACAAACCCTGCCCAGTAAAATGGATGATTTGTTTCGGGGTTCTTCAGTAGTTTCAAAGCGGCCTGGCGAAGAGCCTCTGTCTTTGTGACTTTCGGTTTGCCCGCTCGCGGTGGCGAACTGATGCCACGATGAAAGCTCACCATCAAATCACGCGTGCTGGCTGACTCGACCTTCCACTGGCTCACGACAGTTGAAGGCACTCCGGCCACAAACATGGCCCACGTCAACCCGATCATGCCCTCACCAGCGCCGAAGCGACCGCGCGCCGTCTCGCAGGCAGAGAGAACAGCCAGATCAGCTTTCAAATCAAGTTGCATGACTTCCCACGCCTCGAGCAGCCCGTCTTCGTCCTTTTCCCCCGGGGTAAGCACCAGGTGTGAATACATTGGCGAAGCGTTGCTTAGAGTCCCGTGTGTGGCGAAGTGTAGAATGCTGGCCTGCCCAGCTTCAGTCTTAACGCGATCCTCGCGGGCTTCCGGGCCTATGTAGACTTTACTGCGCGGTGAGCCGTACAACTGACCTAAAGCGCGAACCTCCTGCTCGGCCTCTGGGAGTGGACCCAGCTTCTCATCGCGCACCGTCATTGTCGCACGCTCGATGGTCTCTTTGCCTAAGAGGGGATTGCCGAGCGCCAGCAAAGACGAATTTGCCGCGGCTGCCTGGCGCCGACTGCGCGCTGCCTGCATCTCGCGCAAGACGGTTAGTGAGGGAGTGTAAGCGACGGCACTGGCTTCAATCACGTAGCGGTGACCCTCCGCGAGTAGCGCCTGAAACGGCAAGTCCCAGAGCTTGTCGTCGGGCACGATGACGAGATTGGTCTTGCCCCGAAGCTGCGCCTCAGCCGGCTTGATTAGCAGTTGATACAGTTGTCCGGCTGAAGTGCGAAAGCCAAGGTCGCGCCTGGCCAGATGCCCACGCAAGTTTTCGGTCTGCCGCGCCAGTTCGGCTCGTGTGACGGACAGTGTGAACACCTGAACCTGGGCAGTTGGTTTGCCGACCGCTTTGGTGACGGTGAAGAGGTAAGTCACCTCGTCCGTAACGACGTATTCGAGCAGCGCGCTTCCGGCATCAGGCAGCAACGCCACGAGCTCTTCGGCTTTGATGATCGGAGCTTCACCACGTTGCGCCTTCAGTTCAGGGTGCGCGGCGTAGAGCGAAGTCTGGAAGGCTTCATAACTGAGGCGCGCTTTTTCGCGGAGTGATTTCAACTCACCTAGACTGGCCTGATCCGGTTTGTCAGACTTGCTGGCCCGGGTCACCTGGGTGTTGAGCGAGGTGATCTCCGCACGTAGCCTGCGTTCTTGTTCCTGCTCCTGCGTGGTAAGAGCTTTGGTGACGTTGACGCGGCCCGTCTGAAGTACATCCAGCAGCACGCGCGCTTTGGCGCGTTCCGCAAAGGTGAGAGCTTCAGTCGCCCTGCCTTCAGCGACGAGCAAATCAGCCATCGCGTAGTAGGGAGAGACGCGGGAGGCAAAGAAGCGCTGTTGCTCTTCCTCTCCACCAGCTACGCTCGTGCGCAGTGTCTCGACCGTCGCAACAGCCTCTTCAAAAGCGAGGCGGGCCTGGGCAGGTTGGTTCAGCGCACGGTATGCAGCGCCGGACATAAGACGCGCGCGCCAGAGAACCTCCGTCTCGCCGATCTGCCGCGCCAGCGTCGCCGCCCGCTCGGCGAAGTCCAGCGCCAGCGCCTGACGGCCCTGTTTTAGGTGGACCTTTGCGATGTTGCTGAGGGCCACGGTAATCCCGTTTTTGTTGCCCAGGGCTTCGCGCAATGCCAGGCTCTTCTGAAAGTACTCCAGCGCCGGCGCGTAGTCGAACTGATTGTAGTGGACGTTCCCGAGGTTTTTCAGCGTGCGGGCGATGCCCTCTCTGACGCCCATCTCCTCACGCAGCGCCAGGCTTTTCCGCAGGTAGTCCCGGGCCTGCACATAGTCACCTTGTTTATTGTAGACAAGCCCAATGTTATCGAGCATGGTCGCCACTCCTTCTTTGTCACCTAGCTTCTCGCTCAGCGCCAAGCCTTGCCGATAATAGTCCAGCGACTGCACGTAGTTGCCTTGTGACATGTAGACGTTGCCGACGCTGTTCAGCGCCCAAGCGACTCCCTCCTGATCGCCAATGGCTCCGGCCAGCGTCAGGCTTTTCTGGAAGTGCTCCATCGCCCGCGCATAATTGCTCAGGTCATAATAAACGTACCCCATGTTGTACAGGGTGATTGCCACCCTGCCTTTATTGCCCTGGGCTTCCAGCAACGTCAGGCTTTGTTGATATAGTTCCAGCGCCTGTGTGGGGTCGCCTTGCTCCAGGTGGATATTCCCGATGTTGCCCAGCGTGCGAGCGACGCCGGGTTGGTCGCCCAGGGCTTCGCTCAGCGCCAGGCTCTTTTGATAGTGTTCCAGCGCCGGCGTGTAGTCGCCCTGCCGGAAGTGAACATTGCCGATGTTGTTCAGCGCGAGAGCCACGCCGGCTTTGTGACCGAGGGATTCATGTAGCGCCAGGCTCTGCCGGAATTGCGCGAGCGCTTGCGCGTAGTTGCCTTGCGCGTAGAGAATCTTCCCCGTGTTGTTGAGACCGCGGGCAAGGCCGGGCTGGTCGCCGGTTTGTTCGGCCAGGCCCTGTGCCAGCCGATGAAGGGCCAACGCCTGCGGGTAGTCTCCCTGCTCATAAAAGCGGTCGCCCCGATTGCTCACCGCGCTCACCAGTTCCGCTGTCATCAACTCCCGCTCTTCAGTCTGCATCTTCGCCAACAACGCCGCGCGCTCCTGCTCGCCCTTGGCTGCGGCCAGAGCGGCCGCGAGTTCATCAAACGTCGAAGCTTCACTCCAGATTTTCCAGTGACCGGCTTCCTGCACACATTCCAGTGTGCGCAGCAGCTTCCCGTATCCGGCCATCTCCTTGCCGGTCTTGGCTTCGATCACCTGCACGTCGGCTTCGACACGCACACGTGCTTTATCCCCCGCCACACTCACCTGACGCACGGCGAAGCTCTTCAGCGCAATCTTTTCGCTGCCCGCAAAAAGCTCCGCGGCGGATTTCCTGCGCGCCTCAAGCTCAGGAGACTTGGCACTCCACAGGCTGATCAGCCCGTCCAGGTCTTTCGCGGCGTAGAGCGCAAAATACTTCTCCACGACCCCGCGCACAGCAGCCTCGGTTGGCGATTGAGTTTGATTGGTTGAATTGAGAGGTGAAGATGCTGGTTGAGACTGTCCGAAGCCAGGGTGGAAGACAACGCAGATGAGGCTCAAGCCCAGGGCTATTGAGTAGAACACCCGCCACACGCAAGACATAAAACACATCCCTTTCCCATCAGGGAGTACTGCACAGCGCTCGCCGAAAAAATTTCAAGCTGGCCAGTAATATTGCCGAAGGTTCAACAACTTACTCTATTGAGATTCAAGGGTTGAATACAAATGGTGAGGTGAATTTCCGATTCTGTTAACTAAGCCGAGTTTACTCCGCCCCACCGAAAAGGCAAGGCACTCCGATTCACTTCCACAGCCGAAGAAATCCTGGAGGGAATGTCATGAAATCACGTCGGTCTAACGTAAGGTCACGCAACTGCCTCAGTGGGTCTAAATGGTTGAGTCTTGCCCTCGTCACGCTCCTGGTGCTGCCGGGCGCTGGGTTTGCAACCCTGCTGGGCACCGTGTCGGCGCGAAGTCTCGGCGTCAAGACCGGCGGAGTGTTACCGGCGCAGTCAGAGAAGGTGAGCGACGCGCGGCTATCTCGCGCTTATGCCAGCAACGCGGCGCTCGCGCCGCAGGCGGGAATTCTTTACTTCGTCGACAGCACAGGTGACGGCGGGCTCGTTGGTTCCAGCAACTTCTGCAACGACGGCACGGGCAAATGCACCTTGCGGGCGGCGATCCAGGCGGCGAACCTGCACGCGGGTGACGACGGCATCGATATTTCGATCCCCGCGTCCGACCCAAATTGTGTTGGCGGCAATTGCACCATCACTCTGACGCAGGCACTGCCCGATTTGAGTACCAATATGTCGATCGTCGGCCCCGGCGCGGCTCAGCTTACAGTGCGGCCTGTGGAGGGCGGTAACTTTCGCGTCTTTACCGTGACGAACTCGGGCACGAACTCGGGCACGGTGGGTGTGACCTTGTCACGCCTCACTATCAGTAATGGAGTCGCTTTCAACAGCAATGGCGGTGGCATTTTGAACTCTGGGTCTGGGACAGTGAACGTCGCCAACTGCACGCTCAGCGGTAACACCACTGCTGGCACCGTCTCCGGCCAAAGAGTCGGAGGCGGCATTTATAACGTCAGCGGCACAGTGAACGTCACCAACAGCACGATCAGCGGGAACGTTGCTCTCGCAGGAGGTGGCGGCACTGGAAACGGCGGCACATTGAACGTCATCAACAGTACGCTCGTCAGTAACCGGGCTGGTGGGAATGACGGCAGCGGTCTGACTCTTAGCAGTGGGGGCGGCATTTTAAACGTGGGCACAGTGAACGTCACCAACAGCACGATCACCAGCAATTCCAGCAATTTCAATGGCGGCGGCATTCTAAACGTGGGCACAGTGATTGTTACCAACAGCACGATTAGCGCAAACTCTGCTAGTGGAGGCATCGCTGCTGGCAGGGGCGGCGGCATTTTCCACTCCGACCAGTCAGGTGGTTCAGCCAATGTCAAGAGCAGTATCATCGCCTTGAATACCAGCACCAGTGATGGTCCAAGTCCGGATGTGTCCGGTTCGGTCACTTCGTTCGGGCTCAACCTGATCGGCAAGAGTGACGGAAGCATAGGCTTCACCGCGGCTACGGACCAAACCGGATCAGTCGCCTCCCCGCTTGACCCGAAACTCGATCCTGCTGGCCTCCAAAACAATGGCGGCCCGACTCCGACTATCTCGCTGCTCTGCGACAGCAAGGCAATCGACAAAGGGACAAGCAATGGTCTGACAGATTTCCTGATCACCGACCAGCGTGGTGCGGGCTTCCCGCGTACCTTCGATAATCCCACCGTCCCGAACGCAGCAGGCGGCAACGGGACTGACGTCGGCGCCTTCGAGCGACAACAAGCCTGCGCCGTGCCGACACCTACTCCCACACCGACGCCAACTCCCACGCCAACGCCGACTCCGATGACGATTCAGTTCAGCTCTGCGACTTATGCGGTGGGCGAAGGCGCTGGACGGGTTGATGTCACCGTCACTCGTTCCGGCAATACGACAGGTCCGGCGAGCGTGAGCTTTGCGACGAATGATCTTGCCGGTTCTCAAAATTGCAACGTCGTCAATGGCGTGGCTTCCTCGCGCTGCGACTATGAGACCAGCATCCGCACTGTTCAGTTCGCGGCGGGTGAAGCTTCCAGGACCATCTCGGTCTTCATCATCGATGACTCATACTTGGAAGGCCCTGAGACCTTCATCGTCGGTCTCAGCAACCCAGCAGGCGCAACGTTAGGCTCGCCGGCCACCGCGATCGTAACCATCACTGACAACGACATTGCCAATGGACCCAATCCTGTAGACACGGCCAGTTTCTTTGTTCGTCTACACTATCTTGATTTTCTGAACCGCGAACCTGACGCTGCCGGCTTCGCGTTCTGGACCAACGAAATAACCTCCTGTGGCGCCAACCAGCAGTGCATTGAACTCAAGCGCATCAACGTATCGGCGGCTTTCTATATTTCCATTGAGTTCCAGCAGACCGGGTACCTGGTCCATCGCATTTACAAAACCTCTTTCGGCGATGCAACCGGCATCTCAACCTTTGGCGGGGCGCATCAGCTCGCTGTACCGGTAGTCCGCCTCAACGAATTTCTTCCCGACACGCAGAAGATTGGACAGGGCGTGATTGTCGGACAGCCTGGTTTCGAGCAGGTGCTGGAAGGCAACAAGCAAGCCTTCTGCGCTGAGTTTGTTCAGCGCTCGCGATTCGCGGTGGCGTTTCCTTCGACGCTGACCCCGGCCCAGTTTGTGGATGCGTTATTCGCCAATGGGGCGGTGACCCCATCAGCATCAGAGCGGCAGGCTGCCATCAACGAATTCGGTGGCGCAGCTACGTCGGCGAACCTGGCGGCCCGGGGCCGAGCGTTGCGGCGTGTAGCCGAGAACAGCACGCTGGCCCAACAGGAGTTCAACCGCGCCTTCGTGCTGATGCAGTTCTTTGGTTACTTACGACGAAACCCGAACGATCCTCAGGACTCCGACTACAGCGGCTACGACTTCTGGCTAACCAAGCTCAACCAGTTCAACGGCAACTTCGTGCAGGCCGAGATGGTGAAGGCCTTCATTACCTCCGGTGAATACCGCCAGCGCTTCGGACCTTAATGCAGATGAAGATGCAAGCTTACGTGTGGACAGGTTGGAGTTAAGGATGTCGGCGATCGACATTTGGCAGACACTATAGATTTATGGTCTAGTGTCCTGTTTCTAAAGTTCGCTGAATAATCCAACTGGGCTTCACCCCGTGGGGGTGACATGTTTATAGATCGCGTACCACCTACAGAGTCGGACGCCGTGCGAAGGGGCGGAACGAAACTTGAGTAGTACCACTCAAGTTGACTTCCGCCCCTTCGCACGGCGCCGGAGGTAATTTCTGCGCAAAAACTATAAACATGCGACCCCTACGGGGTGAAGCCCAGTTGGACTATTCAGCGAACTTTAGAAATAGGACGCTAATTACTTTTGACCTTAATCCCATTCACCTGCCGTCGCCTACGAGCACAAACCCTGCCCAGTAAAATGGATGATTCGTTTCGGGGTTCTTCAGTAGTTTCAAAGCGGCCTGGCGAAGAGACTCGGTTTTTGTAGCTTTCGCCTTCCCGGCTCTCGGTGGCGAACTGAGACCGCGGTGAAAGCTAACCATTAAATCACGCGTGCTGGCAGATTCAACCTTCCACTGACTCACCACGGTTGCAGGCACTCCGGCCACAAACATCGCCCAACTTAACCCGATCATCCCTTCACCCGCGCCGAAACGACCCCTCGCTGTTTCGCAGGCCGAGAGCACCGCCAGATCAGCTTTCAAATCAAGCTGCGTCAATTCCCAAGCTTCGAGCAGCCCGTCTTCGTTTTTGTCTCCAGGCGCAAGCACCAGGTGTGAATACATCGGCACGGAGTTGTTCAGCGTTCCGTGTGTTGCGAAGTGAAGAATTCCCGCCTGCCCGGCTTCGGTCTTGACGCGATCTTCGCGGGCCTCTGGGCCAATGTAAACCTTGCTACGCGGTGAGCCGTATAACCGCCCCAACGCTCGAACCTCCTGCTCGGACTGGGGGAGTGGGTCCAGCTTCTCATCGCGGAGCACCAGCGTCGCACGTTCGATCGTATCTTTGCGCAAGAGCGGATTGCCGAGGGCCAGCAAAGTGGCGGGAGCCGCATCAGCGTTCTGATTCTTCCGTCGCTTCGTCGTCTCACGCAGCACGGTCAGCGATGGCACATAAGCAATCGCGGCCTCCTCAATCAGGAACCGATTCGCACCGGCGAGCAACGCTTGAAACGGCAAGTCCCACAACTTGTCATCCGGCACGATGATGAGATTGGTTTTGCCCTTGAGCTGACGCTGCGCCGTTCTGAGCAGCAGTTCGTAGAGTTTGAGTGCTGAAGTACGGAAGCCGAGATCGCGCTCGGCAAGCTGCTCGCGAAACTTTTCGGTTTGCTGCGCCAGCTCAGCTCGTTTGATCGGTATGGTGTAGACCTGCACCTCGACTTCCGGCTTGCCCAGCGCCTTGGTAACGGCAAACAGGTAAGTCACTTCTTCCGTCACGACATACTCCAGCAGCGCGCTCGTGGCATCCGGCAACAATGCCATGAGTTCTTGCGCCTTGATGATCGGCCCTTCGCCGCGGTGTATTTTCAGCTCAGGATGCGCGGCGTACAGCGCGGTCTGAAAGGCTTCGAAATTGAGGCGGGCTTTTTCCAGCCGCGGTGTCAGTTCGCTGAGGAGCTGTGGGTCCGGCTTGCCTGACTGTGTGGCGCGGGCCAGTTGCGTGTTGAGTCGAGTCAGGTCCGACTTCAACCGACCTTCCTGTTGCTGTTCCTCCAAGGTCATGGCCTTCTGAATGTTGACGCGGCCCTGTTGCATCACATCCAGCAACACGCGCGCCTTGGCACGCTCGGCGGAAAAAAGCGCTTCCTGTGTTTGGTTCTCCTTTACCAGCAGCTTGAGCATGCCGTGATGGGCGCGCAACCTGTTTTCAAAATAACGCTGGCGCTCTTCGTCCCCGCCGGCCGTTTGCGCGCGCAGCTTTTCCATGATCGAGATGGCTTCGGCGAACGACTGCCGAGCCTCCGCTGGCTGATTCAATCCGAGCTGGCAATGACCCAGAGACGTGAGCGCAAACCAGAGTGAGAGTTGCCGTCCCGCCTGGCGCGACTGTGCCACGGCCCGTTCGGCCAGCGGCAAGGCTTCGGCGTATTTTTCTTGGGCCAGAAAGGCACTGCTCAGGCTGTTGAGTACGGCGGCCATGTGTTGCTTCTCGTTGACGGCTTCAAGTCCGGAGAGCGCCGGGCGATAATAATCCAGCGCTTCCGCATACCGGCCCTGCGAGGCGAGAATGCCGCCGATCTGAAACCGGATCATAGCTGCCCCGCCCCGGTCTCCGAAGCCTTCGGTCTGTTCGAGCAGCCCCTGGAAGATTTCGCGCGCCCGCTCGTAGTTGCCAAGTCCCCGATGCTGGCGGGCCACAGCGTACCGCAAAACCGCGATCTGAATTTTGTCCCCCACCTCCTGAGCAATCACCAGGCTGCGTTCCAGGTAGGCCAACGCCTGCTGGAAATTGTTCTGGGCCTGGTAAACGTAAGCCAACTCGGAGAGCGTATCAGCAATTCTTGCTCGGCTGTTCTCTTCTTCATAGAGCCGGAGTGCCTTTTGCGCGCAGTCAAAAGCCTGACGGTTCTCTCCGAGCGCGCGGTAAACTTGACTGAGCTTTTCCAGCGCGAGCGCCACGCCGCGCTTCAGCCCGGCCGCTTCATAGAGCGCGAGCGCCTTTTGCTGGAAGAGCAAAGCCTGTTCGTGGTCGTCTTGTGTATATTTCAGCACCCCGATGTTCAGCCAGGCGACAGCTATTCCCGCCTGGTCGCCGCTCTTTTCCGCCACGGCTTGCTGTAACTGAAAGCAGCGCCGCGCCGCGTCGTAGCCTCCACGGAGGCGATGACGGTGGCCGATGCCGCCCACAGCGCGAACCAGGGCGTCGGTGGCGAAAGCCTTCTCTTTTTCTAAAAGCTCGTCGCGCTCCTGCGCTGAAGCCGCCGCCTCAAGTCTCGTCGCGAGTTCGTCCTGGACTGTGAACTCGCGCTCGATCTTCCACCCCTTGTCGGTACTGACCCACTCGAAGGAGCGGCAGACTCCGTGGAAGGCGTCACGATCAGACAAGATGCCCCCCGTTTTCTTATCCAGGTAGCGGTCGTCTGAGGTCAGATGTGAGACGGCCTTGTCGCCCGTGACCTCCAGCCTGGTCACATTCATGCTGATGAATTCAATCCGTGTGTTTGAAAATAAGCCCTGATAAAACCTGAGGCGTGCGGCCATGTGGGGTGATGTTGGATTCCACAACTCGCGCATCGTGTCCAGGTCCCCCGCTGCGATGGCCTGACCATACCTTTCCGTGAGCGTGCGCACCGCTTCTTCGTCCACAGATCGCGAAGCGGACTGCGGTAACGCCGAGGCAGGAACCTCCGCCGGCAGCAGGATGAATAGAACGGCTGTCACTTTACAAACCGCGCGGAGCAACGAAAAGCGACGCGTAGTAGCCCTCATTTGGCGGACATCCTTTTCCATGTTCGCAGCCAATCCGTAACTGGCGAAGAAAACTTTTGAAGCGCTGGTAATATCGTGGGAAGTTCGACAACTTCCCCGTCACCATCCCGTGACAAGGTTATTTTTGGGCACAAGCCGCAACTTTCGCGCGCGCCGTTTGGTCACTGAGAGGTGCTTCTAGAGCTAGATTCACGATTTCTTGTACTTGAGCCAGTATTCTCGAAAAGCTTTGAGCCGCGGCAGCGACTCTCGATCTCGTTGGCGGTTCGCGGCTGCTTTGCTGGCAATGATGTCGTCTGGGTGGCAGACGGGGAAGCCTTCGACATCCACGTGCCTGCGCCAGGCATCTTCGAACCGCTCGATTCCATCCGGCGCAAAGATCAAGTCGAGGTCGAACGGCCCGTTCTTTAGTTGAATGAAGTCCTTGCCGCGCTCGATCTCGCTTGCCTGCTCATCGGTCAGTTGAAACCCCAGCTCTCGCAAAGCCGCCGCAAGCGCGCGTCCATTCTCCGGCGAGCGGTACACAAATACGTCAGCGTCTTGAGTGGTGTCGGGAAACCCGAGCAGAATCGCTCCGCTTTTCCCGATGAAGAGATACCGAACGTTTTGCCGGTTAAAGGAGTCCCGTATTTCCTGAGCCTGGCGATATTCAAACGCGCCCATATCCCAACCATCCCGGCAGGTTCTTATCACACCAGTGGCGATATTCTTCCATCGTGTCGAACGAGCGATACGTGGCGTCATCCAGCACGGGCTTGTAAGTGCGAATGAAGCTGTAGCGCATTCTGGTTTCGAGCGGGCGGCGAGCTGCGGCTTCGAACTCGTCAAACCAGTCCCCGGGTATTATTTGTTCGTCGTCCGCCGCAACTACAGGTTGCTGCAACGAATCCTCGCTTAGCTTACTCATTTCTCACCTCGGGATGCCAACGGTGAATCTAGTTTTACACAGTTTCGTAGGCTTTCCGCAAGGAAGGCGTCAAAGCCACTTCTTGCACTTAACCTTTCATCACTATAACTGGCGCAACGTTTCAAGGTCACCGGCTGCCAGGAGGATCGCACGCCGCCTTGTCGAAAAAAATTTTGGCTCGCCAGTAATATCGCCAAGAGTTCAACAACTTCCTATTTCGAGATTCAAGAGTTGAATGACAACTGATGAAGCGAACTCCTGACTCTAGCCGCTACATGAGCTGGAATTTATTCACTGGTTGAAAATGCAAGACCTTATCCAAGTCATTCAGTGTCAAGTAATCCTCGCGTGATTTCTTAAAGCGTGACTCTTTTAATCATTGCACTCAGCCGGTTTAGCCCGGCGCACAGGAGATAGACATGAAAAACATCAGCGCCCACACAGATACGATCGTTTTCAGACCAACTCATCCGAAGTCCCCGTCCTGCGGCAAGGCCTTGAACGAAACCAGCAAATCTGCCGGCTTCACGCTCATCGAACTCCTCGTAGTGATAGCGATTATAGCTATCCTGATCGCGCTGCTTCTTCCCGCAGTCCAAAAAGTGCGCGAGTCCGCTGCTCGCACGCAGGCAACGAACAACCTGACACAGCTCGTCGGTGCCTTTAACACGTTCCGCAACCAGAGTGGCAACTTTCCACAGAACTGGAACGAATTTGCGGATTGGTGCGGTCGGAGTCCAAGAACCTGCAATCCCTCGCTTATTTCACTACGAGCCGCCGGGCAACTGAATGGCTGGCAGTACTCGATCATCCTTCGTTCCGGCGACGCCGCACGCTTTCAGCTGGAATCCGAGCCAATGTTTCCCGGCATTACCGGCTCGGACAGTTTGCTGATCAACGAGACCGGCCACGTCACAAGGTTTCCAACCCCGGGTGCCGAAGAGGCCCGACGGCAGATGTTCGACCGCATCCGGGACAGGGGGGCCGCCACCATCAGTAACCTGCTGAGTATGGATAGCGGTGCGCCGCCCCTGGCGCGCGACTATGTCCGGTCGTCAGGCACGCCCGGCGCTGTCTTCAATATGTTCGACGGCAATGGTGACGGGACTGTGGGCCTTAACGAGATTCAAGGCTTTCAGACTGCCGATGATCCCCGCGCGGGCAGTCCGGTCGCCGAACTGGTCGCGATCGTCAGCGAAGAGATGAAGTTGAACCTGCTCAGCCCCGAGGTTAAGAGCGCCATCAGAGTTCAGATGGGGGACCTTCAGGGGGACGCTGCGTCGCAGTTTTTCTCCTGGGAAAGCCTTTGTAATCTGTCGAGAGAATATGTTGGGGAAGCCTCGCCGGCATCATGTTCTCGAAGGAACGATCACGATGTTGACGATGATGACGACGATGATGACGACGGCAATAGGGGAGCCGCCAACGCCATGTGCAGGAAGCTTCGGAAGGCCCAGAGAGCAGCGGCCCAAGGCAACCTTGAAGCCAAGAGACGCTGGCTAAGGGAATATGTGAATCTGGTGGAGGGACAGATAGGCAGGACCCTCACTCGCAGACGGGCGACAACTCTCATCTCACTTAGTCAGACGTACTAGCTCTTTACTGACTTATCTCGGTTCAAGGTGAACAACAGCCAAATCGCAAGAGGAGAAACAACAATGCATCCCCACGACACGATTAGTGAAGCTCAGACCCTCTTCATCAGCGACAGGAAGCCCGGCAGCACGCGTTGGCCCTTCCGAATCGGGATGTTCCTATGGGCGTCACTCCTGTCGCTGCTCCTTTTGCTCGCGCTGCCGGAAGTCTCGTTCGCACAGTCGGCGCTCACCGACGACGCCAACGTCAATTGCTGGTCGGACGACGACGATGACGACGACGATGGCCACGAGACTGCAGGCAACCATAGTGTTGGAGGCGGCAGCAACTGTGGCGCAAAGCCGAGTCTTTCGCTCTCGTCCTCGGGTAAAATCTATATCAAATTCAGACTCACTTCGACCCTGCCTGCAAACACACCCGGCTCCGACGTGGCCCGGGCTACTTTGAAACTCTATCTCAGGGACGTTGCGGCAGCCGGTGCCGTTGATGTCTTTATCGTCGCAGGCACCTGGAGCGAAAAAACCATCACCGCCAACAACGCCCCGCCACTCGGTTCCTTAATCGCCGCAGCCGTTCCCGTGCAATCAAGCATGAAAGACCAGTTCCTGGTTATTGACCTGACCTCGGCAGTGCAACAGTGGCTCGGTACAGACGGGACTGGAACGGGTGGAATAGCGAATCACGGGGTCGCGCTCGTCGCCCGCAACGGGGCGCGGGCAACGATTGACAGCAAAGAGAATACGCAGACAAGTCACGAGCCCCAGTTGAATATCCAGCGGACAGGCTCGGCCGGTCAACCAGGCCCACCGGGGCCGCAAGGACCGCAAGGACCTCAGGGTCCAAAGGGCGACAGAGGAGATTCAGGAGCACAGGGGCCGCAAGGGTCAACTGGACCACAAGGACCCCAAGGAACAACTGGTCAACAAGGACCACAGGGAGCTCAAGGAGCAAAGGGCCTGAATTGGAAAGGGGCATGGGACGCGACCACAAACTATGTCACCGACGATGCGGTCAGCTACGACGGCTCATCCTGGAGAGCCTTGCTAGCTAACACGAATGTCACACCGGTTGAGGGCGCTGACTGGACCATTGTGGCGCAGAAAGGCGACGATGGACCGGGCGGAGGCACTGTCACCAGCGTTAGTGCCAACGGCCCCATCACGGTGACGAATCCTACTACCACACCCGACATCTCTCTCGGTCTGGTTCCGATGGCCCATGGCGGCACCGGTTTGATCTCGTCGGGTGCACCAGGCAGTTTCCTGCGCAGCGATGGCAGTGCGTGGACCAGCGCACCCCTTGCAGCGCCAGACATTCCTGCCGGCAGCGGACACTACATTCAAAACGGCACTAGCCCGCAATCTTCGACTAGCTTCAGCATCGGAGGCACCGGCGCGGCTGACATTTTCAACGCCGCGACGCAATTCGATCTCGGCGGCAACCGCATTTTGAGCAACGCCGGAACCAACAACTTATTCGCAGGTGTCGGCGCGGGAGCACTTAACACGACCGGCGGCGGCAACTCTTTCTTCGGACAAAATTCGGGGAAAGCAAACATCGGAGGCAGCAATAACTCCTTCTTTGGCAGCAACGCTGGACTGGCAAATACGACGGGCTTCCAAAACTCTTTCTTTGGACGGGACGCGGGCGCGAACAACACAACGGGCAGCTTCAACTCCTTCTTTGGACGGAGCACCGGCCTATCAAACACGACGGGCAGCAGCAACTCCTTCTTCGGACAGGATGCCGGAGTAGCCAATACAGAGGGCAACGCCAACGCATTTTTCGGAAACGGCAGCGGGAGCCGTAACACGACGGGCTCCGACAACTCCTTCTACGGCACCCTGGCTGGTCGTGAGAATACGACTGGCGGTTTCAATGCATTCTTCGGAAGGAGCGCCGGTAGGAGCAACGAGACGGGCAGCGGTAACTCATTCTTCGGCACATCCGCAGGCATCAATAACACAACCGGACAACTTAACTCGTTCTTCGGGGAAGGCGCTGGCACTGGAACTGCAACCGGTTCAGGTAACACCTTTATTGGAAGAGATGCGGACTTCAACACGCCCGGCGCTGCCGGAGACAACAACACGCTACTCGGCTTGAATACAAGAGTCGTCTCCGGCGTGAGCAATGCGACGGCCATCGGCGCAGGAGCGTTGGTCAGCACCAGCGACACACTCGTCTTAGGTCGCAGTGCCGACACAGTGCAAGTCCCCGGCGGGCTAAACGTGAGCGGCACATTCGGCGCAAACATCCTGAACGCCAGCACACAATTCGATATCGGTGGCTCTCGCATCTTAAGCAACGCGGGCACAGATAATTTATTCGCGGGCATCGGCGCAGGCGCTAGCAATACGACCGGCAGCAACAACACGTTCTTTGGACCCTCGGCTGGGCAATCGAACACGTCCGGCAGATTCAACTCATTCTTTGGAATAGATGCGGGCTTATCGAACACTACTGGAGAGAACAACGCGTTCTTCGGCAAGCGGGCTGGCTCGTCAAATACCTCGGGCCGTCAAAATGCCTTCTTCGGTAACGATGCAGGCTTCTCGAACACAACCGCGGGAAACAACTCCTTCTTCGGCGCGGGAGCGGGCTTCCTGAATACGACTGGCTTCCTTAACTCCTTCTTCGGAGCCGGAACCGGACAGTCGAACACCACGGGGACCCACAACGCGTTCTTCGGTTCGCTGGCCGGGCAGGACAACACGACCGCAAGCGATAATTCATTTTTCGGCGCGGGTGCTGGAACATTCAACACCACCGGCAGTAAGAACTCATTCTTCGGAAAGGATGCGGGCCAGTTGAACCTTACTGGCCAAGCCAACTCCTTCTTCGGAGCCGAGGCAGGCAACAAGAATACAACGGGCAGCTTCAATTCGTTCTTTGGGAATGGGGCGGGCACGAACAACAACACCGGCGGCAGCAATGCGTTCTTCGGCGCTAACGCAGGCTTTTCAAACACCACAGGCGGCGGCAACTCCTTCTTTGGTCAGCGCGCTGGACAAGACAACGTAACGGGCACGGGCAATTCCTTCTACGGGAATCTCGCAGGTTTCAAAAACATAAGCGGCGGCAACAACTCATTCTTCGGACAGAACACAGGACTAAACAATACAACGGGCCTCGCCAATGCCTTCTTTGGCAAGGACGCTGGTGTCGGCCACACGACTGGCAACCAGAACGCATTCTTTGGGCAAGCGGCGGGCTTTAGTAACACGGGCGCCCACCAGAACTCATTTTTTGGAAGTAATGCAGGAAATTTCAACACGACCGGCAGCAACAACGTCTTCGCTGGATATTTTGCGGGCACTACCAATACGACTGGAAATAGCAACACTGTCATCGGCGCGAACGCGAACGTCGGTTCAAACGACCTTGACCACGCAACCGCGCTCGGCGCGGACGCCGTTGTCACCACGAGCAACACGGTCGTCCTGGGCAGAAGTGCGGACACCGTGCAAGTCCCCGGCGCGCTTAACGTCAGCGGCACCTTCGGCACGAGCATCGTCAATGCCGCGACGCAGTTCAACCTCGGCGGCTTCCACGTCTTGAGTGCTGCTGGATTTGGAATTAGCAACCTGTTTGTCGGTATTGGAACAGGAGTCAACGCGACAGGCAACAACAACTCTTTTTTTGGACGGGACGCTGGCCAAGCAACGACGACAGGCAGCGCCAACTCCTTCTTCGGAACTTTGGCCGGACGATCCAATACGACGGGCGGAGCCAATTCCTTTTTCGGAAGCAATGCAGGACGAGAAAATACGACGGGTACCGTCAACTCCTTTTTCGGTAATAACGCCGGACTAGTAAATTCAACGGGCTTCAGAAACTCATTCTTTGGAAGTGAGGCAGGTCTCCGCAACACGTCAGGCGACCACAACTCCTTTTTCGGAATGAATGCCGGACGCGAGAATGCGACCGGCAGCACAAATGCCTTCTTCGGAGCGTTCGCCGGCAATGGCAATACGACTGGCTTCAGCAACTCCTTTTTTGGAGCCGCCGCGGGCGATGACAACACGACGGGAGTAACAAACTCTTTCTTCGGAAGGGAAGCCGGTAGAAACAACACTGAAGGAGCGGGCAATACCTTTGTCGGAAATTTGACGGGCTTCGATACGACGAACTTAACCGGAAATAACAATAGTTTGCTCGGCTCACACTCAAGAGTTATCTCAGGCTTGAGCAACGCGACCGCCATCGGCTCTCGGGCACAGGTTACGCAAAGCAATTCGCTTGTGCTCGGCGGCATTTCGGGGGTTAACAGCGGCACGAATACCAACGTCGGCATCGGCACAACCGCACCTCAGACGAAGCTGCACGTAGCGGGCGGCAAGGTCTATGTGGAAGCAAACGGTCAGGGCATCGTCCTGAAAGCACCGAGCGGAGCCTGCTTTGAGTTGACCGTGACGAACACTGGCGCGCTGACGACCGCGGCGGTGACATGCCCCGGCGTTTCGCTGACCCCATTGTGAGTTAAACACGGCTTCGTTCCGAGAATCACTCGATCACACCAACGGCAGAATTGATAAGAATGAAAGAATTCATTGTCATTTCCTACTCTTACGTCACCAGGCTGGCGCAACTAAAGATTAGATGTGGGCACTATTGACGACGGGCAACCGTCCACTTTCGTTGACTGGATTTCGAATATGCCCACAACAAGGAAGGTGGTGGACTCCGAATTCATTCGGGTGTGGTCGAGGTGCTCAAGCTCTTCAGAATTCGCTCACGAAAGACGCGGGCATCGGCTTTGATTGAGCGCTCCTTGAGCGTTAGGAGCCGACGGTTTTTCATCACGAGTCGGCCATTGATGATTACCGTCCGCACGTCTGAGGCCTTAGTCGCGTAGACCAAGTCGGAATAGAGGTTGTACAGCGGTATTTGGTTAAGTGAGTCACGCTCCACCATGACTATATCAGCTCGTTTGCCGACCTCAAGTGAGCCGATCTCTTTTTCCAAATGGAGCGCTTCGGCCCCACGAATTGTAGCCAATTCAAAAGCTTGCTGCGCGTTCATTACCTTGGGATCGCCGCTGGAAACCTTGTGCAGTTTGGCGGCAGAGTCCATCTCTTCCCACATGTTCAAATCGTTGTTTGAAGCCGCGCCATCGGTTCCGAGGCCAACCAAAAGGTTAAGTCGCAGCATTGTCGGAACCGGCGCCACGCCGGCGGCAAGTTTCATATTCGACTGAGGATTGTGGACTACGCCGGCCCTGGTTCGCTTCAGGATCTCAAGGTCCTGCCCGGTTGGCCACACAACGTGCGCCGCAATCACTCGCTGATTCAAGAATCCGATTCGATCCAGGTAACCAACCGGAGTTGCACCCTTTGCCGCCAGACTCTCGTCGACTTCTCGTTTGGTTTCGGAGATGTGGGTAACTATCGGCGCGCCAGTGCGGTCGGAGAAAGCTCGAGCAGCCTTTAAGTGTTCTTCCGAGACAGTGTAAGGCGCATGCGGCGCGATCGCCGGCACAATCAGTTCATGTCCCTGCCAACGCTTCACGAAACGCTCGACGTAAGCCATGGCCTCGGCGTTTGTTTTATTGTCAGCTACGGGGAAGTCTATGACGGTTTCGCCCAGTACGCCTCTGACTCCAGCTTTGGCGGTCTCATCGGCGATGGCATCTTCGAAGTAATACATGTCGCAGTAGGTGGTAGTGCCGCCACGGATCATCTCAGCTAGTCCCAGGCGCGTGCCGACACGCACAAATTCTTCGGTGACGTTTTTCGCTTCGGCGGGAAAGATGTACTTCGTTAGCCATTCCTGAAGATCGAGATCGTCTGCCAGACCGCGAAACAGGGTCATCGGAATGTGAGTGTGCCCGTTGATGAGTCCGGGGATGATTACTCGTCCGGTGGCATCTACTCTCTGACGAGCGGAGTACTGCTTCAGAATCTCGGTGCGCAAACCGACTGACACAATTCTTCCTTCTCGAACCGCAATGCCGCCATCCTGGATAACCTGGCGCCCGGGATTCATCGTGACAATGGTGCCTCCGAGCACCAGGAGGTCAACCCGCTCAGCCCCTGTACGCCGTCTTTGAGCGGCTACCTCAGGCACTATGACGCTTGCTAGCATTGCGAGAAAGATAACTAAGATAAATTGTTGCTTCATGGTAGTTTCGAACGGAACGACTCATACGATCCACGAACCCACACGAACAAACACGAAGGGATTGATCTACTCGTGCTTAACGACACCCTTCAGGAACCGAGCATCAAAGGCGCGAGGCAACAAATCTCTTATTGAGACAACCTGGCTTTCTCCTTCCAGGTTGGCCAGGATGATTGTTGCTTGTTTGCAGAACTCCCAAATGATCTGCCGGCAGGTACCACAGGGAGGAGTCAGCGACTCGGTGTCTGCCACGACAGCCAACTCAGAGAATTCCCGCTCACCTTCGGAGAGCGCTTTCCAAATCGCCACCCGTTCGGCGCACACTGTCAGCCCATAACTCGCGCTTTCGATATTACAGCCGGTGTAGACCTTCCCGGCGGCGGTTCTCACTGCGGCTCCGACCAGAAAACCGGAAAAGGGCGCGACGGACCTAAGCCGTGCGTTTTTTGCTGTTTCGACTAACGCGTCCAAGGTCTCTTCGCTCAATGTTGGCCCCCTACTGAGGTTATGTCGCGAGCCAACCTCTCGCGAATCTTGCCACTGATCAAGTCAATACTCACCAGATTGTGTCCACCTTCCGGAATAATTACGTCGGCATAGCGTTTCGACGGCTCAACAAACTGCATGTGCATCGGCCTCACGTTAACCAGGTATTGTTCAATCACCGATTCAGCCGTGCGACCTCGCTCAGCAATGTCTCGACGCAGTCGCCGAATGAAGCGAATGTCGTCTGGCGTGTCGACGAAGACCTTGATGTCCATCTGCTCCAGCAAACGCGGGTCGGCAAAAATCAGAATCCCTTCGACGATCACAATCGGTTTCGGTTCGACCCTGCGGGTTTCATTCAGGCGGGTGTGCGCCTTGAAGTCGTAGAGGGGCAGGTCGATTGGTTCGTTGGCTTTGAGCTTCCGAATGTGATGAACCAGGAGATCGTTATCGAGAGCGTCGGGATGATCAAAGTTCGCAATCTGTCGGTAGTCTAAAGGGAGGTCCTTAAGATTTCGATAGTAAGAATCCTGCTGAATGAATACGACTTCGCTCGCGCTCACTGACTCAAGAATGCGGTTCGCTACGGTCGTCTTCCCTGATCCAGTGCCACCGCTGATGCCAATTATCATATTCCGTGAAACTTTCAGTTCGAGTTCAAATTGCTGATTATGGACCTGAGCAACTCTGTGAAAGTCGCTCTAACTCTGACAGCCGTTTCCATAACTTCTTCATGGTTAATTGGCTGGTCGCTGATTCCCGCAGCCATGTTGGTGATGCAAGATATTCCCAGAACTTCAATGCCCATGTGTCGTGCGACTATTGCTTCCGGCACGGTACTCATTCCCACGGCATCTGCGCCGAATGACCGAATCATAAGGATCTCGGCGGGGGTCTCGTAGCTCGGCCCTGACAGTGCCGCGTAAACTCCGCGCCTTATTTCCACCCCGAGCGCCCGGGCCTGCTGAATCGCAATGTCTTGCAGATTGCGAGAATAGACCTCCGTTAAGTCAGGGAATCTTGGGCCAAAACGTTCGTCGTTCGGACCACGCAAAGGATTTGTTCCCATCAGATTCAGGTGGTCGCTAATTACCATCAAGGCACCCTGACTCAATTCGACGTTAATGCCACCCGCGGCGTTCGTTAGCAAAAGAGTGTCTATTCCCAACAGCTTGAATGTTCGAATGGGAAAGGTAACTTCCTCAAGTGTATAACCCTCGTAGAAATGTACTCGGCCCTGCATCGCCACAACTGAAATCTCGCCGACTCTTCCGATAACCAGTGTGCCGGCGTGTCCTTCAACGGTGGAGACTGCAAAACCTGGGATCTCGGAATATGGAATGCGAACGGCATCCTGGAACTCGTCTGCGAACCCGCCGAGCCCACTGCCGAGAACAACTGCGACACGCGCCTGGGTCGAAGTGCGAGAGCGAATGGTCCGTGCGGCCTGCTCCGCACGAGTGTAGAGATTCGAGGTTGCTGAGCCTTCCATCTGAGTTACCGTCGACGCGATATAGAAAGGGTCGCCTACCGCTCCTTCTGGTACGGGATGCCGAGCGCTTTTGGCGGCCGCGAAGAGCCGATGAAGCCGGCCAACACAATGATTGTCAGAAGGTAAGGGACCATCTGAATAAACTGAACTGGAATGTCTTCGCCCGACGGAAGTTTCACTACACCCTGCATCTGAATTGTCACTGCTTCAGTGAAGCCAAACAGAAGACAAGCAAGCATAGTTTGCACGGGTCGCCATTTCCCAAAGATCAACGCCGCCAGCGCAATAAACCCGCGACCGGAAGTCATGTTGCGAGTGAATAGCGACGACTGACCGATCGACAAGTAAGCTCCGCCAAGTCCCGCCAATATCCCAGACAACAACACACCGGCGTAGCGCATTCGCGCAACTGGAACACCAGCAGCGTCGGCGGCTTCAGGGTTTTCACCCACCGAACGCAGACGCAGACCAAACGGCGTCTTGTATAAGACGTACCAGGCCAGTGGTAGCACCACAAAAAAAGCCAAAAAGATTGGTGTTTTGGGTATCAAGTTGTGTTGCGGAATTTGGGGTGTAGAGCCGGACGAAAGAAAAAACGCTCCACTCAAGAAACCCGGCACGCCAATCATCAGAATATTGATTGCGGTACCCGTCACAACCTGGTCAGCTCGATACTTGATACAGGCGACTGCGTGAATTCCAGCAATGATCAAGCCGGCGAGCATCCCGGCAAACAGTCCCAGAAAAGGGTTGCCCACGGCATAAGTCACTGCAGCCGCAGTGAATGCGCCGGCCAACATCATACCCTCGAGTGCAATATTGATTACACCCGATCGTTCCGAGAACATCCCGCCAATCGCCGCAAGAACCAGGGGAGTCGACAAACGAATGGTCGACATGATTAGAGTTATCGTGAAGATTTCAGCCATGGCTTTAGACTTTCGATCGTTTTAGCAAACCAAACTTCGCAAAAGGCCCCCGGAAGAAAGCCTCCGCCGCCACGAAAAGAATAATGGTGCCCTGCAACACCTGCACGATGTCTTTAGTGACGTGCTCGGTGAATGCATCGACGGGAATTCCACCGCGTTGCAGAATCGCAAACAGCAGCGCCGATAAGATCACTCCGACCGGATGATTGCGACCCAGCAGCGCCACGGCTATTCCGGTGAACCCGTAGTTGTCAGAAAAGCCGTCGTAGTAACGATATCGGTACCCGAGCACTTCATTGATGCCCACCATGCCCGCCAGTGCTCCGGAGATCGTCATCGCCAGAATGATCTGCTTCCGAACCGAAATGCCTCCGTATTCAGCAGCGCTGGGATTTGCTCCGGTGGAACGCAGTTCAAATCCCCACTTCGTGCGCCAAAGGAAAAGGTAAACCAGGCCACAACAAATCAACGCCACAAAAAATGAAAGATTTAGTGGAATCCACTCTGGCAAGCCCGGAATAAACTTCCCCAGGCGTGCAATGTGCGCGCCTTCCCCGATCGGCACAGTTTGCATGATCGGATCACCGGGCGCCTTGTAGTGATATTGAGTGAAGTAACTGAGCAGGGAGACGGCGATAAAGTTGAGCATGATGGTGTTTATGACCTCATGCGATCCGAACCGCGCCTTGAGTACTCCGGGAATAGCGCCCCAGGCACCGCCCCCGACGATTGCAGCTACGAAACAGAGCGGGATCAGAAGCCACGGAGAAAGATTAGCGAAGGTAATTCCCACCCAGGCGGTCGCGAATGCCGCGACGTAGAGTTGCCCTTCGGCGCCGATGTTGAGTAGGCCACAACGAAAGGCGATGAGCACGGCCAGGCCAGTGAAGATCAGAGGAGTTGCGTAAAAAAGCGTATAGCCGATCCCAACCGGCCAGGAGAAAGCGCTGCCGAAAAGCAGCGCATAAGTCTGTATCGGGTTATCGCCAATGATGAGGATCAGGATTCCGCCTACGATAAAAGCGGAGACGACGGCGATTAAAGGGAAGGGCAGTTCGCGTAGGAGGGTCATTGATTTTCAGATCGTGAAATCTTTAAATCGAGATCCGGTTTCCATTGGTCTTTGGTCTTGGGTCTTGGGTCTTTGATCTATAAACATTGCGCTCCTCTGGAGCGAAAACAAAATTCAGATTTGCACTTAAGACGTGATTCCACCATTGAGTGGCGGCTATCGGCAACCGCAATTGCTAATCGCAATTGGCAATTGGCAATCGGCAATGCCTTCAATGTCCGCGCGTCATTAGCAATCCGATTTCCTCAGTGGTTGCCACCTTCGGATCAACCTCACCCACCATCCGTCCGTCGTGAATGATCAGCAGACGATCTGATAGAGACATAACTTCTTCAAGTTCGGCTGAAACTAAAAGCACAGCACAGCCCGCATCGCGCAAACTAATCAACTGGCGATGAATAAACTCGATGGCTCCAATATCCACGCCGCGCGTCGGCTGCGACACGAGCAAGACTTTGGGTGCAACCTTAAACTCCCTGCCGATAATCAACTTCTGCTGGTTGCCGCCTGATAGGGCTCGCGCGGGAAGATCCGCATTGGCCGGCCGTACGTCGAAGCCCTGAATGATCTCCCTGGCGCGCCCATGAATCGCCGCCATGTCGAGAAAAGTGCCGGCAAAACCGACGATTGGTTTCCGGTAGTGCACACCCAGAATCGAATTCTCAGCCAGGCTAAATTCAAGTAACAGCCCGCGGCGATGTCGATCTTCGGGAATGTGAGCAATGCCTAACTCTCGTCGCACGCGTGCACCCATCGAAGTAATTTCAGTATCTTCGAAGTGGATCTTACCGGTCAGTTGGGAAGGATTAACCAAACCTGCGATTGCCTCAATGAGTTCGGTTTGCCCATTCCCCTCAACACCCGCGATACCTAAGATCTCGCCCTTGCGAACCTCGAAGGAAACATGATCGAGTACTTTCGTTCCGTCAGTTTTGGAAACTGAAAGATCATGGACCCGCAACTCCGGATTATCTGGTTTGGCCGGTGTCTTCTCAACTCGCAAAAGCACTTCACGCCCTACCATTAAGCGCGCAAGTTCGGCAGCGCTCGTGTCTTTCGTTTTTACCCGTCCCACCACGCGGCCGTCTCGCATCACCGTGACATCATCAGAGATGGCGAGCACTTCAGCGAGCTTGTGCGTGATGATGACAACAGTTTTCCCCTGCTCCCGCATTCTGCGCAGGATGACAAAGAACTCTTCCACTTCCTGAGGCGTGAGAACCGCGGTTGGCTCATCAAGGATCAGCAGGCGAGCATGACGATAAAGTGCCTTCAACAGCTCCACGCGCTGTTGCTGGCCGACGGAAAGATGTTCGACTACTGCGTTGGGATTGACGGCGAGTTTGAATTCTTCGGACAGCCGGCGAATCTCCAGACTGGCTTTTGCGAGATCCAGGGCCGCAGCACTTCCTGGCTCGGCGCCCAGGACAATGTTCTCAGCCACAGTCATCGTGTCGACCAGCATGAAATGCTGGTGGACCATGCCGATTCCCAACGCAATTGCATCATGAGGCGAGGAGATCTCGTGAACATGGCCGTCAACCAGGATCTCGCCTTCATCGGCTTTGTAAAAACCGTAGGCGATTCGCATCGCCGTAGACTTTCCGGCGCCATTTTCACCGACGATGGCATGAATCGTCCCTGGCTCGACCTTGATATTGATGTGATCGTTCGCCAGAACGGCGCCGAAGCGTTTAGTGATGCTGCGTAGTTCGATCAAGTGATTGGTCTCTCTATGGAGTGCGGTGGCAAGCACAACGCGACACCGCTTTGGATTGTCCGACACACTTTAGGAAACTCTGGTCAAGTGTCTACAGGATGACCCTTGCGCAATGAGGTCAGTACCACCTCGCGGTAGCGGGTGGGTCGCTTCGTCAGAATTGCGTAAAGAACCCACCCGCTACCGCGAGGTGGTACTGACTCCATCGCGCGAGACTCTTCCCTTATGCAACTTGATCAGAGCTTCCTTTAGTTTGTCGTTGAGCTACGTTACCAACGAGTCAAACTGAATCGGGTAAGTAATTACATTCCAAGGAGTCCGTAGCGCAACTCAACGACAAACTAAAGTGTGTCGGACAATCCAAAGCGGTGTCGCGCTGCGCTTGCCACCGCACTCCATAAAAGCACTTAGTGCTTCGTCATCGCGTCGGTAACTTTAATCTCGCCGCTAATGATCTTCTTCTTAGCTTGCTCAACCTGTTGGATCATTTCCGGTGTTATGAGGTCTTTGTTGTGCTCATCCATGCTGTAGCCGACGCCATCTTTGTCGAGACCATTGACGTGAAATCCGGCCTGGAATTTTCCATTTCCCACGTCTTTGATGATGTCGTAGACCGCATTGTCAACGCGTTTCACCATGCTGGTTAACACGAAGCCGGGCTTGACCATGTTTTGATTTGAGTCGACTCCGATTACGAAATGAGTGGCGCGTCCGCCTTTCTTACCCGCTTGCTCCACAGCATCAAAGGCTCCGAGGCCTGAGTTGCCGGCCGCAGTGAAGATCACATCTGCGCCCTTGCCGATCTGAGCCAGCGCAATTTCCTTTCCCTTTCCAGGGTTGTTCCAGGCGGCATCCGTAACGCCAACATAATTCGGTATAACCCGAATGCTGGGATTAACCGCGCGAGCGCCTTCCTCATAGCCTTCTTTGAAACGGTGAATTAGACCAATATCCATCCCACCCAGAAAACCGATTGTGCCGGTTTTGGTCGTCTTAGCTGCCAGCATACCGACCAGATAGGAACCTTCATGTTCTTTGAAAATCAGTGAGGCGACGTTTGGAAGATTGCTGAAACCGTCGACTATGGCGAATCGAATGTTCGGATAATCCTTGGCCACCTGTTCAATGATGGGGGCTTGAGCAAAACCCACGCCAATAATCAGATCGTAGCCACGTTCGGCAAAAGCGCGCATCGCCGGCTCGATTGAAGTTGGGTTTCCCGGCTCAATGTCGCGCAGGACGATCCCAAGTGCCGGTTTGCCGCAGCTGCTGCCATCGGGCCAGTTGCCAGTTGCGGCGCAGTAAGCGCCCATCCAGGCGGCCGCATTAAACGAGCGATCATCCTTGCCACCGATGTCGAAAACAATTCCCACCCGAACCTTGGTTTTGTCATCCGCGTAGGTATCACTACAACCGGTTGCGAACAAAGCGGCAAGACAAACCACCAGCGACAAACAGAATAAGTAGAGCTTCATCCGTTTATTACTTCCTTAGTGAGTTGCGGCAGGTCACCACTAAACTCTTCAGTAACCTGATAGGCCTTTTCGATTCTTCTGGCAGCATCCTGGGCTTTCGACTGGTCCCCACTGTAGACCACACCCAAAGATTGTCCGGCCTCAACCTGGTCGCCGATCTTCGCGTGTGACATGAAGCCGACTCGAGGATCGACACGGTCGTCGATTCGAACACGTCCGCCACCCAGGGCAGCAATCGCATGTCCAATTTCGGTCGCTTCAACGCTGGCAATATATCCGGAGCGCGGAGATTCTACCTTAAAGGATTCACTCACCAAAGGAAGAACACCAGCTGGGTCATCACAAACTCGACCGTCGCCACCTTGCGCCGTTACATTCTGCCTAAAGCACTCGAGCGCTTTGCCGGATCCGAGAGCGTTTTGCAACCGTTGCCGAGCCGCCTCAAGTGAATCTTCGAGCTTGGACAGAACTAACATGTGGGCCGAAAGTTCCATTGAAAGATCAAGCACCGGGCGCGCGCCGTCGTGGCTTTCGCCACGCAGAATCTCAACACACTCTTGCACCTCAATTGAGTTTCCAACCGCACGCCCGAGCGCTTGATTCATGTCGGTCAAGAGCGCTCGGGTCCGAATCCCACAGGAGTTCCCAGTTCCCACCAGCGCGTGCGCTAAAGCCCGGGCCCTTGTCTCGTCGCGCATAAAAGCTCCCGACCCAACCTTGACGTCTATTACCATCGCGTCGAGACCAGCGGCTCCCTTCTTGGAGATTATGGAAGCAACAATTAGAGGTATTGCCTCTATGGTTGCGGTTGCATCTCGCAACGCATACATCTTCTTATCTGCCGGCGCCAATTCCGCGGTTTGCCCGGCCATGGCGTATCCCACTTGATCCAAAACCCGGTGGAACTCCGTCGCTGAAAGGTCGACTCGATAACCCGGGATTGACTCTAGTTTGTCGAGCGTGCCGCCCGTGTGGCCAAGTCCCCGGCCCGAGATCATCGGCACGCAGACTCCACACGCAGCCACCAACGGGGCGATGATGAGCGACGTCTTGTCGCCAACGCCGCCGGTAGAGTGTTTGTCGGCCTTGGGTTTTGGGATGCTGGAAAAGTCGAGGATGCTGCCTGATCTCAGCATCGCTTCGGTCAACACTCGCTGCTCTTCGTCATCCATGCCATTTAGATAAATGGCCATGAGCAAGGCGCTGATCTGGTAATCGGCGATGTCGCCGCGTGTCACACCTTCGACGAAGAAATTGATCTCTTCAGTCGAGAGTGCCGCACCGTCGCGCTTCTTACGAATGATGTCCTGCGGTCTCAATCGGGGTTTTATGTTCGCCTGTTCAATCGCTTTCCATCAACACGGCGGCCTGGGCAGTTACCGCCAAGCCCTGACCCACAGCTCCCAATCCTTCACCAGTTTTCGCTTTCACACTGACACAACCGAGGTCGACGTCCAGCATCTCAGCGATGTTCTCACGCATAGAGTTAACGTATGGACGAAGCTTGGGCTGCTCAAGCATCACGGTCGCATCCACATTCACCACGTGGAGGCCACGCTCTCGCGCCAGCCACATCACTCGCGAGAGAAGCTGAAGGCTATCGGCATCCTTCCACTGAGGATCGCGGTCCGGAAAGTGAACTCCCAAATCACCCTCGCAAAGCGCACCCAGGATGGCATCGGCGATGGCGTGCGAAAGCGCATCAGCATCAGAGTGGCCGTCGGCGCCTCGCGGGGCCGGAATGTGAACCCCGCCCAGAATAAGGGAACGCTCCTCCACCAATCGATGAGTGTCATTGCCGATGCCGATGCGGAGCATAAATAGAGACAGCCCAGGGAAATCTGGTGTGCTGTAGCCGGACCGACCGCGCCTTGGATCGGATGTCCGACACTTTAGTTTGTCGGCGGCAGCGCCTAGCGGAGCTACGACAAACTAAAGGAGCCGCTGATCGAATGAACCTCCACCTACTAAACCAACCGCAAAGCGGTTACAGAACGAAGCCCAGGGTTGCCGCGCTTCGCGGCTACCCTGGGAAACGGGGCGGAGCAAGAGGACGCAACCCCAACGGGGTTTTGGCACTGAGGCGGTGTGCCAGGTGCTTCTTGACTCGATAACGCGCGTCCACCTTGCCGCAACCCCAATGGGGTTGTTTGCGATACCTCACTTGTTTTCCCAGGGTAGCCGCGAAGCGCGGCAACCCTGGGCTTTGTTCTGTAACCGCTTTGCGGTTTATGCAAATGAACATAGTTCACTTGATCAGGGGTTCCTAAAGTTGTCGGACATAAAATCCCCAGCGCCGTCGACGCAACGCTGCCACCCCAGCGGGGCTGCCCGCAGGGTACCCCGGCGCTCTGCCGGCGCACTCCAAAGCTTGCAAAGACCTACGACCAGGTTTTAATCAGAGTCTCAGCCATCCCCAAATCTTCGGCATTTGTGATCTTGATATTTCTCACGCTGCCTTCAACCGTTGCTACCTTTATCCCAAGACGCTCGACCAGCAAACTGTCGTCCGTCAACTCTGGATCCGAGAGATCAACCTGGTCGTAAGCTCGTCGCAGCAGATCATATCGAAAGCATTGAGGAGTCAAAGCTCGTCGCAGGTCAGACCGCCTCAGCGTCTTGCCAATCGAGCCATCGGCGACTTCCTTTATCGTTTCGGTTACTGGAGCTACCAGGATCGCAGCCCCGTTAGTCTCAGCCGATCGCACTGTCTCCTTGATTTCTTCTTCAGTCACAAACGGGCGAACACCGTCGTGAATAGCAACTACCTCTACGGTTGCCGGACGAACTGCTTGCAACCCGCGCCAGACCGACTCGGCGCGCGTTGCCCCTCCCGGGACGATTTTCGCGAGCTTGCGCAATCCAGCTTTCTGAGCCAGGCCGAGAAAACCTGAGGTATCAGCAGCCGGCAAAACTAAGATGATTTCCTGAATAACTTCACACTGCTCGAAGCGTCTGAGCGTGTGCAGAATGATTGGAGTGCCCGCCAGTTCAAGAAACTGTTTGGCTCGCTTGCCGCCCATCCGAGTGCCCTGTCCGGCGGCGGCAATGATTGCGACATTCATAGAAAGGTGACAGGTGACGAATAACAAGCGCCAGGAAAACCAACGGCCTTGTGGCTTGTCATTCGTTACTTGTCACTGGAGATTACTCGATCACGGGTTCGCTGTCGGTGATGCGGATCGGTCCAGGGGCGTTGCGCGAATCGCGTTGCTGTCGGCGCGTAGCTCCGTTGGTACGGTGTTCGCCATTTCCGTTTTCGGCGTCTTCCCAGAGCCGCCCGAAGATCATCTTGCCTGCTGTGGTTTGCAGCACGCTGGTAACAGCAATGTCAGCGTTCTTGCCGATCAGTCTGCGAGCATTGTCGACAACCACCATCGTTCCATCGTCGAGATAGGCCACTCCCTGGTTGTATTCCTTGCCTTCCTTCAAAATGAAAACGCGCATCGCTTCGCCTGGAAGCACCACCGGCTTCAAAGCATTGGCAAGCTCATTGATGTTGAGCACACTCACCCCGCGCAACTGCGAGACTTTGTTGAGATTGAAATCGTTCGTCACAATCACAGCGTCGAGTTGCTTGCCGAGCTCAATCAACTTCAGATCAACTTCTCTAACCGACGGAAAATCAGTTTCCACGATCTGAATATCAAGCGAGCTATTGTTTTGAAGGCGATTGAGCATGTCCAACCCACGTCGACCTCGTTGTCGCTTGGAGGAATCAGGCGAGTCGGCGACTTGTTGCAGTTCACGCAGAATAAACTGAGGAATAATCAACGAACCCGTGAGGAAGCCGGTCTCGGCGACGTCTGCAATGCGTCCATCAATGATTACCGAGGTATCGAGAATCTTAAGGTCGCGCCGCGCAGCTTTGTCGCTGAATATCCCGCCCAGGGCGGAAAGCTCCAGATAGTCACCCTTTGCCGCCCCCACCATCAAACCGACGTACGCCATAAAAAACGTCAGGGCCAGGGTTACGAAGGTCTTGACGTGGGGACCCACGGCCATTGATTCCTGGCTGCTGATGAGAGACCCAATCAGGTAGGCACCGATGATTCCCATAATAGAACCGACCGCGGCGCCAATAAGGGTTTTGAGTGTCGCTCGTCGAATTCGCAGCTCGAAAAGGATGATGCAGATAGCAATGAGGGCAGCCACCCCGGCGGAAACCCAACGATCTCCTGAGACTGGCCGGAGTATGTAACCTGCTGCTACGAGGATGGCGGTAAAAACTAGCCGTATAAGAACGACGTCGGCATGCATGACAGCCGGAATCTTATCACGGCCTGAACTGGCAGTCACCAAAAACCTTTTGAAACTAAGCGTTTTGCTCGTCTCGGTTATGGTTTTCCTTCAGCCAGAATCTCCGTCATGCAGCCGACGTCCACCTATCTTTCAACGGGGTGAGTCTCCAGTCGTCGGTTTGATAACAACCGCCGGAACGTTCTGCTCCTTTACCAGCTGGTTGAAGGCCGGTACGTCACTTTTCACAACTGCCGCAAGTCGTTGTAACTGGGCATCAATTTCACTGACCAGTTCGGTATAAACCGCGTACGACTGATCGGTCGGGGCAGAGTCGCCTCTCGAGACCACGCCTCCCAGGGCAGCCAGCTTGTTGTTGAGACGGATTGGATAGTTGAGCGGATCCTGGCTGCTCTGATTCTTCGTCTGGTAGAGCGCTTCCTCAACGCTGGTCAGACTCTTGTTCAGGGCGGTCGCCGCATCATTTACTATCTTGAAATTGGGCTGGTCTTTCATTCGCTTCAACAGATCGTCCGTCTGTTTGCGTATGTCGCGGATCTGGATGATCGCGTTGTGAGTTTCGGTGAGCTTGTCGCGAATCTTCAGTGCCAGTTCAATTTGCTTTGCCAGATCTGCAGGAGTCGAGGTGAGACGAGGATCGGTCTTCACCTCAAAAGTTTGGGCCATTGTCTTGCCGTCCACGGTTAGCTTCACCTGATAACTACCCGGCACAGCTCGCGGCCCACGCGTTTCTCCTGCCCATAGAATCATTCCCGGAAAACGAACCGCATCCGGATAACGCAGATCCCAAACGAACCGATTCAGTCCAACGTCGGTCGTAACACGAGCGACCGCTCCACCACCAAATCCCCCTCCCTCTTCACTGGATGCTGGCTGCTCAGCACCTGGTATTTGCGTGCCACCTGCTGCGGGGCTGGCTGTGGGGCGGGGCGCGGCAGCAGTGAACTTCCGAATAGACTTTCCGCTCGGATCAAAAAACTCGAGGACAAGATCACTGGTAGGCTTTGACTTGAGCGCGTAATAAACCGCGACGCCATTCGGCGGATTCTTGCCGACAGTGGTTGTGGGCGGCAATGTGAAGGCCCCTCCACCCTGCATGCGATACGAATCCTCAGGCTTAAAGAGCCGCGTTTCGCTTGCTGAAGCGAATCCACCCGAATCCATTAGTTGATGCAACATGGGCAGATCGTCAAATATCCAAAAAGACCTGCCCTGCGTTGCAACCACGAGGTCTTTCTCCCGCTTGTGGACTGCAAGGTCAGTAATCGGCACTACCGGGTGATTAAACTGCATTGATTGCCAGTTTGCCCCGTCATCAAACGATAGATAAAGACCGGTTTCGGTGCCGGCATAGAGCAGACCGCGCTTGTTTGAGTCCTCGCGCACCACTCGCGTGAACGCATTCTCCGGAATTCCGTTGGTAATCTTTTTCCAGGTCTTGCCGTAGTCGTTGGTCTTGTAAAGGTACGGTTTGAAGTCGTCCCACTTATACATCGTCGCGGCCACGTACGCCGTCGCCGCATCGTTCGGCGACGCCTCAATCGAGTTGATCTGAATCCACTCCGGCAGCAGGTTCCTCGAGGGCGTGACATTGTCCCAGTTTTTGCCACCGTTCCGGCTCACGTGAACCACACCATCGTCGGAACCCGTCCAAATCAAACCCTTCTGAATTGGCGACTCCATGGCCGCAAAGATCGTTCCGTAATATTCCACGCTGGTATTGTCTTTAGTGATTGGACCGCCTGAAGGCCCCTGCTTTGTCTTGTCGTTGCGGGTCAGATCGGGGCTGACAGCTTCCCAGCTCTGGCCCTCATTCAACGATCGGAAAAGCACGTTGCCTCCTGCATAAAGAGTGTTTGCATCGTGCGGCGAAAACAGAATCGGGAAGTTCCATTGAAACCGATATTTCAGAACATCCGCGCCCCCGCCCATAGGATTATTCGGATACGGTGAGACATCACGAAGCTGTCCGGTATGACGATCGTATCGCGTCAGCAGTCCGCCATAAGATCCTGCAAACACGATATTCGAATCTTTTGGCGACGGAGCTATCCAGCCTGACTCTCCGCCACCTACGTCCCACCAGTGCTCCGGCAGGATTCCGGCATCAGTAGTACGGCTGGCGATTCGAATGGTCGAGTTGTCCTGTTGAGCGCCGTAGATGTTGTAAGGAAAATCATTGTCAACGGTCACTCGATAGAACTGCGCTGTTGCCTGATCTTGTTCTGTCCAACTCCGCCCACCATTGAAGGAAACATTCGCACCGCCATCGTTGCTGTTAATCATGCGGGTCGGATCGTCCGAGGCGATCCAGAGGTCGTGATTGTCGCCGTGCGGAACCCCGATAGTGGAGTAGGTGCGGCCGCCGTCATTCGACTTGTAGAAACCTGTGTTCAGGACATAAACGGAATCGACGTTCGTCGGGTCAGCATAGATGCGTGTGTAATACCAGGCGCGTTGCCGTAAGCGTCTTTCCTCATTCACTTTTGTCCACGTGCGACCGGCGTTGTCAGACCGAAATACTCCTCCGTCGTCGGCTTCAACTATGGCCCAAACTCGGTCGGGGTTTGCGGGAGAGACGGTAATTCCTATTTTCCCAACCATTCCTTTCGGCAACCCCTGGTTGCGAGTGATTTCAGTCCAGGTGTCGCCGCCGTCAGTTGATTTGAATATTCCACCTCCCGGCCCACCGCTTTCGAGTGTCCAGGGTTTTCGATACACCTCCCAGAACCCAGCGTAGAGAATATTTGGATTGGTGGGGTCGAGAATGAGATCGATTGCGCCTGCTTTATTGCCGCGGTAGAGAATCTTCTCCCAGGTCTTGCCGCCATCCTTTGAACGAAACACTCCGCGTTGCTCACTTGAGGAGAAGAGATGACCAAGCGCCGCCACGTATACAATGTCAGGGTTGCGCGGGTGCACGCGTACTCGACCGATCTGACGGGTGTCTTCCAGCCCAATTCGTTTCCAGGTCTTGCCGGCATCCATCGACTTGTAAACACCGTCCCCGTGCGAAACATTACCGCGCACCGGAGATTCGCCCATGCCAACGTAGATGATGTTTGGATCGGCATCCGATAAACCAATCGCGCCGACCGATCCGGTACCAAAGACTGAGCCATCGGAGATTGGTTCCCAATTGATTCCCGCGTCAGTGGATTTCCAAACTCCGCCGCCGGTCGCGCCAAAGTAGTAAACGAAGGGCTGCGAATTAACTCCCGCCACCGCAGTCACACGTCCTCCACGAAAAGGTCCGATTGAACGAAACTGAAGCGCTTTCAACGGATCGTCTTTCGCGGGGGACGCTGTTGGCGTTGGATTCTGGCTTTGCTGACCGAAGACGCTTGTAAACAACCCGAGTGTAATTAGCAGAGAAAATACAATCCCGCAGCGCGACGCACTTTTTTGGAGTGCGGTGGCAAGCGAAGCGTGACACCGCTTTGGATTTCGCTGTGAGTCGAATTTCAGATCCAAAGCGCCGTCGTCGCGTCGCTTTGCCGGCGCACCCCATATAGACGCGCAACGCATCTTGAACATTGTGGTGGACTCCTTTACTTTTGGCAGGGCTGGAACGGTGCGAATGCTAGCATCTAAAGGAGCCGAAAAGGAATGACAAAATCCATCAGAGCCTTTGCCATCGCGGCGCTGCTCTTTGGAAGTGCGCAAATCAACTTCGGTCAGGAACAATTGACGAGCGTCTATAGCAACCTTGCCTCAAAGTCGTGCAGGACTATCAGCGTTGATAAAGAAACAGGAGGCACCACCCAGGTTTGCTCGGGAATCGGTGGATACAAACTCCAGGTTCATGATGACGACGCTCGGCAATCAATTACCGTGATCGCTCCGAATGGTACAAAACACGATCTCGACTTCTGGCAAGTGGTAACGCACGCATTTTCCAGCCTCGGCAGTAAAGCCGAATGGCGAGCAATGAGGAGAAAAGGAAAGGTCACGCCAGTTGCTCTGATTGTTCGCGTGAATGCTAACGAAGATCCGGGCAACCCTAATCGCGTAACCTCTTACCTGGCAGTTACCAAGCTAACTCCAAAGAAGATCTGCGTGACGCACAAGATTCCGCCGGGCGTGAATGCAAACGCCGATGCGCGTCGCGCCGCTGATTCATCCGGCGCAGCGGAATGTCTTAAAACAACTCCTTGAGGACAGCTTTGCACAAAAAGCGAAAATCCTACCCACGGGAGTGGGTAGATTGTTCAAGTCCTTTCTAAAACGACGATGCGTGACGTCTCCGAATCCCGCAGTGTGCGACTCATTAGGTAGCCAGGACTTGAACTATCCGCACACTGCCGTGTCCGGGATTTTCGCTTTTTTTGCCAGGCACCTTGAGTACGGTTTAGTCTAGGACAAATACGATCGGACAAATGAGAGTCGGAGTAGTCCAACAGATTTGGCGTTATCCGGTGAAGTCGATGGCCGGAGAAAGGCTGGAAGTTTGTTCCGTCGAGCGTTCGGGAATTCCGGGCGATCGCGGTTGGGCTTTGCGCAACGAAAAGAGTGGCGAGATCACGAATGGGAAGCGAATTCCATTGTTGATGCAGTGCGCCGCCCGTTCTCGCGAGCAACCCCACGGTGGTTCGAGCCCGGTTGTGGACATCGTGTTTCCCGATGGAACGTCCACGAGCAGCGACTCGCCCCAAGTCAATTCCCGCCTGTCAGAGGTGCTCGGTACGGAAGTCACTCTGTGGCCGCTTCAGCCTGCCACTAACAAAGCGCACTACCGCAGAGCAGATCCGAGCGCGCGCATCGCGGGGCAACTTAGCCGGCTTCCGGGCTTTCGACCGCTGCTTCGCAAGTTGACGAGTTTTGGCCACATGAACCAGGCCTTGCGTGAGCTCTTCAGTCGGGAACCGAACGAGCCGATACCGGATATTTCGGTGCTGCCGCCTGATGTACTTGAGTTCACTTCACCCCTCGGAACCTACTTCGATGCTTTTCCGATCAACGTGCTCACCAGCGCCTCTCTGGAGACAATGGCCCGTTTGAATCCCGAAGCCGTTTGGGATGTGCGGCGGTTTCGACCAAACTTCTTCATCGAAGCCACAAATGATATTCGCGGCCTGGTTGAGTCAGAGTGGGACGGCCTCAAGTTGCGTATTAGTGGCGTAGAACTAGAGTGTGAGATACCAACGGCACGTTGCGGAATGACCACGCACGCGCAGGAAGGCATCCCTCGGGATCCTTCAGTGCTTCGTTCGATTGTAAAAGACGCAGATCAGAAGCTGGGGATCTATGCCAGCGTTACTCAAGCAGGACGGGTCTCTATCGGCGATCCGGTTGAGTTGGTGTGAAGACGATGTGAAAGCCCTCGCAATCGGAGTTACCTTGGAAGACTCAAAGAGGGCCGAGATTTAACGTTTTTCGCCCGCGAAAGCGATCAGCGGCTATCCACCGCTCAGTCCCGTTAGGGACTAAATGTTTATAGACTTTGGACCAGCACAAATTCTGCAAGCTCCGTAGGAGCGGAATGTGATCAAGTAGCTCTCGTGGAATCCCGCACATTGCGCTCCTACGGAGCTTCGACCCTGAACTGCCCCAGGTTCTATAAACATTACGCTCCTACGGAGCTTCACCAAAACCGCTTGGGTACTATTAACACCTCGCTCCTACTAGAGCGCCGCTTAAGGGTCGCGCTCGCGTTCAACCTAAAACAACTCCTCCAGCGCTTCTCCTACTGAACGAACACCAACAACTCTGATTCCCAGCATGCGTTCCAGGCCTGACGTGTTAGAGGCTGGCATCACAATCTTCTCAAAACCCAAAGCCTGAGCCTCTCTTGCGCGCACGGCCGCCTGCATCGTGCCGCGCACTTCTCCAGTCAAACCAACCTCGCCAAACACCGCCGTGTGAGGATTGATAGAGACGTTCTTGAAACTCGAAGCAATGGCCGTGACCACGCCGAGGTCGGCTGCCGGCTCGTCAACTTCCAGGCCGCCGGCAATGTTTACAAAGACATCGTCGCCGGTTATTTGCAGTCCTACCCGCTTTTCAAGCATGGCAATCAAGAGTGCGACGCGGTTTTGATCTACTCCCTGCGTCATCCGCCTGCCAGTGCCGTATTTCGCTCCGGAAACCAACGCCTGTATCTCGACCAGCAATGGCCGCGTTCCCTCCATGCACGCAGTCACTACCGAGCCCGCGACATCCTGCGGACGCTCCTGCAAAAACATCTGCGAGGGATTGGCGACGGGCATCAGGCCGGCGCTGGTCATTTCGAAGATGCCCACTTCGTTGGCGGCGCCGAATCGGTTTTTGGTCGCGCGCACGATGCGATGGTTGTGGTGTCGCTCACCTTCAAAATACAGCACTGTGTCAACGATGTGTTCCAAGGTCTTTGGGCCGGCGATTGAACCATCTTTGGTGATATGACCGATCAGAAAAACCGGAATTGTGCGGTTCTTGGCCAGCATCAAAAACTGATGGGCCACTTCCCTTACCTGAGAAACCGAACCAGGCGCCGACTCGATCAATGCCGAAAAGACAGTCTGAATGGAGTCGACGATGATGGCGCCGGGATTTAGCCGATCGACTTCGTGAAAGATGTTCTCCAGGTTTGTCTCCGGCAGAAGGTAGACGTTGTTCGCTTCAATCTTCAGTCGTTCTCCACGCAACTTGATCTGCCGTTCCGATTCTTCACCGGAAATGTAGAGGACGATCGTGTTTTGTCTGCTAATTTGATCAGCCACCTGCAGAAGTAGCGTGCTCTTGCCAATACCTGGATCGCCGCCGATGAGCACGAGTGTGCCTGGAACGATTCCGCCGCCAAGAACACGATCAAACTCGGTCACACCTGAGCACATCCTGACGTCGTCTTGCGACTCAATCTCTGAATAGGGCACCGCGCCGATGTCTCTCATCTTAAACCCACCTCGCGCCAGCGGCTTTGAGGTTCGGGCGCGCTCTTCGACAAGAGAATTCCACTCGCCACACTCCGGACATTTACCCAGCCACTTGCGCGATTGGTGACCACAGTTTTGGCAAACAAAGGTTGTGTCAGCTGGTTTCTTCAATCAGACCCCGGTAATTTCGTGTTCCAGCAGAGTTCAGCGGCGACGGCATTCATGTCCGACACACTTTAGTTTGTCGATGGCGACGCCAAGGTCAACCTCGTAGACTCCAACGACCTTGAAACTTGCCGCACGCAACGACAAACTAAAGTGTGTCGGACAATAACTCCTTCACATTCTCGACCGGCCGGCCAAGCACAGCGCGAGATCCAAGTTCGACAATCGGGCGCTGAATGAGATCCGGGTTCTCAACCATCAATGAAATGATCTGGGCGTCGCTGAACTCGCCTTTAGCCAGTCCCAACTCTCGATAAATTGGCTCACTGGTGCGGAGGAGTTCCCGAGGTGAGATCTTCATTTTGTGAATTAGCTCGGTGAGCTTCTGCTTCGAAAGAGGCTCTATGTAGTAGTTGACCTTCTCAAATGAAACGCCGCTCTCACGGAGCAGCTTGTCCATCTCGCGACACTTCGTTCAAGTCGGCTTCTCGTAAATGGTGATTTTGTTTTTCATGATTGCTAAGTCTTAGGGAAATATCCCACGCACCTGCGTCGCTTCAGCCACTCGCTGCACGGCCAGAATGTAAGCGCCAGTTCTCATGTCCTGATCGTAACGCTTCGCAGTTTCATGCACGGAATTGAATGCTGTCCGAATTGTTTGTTCCAGCGTGTCGTTAACCTGTTTCTCCGACCAGAAGAAGGAGTATTGGTCCTGAACCCATTCGTAATAACTCACTGTCACCCCGCCGGCATTCGCCAGAATATCCGGCACGAGAAACACCCCGTTGTCTGCCAGCACGCGATCTGAGGATGGTGTAGTTGGTCCATTTGCCAGCTCGCCAATGATTTTCGCTTTTACCTGACCAACATTTGCCAGGGTGATTGCGTTCTCGAGTGCCGACGGAAGCAAGATGTCGCAATCAACCGTGAGCACATCATCGCACGGCATCTCCTTGACCCCACGAAGGCCTACCAGCGAACTAGTCTTTGCCTTGTGTAGCAACGCTGCGGGAATATCGATGCCACCCTCCGCGTACAGTCCTATTTTCGAATCGCATATCGCAACAACCTTCGCTCCATCGTCATGCGCCAGCCGAGCGATGTTCGCACCTGCGTTCCCGAAACCGTGAACCGAGACCCGCGCACCTTGGAAACTCATATTCTTAACTCTGCAAGCCTCACGAAGCGCGTACAGGCACCCACGAGCAGTGGCCTCGTTGCGACCGAGCGAGCCTCCCAGAGAAACGGGCTTGCCCGTGACCACTCCTAGTTCCGTGTGTCCACGAACCATCGAGATGGTGTCCATTATCCAGGCCATGGTTTGTTCGTCGGTGTAAACGTCAGGGGCTGGTATGTCGCGGTCGGGACCAATAATCGGGGCGATCTCGAACGCATACCGACGCGTGAGCCGTTCGAGTTCGTCTTTCGACATCCGCTTGGGATCGCAAATGACTCCTCCCTTCCCGCCGCCATAAGGGATGCCGACCGTGGCGCACTTCCAGGTCATCCAGGAGGCCAGCGCCTTCACCTCATCGAGAGAGACGTTTGGGTGATATCGAATGCCGCCTTTCGCCGGACCGCGGGCAATGTTGTGCTGGACGCGATAGCCTTCAAACACCTGGACGTCGCCTCCATCCATCTTCACCGGAATTGAAACGATCAATTGTCGTTTGGGGGTCTCCAACACGCGACGCAACGATGGTTGGAGATCGAGGAAATCTGCGGCGCGATTGAACTGTTGCTTGGCAATCTCAAACGGATTTAGTTCTTCCTGGTAGGCCTCTTTGGTTGCCATCTTGGCTTTGACTCCTGGAGGAGGAATGCGAGAGCCCTGCAATCCTAAGGTGTCCAAAGTTTAATGTCCAATCTATGTCCGACACACTTTAGTTTGTCGTTGGCGGCGGCGGATTCAAGGTTGTAGGAATCCTCAAGGGTTGAGCATATCGCAAGCATCGACAAACTAAAGTGTGTCGGACAGCTCTGCCTGGAACAACTTGCCAGCTTCCGGGGTCTAATGTGCCGAGTAAGCTCCCGCGACCCGAACGGCACCGGCATTGGGAGGATCAGATGTTTAATAACCTTATTGAGTCGAGTTCGCACGGAAACGAACTTCGGAGGCGCGGGTCGTTCTTTCTCTTCACCACGGCGAGCTACGCACTGCTCTTCCTGATCGCCGGCATCGTGAGTATTTATGCCTACGATGCGCGCATGGAAGATCAGAGCCTGGAGATCGTCACGCTTCTGCCGCCGGTTTCAAATCCGGTGATGCCCGAGCCGACTGTCGAACGCCCAAGTGCTCCAAGAGACAATGACCGGGACCAACCTTTCGACGAGCGGAGAGATTTGGTCGCGCCTGTCGACCATGTGACTAATCCACCGGAAACTATCTCGACAACGCCGCCTGACTTTCCACCTGTGCGGGACCGTGTCATAACAATTCATTCCGATCGCGACTTTGACTCCGGAGCGCCGGGCGGCTCACGAGTTTCAGGTAGCGGGGGAACAGGATCCAACACAAGCCCAACTCAAGTCATCACCAACGTCGAACCGCCGCCGGCACCGGTCGTAAGAACCGTTCCAAAGACCATCAGCAAGGGGCCCGTTACAGGCCTCGCAAAGTCTCTACCAAAGCCGCCCTATACTCCGATGGCGATAATGTTGAGACTTCAGGGGCCAGTAATCGTGCAGGTGTTGATTGATGAATCGGGAAGAGTGGTTTCAGCCCGCGCGATATCGGGCCATCCGATTCTTGCTAAGGAAGCAGAGAAAGCTGCTCTGCGGGCTCTCTTTTCACCCACGACCCTGGGCGACCAGGCTGTCAAAGTTTCAGGCACGATCACTTACAACTTCATTCTGCCGCAATAAACAAATATCTGTTTCGATTGCCCTGCCAAGCCAAAGAGGTACGCGACTCTCGATGTCGCGTACCTCTCCCGCCGCCTCATCGTGCATAACCAACTTCTTTGATGGTCTAACTCTGTAAAAACAGAACGATCCACCAAATCACACTAATCAAAACTAAACCTCTGTTTTGTGCAATTTCGTGTGACGCGCGTGGATCGTCTGAAACCACACCAAACTTTTCCTGTTACCTAATGGCGGGCCAGATCCTTACCAATCACCACCGTTCCCTGAAACCCGCCTTTGCGAATCGCGTCAATTAACTCCAGGTCCGTGGCGCCCATTCGAATGATGTGGGTCAGGATCAGCAGCTTCGGTTTGATTCGTGCCGCAATAGCCCCAAGCTCAACGTCAGACGTGTGAAACTCTCGATTGTATCGAGGCCAGTCGTCTCCGCCGGGACGATCTTCAGGCTTGAGATGGCTCGCGGAGTAAACTTCATGAATCAGAACATCCACGCCGGCCGAGGCCCTTATTAACAACTCGCTGGGCCGGGTGTCACCCGAAATGACAATCGATCGATCAGGGGTGTCAATGCGATAGGCAAAAGCGTACTTCCAATTTCCGTGTGGAACTCTAATGGCGGTAACTCTGACTCCATCACGGTTGTAAACAACTCCCTCCCGAATCTCGTGGACGTTTACTCGATAACCTCCAGGTACTTCGTGTTCCAGTCCTTCAGTGCGGATTCTTATGTCTTCAGAGAATGCTGCCAGTAAATGACGCGTCATACGTCGCAAACCTGGTGGCCCATAAACGGGAAACGGTTTTGCGCGTCGCATCACCCAGGAGGTAAGGATCAAGTCAGGGTAGCCAAGTGTGTGGTCGCTATGCAGGTGGGTAATGAAGAGTGCCTCTGGTCCGTTTATCGGCAGGTTCGCTGCCTTCAACCTGCGCATTACACCCGGGCCGGCGTCAAATAGCAGAACCCGCTTTCCAATAACGATTGCAGTTGCTGGTCCGGAGGCACTCGGATCCGGATATGGCATGCCGGTGCCCAGCAGCACGACCTCGGTGGTATCATTCGCCTGTTGTGCAACAACCGCCGCAGGGGCGGAAACGCCGGCACAAAGAAACAATGCGCAGCTCAGGGGAGGAAGGACTCTCACGACGTATTCAAACCAGCGACGATAACTATCCGCGTTCATTTCGCCGGCTGATCTCCTTTGATCGCAAACTTAATTACGCTTTCGCGTCCTACCACGAAGAGCTCATTCTGATCGTTGAATACCATCCCCATCGCCGCTCCTGGTGAATGGAAAACAGCCAGGTAGCGACCGTTCTCATCGAAGACTTGAATCCCGTGCGAGTCGCCGACGTAAACGCGGCCCTTTCCATCGACGGCTATGCTATAGGCCGCGCGCAGTTGGCCCGGAGCGTCGCCGGAACCGCCAAAACGATTGACGAACTTCCCTTCAGGCGAGAACTTGAACACCGCGTTATTAAATCTTCCGAGCGCATAAATGTTACCGATTCCATCGACGGCAACGCGCATGGCCAACTCAGAGTCTCCACTTATCCCGCTGATTGCCTCAGGGATGGTCTTTACAACTTTGCCACTCGAGTCGAACCGTACGATGTCGTCGCGCTTCTGACGCGAAGCCGCAACCAAGCCCCCGTCCGCAGTCACGGCTACGTCATCAAACGACGGTCGGTCTTCGTATTCGACTTCACCAGCCAACTGTCCAGTTTCACCCTGATAACGATTAATCTTGCCGCCCTGGGCAACATAGACAATGCCTTTGCGGTCGGCAGCAAAACCGCGAATGATCGTTTTGCGATCGCCGGCACTCCACTGATTAATGAACTTGCCGGATGGATCAAAGACTTGTACTCGGCCTCCCGTGTATTCACCCACATAGATGCGACCGGCTCCATCCAAGGCAATACTGCGGGCATCCCTGAACATTCCCGGACCAATGCCCTCCCTACCGAATTTCATCAATACGGCCGCAAAGCTGTTGGGAGGTTCCTCAGCTTTCGTGTTGGCGGTGCGCGGCGTTTCTTTTGCTGCGCGGCTGATTGAATAAAATACTGGAGCTAAAATTCCAGCCATGGCCAACACGACGATCAAACCTATGAAAACTGGTATTGCCACCAGTAACCAGATCCATTTGGTGCCGCCTGAAGAAGAAAAACCAAGATGAATCTTAATGGGAACAATGCGGGCCGACTGTCCATGCAATTCGTCCGGAGGAATAATCGTGCTGTGACAGTAGTCGCAACGAACGTTTGGAGCGGCGCCGGCTACAGGGTGCTGTACGTAAGCGACAGGGGCTCCACATTTGGGGCAGTCAAAGGTGCGTGCCATTAGATGGTTTTCCGTTTTTTACGAAATGAGATTGATCGATTAGAACTTGTGAATCGTAACGGGCCCGCGTGGTTCATATCTGACTCATCACGCATGCACGAACACTGAATGGTAATGTCGAATTTGCTTTGTGTATTACGTCTCAGTGTTCTCCGTGTCTCTGTGGTGAATTATTTTTCACCACGGAGACACAGAGAGCACTGAGAGAAGCGCGTCGAAGCAAGATTAGCCAAATTAGGACACTACTCACTGGGTTGGCGAGTTGTCCCCAGCTTACGTTTCCGATTATGCTCGGCCACCAATTGTACGCATTGAGGTGAGGGCTCGACAACTGTGACTGAGACTGCAGACGTGGTGATCATCGGCAGCGGGATCGTCGGATCGAGTGTGGCTTATCACCTCGCCGAAGCCGGCTGCACTAACGTACTCGTCATCGAACGCGAGGCACATCAGGGAAAAGGCTCCACTGGAAAGAGCATGGGCGGCGTCCGGGCGCAGTTTTCCACACCTGTAAACATTCAAATGTCGATGTACTCGATCAACTTCTTCGCGAGTTTCGACGAGGTTGTTGGTCACCCCGCAGATTATCGCGCTCACGGCTATCTGTTCTGCGCTACGACTGAACGTCATCTCGATTATCTGAGGGCTAACCGTGAGCGTCAGGTCGCGCTCGGACTGAAAAACGTGGAATGGGTGACTCGCGAGGATGTTGCGAAGTTTGTGCCTCAGATGCGCGTCGACGACGTCATTGGTGGCACCTACTGCTCCACGGATGGGTTCGTCGATCCCCACAGCGTCATGATGGGATTCATGTTGAAGGCTCGCGAACGAGGTGTGCGGCTGTGGCTCGAAACTACCGTCACCGGCCTCACAACTGAAAATCAAAAAGTTCGCGCGGTTGAGACCAGCCGTGGTCGTGTCGAAACGCCTGTGGTAGTCAATGCTGCGGGCCCCTGGGCGAGTGAGGTCGCAACAATGGCGGGGGAAGATCTGCCGGTCGAACCACTTCGGAGACAACTGGTTCCAACCGAGCCCTGCGACCTGCTCCCGAAACGGTTTCCGATGGTGATTGATATGTCGACCGGATTTCACTTCCGTCGCGAGGGCAAAGGAATCCTTCTGGCCTGGAACGATCCGGATGAAACTAATGGTTTCAAAACCGAGTTTGATCCGACCTTTGTCGAGAAGATTCTCACGCGTGCAGCGGATCGAGTTCCTTGCCTCGCCGAAGTCGGCGTCAATCCGCGCCGTGCGTGGGCCGGCTTATATGAGATGACGCCCGATCATCATGCCGTTATCGGACCGGCAAAGGGAGTTGAGGGACTGTTCTTCGTAAACGGCTTCAGCGGGCACGGGGTGATGCATTCACCAGCTTCGGGGCGAATCACCTCAGACTTGATTCTTCATGGCAGTAGCAATCTCATCGACGCCAGTCAGCTCAGCGTGAAGAGATTCGCTTCGGGTCAACTGTTGGAAGAGACCGCTGTACTGTGAGCCAAGGCCCTCAGCCGCGCAGACAAGGATCATTGGTCATATACCATTTGACATTTCTCATTTGTTCTCAGGAAGCTATTCAAGTTTAGCAAGCTTGTGTTGGGAAGGGGGCAAGCGAAGTGTCGCGCAGCGACGCGGAGCGCGCCCCCGCTCAAGATCCGCAATAAACTGGTTGAGTGGATAAGGCAGCCCGGTTGAATCTAGTTGAATTGAAATGAGACTTGAGCGGGGGCGCGCTCCGCGTCGCTGCGCGACACTTCGCTTGCCCCCTTCCCAACACAAGCTTA
>Ga0187892_10001711_pt1 | contig 48246 bp, 47 predicted proteins | sample MA1701073metaG_FD_139345 | JGI IMG/M metagenome (GOLD analysis project Ga0187892, IMG submission 139345) | Bio-ooze microbial communities from a basaltic lava cave in the Kipuka Kanohina Cave System on the Island of Hawaii, USA - MA170107-3 metaG ...
GTGGGGGTGAGCGGCTGCGGGAGGATGGCAGGCGTCAGCGGGGGCTGAGTACTCTTGGACCGCAATCGATCACCCTCTCCCGGTTCGCGGACTCACCGACCTCTCCCGTCAAGGGAGAGGATGTATAGCGACGGACTCTCCTCCCCCTTGATGGGGGAGGTCCGAGAGCGGAGCGAACGGGGTGGGGGTGAGCAACTGATGGAGGACCAAACGCAGAAGGAGCAGAAGCTTGACCCATGACTCCGCACCAGGTCGGCTTTCTCGCAAGCAGGGTCTTGGCCGTCTTGTGCCTCGTTCGCGCCGCCTACCACGGCGCCACGCTGTACCCATTCATTTCATCGTATCGGTCGTTGCTTGGCGGTTCCTCCAAGTCTGTTTCGGATGACACTATTGCGCAAGAGTTCGGACAAGTTGTTGGAATCACGATTCCGTTCATCGTGACCTTTTCGCTTGCAGTTTTGCTTTGGATGCGCGCTGATCGCGCATCGCGAGCATTCATATGCGACGCAGGCGCGAACGAAGCGGCTGCCGGCCCCAGCGACTTTGCGAGTACGTTGCTTAGGCTCCTCGGATTCTATTTCGTGATCGACTCCGTATCCCCGCTTGCAAACTGGATCGTTTACGCCTCAACGGACCAGGGAGCACGCTCGAGCGGCCTGGGCTCGATTTGGTTTAGCGCGTCGAACTTTCCCTATTGGCTTGGGCCGCTGCTTCAGCTGCTGATCGGCCTGGTCCTCATCTTGGGTCCCCGCCGAATAAGCGCAGCCTACGGCAGAGCGTCGAAGTGGATGTCCCTGCCCGAGGAGGATCCGCCGACCAAGAGCAACAGCCCTTAGGCTCCCTCACCAATTACAGATCGGCCGGATCGCGTCCACCAGGTCCAGCACGCGCTGCTTCCGGTCCGCCATGCTCGAATTCGGAAGCTGGCAGAAGCCGATGAAGAGCTGGTCGAGCCGCCCGCCCTCGCTGATCCAGCAGCGTAGCTTCGGATGGTTCCCGTAGAAGTCGCGGTCCGCCAGGTCCTCGTGGTCCCCGAAGTAGATCACCTTGAAGTTGGTGGGCTCCTGCTCGGGCTTGGGGCGCATCAGCACGCAATACACGCACGGGCCTCCTGGCGGCGTCCAAGAGCCGAGCTGCTCGACTCCCGAAAAGGTCGTGTTCCCGTAGGTGATCTCCAGCGTACCTGCCATTGCCCCACACAATTCGACCGAAACAGGCAGATTCCTTCTTTTCGCCCCGATTTCGAGCCGGAACTATGTTGTGCGGCAACGTAAGCCCTTCAATGGGGACTTCCTTTGGTCCGCAGCCTCTCTCGCAACGGCTCCCGACCCATCCGAGAGCCAAGGACCTGGCTAACTCAAAGCGGGTATACAGGGTTAGGACAGGCGCCCGTACAAGGCGACAGGTCGTCGCATTTCTTATCAACAAGCGTATAACCTGTGATGTCTTTCCAGCAGTTAGCGACCGTCCTACACCACCACCCCGTCCCGTCATCACATCCGTAGTGGCATTGCTCGCCAATCCACTGCACCAGCCGATTACATGGGCCGTCGCCGCAACCTGAAGTATAGCAGCTGCAAAGGGTAAGCTTCTCCGTGGAGCAACTGATTTCCTCCCAGAGGCATGGTGTTCCACTCGGACACTTGTCATATGCGCCGTGCTTTGGGCAAGGATTGTTGATCTGCCCACAATCTGCGAACAGCCGGGACCCGTAAACGCCACAGACCGCACCCATCAACGTCAGCATTAAGGCCCATTCCGCCAGCTTCGATAACTTCACTCTTTCTCTCCCCGATTCTGGATGAACCCTTCAGGTAAGTTTTCTATGTGCCATCGAGAAATCAACTCGTCGTCTGGCGTGACAGCAGGGAACAGCCTTGGTTGGCCGCCAAGAGATACGCCAAGCACCTTTAAAGTCTCCCCTTCGTTGGTGCCTGGGATCACCTTACCGCGCCCGTATGTGACAGAAACAACATTTGACGGATCCCAATGGTCCCAGCAGAAGGCGACCGCATTTGATTGCCAGTCGAACCCCCGAACGAGTGTCCGGTAGTCCTGCAGCTGAGCAACGGAATACTTGTCGGGCCGGCGGAATTGGCCGACCTTGCACGTTATCTCCCGGTCATGTACCGGGCAAACAGCCTGAATCCCTATCTCGGACAGAGACAGCGGTAAATTGCCACCGTTGGCCGCCCGGTAAGCGTTCATTCGCGCTGCAATCTGAACCAAAAGAGCCCGGTAGTCTTGCTCACTGCCTTGCCTTTTGCCAAGACCGCGTACGAGCGGAACCGTGATCGTGGTCGCAGCCAAGGCCGCCGAAGCGATTATCACAATAGTCGATACTTTCATTCTCCGTACCTCTTAAATGGCTTTTGAGAGATAAGACGCCGACTGCAAACCGATTGGTTCGCCGCGCCCCATAGTTGTCAAGTGCTGTAGCTTCTCGATAAGCGTTGTCGAGCCTACAACCTGATCCGAATCGAAACGGTACCAATGCGGCACCCCGTTGATCGAAATACTCAATTCCGAGAACTCACGAAATGGAATCTCGATGATGGAGATTCGCTCTATGCCTTCCCACGAGAGCTTTTTAGACTCTCTCAAAGGCACGAGGATGGCGAGCGAACCCCCGTCGGCCGACAGTTTTCGGACCGCCAGATAAACACGCACGATCGAAACGGCGCAAGGCACGCACGACGGTACGACGATCAACTCTGTGTTCGCCCAACGCGCAATGCCAGAGGTTATCTTTGTTCCGATGCGGAGTCCGGGTTGAGGTTCCGCGCGCTTCCAAATCCCCGAGATCGCGTAGTCAGTCCGAGCCACCATCCGCGAGATCTCCAAGCGGACGCCCGAATCGAATTGACTGGCAGCGACGCCTGCGGCAAGAATCGCCGCGAACGAAGCCAGAGCCACCTTTTCAGTCCACAAAAACCGGCAAAAGCAAGCGAGAGCATGAATGGCAAATCCCGCCCAGAACAGCAAACAGAGCCCACAGAACCCAAACGCGATCTGATACGACAGGAGCCAAGCCATCGGCACCAGCGCAAGCGAAATCAGCATCGAGTGTGCCCTGACGAAAGTAGTTTCGCGCCTAGGCAGACAACCTAAGATGACCGCAATGCAGAACAGAAGCCCGATTGTCCACAGCGATTCCCGGCTCAAGCCTAAAGTCGTCGCGCCCGGACAGGAATTGCATCCGACGATGAGGCCATAGGCGGCAACCAAGGCCGCCCCCCCCCCGGATGCCAGAAGGAGAGCATTCGAGCCCAAACGCTGCCCATGTCCCCCTAGAGTGCTCGACGCTGCCACGAAACCTTCCCGAATTTCGACTCTCGTTCGTGCGAGCTTGCGAATGCAATCATATCACACTTTTGTCTGACGGACGACATCTTTTTGCTACTAGTATCAGCGATTTCTCCCGGTTCAACGTCCACATGCGCAGGGCCAGCCTCAACTCGCGGCGTTGCGAATAGAAGCGGGATCGTGGTATTGTCGTCAACCACATCGTCAGCCGAGCAGCGACGATGCCTTCGAACCATGGCCAAGGTCTGTCAAGTCAGCGGAAAATCCGGAAACAACGCCAAGCACATCCGGCACAGGCACTCCGGGCAATGGAAGTTTCGCGCCCCGAAGAAGGGCCGCGTCCAGCTCCCGAACCTGCAGACAGTGCGCATCAAGACCGGCGGCGGCACGGTTACCATGACTGTCTCCACCAAGGTCCTCAAGAGCCCGGAGTTCGCGGCGGTGGCCAGCGGGCTCAAGCCGATCCCGAAGAGCTGGCTCAAGAAGCCGAGCTACGAATAGAGCCGGTGCGAGCCTTTCAGAGCACGAACCCGCTCGCATTCTCCGGAAGCGCTATCGGCCCTTGCCGGTCCCTTTGCCGCCGCGCCCGCGGCCGCCGCCCGGGCCGTCCCCGAAGCTCGCGCCGAACGCGTACAGCCTGCCGTCGAGGCATCCGATGTACGCGGTCCCGTCCGGCCCGATCGCGGGCGAGGAGTTGCTGGTGCATTCCGGCAGGTTGAACGTCGCGACCTCGTTTCCGTTCGTATCGCGGATCACGAGGCGCTTCTCGATGTCGATCGCCCAGCGCTTGCCCGATCCCATGCCGTGAACGATCTTGCCTGCGCCATCCACGGCGATCGAGCTATAGCTTTGGCCCAGCCTGTTCCCTTGAAGGAACTGCCTCTCCCAGACCGTCGCGCCGAACCGGTCGAACTTCCAAATGTACACGTAAGCCGTGTAGAACACGTTGCCCTGTGCGTCCACGCCGGGCATGCCGTAGTTTCCCATTCCGAAGGTCGGGCTCGCGGTCCAGCGCAGGTTTCCCGTTGCGGCGTCCAGCGAGTTCAGGTAGGTGCCTGCCACCAGCACGTCGCCGAACTGGGAAACCACCGGCGGCGCAACGCTGCCGCCTACCGCCGACGTCCAGCGGAGCGTTCCGTTGGGCCAAAGCGCGATCACGCCTGTGGATGCCACCGCGTAAATGGTGCCGTCCGTCCCGAGCGTGGGACCTCCGGGAACGTTTCGTCCGAGCGGGTGCTGCCACTGGACCGTCCCGTTCGGGTTGAAGGCCGTCAGCTGCTCGCCCAGGTACACGTAGATCGTGCCGTTCGGCGCCACGACCGGCTGGGAGTTCACGTTCGAGCTGGCGGGGTACCGCCATAGGAGCTGGCCCGCGCTCGAAAGGGCGTAAAAGTAGCCGTCCGCCGTGCCAAAGTAGATCTCCCCGCCGGGTCCGATCGCGGGCGTGGACAGGGATTGGTCCTCGAGCCAGCCGGACTCGTAGCGCCACTTCAACGTCCCGTCGGGGTTTATCGCGGTGACGTAGGTGTTCGGCACGAACCCCTCCCACCAAACGGAGCCGGTGTAGATCGTGCCGTCCTGCGCCACGACCGGAGAGGAGATCATCGGCCCTTTAAGGTCGAAACTCCACTTCTGGACCGGCGAATTCGGAATGACTGCCGTCGTGCGCCCGGTCCTTTGGGGGTTGCCGCCGAAGCAGGTCCAAGCCTGGGCCGCCGCGAGCGCGGCGCAGAGGGCCAGACCACTTGTCGAAACTAGTTTCATCCGCTTCATCTGGTCACCTCCCTAGCGAATGCAGAACACGTAGTACTCGTAGGTCCCGCCGAGCCGGCCAGAAGCGATGACGGCTCCTTCCAGGCCGAGGATCGGGCCGGTGTAAAACACGTCCGCGAACCTGCCGCTCAGCACGATCTGGCCGTTGACGGGTTCGAACGCGTACAGGTAGCCGTCGGATGTCGTGGCGTAAACGAAACCGCGGCCGTCTATGGCGAGGTCCGTAATCATGTTGCCGGCCGACGGAATTGGCGAGCTCCAAAGCAGCGCGCCGCTCTGCGAGTCCCTCGCGTTCAGCGCGCGACCGACGCTCCGAAAGAGCCGACCGTCCTGGCCGAGGGAGTTGTTGCCGCCTCCGGGGCTGCCCCACTTGACCGTGCCGTCCGGGTTAAAGGCCCCGTCGCCCATATAAACCGTGCCGTCCGGGCCGAAGATGGGCTGCGCGTTCAGGCCCCGAGAGGACGTTCTGCGCCAGCGGAGCGTTCCGTCCGCATTCAGGTAGGTGATGTCCGTAGAGCCGTGCGGCTCCGTCGTCCGGACTCCACCCATCACGACATCGCCTACCGCATTCACGGCGGACGTGGTCTGCGAAAACAGGCTCGCGGTCCAAATCAGCCCTCCGCCGCGCGTGAACTTCATTAAGCTCCCGATTTGGTAGTGAAGGATCGAGCCGTCCAGCATCACGTTCGGCGAGCTGTCGTTCGTCGCGTTGGAGTTGCGCGGGATGGTCATTATCGGATCGCCGTCCGCGCTGAACTGCAGGAGCTCCCCGTTCGTGGAGTTCATGGTGAACGTCTTGAAGTGGGGGTCGAACGTCGGCCAGGACCTCACGCCCTGGGAGGCTCCCCAGACGTATGGGACTACCCGCTGCCGCCAGCGAACCGTTCCGTTCGGGTTCAACGACGTTGCGTACACCTCGTTGTTCCAGTAGTCCTCGTTGAAGGTGGCGCCCAGGAAGATGTGGCCGTAGGGATCGACGGCCATGCCTTGCACGATGCCGCCGGTTCGGTACTGCCACGCGAGCTGGCCCTGCAACGCGCCGATCTGGCTGACCTGGCCCGTTCTGGCCGGGTTCGCGTGCCGCATCATGAAAGTCTTTGCCGTGAATTGGCCCGCCGCAAAGGCGCATGCGAGAGATAGGCAGGCAGCTACGAGAGACCTCACCGGTCCTTTCGATCGCGTCATGGTCTCACCTCCTAAGTAAAGCGAATAGACTCGGGCCACGCTTCTTGCACCAATATAAGAGAGCCGAACTCTCCGCAACATGATATAGATCATGTTCCGATGGACCGACCGTTTCCATTCTATCACGGTCCGCGTGCGGCTCTTGGGAAGCGGCGATGGGAAGGCGGGCGCGCCGCAAACTGCTCGGCTGTGGGAGCCGGTTGCGACGGGCCGAAGCAGAAAGGGCGCCTTCCGCATTCTTGATGCGTCGAAGCTGGAGGCCGCACATCAAGCTAGAAGCGCGGGCCCCGCAGTTGTGCGCCCGCTCGCGCGCTCCCTATTTATCCCACCCCTAAGACTCGCCGCTACATGTCGGCCGTCGCCATGACCGCGAGCGCTCCGGCGCACGAAGATTCGGCCGTCGCGGCAGTCACGACGATCGACGACCCCTGGAACGACGCGATCACCGTAGCCTGAAACGAGGCCGAACTGAATCCGTTCTTCACGACGATCGATCCCGGAGCTCCCACGAGGCTGCCCGCGGGACTCACGGTGATCATGACGGTCCTGTCCTGATTGGTCGGCCCATCCAGCTCGATAACGAATAAGACGCCGCCGCCCGGCGTAGTCGAAGTCGGGTACGGAGATACCGTAATCGGCCGGGAACCGACGGTCGGCGTTGCCTGTGGGCCCTCGATCAGCGCTTTTCCCGAATCATATGGATTTGACATTTCGACACCCCGATTCAGGATAGACCGTTTTTGCTACCGTGTCAAATGATCGAGCTGCTCAATGGCTAAGGACACGGCATCCTCCACCGTGGAGCTTAGGCCGAGCTCCCGGCTTCTTCGCGCGTCCTCCGCGATCCCCGGATCGGCGAGCTCCTTCTCCAGCCGCTCCGAGCGGCTGCGAAGGAGCGGGGTTGGCTCGCTTTCCAAGGTTTTGAGCAGAGCCTCGGAGGCCCCGTATGCGAACGATGCCGGACCCGGCTTGCCCTTTTCGATGAGAACCTCCGCCGCCGTGAGGAAGGTCTCGTGCAACCCTTTAAGGTCGCGGCAGTCGAGGCCCGCGGTGAGGCTTTCGGACAACAGCAGCGCGGCACTCGGTCCCTCCCCTAGGGCCATTTCGGCAGTGGCGAGGTTGCACGCCCCGTAACAGATGCCGCTTTGATCCTCCAGCTCCCGGGCAATGCTAAGGGACTCTTCGAGAGCGCTCTTGGCATCGGCGAATCTGCCCAGCTCGCAGTAGAGGCCACCTACGTTCAGCAGCGCATAGCTCAGCGCCGTCGGATTCGACATCCCTCGAAGCAGCCGCACGCTCTCTTCGAAGGCCGCGAGCGCCTCGTCTGGTCTTTCTAGAGCCTGTTGCACCATCCCGAGGTTGTTGATCGTCGCGGCTTGTCCGACCCTGTCGTCGATCCTGCGCCGAATCTTGAGGCTGCGCTCGAGCAGAGGGACCGCCTCCTTCAGCCTGCCCGCCATCATCGCGAGCACGCCAGAGAGATTCAGGCAATGCGCCCGAAGCTTCGGGTCCGCCTTCGTCGCAAGGCTCAGCGCGTTCGTGAGCCGAGACAATGCTTCCGAGTGATAGCCGCGAACCACCCAAAAGTTGTGCAACATCGAAGTTAGGCGAAGCGCGTCCTCGGCTCGCGCATCCTCCGAAAGCGCCCAGTCCACGGCTGCGCGAATATTCTCGAGGTCCGCCTCGAGACGATCGAACCAAACCTTCTGCTCCGGTCCCCCGAGGCGCGGCTCGGCTTGTCGCACGAGGTCGCAGAACCAGTCAAAGTGCCGTTCCCGTAGCTCCGTCCAATCATCGCGGCCCGAGGCGAGCTCCAGCGCGTACTCGCGAAGCGTTTCGAGCATGCGGTAACGGGTAGCGCCGGATTCGTCCGGTTCCCCGGCCACGATCGAGTGGTCGGCAAGCGATTGGAGCGTGTCCAGCACGTCTGCCCTGTTCAGGCCCTCGTCCGAACAGACCGCCTCCGCGGCCTCCAAGGTCCAGCCCCCTCGGAACACGGCGAGCGTGGCGAACAGCCTTCGCTCGCGTTCCCCCAATAAGTCGTAGCTCCAGTCGATCGTCGCTCGAAGCGTTCGATGCCGGTCCGACTTTTCGCCGCGAGGCTTTACGAGGAGGCCAAACCGGTCGTGAAGGCGCTCCAGGATCTGCTTGGGACTCAGCACGCCGATACGGGCGGCAGCGAGCTCGATGGCCAGAGGCATTCCGTCCACAGCGCGGCAGATCGCGGCTACGTCGGCGGCGTTTTTGGAGTTGAGAGCGAACTTGGGGTTTGCGGCGCGCGCCCTTTCCAAGAATAGGCTCCCGGCGTCGGAGCCGATCAGCCGCGACGCAGCGCTGCTCTCCGCCTTCGGCACTTGCATTGGCGATACAGGATAGAGCTGCTCGCCCTCCATGCCGATCGGCGCTCGGCTCGTAGCCAAGACCTTGAGTCCCGCCGCGGACCTGAGGAGGGCATCCGCCAGCGCCCGGACTCCGGACAGCACGCGCTCGCAGTTGTCCAACACGAGGAGCAAGCGCCCGTCGCCGACGTGCTGCGCGATCGCCCTTTCGATCCCCTCGTCGCCGAAGTGGCGGACGCCCAAGTCGGACGCTACCTGCATGGCGACCCGCTCCGGATCTTGCAGCGGCACGAGGTTCACGAACCAAATCCCGCTCTCGAAGACCTCGGAAGCTTCCGCGGCGATCTGGAGCGCCAGGCGGGTCTTTCCGGTTCCTCCCGGCCCGGTCAGCGTAAGCAGCCGCGATTCCCGGAGCAGCCGCAGGCCCTGCGCGACCTCGTCCTTTCTGCCGACGAAGCTCGTCAGCTGCACGGGCAGGTTGTTCGGCTGGGCGTCCAGCGACCGAAGCGGCGGGAAGTCCGAGTCGAGTGAGGGATGCTTCAAGCAAAAGACCCACTCGGGCCTCGACAGGTCCCTCAGCCGATGCAGCCCCAGGTCGAGCAGCGACGCGCCCTCGGGCAAGGCGTCTCTGGCGATCTGTTCCGTAGCGTGAGATACGAGGACCTGGCCTCCGTGGCCGATTGCGCGCAGGCGGGCGCACCTGTTTACGGCGGTTCCGTAGTAGTCCTCGCCGCGCAACTCCGCCTCGCCTGTGTGGACAGCCACACGCGCGCGTATGGGCACGGAAGTCGGCCAGCATTCGCCCTCCAGGGCGATCTGCAGTTTGAGGGCCGCGCGAAGAGCGTCCGTGGCGCGCCCGAACGCGCAGAACAGGCTGTCGCCCTCGCCACGCCCCTTGACGATTCGCCCTCCGCACTCCGCGACCACTTCGTGCGCGATCTCGTCGTGGCGGCGCATTGCTTGGGACATCGAGGAAGGGTCCCGCTCCCAAAGCGCGGTGCTGCCTTCCACGTCCGTAAGCAGCAAGGTGATCGTCGCGGTCTCCGTTTCGGCGTGCGCCATTCTCCCCCGCACTATTCTGAACGTATCGCGCCCAGTGCGGCCGAGTGTCGGAAGCTCGCTCGACGTGATTTGGGCAGCCCCGCCGGCAGAGCGGCGAGGCGCGAACTACATACTCGGAGAATGGCGGGCTGGCAAGCCCGGTACACTTTCTCCGTGGAACCCCTCCACAGCGACCGGCCGAAGGAGGAGTGCGGCGTAGTCGGCATCTACACGCCCGATCAGCAGGCCGCCCGAGTCGCCTTCTTCGCTCTCTTCGCACTCCAGCACCGGGGCCAGGAGTCCGCCGGAATCGCGGTCAGCGACGGCTCGCGGGTCCGGATGCACAAGGACATGGGCCTCGTCAGCCACGTGTTCAATGAGGACGTTCTCGCGTCGCTTCCGGGGCACTTCGCCGCGGCGCACACTCGGTACAGCACGACCGGCGCGAGCGTGCTCCGAAACGCGCAGCCCGTCTACTGCCAAAGCCTCGTGGGGGACATCGCAGTCGCGCACAACGGAAACCTGATCAACGCCGTCGAGCTGCGGAGCGAGTTGGAGGCCGAGGGCGAGGTCTTCGACACCACCAGCGACAGCGAGGTCATGGCCCGGCTCATCGTCCGCGAGCTCGACGAAGGCCCAGAAGCCGCGATCTCGCGAGCGATGGGAAAGCTCAAGGGCGCGTACAGCGTCGCGGTGCTTACGCCGTCCCTGGTTGTCGGATTCCGGGACCCTTACGGCGTCCGGCCCTTGGTCGCCGGGCGCGTCGGGAGCGGCTTCATGATTGCCAGCGAAAGCTGCGCGTTCAACCCCGTGGGCGGAGAGCCGGACCGCGAGCTGGAGCCCGGCGAGATGGTTTTGATCGACGCGGAGGGCATGCGTTACGCGAGGGGCGCGCCGGTCCAGCGCCCAGCGATGTGCCTCTTCGAGTTCATCTACTTCGCCCGGCCGGACAGCCAGATGTACGGCACGCTGCTCTATTCCGCGCGGGAGCGCATGGGAGAGGAGCTCGCGAGGGAGCATCCGGCCGTCGCGGACGTAGTCGTTCCCGTTCCCGACAGCGGTATCCCCGCGGCGCTGGGCTTCTCGCAGGTCAGCGGCATCCCCTACCGCGAGGGAATGACCAAGAGCCGTTACATTCACCGCACTTTCATCCAGCCCGACCAGCGCATGCGCGAAATCGGCGTGCGCATGAAGCTGACGCCGCTCGTCGAGCACATCCGTGGCAAGCGCGTCGTGCTGGTGGACGACTCGATAGTCCGTGCGACGACGACGAAGCAGATCGTCCGAATGCTGCGGGAGGCGGGGGCCCGCGAGGTCCACGTCCGGATCACGGCGCCGCCGATCAAATGGCCCTGCTTTTACGGCATCGACATGGCCTCGAAGGGCGAGCTTGCGGCGGCGCGCATGACGATCCCGGAGATTCGGGAACATCTGGGCGCGACTTCGCTAGGTTACCTATCGATTGAAGGCGCCGTTCGCGCGGTGGGAAGGCCTATGGACAACTTCTGCCTGGCGTGCTTCAACGGCCACTATCCGATCTCGGTGCCGGAGGAGCTCCGCAAGGACGCTTTCGAGCGTCCGCCGGACGTCGGACAACTCGCCGCCGTCAGCAGCGGCCAGCCCAAGCTGCCCGATCTCGGGCTTGATTGACCACTAGGTATTCTAGCGTTCGACTCATTCGGGCTAGGCAAGCGCGATCTCCGTGGACGCCCTCTCCGCAGACTCCAAAGCGCCCTCCACGTATCCGGTCCATTCCGCGAAGTGCTCCCCACAGAAGTGAATTCGGCCCTCCAGCGTCGCCTGGTGCTCGTAGTGCCTAGCCGCGAAACCCGGAGGGGAGTACGAGTAGCCGCCTTTGCAGAACGGGTCTGCCGTCCAAGAGTGCACACGCCCCTCCACAAAGTGCTCCTTCGCCTGGGGAAAGTGCGCATGCAAGTCCTCCAGCGCGCCGAGCGGCGGGTTGGAAAACCGCGACCAGGATTCGGCCGCCCGGCCGCAGATGTACACGGTCAATACCGGCCGCTCGCCGAGCGTGCCGTCCCAGGTCTGCATGATCGGCCGGTCTGTGAGCATCCGCCCGCTCCAGCCCGCCTCGATCCACCATGCGGAGGAAAACTCGAGCGCGATCTTGAGCACCCGCCCGTACGCCGCCGCCTGCCACGCCTCCAGTTTTTTTGGGGAGACTTGCGGCCGAAAGTCCACGTCCAGCAGGGTCGTGGGCGGCATCGCGAGGAGCGCGTGGTCCGCTTCGGCTTTCGCTCCGTCCTGGAATCCCAGAACGACCTTGCTCTGCTCACGCTCGACCATTTGGAGGCGCTTGCCGAGCCTCGGCTCGGCACGCAGCCCATCGGCGAGCTTTCGAATCAACCCGGAAAACCCGCCAGGAACGCGAAACGCGCCCGCCGAATCGGACGCGCGCCCACGGTATTTGTTGTACGTCCGCAGCCAGCCGAGCAGCCCGATGCGCTCGAGGTCCTCGCCCTCGTCCGAGCGATACTTGGCGGTCAGCCACCACGCCCCTCGCTCGGACAGCGCCCTGGCTCGGATCAAGTCGGCGACCGAGCGCGCGTCGAGCCGGGAAAGCGTCGCCAGCTGCACGTCCTTCTGGTCGAACACATCCAGCAGGCTCGTCGCTTCACGGTCGAACCTCGCCTCGTCCTCGACCGCGTCCGGCCAAAGCGCCTCCTCCTGCGCCCGCTCGCCCTTATGAAACGCAAGCCTCGGCATCGGCGGAGAGGGCAGAGGCACGATGCCCAGCGCGCGCGCCAGGTTCAGGGCGCGCATGTGGCCGGCGTCCAGCCACTCGCCGCCCGTTTCGTAGGCCAAGCCGTCCTGCTCGAACGTAAGAAGCCGCCCTCCGATGCGGTCCCGGGCCTCGTAAAGCTCTACTTCCGCGCCGTTCTGCTCCAGCCTGCGGGCGGCATAGAGCCCGGAGATGCCGCAGCCGACTACCGCGACCTTCAAGCGGAGCGGCCCCCGAAGAACACATCCGCGAGCGCGAACGCGAACAGCCCGATCGAGACGTAGCCGTTCAGCGTGAAGAAAGCGACGTTCACCCGGCTTAGGTCGTTCGGCTTGACCAGGCTCTGCTCGTACGCAAGCAGCGCCGCCGCGAACGCCACTCCCCCGTAGTAGGCCGCGCCCGCGGAGAGCAAAAGCCCTCCCCAGACAAGGAACGCGACCGCTCCCGCATGGCAAATGCGGCTTACGAGCAGCGCGCGGGCTTTCCCCATCGTCTCCGGCAGCGAGCGCAATCCTTGCTCGCGGTCGAACTCCTCGTCCTGCAGCGCGTACAGAACGTCGAATCCGGCGGTCCAGAGCGTGACGGCGGCGGTGATCGGGAGAATGCGCCAATCGATCGAGCCGGTCACCGCGATCCACGCCGCCGCCGGGGCGACTCCGAGGCTCAAACCGAGAACGAAGTGGCTGAGCGGCGAGAACCGCTTCGTGTAGCTGTAACCAAGAACGAGGCCGAGCGCGACGGGGCTGAGAGCCAGCGCAAGGGTGTTTAGGAGCGCCGCCGACACGAAAAATGCCGCGCAGCTTCCGAAGAAGAACAGGCTGGCCTGGCGCAGCGACAGCAGCCCCGCGGGCAGCGCTCGTATCCTCGTCCGAGGGTTCCTCGCGTCGAGGTCACGGTCGGCGATCCGGTTGAACGCCATCGCCGCGCTTCGGCAAGAGACCATCGCGAGCACGATCAAGAGGAACACATCCCACCCGGGCCAGCCGCTCCCCCCGATCGAGCGGGACGCCCAAACCATGCCGAGCATCGCAAAAGGCAATGCAAAGATCGAGTGCTCGACCTTGATCATCTCCAGGTAAACGCGCAGCGCGCGAATCCCGGTCGCCGGCGAGCTCGCTTCGGCGGGCTGCATCTCTGGCCCGGGATTCTACTTGACCTCGGAATCGGCGAATCGGGACGGCCGCGACGCCCAAGCGATGCGTTAACCTAGGCGCCGATGCGGGTGCTCATGGTGAACCGCCCGGACTCCGAAGCCCTGCCCGGCGGCGACACGGTGCAGATGCGGCAGACCGCGCGGGCGCTTCGCGACATCGGAGTAGAAGTCGAGGACCGCATCGGGCCCCTGGAGGAGTCCGCCTATCGCGCTTTCGACATCGCGCACGTGTTCAACCTCCAGACGCCCGTGTTCACGCACGGCGAGGTCTCGAAGGCGGCGGCCGCGGGATGCGCGGTCGCGGTTTCGACGATCTTTTGGGACTTCGGCGCCGAGCGGCTCCTTTCGGAATCGCCGAAATGGCAGCGGCTAGAGAGAGTGGTCGGAAGGTGGCTGACCCTCCGGCTCGCCCGAAGGCGCGTCGCGCTCGGCGCGGTGCGAGACAGGCTGCTGATCCGAGAGGTGCTCGAGCGAGCGGACGTCTGCCTGCCTAACAGCCAAGCGGAGATCGGCCATCTGCGCCGGATCACGCGCGAGCTCGGACCCGTCCGCGTCGTTCCGAACGCGATCGACGCGGCGCGGTTCGACCCGGGAAGGTCCCACGGGCTGCCCGAATGGGCGTCGTCGCGCGGCATACCGTCTCGCGGATACCTGCTGGTCGCGGCGCGGATCGATCCCGATAAGAACCAGCTACCCTTCTGCCGCGCGCTGGAGGGCAGCGGAATCCCCATCGTCCTCGCGGGGCTCGCGCCCGATGCCGCTTTGCGGGAGGCGTGCGAGCGAACGGGCGCGATCTGCGCCGGGCAGCTGGAGGGGGACGAACTGCTCGCGGCGTACGCTCACGCCAAGGTTCACGCGCTGCCGAGCCTGCGGGAGACTCCGGGCCTAGCCAGCCTGGAGGCCGCGGCCATGGGCAGCGCGATCGTCTCGACGAACGTGGGATCGGCCCGCGAGTACTTCGGCGACGATGCCTTCTATTGCGATCCTCTTTCCGCGAACTCGATGCGCTCCGCCGCGCTTTCGGCGTGGAAGTCCGGTGCGCCCGCGGACCTCTCGGAGCTTATACGGACCGAGTACGACTGGTCCCGCGCGGCGAAGGAGACCCTCGCGGCATACGGTTACGCGCTTGGCGAGCGCGGCGACTAGCCCGGATAGCGGTGCAACGCCGATTCCGGCGACTCCGGCGGCTCGTTGCGTTCCAAGCCTCCGCAGCAGCATAGAGGCCGGGACAAGGCAAAAGAGTCGGGCGCCCCGGTTGAATGCCGGCGACGCCCATCGGCAAGGGCCAAACTGCCTCCATCCACGCATCTCTCGGGTCGAGCGCGGCTCCATCCCCATTCGCGCGACTCGGGTATGTTCGACAGCGGAGGTAGCGCAATGGAAGGAGTTGTGAGTCTCCTGTTTGGGCTTGCGCAACCGCAGCCGTACTTCATAACGGAGTCACTGTGGCCGTGGCGGGTCGGGCAAGACCTGGTTTACTCGCGCCGAGTCGTGGGTAACGCTTGGGACGGTGAGCCGGCGCCTAGTGGCGAAAGGTTCGTTCTTCTTTCGGACCTCTGTTTCTGGCGCAACCCGCGCGCGCTGTGGTACCGCTTCGACGGACCCTGGATCCGGTTTTCGTCGTATGACGGCAAGTCTGCGCTGAAGTTGCATCAAGATACGCTTGAGGCTAGGGCGTGGGTCGAAGGCGCGTCCCCCATGTCGTTTGCCGTCAAACGCCTACGACGCCCTCTCGGCAAGGCGTTTTTCTTTACGAAGGACCGGTGGGACTTTCTCATCCCGCTTCCGGCTGGGAGGCTGCTCTCGCGAGGCGATGGGGCCGAGGACCGCGAGGTCTTCGAACTTCGGTCGGGCCCCGTGCTCCCTTGGCTGCCGTTCCACTTCGGAAGCTATTGGAAGCAGAGTCCCGGTAGGTCCTTCAATACGCAAGCCTTAGGGGACCGTGCCTATCGGGGCTGGAGCGACAATCGGATAAGCACCGGGGGCGCCTCCGCGACAATGTTTCCATACGAGTACTCGGGACCTGGTGGCTACCCCTGGGATCGGCCAATCGTCTCGCATGTGGGAACGAGGCGAACAGTTAGTATTACTTTTGGCGGCGGCGTCTCTAACATTTCGAAGACCCGTCAATTGCTCCAGCCTTCATGCTTTGTGCTTATCGTAGACGGAACTCCCATGTTCCCCTTGTCTTCGCACCGCCAAATAGGAAGAGCCAACCGTTACGGACATACGGAGTACACTCCGTATTGGGGCGGGGATTTGGTGGAGGCGTGGGGGCCTGACACGGATCAGACCGCGAAGGTTACGGGGATAGTTTCTTCATTCGTCGAGCCTGGCGGCTCCACTCATGCAACTTTGTACATTTTCGCGCCGGAGCCCAAGGAGTCGATTCAAATGTTTTATTGTGACGGCTCATCAGTCGTCAGGATGTCTCTCAAGGAGCAAATCTTCTATGGCAGACTGTAACTTTGGGACTCTAGTGAACAAAATAGAGTCTACTGCCGTCGGGGCGAAGTTCGCCTACGACGGAGGAGACGAATGTTACGTTAAGACTGTCCTTGAACTCTTTGGGACAAAACTGAGCCGAAGCCTCACGTATCCGCCAAGCGACACGCTTATGAGGAATACCTTTGGACGAACACGCCAGAGAAGGTCGAGAATCCCCTTGGACTGGACATCCTCTGCGTGTTGTCCAAACAGTCCCTCAGCGCCCAGAAGTACAAGCTTGGATTGAGCTTTTTGAATTCTACCGGGGCTGCTATATCCCTGACGCTGTCTGCGAACGGCTCCGGTTCGACGTTGAAGTGGACGGAGGCTTCCGCAGGCGGCAGGGCGCATGGTATCGTCGTCGGAACCTCGATCCTGCCAATGGGCCGCAGCGCCCTGGAAGAGTGGTACACGTCGACGGGCACGTCGCAGACTGCCTCCTTGTCCTCGAGCTGGAGCGCGGTTCAGTTGGCATCGGTGGGGAACAATCAGCTCGTGACCGGACTAACGGAAGTCGAGATTCAAAATGCGTCGGCAGACCTTGTGGTCGCTTTCCGGCCCGGCTCCCAATCACCGCCAGACCCGGTGACTCTGAATCCAAGGGACTCGACATCCAGGACTCGAGGCTTGCTGCGAGATGTATCTCCGCCCGACAACCTTGGATTCCGCAAGACGATAAGCGTGACGTCAACCACGATCGAGCTTGATGGGTCTTCGACGGCGGACGACGTTCGGTACTGGTTTTACAATCCTGATCCACCCACGGCAGACACTCAATGGGCAAATCCGGTGAATATCGGTCCGGATTCGAGCGGGACAACCTATCTGCAGGGCGACTTCGAGATGTGGTTCGACGTGAGGTTCACGTTGCAGAATACGACCGGGGTCGGCCAGGATTGGGCGTTACTGTGCGTCCCAACCAAGGATCCGCGGTCAGGCGGGTATCCTGGAAAACTTTGCGTAAACCTATTCGAGCGAGCGACGACGCCTCCGAGCGGGTTCGAGAAGCTGGTCGACAACTCTCGATCCGTTCCTACGAATTCAACCAACGGCGCGTGTTGGCACACGCACTCCAATTCCGAACCCCCGGACGACTATCGGGAACGAGAGATGATCCTGCTCGCAAAGAAGACTCTCGCGGCGAATACTACTAAGAACTACCAATACACGTTTCACCTTTGCAACGGCAGCGGCGGATGGTGGTACTTTATGTTCGTACCGTTAGGACAAGAGGGATCCGATCCTCCTTAGGGAGAGTGATCAATAGGCGACGCCGTCCCACCTGATAGTCGCATGCGCTAACTGGTTACCGCCGCCAGCGCCTCGTGGTGCTCGAAGTGCTCGCTCGCCGCTTGCGTGAGCGTCGTGAAGTGCGCGTCGCGCTTGCGGAAGTAACGGATGGTCTTCCGAAGGTCGTCCACCGAGTCGTAGTAGTCGCGCATCCCCAGGCAGATGACCTCGCGCTCCAGGTTGTTCTCGAAAAGCGCCTCCAGCTTATCGAAGCCCGCGTCCAGGTACCCGTGCTGGCCGCCGTGCGTCGCGACCGGGATGTGCAGAATTCGGTTGCTACCCGGCTTCTTCAGGTTCTCCGTATCGCTGTGGTAGGGGTCCCTGGGCGCGCCCTCCCAGTCCACGAACATCTTGTAGTTGGCGTCCGGGATCACCGAGCTGTCCACGATGATGCCGATGTCCTCGAGGTACTTCACGTCGCTCGGAAGGAGCGCGAAAGCCCCCGCGCGAAAGCTGGTCGCCTTGATGAGGTGCGATTTGAGCGTGTCCTTCGCGACGCGGATGATGTTGCCGCGCTCGCGCTCGTCCTCCACGTACCCGCGGTCGTTCTCGAAATTGACCTTCATTCCGACCTCGTGCCAGTTCGGGATCTTGTGCACGTACTCGCGGTAGTAGAGGTGCGTGTTCGCGCTGGGATCCTTCAGCGAAACGTGGATCAGCCAGTTGGCCGGCACGAACTCCTCCTCCAGCACGTCGATGTACTCCCGCGTGAAGCACCGGTCGTGGTGCGCCCCCTCGCAATCGATGGTCAAGACGACATTCGGCATACGATCAATCCCCCGGGTCCACTCGGACGGAGCCGTGCGTCGCGGTCACGGTGTAGCGCTTGCCCAGAACGGTGAAGTTCCGAAGCGTGACGCGCTTCCAAGCCTTCGGCAGACGGGGCTTCAAGGACAGGGTTCGACCGCCGAGCAGGGGCTTCGACCACACGGCTCCCGGCTCCTTTTGGGAGTCTATCCGAAAACCGAGGAAGCCGTAAAGGACCGTCTGGAGACAGCCCGCCGCGCCCGTCAGGAAGTACGTCTCCTCCCTCCGCGGCTTCTCGGAGAACAGCATCAGGGGGTGCTCGGTGTACGGCTTCCAGCTCTCTCGCCACGCATCGTAGGCGCGCTCCGGCTCGCCCAGCCTCGCCCAGCAGATCGCGTGAACCGCGCCGGTCATCGCGGGCCCGTTGGGCGTGATTTTGCGCTCGAATCGCTCCAGCATCGCCCTCGACTCCTTCTCGGCCTGCGGGTACTGAAGCGGATAGACCGCGAGCATCGCTGCAGCCTGTTTATAAACCGTGAGGTCGTCGCCGTCGTACGTCAGGAACGTCGTTGCGTCGCGAGGCAGTTTGAACTTTGGCGCGCGAACCGTCGCATTCGGCGCGAACGTGCCGCCGTTCACGCACCACTGCGCGACCAGGTTCGTGTAAAGGTCGTTGTGGCCGAAGTGGTGCTCGTGCACGCTGACCACGTTTCGAATCTCGAGCTCTCCGTTGGAGCCGGGCGAAGCGCGCCAACGATAGAAGGCCGCCGCTCCGCCGATCGCCTGCCCAACCTTCTTCGGGTCCGCCAGCCCCAGCGATGCCGCCATTCCCAGACTCCATGCGACGCTTCCGGTGACGTGGTGCTCCTGCTTGCTCTCCTCCGGGGTCGTTTCCAGCCCGCTGACGCTGGACTCCCATGGGTACTGAAGGGGGGCCGCAGATCGCTTGCCATTCGTTCCGGCGGTGGGGGAGAGAGGCAGTGCGGGCCTCGGACCGGCGTGTCGCTCGTACCAGGACCGCCCCTCGGCGAAGTTCCGCCGCGCGGCGTCCATTTTTTCTAGGCGGTATTTCGGTATGGCGGACGCGCGCGCCGGGTCGAGAAGCGCGAGCGCCGGGAAGAGCCACACGTCCGCGTCCCAGAAGACGTGGCCGTGGTACACGTCGCTCGACAGCCCGTACGGGGCGCCCGGAATCGCGCCGTTCGGGTCCAGGGAGCTTCGCAAATAGAACAGAAAGGATCGAACCGCCTGCTGGTCCTCGACCGGGCCGTCAATCTCTATGTCCGTCTCCCAGGCCTTCTTCCAATGCTCGCGCGACTCGGCCAGCAGGTCGTCGTAGCTCGGCATCATAGGAGCGCTCACCGGCGCAGCGACCGAGCTCTCGCCGAACCAGACCACGCGCTCGAACTCCGATCGAACGGGGTCCTCCGGCTTGTCCTTGGGAATCGGCCGTCTACGGTTCGCCTCGGCCCACGGCAGATCGCCAGGGCCGAACATGCCCATCCAGGTGCCTCGCTGGACGCGCTGCACGGTCCCCTCGAAATGCGCTCCCAGGTACGAACGCATGATGCGCTCGGACTCGAAAAGCCACTTCTGTCCGAGCAGCCGGCGCGCCGGGCTGATCACGGTCTCGTTCCGAATGAGCGAAGCGCCGCCCTTGGAGTCAACGAACCGCCATTGGGTCGAAAGGACCCCCGTGCGCATGTCAAGGGACTGCATGTAGTCCGTCGCGCCGGCCATCTCCATCCCTTTGGGCTCCCCGGACCATCGCATTTGTAATGGATTCGGCAGCGTCCGAATCTTCTCTTCGCCGGACGCTTCGTATTCGTCGCTCACGAAAAACGGCAGGGGCTCGTGCTTCGCGTCGACCCCGGTTCCGTCGCGCCCGAGCCGCACTCCGAGGTCGCCGTTCGAGAGGAGCGCGGGCGCCGAAGCTAGTGGGTCCGCGCAAGCCAAGACCCAGGGATCGGGCGGCGGGGGCGCGGGACGATCGGCTTTTGCCGGCTTTGCGGGAGTCGAGCAGCCTGCGGCGGCCAATGCCCCTGCCGCGATCACGAGCCTGATGCCCCACACGATGGACTTATGATAACGCTTCACGAAACTTCGAGTCATGCTTGGCACGCGATGCTATTCTTTGGCGAACACTTCCGAGTCGGATCGCACGTGTCCTGTCTGCGTCCGCTTCTTGGCACAGTTGCCGTCAGTAGAATGCCAAGGCGCTAACACCGCAACTTTCCAACACCCCATGCTCGACCCCAAGCCGCTCGTCGAACTCTGCGAACAGGGCGTCCGGGAGGGAGTCTTTCCCGGAGCGGCATTTGCTTTTGGAACGGCTCGAAAGTCCGCTTTCGGGTTCGCAGGACGCCACCGTTACGAGACGGATTCGCCGAAGGTTTCCGCCCGAACCTTCTTCGATCTGGCCTCGGTTTCAAAAGTGCTTGGAACGACGACCGCCGCGATGGTGCTTTGCGACGATGGTTCGCTCGACCTGGACGCACCGGTCCACGCTTACGTGCGAGAGTTTCAAGGGCTGGGAAAGGACAAGGTCGCCGTGCGAAACCTGCTTCTGCACGACTCTGGGTTGCCCGCCTATGCCTCCTACCAAAAGGACGCCCCTTCGCCGGAGGAAACCGTCCATCGGCTGCTCGCCGAGGAGCTTCGGAAGCCCTGCGGCGCGGACACCGTTTATAGCTGCGTCAACGCGATCACCCTGCAGAAAGTTGTGGAATCGGTTGCTGGCCTGCCTCTAGACCGGCTGCTTCGCGCAAGAGTATTCGACCCGCTGGGGATGGGGTCCACGCACTTCAATCCCGGCGCGTCCCTCAAGTCCTATTGCGCGCCGACGGAGCGGATCGAATCCTGGCGCCGGAACGTACGCGTTAAGCGCGGAAGCGCATACGCTGCCGACGAGCAATGGATTCAGGGCGAGGTGCACGATCCCCTAGCGTTCCTCCTCGGCGGAGTTTCCGGAAACGCCGGGCTCTTCGCGCCCGCGGGGGACGTCGCGCGATTCCTCCAGGAGGTCCTGCGCTGTCTGGCCGGTAGGAAGTCGGCCGTATTCACGACTGCCACTCTGGCGGCTTGGACCAAGCGAGCGTCGAATGCCAGCTCCCGGGCTCTCGGCTGGGACACAAAGTCTCCCGAGGGCTCTTCGGCGGGCAAAGTGTTTTCCGAAGCTTCCTTCGGACACACGGGCTACACGGGCACGTCGGTTTGGGTCGACCCGAAGCGCGGGCTCTTCGCCGCGCTGCTGACGAACCGCGTGCATCCGAGCGCTGCGAACGAGAAGATCGCCGAGTTTCGACCCAGGTTTCACGACTTGGCGGCGGAGTTGTTCGACCGGCAGCCCGCAGTCTGACCCAGCGCGGGGTTACGCAAAAAAACTGTTGACAAGGGCGTGCCGTTTCTACAGTATAGTAGATATTAGTCTACTATCATGTAGAACGGTGACCGCTATGACAGCCGACGACCTCTCCTTCGTTGCCGACGCGCTGCTGTCGCTCTGCGAACGCAGCGAGGAGCGCCCCTTCTATTCGGACGGCGCCTTGCGCTCGAAACTGCGCCTGGCAGAACAGCGCGAGCCGCTCTACGCGCACATGGTGCTTCCGAAGGGCGACGACGAGCTTTTGCGGTCCGAGTGCCACGAGGTGTTCCTTCGCGCCCGGCTCACGCAGAGGCAGTTCGAAGTGCTGAACAAGCGACTGGACGGGTTCACTTTCGAAGAGATCGGCAGGCATGGCGGGCACTCCAAGCAGGGGGCCCAGAGCATTTTTTTGCAAGCGCTCAAGAAGTTGGCACGGGCATTTCGCGTCTATCCATTCAAAGGACTAAGCGAGGTCTACCGGCGCGAGACGCGCCGAGGAGCGCGTCCGCAACGCTCGGGTAGACTCCCCGTCAACGTTCTTCGGTAGGCATTTGCCCCGAAAAGTACGCAAAACCGAATCTCACCGGAGGTCCCGCGACTAGGGGGAAGCGAGATGGCAGCCGAGCCGAGCAAGATCGGAGCGTGAATTCGAGGACGGCCGGCCGCTATTTGAGTGAGGACGATGGTTGTCTGTAAAGCTTGCGACACGCCAAACAGCGTCGACAGCCGCTTTTGCAAGGGCTGCGGGGCGATTATCTCGGACGAGGCGCTTCAGGAGGCGCGCTCAAAGCTCGAAGAGCTGGTTGCGGAAGGCTTCAAGTCGTTCGGCGCGGGCCAGTCCGACGAGGCGCGCCTGATAGCCGAAAGCGCCCTTGCGTCCGACCCTTCGTGCATTTCCGCCATGTCGCTTCGCGCGATGTGCTTCGAGCGCGACGGAAAGATCGCCGAGGCGCTGGATCTGTACGAGAAGATCCTGGAGGCAAAGCCGGACTCCGCATTGGACCGCATCAAGGTCACCCATTTGAGGCAGGCTCTCGCGGGCAGCCTGTTGGAGCACGCCCCGGCGGATAAACGTACCGCGTGGCTCGGAGCGATCGCAGCGACCGTGCTCGTTGCCGCGATCGGCGTTGCGGCAGCGGGGTTCATGTCCGGTCCAGATGCGCGGGCCGCCGCCAACACCGCGCCTTCCGGCTCGGGGGGCCTGACGCCTTCGCTGGACCGTTACGGAGCGCTTCTCCCTGAGACTTCACCGAACTCCGGGGCGAGCTCGAGCCGGCAAACCGAGTCCGGACAACAGCCGAACGGCGGCCGGCAGCAGCAGCCGGCAGACAGCCCGCGCGCGATCCAACCGGATAGACCCGCCATACGTCCGAACGGCTCGCTGGGGCCGATCCCGGCCACAACCGGCACCAGCCCGCTCTTTCCCTCGATTACCGGCGAGATTGGCATTCGGCCGGAAGGAGGCGCTGCGCCAAACGCCGGCACGCAGGCCGGTCCGCCCGCGCCGGCTAAGACGAAACTCGAAGAGAGCCCCGACCCGGACGTCGAGCCGCCCCCCGGCAAAGCCTCGGAGACCGGCGTCATCAACATCAAAGTCAGCAAGCCTCCCGAGAACCGCGGCGGAACCGTGGAGGTTCCGGACGGAAAGGAGGCAGAATCCCTCACGCGTGCCGCAAGGCAGCAATTCCAACTCGGCAAGTACGCGAATGCGGCCAAGCTCTACGAACAAGCGCTTAAAGCCGGTGCGGACCCCGGATACTCGAACCAGCGGCTCGGGTTCTGCTACGAGCGTCTCGGCAACTCGGAAAGCGCAAAGACGGCATACGGGCGGGCGATCTCAGCATTCGAGGCCGCGCTTAGGTCCGGAGCGGGAAACAAGGACTCTTTAGAGTCTGCGTTGGAGTCTTGCAGAGCGGCGCAACGCAGGCTCCAAGGCGGGCCATAGGAGCCATGCGAGCGATCCTCCTCGCCTCTCTATGCGCACTACCATTCGCATCGCGCGGCGCTGTTCCCGAGGTCTTGATCGTTCAGGAGAAGCTGACTCCGAAGCTTCGGGCGGAGATTCTAAAGCGGATTCAGGGCCGGGAGCCTCCCAAAGAGGACTCGAGCGCGGACTTTCCCGAGGTGCCCATCGCTAATGTTCTCGCGACGGAGATCGACGCGGATGGGCGCGTGTTTCCGATCGTGTGGGGTCTCAGCGATCCCATCTTTCGAGCGGCGGTCGAGGAGCGCAAGATCCGGGGCGATCTCGGGTCGCCCAGCGTTGGCGACGGCCAAGACGCAGCGCGCCGCTTAAACGCGGAGTACCTGCTGGTTGCGGTCGCCTGGCGTGAGAAGGACGCCGTCCACGGCTCCGCGCGGCTCTACGCGGGCCGCCGCGAGATCTGGCGGGACGACCGCATGATGGCCGCACAGCAGGGGGGCGAATTCGACGAAGCCTCGGCGACGCTGAGTCTTGCCCGAACATGGTCTCAAGTGATGGCCACGGGCCCCCTCAAGGATTTGCCCCCGCAACGCAGGCAAAAGACGCCGGAACCCGATCCAGGCACGAAGCCCGTCGTTCACGAACCTCCCCCTTCCGCCCCGGAGCCCGGCATCGACAGCAAGAAGGTGCTGGAGGACGCGATGAGGCTTCTCGCCTCAGGCCAGCGCGCCGCTGCTCTGAACTTGCTGCGGGACGCTGTGGACGAGGAGCCGCTCGCTCCCGAGCGCCGGCTCGCGCTCGCGAACGTATTGCTAAGGCTGCAGATGCCGGAGCTCGCAGCGAAGGAGGCCAGGCGCGGCGCCGAGCTCTTCCCCAACGCGCCGGGGTTTCGCGTGCTCGCAGCGCGAGCTTGGATCGCCGCCAGGAACCGAGACGAAGCGTTCGTGGACCTCAACGCCGCGCTCGCCCGTGACGCAGACGACCCGGAAGCTAGGCTGCTGGTTGGGGAGCTACAGCTTTACGGGATGCGACTTCCCTACGCAATCGAACACTTCGACCACGCATTGGCTCGGGCTCCCACCGGCCAGGGCCACTTCTTGCGCGGTCTCGCAAGGATGCTGCTCAGCGACGGCGCCGGCGCCCAATCCGATTGGGAGGCGGCAAAGCTTCTGGACGCCGCTCCGGACGCGGACCGGGAAACGGACCGCTATCGGACGGGTATCAGGGTCTTGGATTCCGCGGGAGAAGCCCTTGCCGCGGAGGTGCGAGAGCTGATCCAGCAGGTTCGCCTGAACGCATCGGAACCGAACGTGCGGGACGCGGCCGCCGCCGCGGCAAAGCGCGCCTCCTCCCTGGTAGCGCTTTCCGACGCCCTTTCCGCGCCCGAGGCGCACCGGTCTTCGCACGAAAGAAGATCTTTGGCACTCAAATTGCTTCGCCAAGCCGCAAGCGAAACGCAAGCGCTTCTGGACAAGCCCAGTCAAGACCCGCTGACGGAAGCGGCGATCACTCTGGGCGAGGGAATGAAGCAGCTCGAGGCGGCGCGAGAGGCCTTCCAAAAGGAAGCCTCCCTGTCCGAATAGCGCAGTCCATCGGAGCGCGAAGCGGAGCGCGAGACGCTCGAGGCGTTCGCAGAGGCAAAATCGATGAGCGAGTACTGGCAGTTCGCGGCGCAGGCGCTGGGCCTGTTCACCGTTTCGTTGCTCGGATGCTGGCTGGGGTTTTCCATCGCGCAGGCTCGCCGAAAGCTGCCCGCCCTAGCTCCCGGGACGGTTCTACGGCTTCGAGCGGGATCGGGGATGTACCGCACACGCATTGTGGAGGACTCTTCCGCGCACTGGATCATCGAAGCGCCCGTGCAGCGCGATCGTTACGTGCCGCTTCGCCCTCAGGAACCCGTTACCGTGGAGGCCACAACCGACAGCGGCCTGCTTCGATTTCGAACGGAGGTTTGCGGCCGTGACGTCGAAACCCGCCGCATTCGGATCGAAAAGCCTCGCGACTGGTTTTGCGTGAACCGCAGGGGCGAGGAGCGCCGCTCGGACCTGGAGGACATGCCGGTTTACGTGGAGAGCCGGGACGCGCGCCTGGTAGACCTATCGTGCAGCGGCGCTCGCGTGATCGCCAACGGAAGCCTCGCGCGCGGCGAACGGCTCAGGCTGGACCTTCCCTGGTCCTCCACTCCCGTGTTCGCGTGGGCGCTCGACGTTCAGCCAAGCCCGGACGGCTCGTGCGAAGTTCGGGTTCGATTCGAAGAGCCCCTCGCCTTGCCGGCAACCACAAAAAAGGGAACCCTCGCTTAGGGGGAAACGAGGGTTCTGTGCCGGTCGGCGCCCTGTGGGCTTTGGACGCCGATCCGTCGAGGGAAGGAGGATATGCGTCACATCTTTAAACGACTTTCCTTGCCCGCCGGTTCCCTGATTTGCCGTTCCGAACAATTGCGAGCGCTTCAAACGGTGGCAACCAGGTTCAAATCAGCCTGCCGGGAGTAGGGCCGAAGTCCCAATTCGAGGCTGGCATGTCGTGCGGGCAACCCTAAGCCCGCCCCGCAATTCTGCCGATACGAACTGATGGGCCGGAGTACGCGACGGCCTGCGGGCTCAGGGATCGAGCCCGGTTCGAAGCGAACGGAAGCGCGGTCGGAGAAAGAAAAGCCGTGCCGCTGCTCGACAACCTGTTCGGACCGCAATTGGACCGCATCCAGCGCGCCATGAGCCGCGCGGGCGAGCGCCATTCGCTGCTATCGCAGAACCTAGCGAACATCAACACGCCCGGCTACAAGCGAAAAGACATCGATTTCAACATCGTTCTCGAGGACGAGGAGCGGCAGGCGATTGCGCGCTTCGCCGGCCTGCAGAGCCGGTTCGGGCCGCGCAGCCCCGACCAGTACAGCCTTCGCCTCGACGGCAACAACGTGGACCTCGAGCGCGAGGTGCTCGCGATCGCCGAAACCGAACTGCGGTACGAAGCCCTTACGGACTTCGCATCCGCCTACTTCAACAGCCTTCGCACCGCCATCAGGGAGGGCAGGTAAACGATGAGCAACCTAAGCCAAGCGCTGCGCGCGAGCGCAACGGGCCTCGCCGCGGAGCGATTTCGTATGGATGTGATCTCCACGAACATCGCCAACGCGAACTCCGTGCGGACGAACAACCAGGACCCGTACCGGCGAAGAGACGTCGTTCTTGTCCCGACCTCGAACGGCGTATCGGTCTCCCAAGTCGTCGAGGACGAGCGGCCGTTTCGGATCGTGCACGAGCCCGGGAATCCGCTCGCGGACCGCGAAGGCAACGTTTATTACAGCAACGTCGAGCCGGTGGCCGAGATGGTGAACATGCTCGGCGCCAGCAGGGCTTACGAAGCGAACATCGCCGCATTCAACAGCGCCAAAAGCATGATTCGAAGCGCGCTGAACATCGGAAGAGTCTAATGGGAATCGTTTTTGGCAACGGAATGCACAGGAGCGCTTGCCGCAACACGATGAGCCGACGTGACCCGCTCTGCGAGCTGCCCGCGCGCAGACCGCTCGCCGATTCGCAGCACACCCTTCCCGACAGGGATCGCGAAGATCGGCGCTGCCCGCCTCGATTCGCATGGAAACAGCATTCCGGAATCTCGCAACGTTAATCGGACTATTCGACTGCCACGCCTAACATGCGCATTCAACCCTTCTCCCATACCGAGCTCGCGCTTAAGGCATTAAGCGAATCGGGCGCCGGCGAAAAGAGCGAAGACTTCGCCAACACCCTGATGGACGTCCTGAAGGAGGTCAACTCGGCGCAGCAGAATGCCGCGCAGAAGCAGACCGAATTCATGACGGGTCAGCCGGTGGACATCGCCGACGTGAAGATCGCAATGGAGCGCGCCGGCATCGCTTTGAACCTGACGATCCAGGTTCGAAACAAGCTGCTGGAGGCATACCAGGAGATCGCGCGAATGCAGGTTTAGCGAGTGACGAGTGGCTTGATGCGAGGCCGGGCGCGGTTCCCCGATCGCGCCCACGAGCAGCGAGCCACGGATCACGAGCCGCGAGGCTCGCTCGCTTTCCTAAGTGCCCTCCCGGCTGCATGACAAACGGCCATGAGTGGAATGCTGCTTAGAATTCGAGCCTGGTGGGAAACCGCGGACCGCACGCAGAAGGTCGTAACGATCTTCGGCGGAGCGTTTCTGGCGGTCCTTCTGTACGGCACCTACAGTTTTGCGTCGCGTCCGAAGATGGCGCTTGCGTATGGTGGCCTCGCGCCCGCTGAGCTGGGCAAGGTCGTCGCCGAGATTCAGAAGCTCGGAGTGGACGTCGAGTACGACCTTCAGGGAAACATCCGCGTGCCCTCCAACCGCGTCGCGGAAGTGCAAGCGATGCTGGCCAGGAGCGGAGCGGCGCCCGTAACGGGCCATCCCGGCAACGAGGGCCTGTCGGGGATCTCCATGACCACCCCGAAGTCCGTCGAAGCGGCTCAGCTGGTCGCGATCCGGGAGGGGGAAATCGCCAAGACCATCGAGGGAGTGGGCGGAGTCGATTCCGCTCGCGTCCTGATCAACCCCGGACAGCGCGGAAGCTTTGCGAGCGAGGACGAGCCGCCGACCGCGAGCGTCATGGTGACCGTACGGCCGGGGGCCGAGTTCGGCGCTGAGCAGGCCAAGGGAGTCGCCGCTTTGGTGGCCAAGGGCGTTCCCGGGCTTACCACGCGCAATGTGTCCGTCATCAACCAGGACGGGGCGACGCTATTCGACGGGACCGAGCAGGAGGGTTCGCTCGGTCCGTTTTCGACCCCCGGAGAGGCGCAGGCCCACGAAGGCAGGCGAGTCAAGCGCGAGCTTCAACCCCTGCTCGACCGGGCGTTCGGCGCGGGCAACACGCTCGTCACCGTCCGGGTCGAAATGGACTTCGACAAAACTGATCAGCGAACCGAACAGGTGCTTCCCAAGGACACTCCCATCCGATCCACGACCGCAAGCGAAAAGATGGACTCGGGAGGCGCCGGAGGCGGCGTTCCAAGCGGGCTCGCGGGAGCCGCGGGGGCGATCGCTCCGCCTGCGGGCACCACCACGGGCGGAAAGCAAACCTATACGGGCGAAAAGGACGATTCCGTGTTCCCGTACGACACGATTCAGACCCAGACCCAGAAGGCGCGCGGCGCTACGACCGGTATGGCGATCAGCGTGCTGGCGGACTCCAAGGCGATCAAGGACGCCAGGCGCGTTCAGACGTTTCTCGAGGGGTTCCTTGGTCCCAAGTTCAAGAACCGCGATCCCAATTACACGGTTACCGTAACGAGCACGGAGTTCGACCGCACCGGCGAAAAGGTGGCCAAGGATGCCGCGGCCGCTGCTGCGGGCTCGGAACGCATGCAGCAGATCTTCTCCCTCGTGCCGATCGTGGCGCTCATCGGCGTCGCGTTCTTCGTCATGAAGGCTCTCGCAAAAGCGGCGAAATCGCAAAACGTACTGGTTCAGGCCCTTCCCGACGGCCGTCTTGCGGCGGCGTCCGGCGGATTCGCAGCCCCAGCTCCGGTTCGCGGCGGAGGCCACGAGCTTACGGAAGCCCAAATGAGAGCGTTCGAGGCGTCGAACGAAGCGCCCCCCGACGTAGGCGCGATCGCGGACCGGCTGAACGTTCCTCTCGAACAGATCAAGCGCATGGCGACCGATAAGCCGCACATCGTCGGAATGCTGCTCAAGAGCTGGATCCTGGAGGACCGACGATGAGAAGGCGCGAGGAGCTTTCCGCCCGGCAGAAGGCCGCCATCATGCTCATGGTGATCGGGCCGGACCTCGCGGGCGCCGTGCTCAAGAGCTTTCCCGAGGATCAAATCGAGCAGCTCTCGCTCGAGGTCGCGCGCTTGGACCGCGTAACGCCGGAACAGCGCGAAAACGTGATCAACGAGTTCTACGAGATCGCCATCGCGCAGGACTTTATCGCCGAAGGCGGTGTGGACAACGCTCGCAAGACCCTCGAATCCGCGTTCGGCGCGGATAAGGCCGAGCAAATCATGGGCCGCATCGTGCAGGCGATGGAGGTCACGCCGTTCGAGTTTCTGAAGAAAGCGGATCCCGGACAGCTGTTGAGCTTCATCCAGGAGGAACACCCTCAAACGATCGCGCTTATCCTCGCGTACATCCCCTTGAGCGCCGCAGCCACGATCATCGGCAAGCTTCCGCACGACCTCCGCGCGGAAGTCGCCGCAAGAATTGCGAGCATGGATCAGACGCCGCCGGACGTCATCCGGCGAGTCGAGCAGGTGCTCGAGCGCAAGATCTCTTCGGTCCTGAGCCAGGAGATGTCGCAAGCGGGCGGCCCGAGGCAGCTCGTGGAGCTTTTGAACCGCGTCGACCGCGCGACCGAGCGCCTCATCATGGACTCGCTCGTGGAGAACAACCCGGAGCTCGCCGAGGTGGTGCGCAACATGATGTTCGTCTTCGAGGACATCGTGAACCTCGAGGACCGGGCCGTCCAGCAGATCCTGAAGGAAGTGGACATGAAGGACTTGGCCACGGCGCTCAAGGGCGTGAACCCGGAAGTTCAGGCGAAGATCTTCGCAAACCTGTCGGAGCGCGCGTCCGGAATGCTGAAGGAGGATATGGAGTTCATGGGCCCCGTCCGGCTGCGCGTCGTCGAGGAGGCCCAGCAGAAGATCGTCGGCGTGATTCGAAGGCTCGAGGAGTCGGGCGAGATCGTCATCGGAAGGAGCGGCGAGGAGGAGGTCCTTGTCTAACGCCATTCTTCCGACGGGAACGCAGTTCCGTCCGTTTGCGGAGATCGTGCCGCCGCTGGACGAGGCGGCGAGGCGATCGGATGCCCCGCGTAAGAAGCTGCGCTTGGGGGGATCGCTTTCGCGCATCCACGTGCAGGCTTACGTGGAGGGCCGGCAAGACGGATACGATGAGGGCTTCGCGCAGGGGAAAGAGGAGGGCCGCGAAGCGATGATCGCGGAGATGCGATCCCACGTGAGCGACTTCTGCCAAGAGTTGGATCAACAGGCGGAAAAGTTTCGCGCCGAGGTCGAAGAGTGGTACGCGGCCTCGGAACAGAAGCTCTCGGAGCTCGCCGCGGCGATCGCCGCGAAGGTGCTGGCGGCCGAATTGTCCGAGAACCCGGAGCGAACCCTCGGGATCGTGCGCGAAGCGCTCGCAGAAGTGACGCACGCCACTCGCGCGCGCATTCGGCTGCACCCGTTCGACGCGTCCGCGATTCGCGAGAATAAGCAGCTTTTGCTCGACGCCGCGCCTTCCCTGCGCAAAATCGAGATCGTCGAGGACCCGCTGCTGACAAGAGGTTGCGTGATCGAGTCGGACGGGGGTGTCATCGACGCGAGCGTGCGCACACGGCTCGAGCTGGCGTACGACGCGCTGCGAGGTGCCGAATGAGCCGGGCGCCGACGTTCTCGGAAGCACACGAGCGGCTTCGAGCCGCGCCTAGGTTTCGCGTGTGCGGCCGCGTAACCCAAGTCGTCGGCCTGGTCATAGAGGCGCTCGGGCCGAACTCCCGCACCGGCGAGCTGTGCCTGATCGAGACCGGAAACGGCGATCCGGTTCGCGCCGAGGCGGTCGGATTCCGAGGCGACCGCACGCTCTTGCTGCCCCTCGGGGAGCTTTCCGGAGTTCGCGCGGGCGCGCTCGTTCACGGCACCGGACACTGCGTCCGGGTTCCCGTGGGGCGAACGCTGCTCGGACGCACGCTCGACGGCCTGGGCGAGCCGATGGACGGCGCGGGCCCGCTCGAGCCGGAAGGCCACTACCCGATTTACGCTCCCGCGCCGAATGCTTTGGAGCGCGGGCTCATCGACCGCCCTCTGCCGACCGGAGTGCGCGCGCTGGACGCGCTCGCGACCTTCGGAGAGGGTCAGCGCGTCGGCATCTTCTCGGGCTCGGGCGTTGGTAAGAGCACCCTGCTCGGAATGATCGCGCGCAACTGCAAGGCCGATGTGAACGTGATCGCGCTGATCGGCGAGCGGGGGCGCGAGCTGAACGAGTTTCTGCAAAACGACCTCGGCGAGGAAGGAAGGAGGCGAAGCGTCGTCGTTTGCGCCACCTCCGACCAGCCCGCGCTCGTTCGGATTCGAGCGGCTTTCACCGCGACCGCGATCGCGGAGCACTTTCGCGACCAGGGCCTCAGCGTGCTGATGATGATGGACTCGGTCACCCGATTCGCGATGGCGCAGCGGGAGGCGGGCCTTGCGGTGGGCGAGCCGCCGAGCACGAAGGGGTACACGCCCAGCGTGTTCGCGCTCCTTCCGAGGCTCATGGAGCGCGCAGGGAAGAGCGAGCGCGGGGCGATCACCGCCGTCTACACGGTCCTCGTGGAGGGCGACGACGCGAACGAGCCCATCGCGGACCACTGCCGCGCGATCTTGGACGGCCACATCGTGCTCAGCAGGAAGCTCGCGGGCGCGGGCCATTACCCGCCGATCGACATTCCGCAGAGCCTCAGCCGCGTGATGCCGATGGTCGCATCAGAAACGCACGTCGAGGCCGCGCGCGCTTTGCGGGAACTCATCGCCGCTTATGCGGACGTCGAGGATTTCGTGAGCCTGGGAGCATACAAGCCCGGATCGCGGCCGCTCGCGGACCGCGCGATCGCGCTTTGGGACAAGATCAACGCCTTTCTGAGGCAAGACAAGGTCGAAGGCGCCGAGTTCGAAGAGTCGGTTTCGGCCCTGGAGACACTAGCAAATGAAAAAGTTCCGATTCCGGTTGCAGAGGCTGCTTGAATATCGCGCTATGGCCGAGCGCTGGGCCAAGGACGCGTTTCTTCAGACGCGGGCCGACCGGCTTGCCGCCGAGGCCGAGCGGTCGAGGCTCACCGCGAAGCAGGCGGAGCTTCTGCGGCGCGACTGGAGGACGCTGGATCAACGCAAAGCGCTCGAAGCCGCAATCGCGAAGCTGGACGACCTTCGGGCGCAGCAGTCGGCGGCGATCGCCATCCTCGCCCAGGACGAGGAAGCCCGCAGGGAGGACTGGATGGCCGCGCGACGGGAGCTCGAGGCGATGCGAAAGCTCCGGGAGCTCGCGCTCGAGAGGTGGGAAACCGAAGCGGGCCGAAAGGAGCAGGCCGAGCTCGACGAATGGGCTCTGCTGAGGAGCGCGGCATGAAAGGGCCCGCTCTCACCTCACTAAGCAGGGAAGCGCCCGGCTACCTTCTTGGGGAATCTCCGGAGTATGAGGGCATTCCGCCGAATCGCAGTCCCTCCCAACGCCCGGTGCCCCCTTTAGGGGGAACCTCCGAGGAGGGGGGTATTCGACCGCATCGTAATGCGAAGGAGATCCGCAATTGAACGTCAGACTCTTGGGCCCGGACGGCGTGCAAAGGAGGATCGCGGAGATCGAGAACCGCCTCTCCCAGGTGTTTCCCGACGGCGAGCCGCCTCCGTCACAGGGCCCCTCGGGCGCGCTTCGCGGCGCGATCGGGGGCTTCTCGCCTTTCGATCCCATGGGCGCGGACATAAGCTGGCGCCCGGCGCGCAAAGAGCTTCGGGCGAGCATCGAGAGCGCGGCTCGCCAAGCTGGGGTCGACCCCAATCTGTTGGAAGCGCTCGTCGAAGCGGAGAGCGCCTTCGATCCCGGCGCGCGCAGCAGGGCTGGAGCCATGGGCCTCACGCAGCTGATGCCGGGAACGGCGCAGGCGCTCGGAGTCTCGAACCCGTTCGACCCGGTCCAGAGCCTGAACGGCGGCGCGCGGTACCTGTCGCAGATGATGTCCCGATTCAACGGCGACCTCAGCCTGGCGCTCGCCGCGTACAACGCGGGCCCGGGCGCGGTGGACCGTTTCGGCGGGATTCCCCCATACGCGGAGACCCAGGCGTACGTGCGCAAGGTGCTGGCTCTCTACGGCGCAAGGAGGAGCGGCCCATGAAGCTGCTGATCGTCGTAATCGTGGCGCTTGTGGCCGTGTTCGTCACCGCGGGCTTCTTCGGCATCATCGACCTTCCCGGCATCACGCCGCAAAAGAAGAAGACGAACTCAGCCGCAATCTACACAGAGGGCGCGGAGAAGGGCGCGCCGCCCAAGACTGGCATAAGCGGCGCCGAAACGCCTAGCGATTCAGGAAAGGGCTCGGACGAGCCCCCCGCCGAGGCCGGAGGCGCTTCCGAGGGGCCACCTCCCACCGAGAAAGCTAACTCGAATCGAGGCGCTGCGGCCAAGCAGGATCCCGCGCCCAAGCCCGATCCGGACGCCGGGCAAAAGAAGCTCGCGCGGGTGTTCTCGAAGGTGGACGCCGCCAGCATCGCGAGGATCGTGGCGAGCTGGCCCATAGACGACCTTGCGAAGCAGCTTGCCGCGATGCCGCCCAAGCAGGCCGGCGAGGTGCTGTCCCTTCTCGAGCCGGAGAAGGCTTCCAAGCTGTGCAAGAAGCTGCAAGAGCTCGGCGCGCTGGAAGCCGCAGAAGCCGCGCGCAGAGCCGCAGAGTCCGGAAAGCAGTCGCCGTAATCGAACGCAGAAGTGGGCGGTGGGCAGTCGACGGCTCGCCGAGCCGGGAACGCGAACATCTTGTTCGCTTGCGGCGCGGGCTTTCAGCCCGCGCCGGGTTCGAAAACGGTACGCAGGCGTGGAGCGTACAAACAGGATTGAGCCCGCCGCTGCGTGAGAATCAGTGCGAACCATTCGCCGGGAGCTTAGACCGTCGAAGCGTAGCGCTCCGGCAAAGTGGTGGGGCCGGCATTCCACGCAGGTTTGGGCAATCGCAGTACTTTTCTCACGATTCGGCGCGAAGTCGATCGTATCCTCAGAACAAATGCAACCGATCGCGCGGTCGAAAGGATTGAGGGATCACGCCGTGAATAGGTTGGGCGTGCGAGGAGTTGGGGCGCTGTGGCGCGGAATCGCGCTCGCGGCGGCTTTTGCGCCCTGCATTGCCCCGTCCCAGAGCATCTACGTCGATCTCGACATCTTCTTCGGGGGTCCGACGCTGGGCAACGGCGCTCCGAGCCCTCAGTTCGGAGCGGCGGCCGGAACCCCCGGGTTCTGGAACCGCATCCTTGCGACGGGGCCGGGCGTCCCGACCGCACTGTACGACACAACCGGCACTCTCACCAGCGTAACTCTTCAAGCCAGCGGCGACATCGGAACCGCACGCGGTTACAACAATCCCACGCTCTCGGGCGATTACCGCTTGTTGATGGCTGATGTTGCAGACCTATCACCGGCGGGAGTGTACACATTCCGCGGACTTGCAAACGGTACTTACGGAGTTTACGTCTATACAGTAAATCCGTTCCCGGAACTGCAACCGGTCCAAATCTCGGTGACGGGCGCAAGCGCCCCAAATCCACAGATCGTATCCGGGCCAATACCCGTAAATCGTTTTGAACTAGGCGTGACTCATTCGCGTCATGTGGCTCAAGTTTCCCAGGGCACGATGTCCATTTCCGTTGAGGCGTTGGAGTCAGTAGCAGCGTCTGTGAACGGCATACAACTTGTTCTCGTACCCGAACCTTCGGGAGGAATTCTCTTGATTTTGAGTTTTTTTGCGATCCGCTCTCTGCGGTGCAGAAAACCGACTAAACCATAACTTGGACCGTCGGCAAGCGGCGGATAGCGAGCTGAAACATACCGCTTTGGAGAAGGCAATGAATGTTCGAATTTCATTATCCATTCCAGCAATCTTGCTAGGAATCACCGCAGCGAGACTCGATCCGGGCTGGCCCCAATTCTACCATTAGAACTCCGACGATGACGCGCGGTTCGTCGTCGTCGATGCTCATGGCAACGTGATTGTCGCTGGAACGACGAATCATTCAGCAAATGGACTAAACATCTTAGTCGTGAAGTACGGTTCGAACGGCGGTGATCCAATCTGGACTTATGAATATCACGGAAACGTTAGCGGCGGCGACGACACACCTGTCGGATTAGCTGTGGACGGTGATGGAAACGTTTACTATGGTGGTACGACAACCATTGCTAGTCACGGTACTGACTTCATTGTCGAGCGTTTAGACGCCGGCACGGGCGATGTCGACTGGACCTATACCTACCACTCCTCTGGCAACGCGAACGACGATGCCGCCGACCTGGCGATCGGCCCGGGTAACGTTTTGGCCATCACGGGCACAAGCGTCGGCACGAGCGAGGACGAATCCGACATCGTGACCGTCGTACTCGACCCGGACGACGGCAGCGTGATCGCCTCCGAATGGCCCGTGATCATGGGCCAGGAAAACGACGAGACGGAAATCGCCCGTGCCAGGTTCCGCCCTTGCATATAGCGGTCAGCTTGCGAGCGGCATGATGCAAGCCGGATCGTCGAAGCGGGGGTTGCTCATGCTCCTCGTGACGGGATACAGCTCGAGCTCCTCCGGCGGGTAAGGGTCGAGAAGGGAAAGGAGCTTCTCCGCGTCCTTCGCGTCCGTCTCCAGCCAGTCCCGGTACTCCTCCTTCGCCAGGATAACCGGCATCCTGCCGTGGACTTCCCGCAACACCTCGTTCGGCTCGGTCGTGATGATCGCGCAGGACTCGATCGGCCCGCCGTCCGCCGTCTCCCAGTACTCCCAGAGCCCCGCGAAGGCGAACGGCTCTCCGCTGCGCAGCTTGACGTAGTACGGCTGCTTGTAGGGCTTGGCGGGCGCTCCGCCCGCCGCGGCCGGGGTCGTTTCCACCCACTCGAAGAACCCGTCCGCGGGAAGAAGGCACCGGCGCCTGCGGAACGCGTTTCGGAAGGACGGCTTCTCCAGGAGCGTCTCTCCCCGCGCGTTGATCATCTTCTGGCCGATCGCCGGGTCCTTCGCCCAGGAGGGGATCAGCCCCCACTGCAGCCACTTCAGCACTCGCCCGTCCGCGCCCTGCGCGATTCCGGGCACCGCCTGCGTGGGCGCGATGTTGTAGCGAGGCTGGAAATCCGGGACCTCGTCCAGGTCGAAGAGGTCCTGGAGCACGTCCGAGGACGACTTAAGCGTGTATCGAGCGCACACGGGATCAGTTTAGCGGAAGGATGCGCAGCCTGGCGGGGCCTTGACGCTGCCGGTCTCATCTTGCGGCTAGAGAAGAGGGTTCCCCCTCAGGGGGAACCGTTTGGGAGGGGGCGGTCCGGGAGGATGAGCGGTTTGCGGAAGTCGTCCTGCCAAGGGGCCCCCTCCTCGGTGGTTCCCCCGGAAGGGGAACCGGTCTCCGCGGCAAACTAAGTGACCGGGTATCCCCGAAAAACGAGAACGGTTCCTCGCTAAGTCTTCGGATCGCCCATCGCCCCGAGGAACAGGATCACGCCCGTCGTTTTGTCCACGATGGCGTAGCAGAACGGCTTGTCCGCAACAAAGAGAAATTCCTTCTTCGGCGCAGGTGCGGAGGTCACGCCGACCTTCACTTCCGTTACCGCGGCCGCCTCGGTGCCCTCCTCGTTCACCTCCACGAACGTCTTGTGCACGACCTCCTGAAGATACAGGTCGCGCTGGTCGCGCATACCGGAAAAGTCCGCTTTGTCCGTAAAGGCGACCCCCATCCCGAGCTTCGAAAGCGGCTCGTTCAGCACGGACTTGTACTCGGACTTGAACTTGGGCATCACGACGGTGCCTTCGAGGAGCTTGTACCCCCCCATCCACTTCGTCCAGTTCTTCGAGTTCAGCGCCTTGTGAAAGTCCTTCAGGGTCTTCCCCTCGTCCGGCAAGAACAGATACAGCCCCACGCGCCCCGCGCCGTACGGAATTCGGACCGAGCGGAAGCCTTCGCCTTGCAGGTACTCGAACTCGTCGCGCCGGCTCATCATGGGAACCTTGGCCTTCTTTCCGGGAAACGTCGTGAACTCCCGATCCTCGGTCTTCTTGGGATCGAACGCCTCGCCCCACTGCCCCTTGAAGTACACGGCGTTCAGGAGGAACATCACGGTGTTCGACTCGATCTTCTCCACGATGCCCTTGATCTTCTCTTGCGTGGACTGCGAGACCCAGTCGTTGATCGTCTTTGCCGCATCCGGGCTGCTGAAGTCGAGCACCGTGGGCTTCGCGCCGTAGCTCTCCTCCACCCGGCTCAGGAACTCGCGCTTGAACTCCACGCCGGCCTTCGCCCAAAGCGAGTTCGCGATGTCGAGCCGCACCTTAGGATCGGGCGAGCTAAGAACGGTCGCAAGGCTCTTTTGCGCGGCGTTGAGCTCTTCCACGCTCAGACCCTCGAAGCCGAGCGCGTCCATCATCGCCTGCTTCGTGGAGCCCCCAGCGCCGTTGTAGGCCATCGCGAGCGCCGTCGAGATGCTCGCGGGCGAAACGAAGACGTTCTTGTCCGAGTCGCCCTTCAAAAGCTCCGCATAGAGCCGGAAGCCGAACTCGTTCGCCGCGACCGGCACTCGCGCGGAACGACCTTGCGACAAAGACTTCGTCGCGCGCTCCACCTCGGCGGGGCTTGCGTAGCGTCGGTTCATCGGCAGATTCGAGTTCGCGTCCTCGCCGGCTCCGCCGCATCCGAGAACGGTAAAGAGCAAAGCGGCCGGCGCCATCCATCGCTTCATCGGGCGACCTCCTAATCGTACATTTTGGCGCATCAAGCGCGCACTATAGTTCAAACGTCTGGAGATGCTTGGGGATTGCGATCTCCCAGCCCAATTCCTCGCGAATCCTCGCGGAGAGCGCCTCTTGCGCGGGGGGCTCGCCGTGCACGAGATAGGTTCGACGCGGCGGGCTCTTGAATCCGCCGAGCCAGCGAAGGATTTCCCCTTGGTCGGCGTGCGCGGACAGTGAGTTCAGCTTCTCGATTCGCGCCCGCACGGCAACGGTCTGGCCGAGCACCCGCACTTCGGGCTCGCCCTCCAGGATGCGCCTGCCGAGTGTCTCGGCGGCCTGGTAGCCGGTAAAAACGACGATGGTGGAGGGATCGCCGAGCCTGTGCAGAAGGTGGTGCACGACGCGCCCGCCCTGGCACATGCCGCTCCCGCTGATCACGACCATCGGTCCCTGTCGCACGTTCAGTTCCTTCGACTGCTCGCTGTCGCGCACCCAGTGAAGCCCCTCTGGCGCGATCGGGTTTTCGCCCTGCTTGCGCGCCAGGCATGCCTCGCGGTCGTATTCCTCCGAGTGTTGAAGGTACAGAACCGTCGCCTCGCTTGCCATCGGGCTGTCCACGAACACCGGTATGCGCTCGATCCTGTCGGCCTCCTGCAGTCGCTTGATGTGAAAAAGGACCTCTTGCGTGCGGCCGATCGAGAAGCTCGGGATGATCACGCACGATCCGCCTTTCCACGCATCGTCTAGGATCGCTTGAAGTTTCGCTTCGGGATCCTCGTTCGCGTGGAGCCGGTCGCCGTAGGTGCTCTCCAAGACCAGGTACTCCGCAAACTCCACGCTTGACGGGTCCTTGATGATCGGAGTGTCGTAGCGGCCGAGGTCGCCCGACATCAAGATTCGCTCTCCGTTCTCGAAGTAGATCTCGGCGAACGCGGAGCCGAGGATGTGGCCCGCGGGAAGGAATCGCCACTGAGCCTTGCCAGGCAGCTCGTGGAGCGCGTCGTACGGGACTTTTTCGAACCGCTTGAGGCACTCGTAGGCCTCGCCTTCGGTGTACAGCGGGCGCGCAGGCTTGTGCCTGGTGAGACCGTGCTTGTTGCGATAGCGCGCCTCTTCCTCCTGCAGCCTTCCCGAGTCGGGGAGACTGATCCTGGCGAGCCCGATGGTCGCGGATGTCGCGTAGATCGGTCCACGGTAGCCGCCGGCAACGAGCCTCGGCAGAAACCCGATGTGATCCATGTGCGCGTGCGTCGCGACCACGGCGTCGATCTCCGGAGGCTGGACGGGAAAGGGCTGCCAGTTCCGCTCCCGAATCTCGCGCGGGCCCTGAAAGAGCCCGCAGTCCACCAGCACGAGCTTGCCGCCGAGGTCAAGAAGGTGGCGGGAGCCGGTCACGGTCTCCGCCGCGCCGCAGAACCGAATGGAGTTCGCCAAGACGGGCGCTAGTATGCCTTGCCGCGCCTACCAGAAGGGCGGAAACACCACGCCGTCGATGTTGCGATTGTCCGAGAATACGATGTTCGAGGAGACGTACTCCCATTCGGAGCCCTCGCGCTTGGCGATCAGGCGCATCACCGGACGGTCGGTTCCGCCCCACGAGGAGGCTTCCTCCGCCACGATGACTACGTTCGCCATCGTGCCGTTATAAAAGAGCACTTTGTAGTACATCAGGTCGCCGTCGATCTTCTCGATATCGAGAGTTTCCTCGACTACCGACTTCAGCTCGTTACCGATGAACTGCGATAGACCTTCGAAAAACGCGTAGGGCGCCGCGTTTGCGAGAATGAACATCGCAATCCAGACTCGCCAGGACCGCATCTCGCCGCGCATGTGCACGGGCCGCGTGATCGCCCACAGCAGGGTGATCACGCCCGAAATCGCAAAGCAGACCCCTATGTACGAAACGACCCCAAACATGGCTTCTAACCGGCATTCTCGGCATTCGGACAAGAAAGCGTCACGCAAGACACTACGCGCGCGTGACGAAACCGGCAAGATTGCCTGCTCAAAACTGTCCAAGCGAACGGCAGCCGTAGTTCCCCGGAAACATCTTCATGTGAGAAACCCTCTCAATTAACAGGCTCGCCGCAATGATGAACCGGCTTCGGCGAACCGATCACAGGATAGGCACGGAAATGAACGGCTGGCTAAGCGCTCGATGGAACGGAAAGGGAGACCTCTACAAGAGGCACGCGGCATTGAACTTGAAGCGCTGCCCGCTCTGCGGGACGCTCAACGCCCGGCACAACGCGGAGTGCGTCACATGCCGCTGGCACGGCGCGTTCCACGACGATCCGGAACACATCGAGGACGGCCTGGCCAGATTGCTGGACCATTGCCCTGACCTCGCCGAGGTCTTCGGACCGGTACCCGCGCGAAAGGCGCCGCTGGGCTGGCTCGGCCGCATTTGGAACAAGCTCACCCGCGGTCGCCTGGACGTCCGGGCTTGAGTCGGAGCCTGCGTTTCCCATAGACGATTCTCACCTTGTCGGCATCTGTTGTCTGGTATTATTGCCGGAGACGGGCCGCCGTTGTCCACACAGGTTTTCCCCGTGGGCAAACGGGAAAAGTCGTTCCGGTGAACCCGCAAGCTCCCGGCGCGCCGCCTTGGGAAGCTTTCCACGGGCCCCGCGGAGGCCGGAAGATAGAGCAGTTCGTCGGTGAGCCGAAATGGCCGCGCTGAAAGACGCCTTCGTTCCGCTGCATAGCATTGACGCCGAGATGAGCGCTCTCGGGTCGATGCTGTACGGCGACAAGCCGGCGGAACAGGTCTTCGGGCTGCTGGAAGAAGACGACTTCTACGTCCCGGCTCACCGCGACATCTTTCGTGCGATGCGCCAGCTCCAAAGGGAGAACAAGGCAATCGACCTCGTCACCCTCAAGCAAGAACTCGTCCGAAGGGGCAAGCTGGAGGAGTCAGGGGGAGAGGACTATCTGATCCGAATCGCGGAGATCGTTCCGAGCCCCGCAAACGCTACCTACTACGCCGGAATCGTGCTCGACCAAGCGACGCTTCGTCGGCTCGAAGAATCCGCGCACACCATCGTCAAGCTCGTCCGCGACCCGGACCAAGAAGTCTCGGAAAAGGTCAACGACGCGGAACAGACGGTTTTCCAAGTAGGCGCCAGGCGCCTGGGCAAAGAGTTCTTGCCGATGAGGCAGCTCGCTACCGAGGTCATGACCGAGATCGACACGATTCTCGATACGGGCAAAGAAACCCTTGGCGTGGCGAGCGGCTTCTACGACCTGGACGAGCTGACAACGGGCTTCTACGGCGGCGACATGGTGATCATCGCGGCGCGGCCCTCCATGGGGAAGACCGCGCTGGTCTTGCGCATGGCTCTACAGGTTGCGGAGAAGGTCGGCCCGGTGGCGTTCTTCTCGCTCGAGATGGGCGGCAAGCAGCTCGCGCGCCGCCTGGTGTCGATGCTGAGCAAGGTCAGCTCGAACACGATGAAAAAGCCGAACCTGGAACACGCGACCTTGAAGCGGCTCGCCGACGCCTGCGAGCACCTGTACGGCCTGCCGCTGTTCGTCGACGAGACTTCGGACTCGTCCGCATTCGAGATGCTCGGCAAATGCCGCCGGCTCAATCGGGAACACGGGCTCGCCTTAGTGGTCGTGGACTACCTGCAGCTCATGCGTGGAAGTAAGAAGACCGAGAACCGCGTCCAGGAGATCAGCGAGATCGCGCGGTCGCTCAAGGCCCTTTCCAAAGAGCTGGACGTGCCTGTGATCGCGCTTTCGCAGCTCAGCCGCGCGGTGGAGGGAAGAGAAAGCAAGATCCCGCAGCTTAGCGACCTTCGCGAGTCGGGCTCCATCGAAGCGGACGCCGACATCGTGCTGATGATTTACCGCGAACAGTACTACCGAGAGCGCGATCCAAAGTATCGCGAAGAGCACCCGGAGATGGACACCAGCCCGGACCGAGTCGAGCTGGCGGACGTGATCGTCTCCAAGCACCGCAACGGCCCGACCGGAATCGTGAAGCTCGCGTTCCAGCCGACTTACGCGCTGTTCTCGAACGCGCAGCGCTAGCTAGCCGCCACTCATGGCCCGTGATTCGTGGCTCGTGATCCGTGATCCGTGACCCGTGGCCCGTGATTCGTGATTCGTGATTCGTGGCCCGTGGCCCGCGATCCATCACTCATCACCCATCACTCGTCACCCATCACTCGTCACTCGTCACTCGTCACTCGTCACTCGTCACTCGTAAATCGTCACTCGACACTCGTCACTCGTAAATCGTCACTCGTCACTCGTCACTTGCCCAGTTTCTTCAGCTCGGCTTGGATCAGCTCCCGAAACTTGCCAGGGTCCAGGAACCGCTCGTCGTCCACGATCTGGTGCATGTAGGCGACGGCCTTTGGCGGCTTGTCCCTCCATTCGGCCTTGCCGTCGTACACGAAATACACGTCGTACGCGATCGGCGCGTCGCGGGGAAGGACGATCCCCTTCGCGAACTCCGTGCCAGCTTCCGATTTCGCGTCCCAGTAGTGCGTCGCCCTGGAATCGGTGACGATCCTCGCGCCCTCGAGCGCCATAGTGCGGTCGTCGGTGGTGTAGGGCGGCGTCCAAACGATGAACGCCCTAAGCCTGTCGCTGGAGACTTTAGAGAAGACTTGGCTCTGCACCTCACGGGCACCTGCGAGGCAAGGCTCTCAGCTTGGCGCAAGGATGATGACGACGCGCACGTCCCCTTTGGCCTCGTTGAAGGCCTTCTTGAATTCGGCCACGGGATGCAGAGCCGGAACTTTGGCCCGCTCGCCTTGCTGCCCGGCTTGCATCGCGCTCGCGGCAAGCCCCGCCAGTATCCACGCAATCGTCATTTCAGATTCCTACTCGGATTCGGCGGCTCCGGTTCCTCGCACGCGAGACCAGAGCAGCTCAGTCCCGCTCGGCGTGCCGCAAGTGGTGTTCCAAATCGAACACTCGGGCGATCTCCTCTTCGGAGAGCCGCTCGCACACGGCGGCATCGGACTCGACGCACGCGCGAAAGTCCGCGCCTCCCCACGCTTTTTCCGCGTTGCGCTGGGCGATCCTATACGCTTCGTCTCGGCTCGACCCCTTTGCGATGAGAGAGTTCATCAAGTGCTCGCTGAACACCAAATCTCCCATTAGTCGAAGGTTTTTAGTCATGTTCTCCGGCAAAACTTGCAAGTTCGAAACGATCGATGCGAGACGGTTCAGCATGAAGTCTACGGCATGAAACGTGTCCGGTAAGATCACCCTTTCCAAAGAAGAATTAGTCAAATCGCGCTCGTGCCACGTGGCGATAGTCTCGAGCATCGCATGCGCATTGGCGCGAACGAGCCGGGCCAGGCCGCAAACCGTCTCGGAGCTCCAGGGATTCCGCTTGTGCGGCATCGAGCTCGAGCCCTTCTGTCCCGCGCCGAATCCCTCCTCCACCTCGCGAATCTCGGTCCGCTGGAGGCTCCTGAGCTCCGTTGCGATGCGTTCAAGGCTCCCCGCCAACACGGCAAGCACGCAAAGCAGCGAAGCGAGCCGGTCCCGACCGACGATCTGCGTGCTGACGAGATCGGGGCGAAGACCCAGGCGCTCGCATATCCTGCGTTCCATTTCGGGAGACACGTGCGGATGGACTCCCACTGCGCCGCTGACCTTTCCTACTGCGACGTCGTCCGCGCAGAACCGCAGCCTAGTCTCTGCCCGATCCAACTCCGCAAGCCAGCCCGCGAGCTTGTGGCCGAACGTGATCGGCTCCGCGTGGATTCCGTGAGTGCGGCCGATCATAGGAGTGGCGCCCGCCCCGGATTTCAGACCTTCGATTGCGGAACTCAGCTTGCCAAGCGATTCAAAGAGGACGGCGCAAGAGTCGCATAGCATCATCCCGAGCGCGGTGTCGATCACGTCGTAGCTCGTCAGCCCGAAGTGAATCCACCTCCCCGCTCCCCCTCCCCTTGTCTCGACGGAGTCGGGATAGGGGGAGGGGGTTGGGGGGTGAGGGTCGCCGCGCCCGCCGTCCACGGACTCCTCGACGCAGCGCACGAACGCGGCCAGGTCGTGGCGAGTTTCTGCCTCGATCTCGTCGCAGCGCGCGAGATCGAAGGCGGCGCGCTCTCGAATCGTCCGGAGGTCCTCTTGCGCAATCACGCCCTCTTCCGCCCAAGCCTCGCAGACGGCAAGCTCCACCTCCAGCCAGCGCCTGTACTTGGCCTCGCGCGACCAAATCTCGCTCATCGCAGGCGTCGTGTAGCGGTCGATCATCGCTGTTCGGAGCGTACCTGGGAGGCCGTCTCGCGAAGTCCCCGCTGGCTCAGCCACGCCCGATGCGCGATCCCGGCACCGGCGCGGGCTCGCAGGCTATGTCGGAGCGCCATCGGGCGCCTTCGAAGCGAACGAGGCCGACGTTTCGATACGCCCTCTCGCGGGCTTCTGCCAAGCCGTTCGCGACGCCGGTGACGTTCGCCGCGCGCCCGCCGGAAGTTTCCAGGCCGTTCGGCCCATGCCTCGTCGCGGCGTGAAACAACAGGACGCCGTCCTCCTCCGGCGTCGCCAAGGTAAGCGGCAGCCCGGTTCGAGGTGTTTCGGGATACTCCGCTGCGGCGACGACTACGGTGACTGCCGCGTTCGCGAGCGTCCGCAGGCTCGGCAAGCGCTCCCCGTTTGCCGCGGCGACGAGCGCTTCGGCGAAGCCGGGTCCGACGCGAGGCAGGATGCACTGCGTTTCCGGATCGCCGAAGCGGACGTTGAACTCGAGGCACTTCGCCGTTTCGCCCTCCGAGACGATCAATCCGGCATAAAGGGCGCCGCGAAAGTCGATGGCGCGGGCCTTCAGGAGCTTCAGAATGGGAGCAAGCACCTGATCTTCCGCGTCCGCAACCAGCTCGGCGGACAGCCACGCCACCGGGCTGTTGCTGCCCATTCCGCCGGTGTTCGGACCGGAGTCGCCGTCGTGGGCCCTCTTGTAATCTTGGGCCGTCGGAAGGCTCGCGTACGATTCACCGGAGCAGAGCGCGATCAAACTAAACTCGCGCCCGCGCAGCCGCTCCTCCAATACCACTTCCGAGCCGGCGTCGCCGAACTCCCGGTCCACCATCATTCGGCGGATCGCCGCCAAAGCCTCCTCCAGGCTCTCCGCCACCGCCACGCCCTTTCCAAGCGCGGGCCCGCTCGCCTTGACCGCAAGCTGGCCGCCCTCGCCATATGCTTGCCGGGCGAACTCTTCGGCTTTCGCCGCCTCGCGAAAAGTGGCGAACGCCGCCGTTGGTACGCCGGCCTCCCGCATGAACTCCTTCGCGAACGCCTTGGATCCCTCCAGCCGAGCTCCATCCGCGCCTGGGCCGAACACCGCATGGCCCGCCGCCCGCAGCCGGTCCGCCAATCCCGCGATCAGGGGCGCTTCCGGGCCGACGACGGCCAGGTCGGGCCGCAGCCGCCCGCAAAGCTCCACGAGTCCCCCAGTGTCGTCCGCTTTGACTTCGAAACACTCGGCGCATTGCGCGATTCCCGGATTCCCGGGAGCGGCGAAGACCTCCGCTTCGCGTGCGAGCCTCCAAGCCAAAGCGTGCTCGCGCCCGCCCGAACCTACGATCAGCACGCGCATCGCGGGAAGCGTACTTGATACTCGGGCGTCCCTTTCGCCGAAACTCCGCGCGCCGACGTAGAATGCGCTCGTGAGCGCAAACCGCATAGTGCTCCCCGGCGGCAGCGGCTTCCTGGGGTCCGCGATCGCAGAGTTTTACGCGAAAACGGGCGTCGAGACGGTCGTTCTGTCGAGACGTCCTCATGCCCCAATTGGCTCGATCCGCTTTGTCCGATGGGATGCAAAGTCGGTTGAAGATTGGGCAGGCGAGCTAGAAGGGGCGCGAGCGATCATTAATCTTACGGGCAAGAGCGTCAATTGCCGGCAGACGCCGGAAAACCGCAAGGCCATCCTCGGCTCGCGGGTGGATTCCGTGCATGCGGTCGGCAAGGCGCTCGCCGCTTGCGCGAATCCTCCGCCCCTATGGATCCAGGCCAGCTCGCTGGCGATCTACGGCGACCCCGGAGAGCGCGTCTGCGACGAGGAGTGTCCCTCGGGCGAGGGCTTCGGCGCGGAGGTCAGCGTGGCGTGGGAAGCGGCCCTTTCCGAGCACGAGATTCCGGGCGTGCGTAAAGCGTGCCTCCGTATCGGATTCGTCCTGGGAAGGGACGGCGGGGCGTTACCCGTTCTATTGCGGCTCGCCAAATGGGGGCTCGGAGGGCACGCGGGCAGCGGCAGGCAGGGCGTCAGCTGGATCCACTTGGCCGACTTTCTCGGAATCGTCGACCACGTCCTACAGAACGATTCGATCGACGGGCCGCTCAACGTGGCGAGCCCGAATCCGACGTCTCTGCGCGATCTGATGTTCGAGATCCGCCGCGCGGTGCGCCGGCCCTGGAGCCCGCCGATCCCCGCGCCGATCGTGCGCCTTGGCGCCGCGCTCATGGGTTCGGATCCGGAGCTCGTTCTCCACGGCAGGCGCTGCGTGCCGCAGCGCCTGCTCGATGCAGGCTACGCATTTCGATTCGACGATTTGCGCGAGGCGCTAAAGGACCTGACCTCCTGAGCCGCCGCGCCTGTATCAGCGCCCAAAGCCGACGCCTCTTAAAGGGCACCGCGCGCTCAGAGTGTGGGCGCCTTGGAGGATGGTTTTCATGGCAGAATCACGATTCGCTTTCTTTCGGCGGCTGCTCGCCACCCCAATTGTCGCCGCATGCTCGCTGGCTGTGGCGCAGGTCACTTTGACCGGCCCGGATACATACTTCCCTGGACAACGGCCCGACGGAATCGCCGCGGGCGACTTCAACGGCGACGGGCTCCTCGACTGGGCGGTCGCCAGCGATAACCAGGACAAGGTTTCCGTTCGCCTGAACGCAGGCGGCGGGGCGTTTCCCGCGCAGGCCGACTATCTGACCGGAGCCGGAACCGGACCGGGCGCGCTCGCCGCTGGCGACGTGGACGGGGATGGCGACGTGGACCTCGTCGTGGTCCTCAAGGGTATCAACTCCGTTCGCATCCTGCGCAACACCGGAGGGGGCGTATTCACACAGGGACCCTCGGCAGGCGTCGGGCTTAGACCGACCGACCTCGCGCTTGCAGACTTCGACAGGGACGGAGACCTGGACATCGTTACCGCGAACCGGGACGGCAACTCGGTGACCATCGTGACGAATCAAGGCGCCACTATTGCCGCCACGCAGACGGTCCCGGTCGCGCTCGAGCCGCGCCAGGTCGATGCCGCAAACCTCAACGGGGACGGATATCCGGACCTCGCCGTTACGAATCACGACAGCCGCTCCATCTCCGTGCTGCTCAGCACACTGGGCACGTTCGGCCCGCGCACCGATTACTCAGTAGGCGCGAGCGTTCGCCCCACAGGTATAGCCGCGGGCGACCTGGACGGAGACTCCGACATGGACCTAGCGGTTACCACGTCGGACAACAACATCAACTTCCTGGCGATCTTTCGAAACGGCGGCAACGGCGCTTTCGTCGGGCCGACGAATTTCCTCAGCGGCGGACTGAACTCGGACTCGGTCGTGCTGACCGATCTCACTGGAGACCGCAGGCTGGACGCGGCGATTTCGAACGAGGACTCCAACAACATTTCAGTCCTCGTGAACGCGGGCAACGCCTCGTTCGGACCGTTTCAGCTCTTCGGCTCCGGGATTCGGCCCGGATTCCTTGCTGCGGGCGACTTTTCAGACGACCTCAGCCCGGATTTGGCGGTGTCGAACCGAGACTCGAACAGCGTCACGGTGTTCATCAACTCCACTTACTCTCCAATGGTCTCGCCCAGCGCCTTTATGGTGCAGCCCGGCGTGCACGTTTCCGGAGGGCTGGCGAGCTTCGTGAACATCGACGGCAATCGATTCGTCGCAAAGCGCAACATCGCCGCAGACGAAGCAGGCTACACGATCACTGTCGATCTCGACGGCACTTCGCCCACGGCCAACCCGAGCGCGCTCGGATTCGTGCTGCGGGCGTCCGTCAACGCGCCCAGCCTTACGCTGCACATCGAGCTGTTCGACTGGGTTGCGGCTCGATGGATCGCGGTGGACGAGAGGTCCGCGCCGATGTCGGATCAGACGATCACGGCGATGGCGCCCGGGCCGGTCAATAGGTTCGTGCGGCCCGGCACGATGGCGGTGCGCGCACGCATCGGCTGGAGCGATGAGGCGTACGATTCCGACTTCGCCTTCTCGTCCATGATCGACCGAGCCGTCTGGGCGATCTATCGCTAGACCGGAGCGCGGACACTGTTGCCTGCACTTCGTCAAATGATAGGGTCGCCCGAAATCCCTTCCCCCTACTTCCAGCCTTCGAGGAGTAGGGGGAAGGAATTCTTCTAGGGAGAATTGGTTTGAAAACTCCCTTCCCCATGCTCCGAGTCCACGAGGAGTAGGGGGAAGGGCCGGGGATGGGGGTCTCCGAGACGGGCGGCGTGCTTGAGCTTGGAATCCCGGGGCCGGCGGCCGCCCCCGGAAC
>Ga0187892_10001712_pt1 | contig 48242 bp, 42 predicted proteins | sample MA1701073metaG_FD_139345 | JGI IMG/M metagenome (GOLD analysis project Ga0187892, IMG submission 139345) | Bio-ooze microbial communities from a basaltic lava cave in the Kipuka Kanohina Cave System on the Island of Hawaii, USA - MA170107-3 metaG ...
CAGATGGAAGCCATCGATCTCAAGCCGCATACGACGCATCCACAGTGGAACTACACGATCGGCGCTCGAATCCAGAGTCGTCGCCAATATGGCGAAAAGTAAAAGTTATTGTTTGAAGCCGCCATAGCGTGCTTACTGAAACGATAGCGGGCGATGGGATTCGAACCCACGACGTCCAGCTTGGGAACCGCCCGTGCCTACCGCGTTTTTGGCGCGGAAGTTGTTTGCTTTCAGCATCTTAGCGTCGCCAGCCGTCTTTTGCAAGGCGTCGCACCATGTTGCGTTGCGGCGTGTTCAAGGGTGGTATTATCAGGCGCAAGTGGTCACAGGTGGTCAGAATCGCGCGGTTCGTTCGGCATGAATCCATTCCGACAAGCCCTCGGCGAAGACCTTAGGATGACAGGTCGCCGGGTTCAGGAATCTGCGGCGTCCGGGTCAGCCCAGGCATAAGTCACGTTTTGCTTTCTGCTCAAACCGAGGCGGCGATATTCAGCGAAGAGTTCGAGCATGTCGGGGCAGTCGAGCAATTCCGAGCCCAAGGCTTCGGCCAGCAACGTCACGGCCTTCCGTGAGTCACCTCCGATGTGCCAAGTGTAAAAATGCCTGGGAATCTCGGCGCACTTGTAGCAATACAGCGCCACAATCGTGCCGTCATCAAACCTCAGCGTCCAGCACGCGGGTTCGTCTTCTGTAGCCGGAGCGGAAGGCCCAAGCAGAGCGACGATATCCTCGTACGTCGCCAGCAAGAACCCTTTCAACCATGCTCCGGCCGCATAGCTATTGTGCGCGAAATGAAACACACGATACCGTCACTTTCGAGTCCTGATTATGGCGCTAATATCCTCCGAGCTCGATGTTGTCACTCAGAATCCCAATAGGTCAACTTGGTATTGCCGGCTATCGCGTCGTCCCCGCGCGCAGTCAGAGCGATTGAATAATTCGGCTCGCCGTCCGGCAAGACATCATCCAATTGCGTCGTCTCGACGACACCCTGTTGCTCAAGCTGTGCGACGGCGATATCGATTAAGCCCTCGGCAGAGTACCAGCCGCGGCAGTCAGGTGACACGATGGCCTGGTCGACCTTCGTCGCGGTGTCGTCGGTTCCGTCGTAGAATTGACGGTACGTGATCTTCCGGTGCTCGCGCAGAATATCGAGAACGTAATCGGCGGCTACTTCGATCGCGTGTGCCGGGGACAAGGCCATCTACGCCTCCGCATCTTTGCGCTCGCGCGCATGCTCATGCCTTCGTTTCATTGAATCGCCAAGTCGGCAGTGGATCAAGGGGTATGATCCGTCTTGGGGCAGGTGACACGCGGCCGCGTGGCGCCGCGGTAACCAAGCTCGGGTCGGCTCCGCTAGCCTGGGACGAAGAGAAATTCGCCGAAGATCGTGACTTGCATTTTCGGCTGCGCTATTCTGGTCGGGTGAAACATCGTTTCACGATCGTCAGAATCACGTAAGCGCGTGGCCTGGCGTCTGAATCGTGGGATCGGACAACCGGTAAACCTGTCCACCAAACAGGCTAAGGAGGCGGAGTTCATCACCCGCCATGTTCGAGGCTCGTAGCGCTGGATTGCCAGGAGACTGGCTCGTCCAGTGCGAGGGAGGCTCGGCAGAGTAAACCCGATTCATCGGAGTAATCCTGCCGTTCGATCCCATACACCTCATGGGCGAGTCGCCTCGCACTTGGCCGCGCCGCGGATAGCGGGGCAGGGTCTCGTCAGCAGCACTCGCCTCGTTCTTTGACTATGAAAACTGGGCGACCGGGACATTCTCGCGCTTCGGCGCGAGCCGGGTCAGTCAAAGTGGGTGATGCCGCCGCACGGCGGCTAATCCCCCTGCGGGGTTCGGGCCAACCTTCGGGCGCATGCTCGGAGACGGCTCGCTCAACGTAAGCCCAGGCAGGGAGCTCGCCGGCAGCGATGCCGGTGATCGGGGCGATGACAAGCCTCGGCGTTTCGCGCAAGTCGCGAACGGTGAAAAGCTCAACTGCGAAAGGCGGGATAACCGCTTCTGGGTAAGTTTGATCGGAGACGGTGCCAAACCGCGATAGAAAGACCTGCGCTGAGGGTAAGGGGATCTTCTAGATTCGTACCCCGAAATCGTCCGCCATCGGGCGGGCGCAAACATGTCAGCCGGCGGAAGCCGGCGGGCGATCAGCGCTGTGAACGCATCGTGCGGGAGAGACGCACGCGGCGTTTCCAGGTCCAGCGACGTGACCGATCAGACGGAGACTGGTTCTAACCGGGGAAGGGCTCTGGCGGCCGGGGTGATGCCCGGTGCCCGCGACAGTCGCGCGGGTGCTTCAAATGCCGGAGTCTGGGAGCGGGGCCTGAGTAGGAGCACGCGGAAGCGTGGCGGCAAAGCGGCAAGGCAGTCGCAATGCCGTTCGTGCATCAACGAGTGGTGCCGGGTGCAAAACGACGACGAAAGGGCTGACGAGCATTTCCCATGTGTTCATGACGTATCGGCATGGTGCCGGGGCAGGAAGGATCTGCCTCGGCGCCTGCTGCTTGGTCGGAAGACAGCCATGTGGTCAAAGGAGGACCGTCGGAAGACGGCCGTCCTTTGGCTGCGGAATGACGATCCACCGGCGAGGTGTACCTGCCGGTGGATCGATGGTTTTAGGCCGCAACCGCTATGTGAACGCGGTTGCTATTAGCGTCGTGCAGAGCACACCGAATTCTCAAAAGAAGTCGGGCTGTTGGCGATGAAGCGCGGCGATGAGTGCATGTTGCGGTGCACTGGGCAACTGCAATGGATGAATCTAGCTGCGTGGTGCAGACAGATGCCGGTCGCTTGATGCGAGCCGATGAGCTGGCGGCGATGCCGACAGCGACGATCGGCTCGCGAAGGCGGGGAAAGCGATGGCGTTCGGCCTGCGCCGATGTGGTGACGGATTCGCAAGGAGTAGCGTGCCCAGGGCGTAGCGGTGAGCGGCCGGGTTTTCATGGAAGGAGGAGGTTCTGCACGCCGGGCCGGTCACGCGGGCGACCGCGGGGTCCGGTGTGCGCGAGGATTTGAGTTCGAGTGAAAGGAGGTGATTCGCATGGGTTGGTGGCGCACGAAGAGCGGCGGAGTCATCGGCGACAGTCCAGCCGACATCATCGAAGAGTTCGATGAGCGATGTTGGCCGGAGCCGATGAACATTCCGCCGGACGTGCGGGCACGCATCGCCGCGTGCTATCGGGAGGATTTCGACCGGGAGCCGACGACGCAGGAACTTCGCGACCTGTTGGAGTTCTGCGGACCAGGCCCGGAGAGGGATTGAAGCGCGAACGAAAGGAGGAAAACGGCTTTGCGGGATTGTGCCAGAACAACCCGCTCATTTAACGGGGAGACACAAACGCATGGAGTATCGGTGCGTCACGACCTCTGTTGAGGGGTTCGTCCAGCAGCTTGCCGTTGCGTACATCACGCACGGTTATTGGTTCTACGTCGCCGGGAACATCCCGGAAGGGAAGGATCCCGCGGCCGTCGATGCGAAGCTCATCGACCAGTACGGTATCGCGATGTCAAAGTGGGCGCGCTGTCGCCGCAAGAAGCGGGGCCTCGCGAACATGCAGTACCTCCGACACGAGCGATTCTTCGTGTTGTTGGCGACCAAGGGGCGGCACGAGTTCTTCGAGCGCGAGCGAGCGTCGCTTCGTGACGTTCGCCGCGCGCCGGTTAAGTTCGAGGGCTACAGCATCGGCTGCCGCAAGGGCCGCGACGGTCGATGGCACGTGTCGGTGAGAATCGAACGCGAGGATCACGCGGGCATTAAGGCAGGCATTGTCGAAATCGCCAATCGGCGGGATGGGCACGCGATCGAGCGAGAATTCGCGAAGCTCCATCACGAGCCTTACGCGCCCGTCAGGCGACAGCTTGTCGCGGTGTGGCGAGCAGTCAATCGCGCGCGCCGCACTGCCGGCATGAACTCACTTTCAAAGGAGACCGTACGGCGTAACCGATGGATCGTGAAGCCATTTGATGATCCCAACGAATGAGGTCAGATAACAGCGTATTTCTCGCTTAGTGTTCCGTACGTCAGAATCGCCGTGCGAGTATTATCCTCTCCAGTATGTACGGTGATTGACACATCGAGCAATCGGAGTCGATCGCCTGCGCGCAGATCAACTTCTCCTGTCGTTCTCAGAAGCGCATAAGTCCCCTTTTGGACACACGGTGATAGTGTGACGATCGTGTTCCAGCTCGTTGGTCCGTGTCTACCCGTGATCGTAAGCTCAGCATCGGTCAATCGCACATCGTTCGGTACCGCACCCAGGCAGTGCTGCGTCTCAGCGAGCCAATAAGCGTCACAGAGTTGGCGCACGCCACAATACCGGCATCGCTGTGCATCCGGGCGCGCCTCGGGTGGCTCGTTGGAAACGGCTTCCCGCGCGGCTGATCCTCGACGCGCGAGCTCCCGCTCCAGTTCCTGCAACTCTTCCTGAGTCGGCGCCGGCACCTCTATGTCACCAGTGGCATAGGCTAGGATAAGGCGGTCTGCGAGCCGGCGCGTAGGGTTCAACTCGTTGTCGCGGCTCCAGAGCAGGGCGTACGTTCGGACCTGGAACCGATGCTCGTCGGACAGTTCGCCTGTCTTGAAGTCGGTGATCTCGCACATGTCGGGGGCCAGTGCTAAAAGATCGGCCTTGCCTTTCCATAGAAGCTGCGGTGCTCGAAGCTCGATCTCGCAGTGAACTCCATTTGCCAGCGGTCCGCGGAAGCGCGGCCGGCCAGTGGGGGCAGGGCCGGCCGCGCTTCTTGGCATGTGCCGGCGACAAAGCATCGTCTGTACACGGCCGCGAAGTTCCGGTGCTTGGGCTCGGAGCGACCGCGTGAAGTGGTCGCGTACGCGATTTGAGCGTGGATTAGCGGCAAGCCGATCCATCAATTGATCGATCGTTTGGCCGACAACCTTGGATAGCCCCCCAAGGCTTTTCAGTACAGCGACCGCCGACGCATCCTGAACGGATGGGCAGCCCGCTCTGGCGAGTTCCCTGGTGACCGTTTCGAGAACGATGTGTACCACAGAGCCGGCAAGCGTCTTCAGGTGGACTCTGGGTGGATACCCACGTTCGCTCCATAACTCCGGATACGAGGCCATACTCAATGCCCAGCGCCTGGGGCAGGCTTCAATCTCGGCCAGAGTGCTCACGGTCATCTCGGCTGGCGGTTTCGGCCAGGATGCTGGTGCGCCAGTCGTCCAGAGCGGCATTCGTCTGGGGGGTGTGGCCATGGGCTTAATCCAGCTTTTCGAGAAGCGACGCTGTGGCGCTGGGGAGATTTCGACGAACCACCAGCTCATCAACAAGAACAACAGGGACCGAGAGCGACAACTCCTTGAGCTGGTTCAGTCCATCGTCGGATGAGATGCCGGGAGTGAGTGGACTATGCAGGCCGATGACGACCTGACCACCCCTGCGGGGAGTGGCGAGAATCGGTGCAACGACTGCCGCGAGCCCCGGAACCGTCACGCCGGCATTCCGGTTGAGCGTCAGGCCATCGATACCGTGGCGCTCAAGATCCTGGAAGAGCAACTCGGTGGACCGGTCGAGTCGTTCGGGTGAAAGCACCGGTGCCTCGTCGCGGAGCACAAAACGTAGAAGGCTCGCCCCGACATGGCGATCCAGGACGTCGTGCTCGAACTTGTTCTTGTAGCTGCGTAGGCAGCGGTAGCAGGAGCGGTCGCAATTGGCAGGGCATTCCTGGAGAATGCGGAGTGCGTCCTCAAAGACGGAGAGCCCCAAGCTCCCGACACGCTGCGCGAAACCGGCCCCGCCGGGCAGTGTGTCGTAGAGGTATATCTCGGCCTCGCGGCCGTCGCGGCCAGCGGGCGTGAGCGCGGGGCGATACTCCGCTTGGAGCTCGTTGGCCTCCAACTCCAGCCGCATGCAGGCCGCCTTCGTGAGCGCCTCGCTGATCGTTCGCAGCGCAACGTCTGTGGCCAGTAGGCTCGGAATGAGCGCCAAGGGAGGCTCGACGCTCATGGAAATCAGCAGCACGTCGCTGATGAAGTCCGTGCCAAGCACCAGCCCCTTCGTGGCCCCGCCTCCCTGGCACATGGGGTCCTTCGCGTCGGGGAACGGCTTGCGATGCGCGGCCCCGACGGTGCCGTTGGGCAGCGCGGTCGGCTCGATCAAGCCGCACCGAGTGCAGTACGTGTATCCCTCCTCGCGGGGCCCTCGGTTTGTGACTAGAAGGTGTTGCCTTGTGGAATAGACCCGCAGGTGGTCATTAAGTCGAAGCCACTTGGCCTCGTCTGGCGGTGTCGGCATTGTCAGCTTGGCTCGCGTGGCGTAGCTGCGAGCGGGCTGGTCATCGGGCGACGTGCCCTCTTCCTTGAACACCGGATGCGCGAAGCCCGGCGGGCGCAACCAATATGTCGCTGGGCCGAATGTGCCCGGTCCGCCGCACGCCGGGCAGTCCTTTACCTCTCCCCGGGAGCCTTCCTCAAGCGTTGCTGTACGGGCATAGTGGCAGTAGCTGCACTCGTAGTAGTAGCGTCGGGTCTCCCATGCTCGGAAGCGGTCGTTTGACATTGGCGAGTAGATCGCCCCTGAAGTCCACAACTTGCTTGCAATCCAGACTTCCTTGCCTGGCGCGTATTGTGACAAAGCAGCGGGCAAACCTTGGGACGGAGTAAAAAGAAAAGCGGGCCGGAACTTGGTCGAGCGCTCCTGGTCGAAGACGTGGAAGGCCGACACATCGGTTGGAAACGCGTAGCGGGGAAGCACACCTTTGTAGAGCAGACGGTCTAGCAGGTTTTCAGACGTAGCATTGTGGACGGGCCGTTCCTCGCCTTCTTCATCCGGCGTCTCTGGCGGCGCCTGGCTTGCCTGCTCGCCGCCGTCGCCGGCCGCGGCACCCTCGGCGTTGCCATCGGGCTCGTATTCGATCGCCGAATCAATCGGTCGCATGGTGCCGTCAATGAGATCGTCCACCATGCTCCGGCGGTCTTCCTCTGACATTTCCGCCGGGAGCCACGCCAGTACTTCACGCTTGAGGTCGGTTTCGTTGGCGCTGAGCCATACGCCAAGATCGACACGGTTCAAGACGGAGTTCGAGTCCTTGAATTCAGACACGGTGCCGAGCACGGCAAAGAGGTGCGGCTGGGCTTCGGGTTCGATGTCAGGGAGCTTGTCCTGGTGATAGCGCTGCAGTAGGTACGCAGTGACGTGCCGCCGGGCGATCTCCGGATTAGACAGCGTTAGCGTCGGATCATCCACGGCACCTCGAATCATCTGATCAGGATGGGTGAAGTAGTGCTCGTCATGGCTGTCGGCGCTGCCAAAGGCCGTTACCGTCGCGACTGCATTGCCTCGGCGGCCGGCCCGGCCGGCGCGCTGCTGATAATTAGCGCGGGCGGGCGGCATGTTGCGGAGAGACACGCCTGAAAGCGTTCCGATGTCGATGCCCACCTCCATCGTCGTGGTGCATGAGAGCACATCAATGGCTGGTCGGTCGCGTCCGGCATTGTCGGCACCCAGATCGACGTCTTGGAAGAGCAACTCGTGCTCTTCCGATTTGGAAAACACGTCTTCAGCCTGTGCGGTGTTGAGTTGGGCGGTGTGCTCGGCAGCGATGAGGGCCATTGGAGCTTTTGGCGGGGTGAGGAGTGTGTTGATCGTGCTCGCCCGGTAGTAGCTCTTTCGAGCGGCAAAGACTTGATCGGTGTCCGGGTTGATGGAGACCGCGGCATCCTGGCCGCAGTTAACGCAAGTAGCTCGACCCGGGAATGGCCGCTGCGCCGTTCGGCAGGATTGGCAGTAAGCCCAATCTCCACCGATAGAGAGAGACAACTCGCTTCCCTTGATGCGGAACTTTCCCGGCGCCATCTGGTCGGTGAAGATGGCGAGCAGCCGAGGAATCCATTCTCGTTCAAACACCTGGCGAGCGGATTTGTCACGCAACAGTCGCTGAATGTCCTTGAACTTGCCGGAGTGCGGCTGCACCTCCAGGAGCCACCAGGCATGGGGCATGCGGCTCAACCACAGCCCATGGCGCGACCAGCAGCGAAGCCAGGCCCGAGCCAGGGCAAGTTTCTCTTGCGCAGATAGCGCGCACCCCGGGATCGCCGGCAGCACCTCAATCTTCGGCGTGTGCTCAGCACGCTCCACCAGCGAGGCGATCGCTAGCGATTCCAGGCCATAGTAGCGATCGCCAAGCGACTTGGTGATTGCTCGAAGCAGCGACTCTGGCGGCGCCGAGACGCGCAGGCGCACGAGGAGTTGGAGCAGCTCAGTGTCTCTGGCAATCGCGCCGGTTGTGACGGCCTCTTCGACTACCACCTCGTCCTGGAAACTCTCACCCGCCTTCAACTCGGGACGGAGTCGTACGCCGAGTTCCTTGGCCGCGATAAGGACGCCGAGATAGAGGTCCTCAAGCGACAACAAAGTTGCCACGATCGGTGAGCGAAACAGCTTGGCGTATCCCGCCACGATGAGGGGGCGCATCGCATCCTGCGTCGAATAGGTCTGGATGTTCGGTGCAAGCCGGGCTGCAGTTTGTCGTGAATCGGAGAAGATCAGGATCTTCCGGCCACGCAACGGCGCGAGTTTCGTGGCCTGGACGGGACTAGGAGGTTGAACCTGAAGTTGCCTGGCGATCAATGCCTGAAAAGGTTGGTCGCCTTTTGTCTGATGATCCTGTACCGACGAACGACCAAAGGCCGCGGTCTCGCCACAGACTGCACAGGGACGAAACTCTCCGGGCGCCGCCGTGCGCTGCTCGTCATCTGCATCAGGTGCGCCGGATCGGCCGCTGCGCAAGAAGACTTGGCGATTTCGTGGCCCGAGCTTCTTCGGATTCAGCCGGCCGGTTACGAGGTCATATTCAGCGGGTTCGACTCCTTCTCGGTTGACGGGAGTTTCCAAGAGCAAGTCGAGCGGCGAGAGCGCGTCGAATTCCCCAGAGAGGGTGCGAAAAGCCCCCCCTGCCTCCGACCATAGGAAATTGGGGTCATCAATGTCGTTGGTATACGCCCGTGCGTAGGCCGTGCCGCAATTGCGGCAGGTAAGTAACTCCAAGACGCGGGCGCCGCAATCACATGCGTCTCTCGGCTGGCTGAACAGCTTGCCGCACGCCCCTCCACGCTGATCAGCCGGAAGCAGCGCACATTGGGAATCCATGCAGAGCCACAAGCCGGGAAGCCCCCTATAGAACGAGTGTACTCGGCACGGAAGCAGGCCCGGTTCAGACGGATTGCGCCGGGCAACGCTGCCGAGGGCAATGAGGTTTGTAACAGCTCTCGCTGAATCGGTCGGCGGGACTCCGTTGAAGATCGCTTCGCCGAGACCATCGACGGGCCTTGCTTCTGTCATTGTGAGGTTGATGAGCGAGCCCATTGGTGGGAACGACACAAGACCTTCGTAAAGCGACCGCTGCAGTTCTAACGGCGACTCGATTCCCAAGTATCTCAGAAACGGCTTGACATGCTCGAGGCGGGCAGCGTCGGAATCCGCATCGTAAAACCGCTGAAGGTCGATGGATGCAAGGGCCTGCACATCCGCAACAGTGCCTGGTTTTGCACTCGGCCGCAGGTCGAGGTCTCCCTGCACCTTCTCGAACTCCTTTACCATCTTTCCGGTAAGCTGGGCACCGAACTGGATGGCGTACTCGGGATCCTTGAAGCTGGCACTTGTACAAATGACCTGAAGGCGCTCTGGTGGGATACCGAGCCGCATGCGGAGGCGACGAATGAGGAGCGCCACTTCCGCACCACTCGCTCCGCGATAGAGATGCGCTTCGTCGATGACCAGGAGGAACTTCTCATCGGGATTACTGCGCAGCCATTCGCGCGTGTGGTCGAATATGGGACGCTCCAAGGGACGCATGAGCATGTATTCAAGCATGGAGTAGTTCGTCACGAGCACGTCCGGAGGGGCCTCTTGTACTTCGTGGCGGGTCACCAGTTCTGGATCGGCGGGCAACGTGATGCATCGCTTGAAGGCGCCGCTCTTGGCATCGCGCCAGCGTGAACCCTTCTTGCCGTACCAAGCGGCAAGGTCCGGTTTGGCGGGCCACTTGCCGCGCCGTTTCAGCTCGGCCACGAGCGTTGCGGCCGCTGCCTGCTGAGGAGTTGGGGGGCCGGAAGCCAATTCTAGGTTCTCGACATAGTACTTCCCGATCGGGGCGAGACGGTCCTTGTCCTTGTCTTCGTTACGCACGCCGGGGTAAAGGGTGCGGCTGGTGTAGCGGGCAAAACGGGCAGGCCTGTCGGACCAAGCTATGAACCTTTCGACAACACGACGATCACCAAAGATCAGCCGCAGTCGGCCGAGTTGATCGTTGACAAGCGCATTCATCGGGTAAAGCACAAGTGCCCGCACAGCCGGCGTCTCTCCAAAGCGCTTACCCTTCGCCTTGGCCTCGATAGCAAGTCTGCCGAGGATTGGCAGTAAGAAGCATTCCGTCTTACCAGAGCCAGTGCCGGTCATCACCATGAGACTGCGACCCTCGTTCAAGGAGAGTCCCACGGAAGCCGCTTGATGCTGGTAGGGTGGGTCATGGATGAGGACAGCAAGATCACCCTGTTGCGTCGCGAGAGCAGTGAACACCTCAAGGGCCGCTGGATCAAGCCCAAGCTCGCGAAATGGGGCTGCGGTCTTATATCTGGGTGTGCTTTCTAGGTAAGGACGTTGATAGATCACGCCCAGCTGCTCCAATAACTGTCGGCGCTGAGCTACAAGAGTTGGATTACTGATGTGGTAAGTGGCTTCAATGTAGTCGCGCAGCGCGCTATGAAGTTCTTGGATGGTTTGGCCGATAGTCAACGCCATATCAGATCCCTTTCACGGGCCGCTGCGAACCTTCACGCAAGTCCCTCTAACCACAGCGCTTCGCGGGCGAACAGCAGTTCCTCTTGGACCTCTGATTCCAGGAGCCGATAGGCGAAGAGGCAGCCCGAACACGGGACGGGATCGCCAACTGCATCCCATCGCCTTCTAGCCCACATGGGTAAGGGTGAGAAAACTTCTAAAACGACAGACTGTCGAGGCAACGAACGACTCCTGAATCGCTGTGGTTCTCCCTGGCAAGCGTCGATCGCTAGCTGCAGTCGCCAAGCCTCGTCGCAACCGCGCCATCTACTACCGGGGGTCGGGAGTTCGACGAACCGCTGTGGCTGACCGTCGCGCAACTCGACGTAGCACCACAGATCGGCTCCGTATGCCTGCCGTCTACGTGCCGTAAAGCGTCCGGTCTGAGACCGTACATCGACCCAGCGACCGGGGTAGTACCGCGTGGGCCGCTCGAAATCTAGCAATGACAGCCCTGGTATGTCGTACGATGGCGGCGCGGCGTCGAGTAGGCGATTGAACTTGGATAGGTGTTGGGCCGCGGTTTCCAGTTGAGGGGAGTTCAGCCAAGCTTCGTATGAAAGGTCGATCAACCCAAGCTGGACTAGTTCCGTATGTAAATCCTCGTTCGGCAACGGACTTAGTCGTCGTACATGGTTCACGTACTCGATGCGTGCTTCGAAATCATCTGGGAGAGCCGACAGCTGATCAGACGCGATACCCAGTAGGATTGCGGTTCCGCTCTGCCGGGCGACGAAGCTCGGCGGGGCCGCGTACAGCAGAGCGCCCTTTCCGTGGCCCTCGACGGTGATCTCATGTTGCTCGACGATGTCACCGTGTGCGATCAGAGCCTCAAGCGTCTCTTCGGCCAGGTCCTTGATCTCTCCGAGATCGTCCACCAAACCACGGAGAGGCCGAACAACGTCGCGCACCAAGGTTGCGGTTGCACAAGGACACAGAAAGCTTGCTGCTCGTCGGAGCGCGGCAGCGATGGCTTCTGTCGACGTGAGGTCGAGCGCGGCCGAATCTAGCCCCAATTCAGCGACTTTCCGCGCATGGACGTCTGTAGCACTAAGGCGCTTCATCTCCACTCCCATCCCGCGTAGAGTTCACCGGCCGCGGCGCGCGACTCAAGGTGACGGTCCGTGGCAAGCACCAGGAATCTTGCAGCTCGCGCAAGCGTGGGTAGTTCTAGGAGTGCCGTAATCCCGTCGCGAAGGTGCGGACCGGCCCATGCTTCGACGGTCGCAGGATCGCTTGCAAGTCTCAGCGCCAGTTCAGACAGCCATTGCGAGTTTTTTTCGGGCGGGGGAAGTGTGCTTCCTCGAACAATCATGTCGCCGTCGGCCACACCCGCAGCAGCCACCCGTTTGAGCGAAAGGAACTTCTCCGCAAGCGTCGCGAGACGACTAATGCGGTGTTCGCAGGCGACTGTTGCGATGGCAGCACAATCCCGTGCGAGTACTATCCCGATGGCAGCTTCTTCACGACGCCTCGAAACTGCATCCTTTAGCCCAGCCAGCCCATCATTCCGGTCATGAGCATAGGCTTCCGCCCTCGCCCAGTTCTCACCGCAAAGGACGCGAAAAATGTGGCGCGCGAGCGCGGACAGTACGTCGCGCTGACGAGTCCTCGAAAACAGACCGGGCAGCTTCGCTGTGTGCCACAGGCGCGCGATAGGAAGTGCACGCAGGACCGATTCGATAGATCGATCGGGACCGTCCATTTGCGGTGCGCAACGTAGGTCCGTGAGGCTAGTGACTGTCGGTGGCGCAATAATCGCCGCCGTCAGGTCTCCGAGTCGGGCACAATACAGTCCACCACTGGCGGGCACCTTATAGTCAGCAGCGAACTCTAGCTTCTCCTCAACCAAAGGAGACTCGAAGGAGATGCGCCCGACGATAGGGTGCGTAGATGAACCGCTGTCATCCAGCAACCGCACAACGTAGTCGTGGCCTACTCGTCGGACCACCCAGCGAAGTGGTGCAAACTCGCGTTCACAATGAACGGTGAAGCCTCCCAGTTCTTCAGCCGTGAACACGAGTTCACAAGCGCGGGCGGTATCGTAGGCGGCTTGTGCCTTGGGGATGTTGCTAAAGTGCTTTTCGAAGTGGGCCGTCCAGCCGTCAGGAGTAACCGGGAGTGGAATCCGTGGAAGCGTCACGGTGAACGTTGGCGCCTGGTCACCCTGCTCTAAGAACGAGACTTTGCATTTAACGAGGCGCCCTATGGGTCCCCCGAGAGATACCGAAGCGCGTCCCTCCCAGAGCTGTTCCATAGTTGGCGTCGCGGGGTCCAATTGCACGAGCAAGGGACCCTGAGGGCTTATGCCAGGCGACCAGGGTCGGGCCTCTCTGATGCGCATTACCACATCGAGGTCGCCGAGCGACTCAGCCTGACCAGCTAGGCCACGTGTGCAGACCCGCACGGTATGAAGACCGATCGGAAGTTCAGGGAGTTCGATGAAGATGGGCTCACCCGGCACAACAGGGGTAAGTTCAACGGACTGGTCCGGGTGTGTACCCATTGAGACAGTGATTGCTGCTATCGGATGGTCGCTGCAGATACCGAGGCAGGGTCGCTCGGAGGCAAGCCACTCCCCATGGCCTTCGCCATCCCATGCAGCGGCGGTGAGGCCCGCGGGCCAGACATCAATGGCTTTGGACACTCCAAGCCCGAGAAATCGCAACTCCGTTTCCCAGTCCGAATTGAGTGCAGGCGGCAAGTCGAGCATCGCGCCGAACACTCCCTCGCATTCCAGGTGAACCGCGCGAGCGTGCTCTGTCGTCGTAATAGTCTCGTTCATGCTGATGAGTATGTACCGACTATTTGGGCGGACGCGTAAACCTCGCAACTCGTACGCCAAGCCATCTGAGCCAACTCTGAATAGCCACGTAGGTCCAGGCCGCAGCAAACACTCAGTACGAAGGAGGTACTCCAGCTGGGCGTCTGTCGCCTCGAAATGCAGCAGTACCTCGTCTGAGCGAGGCCAGCGCTTGAGGATGACGCGCTGCGCGCCATGTAGGCATCGCCCTCTTGCAAGGGGGCGGCCCAACGCACCTGCGACCACACAACGAGAGCTTGTGAGGATGTCACGTGTCTTCGGAAACCTGAGCAAGAGATGTGCGAGATCGGGAATCTGGATAGAGACCTGCCACGAGGCGCGCTGCGGATCTGTCGGTCTGAGCACTAACCGAGGCTCGATGCCGAGCGCCGCGATCTCGGCCCGAGCCTCTTCGGCTCGACGAAGAGGCAATGTAGTGCCGCGACGAAGGGCGAGGCCGCGAACCTGCGCGCGCTCCTGAGCAAATCGGCGAGCGCCGCGGAGCCACTCACGAGCTTGGCGCTCGCGCTCCAAGTCGTCGCTGATTCTCTTCAGCGTCTTTGGATGGACGAGACCGGCTGTACCATAATCACCCTGAAGAAGGAGCGCCGCGGCAATCTGGCCAACAAGTAGTGTCTCCTGGACGAGGTTCCGGAAGCGTGACGTTGCGTTCCAGCTACGGGCGGCAATAAACTCGCCAAGGGTCGATGGCGACTCGAAGAGCTCAGCCGAAAATGAGTGCCGAAGGTCATAGAGAATTCGCGCAAGCTGTCGTTGCAGGTCTCGTGGGAGGATTGCGTGTGTGATTGGCCAGCAGATGATTGAGAAATGCTCTGCCCATGCACCCGTAGGAAACGCGCCTAAGAAATTCTTCTGAAATGAGCGATAGCAGTCACGAATCCAATATCGATCCCCGTGAACAGTCCATCCCGGTGTCTTCTGTTCAAAGGTTTGCCAGTACTCGTCGCCCGAATAGCCGTACCCGATTTCCGCTGAATAAACGATCCAGGGAAGCGGGTGGAGTCGGGACGGCGGGCCGGCGCTCACTTGCGAGCGGACGGCACCCGCAAGGTCATGCACCTCGGACAGATCGAGGCCGTGCTCCAGCGCAAACACGGTCCGCCGTGGTGTGTCGCCGCATCGTTGGCCTTGAAGCGCGGTAAAGTGCTGTGCAAGGCGCGCCTGCCAGTTTGCAAGGTCATCACGCATTACCAAGTCGATCCGGGACCGCCATTCATAAGACAATCGAGTACGGTGCGCCGGGCGAATCTTTTGTAGCGTTTGTCCCGATTGGCTCTTGGGACGATCCAACGCCGCAGGCAAAACACGGCGATCTCAGAAGCGGGAAGGGCGCACGAGTGCATATTCTTGTGTTGGCCCATCAAGAGTTCCTTCCAGTTAGTCGCCAACGGTATCGCGTACACCTCCCGTTCGATGCCGTGCTTCAATACGGCATTGCCATCAAGACCCACGTCTTCAAGTGCAGCCCGTGCGACGCGGAGTTTCCAGTTCGGTCCCATACCAAATCGGTGTCCGGATGCGTAGGGATGTCCTTGTGCTGCCAAGTATGATCGCAATAACTCAAAGATTTCCCCCGACAGGTGAAAATGGCCGAAACCCTTCGTCACACCAATTCTGATGAACTGAGGGCCGTCTGGTATGGACAGGCGGTTGTATACGGATGAGCGCCCAAGAGCAGATGTCGTTGTAAGCAATGCCAATCTCGCGCGGCTTTCCTTCTCGCTAATCACTGCTTGCAGGCCCAGATACTTCCGTTCATACGCCGATTTCACCTCCTGGCTTCCCATCAGAGCCGCAACGAGCTTGGCCCCGATTAGTTGAGAATAGGGCGGGAGGGATCCTACGACGTAAGCGTCCATCACGTGCTTAAGGCGATCCACTCGCGCCTGATGGGTCCAACCGATCCAATTGTCGCGAGCTGAGAGATTGAAAACCGGATCTCCAAGGGCAAACAAGCCGATGAGTTTGCCGTTTTGACGATCACGAACGAGAAACCGGAGGCGGCGGCCGTATCCCTGTGAAACTGGAACGGACCAAAGAAGGCACGCGAATCGGAACAGCCTTGATTCCACCGATTCCGCTCGGACCTCGATTAGCTCAGGGTCGATTGCAGCGGGATTGAGTTGGCGACCTGTCGCGAAATGCTCAGCGAGCTCTCGGCCGTGAGTCTCAACAAAGCTGTGGTTCTTGTCCAAGAGCTCGATACGCTGAATAGAATGAAGATCTCTGACTCTTTGCTTCGTGAGCGGACCATCGACATAATAGCCGTGGCAGTTCTTCGAGAAGCCGGTCTTCGTGAGATGGGAATGAATTGCAAGACGGAGAGACCGAGCGCTTGGCGCGTGCCTTAGCGAGGAAGGCTTTGACGACGCGGCGCTTGGTCTGTTACGGTTTTTGCCCATCCTCTCATCCAAATCTTCCAGGCCCTAACACCGCGGTCGATCGTAGGCGAGAATCCGAATCTGCCATTGATCGCGTGATTGGGTCAACCGGGGCCGGCGGAGCGGGCGGGCGGCCGACGCGGTGCTCAATCTCGGCGATTCGACGCTCCGCGGGAGTCTTTATCTGCTGGGTAAAATAGAACGCCACTCGGGGCCTTTCCGTTTCTTGAGCTCATCCGACAGGTTGCCGAACACATGAACGGCGATCGCCAGCATGAACGACGACAGCTCCGTAAGCCAGCCAGGATGATGCTTCTCCACGACGGTCGGCATGTTCGAAACGTCCTGAACGGCCGATCGGGTACCGCCGGCGCGACGTCCGCATCCGGGCGGAGGCCGATTTCTCGGCCCATCTTAACGGTTCGAGCCACGAAAGAAACTGTCCCCCCTCGGCCGCCCGCCTTCCGGTCCGATGACACGCAACCAGCCAAATCCGCCATAACGCTGATGACGGTCATGCCTTTCATTTTGGACGAGGCTCGTGGCAAAGTTCGCACAACTCCAGTTCGATTGGTCACAAGCATCACGCGCTGAAACAGACGCGAAGCACGCGGCGGACGCCACGGATACTACGCCCGCGCCGGAAGCCGTGGGGGCGGTAGGCGCCGGCTTGGATTCCGCGCCGTCGAGCGCGGGTTACGACGCGCCGAATGTCGGAGTGGCTCATTTCGCGAGGCGGGTCGCTGCTCTGCTCGAAGCCGACCCCGACGCGGCAATCGACAACCGTGCGCTCAATCTCCTTGCCGGCGAATTCTTTGGCAACTCGGCGGGGCACGCACGCGACCTGTACGACGCGGCCGAAGCCGGGATGAACATCCACGTCTCTCGGTCCCGTCTCGATCTGGGGGACGTGCCCGGCGCCATGGACTGGCTCGTCGCTTTGCAGGACCGAATGCCCCGGCAGACGCGCCGCGATTCGGTACAGGTCGAGTTGCAGCAGTTCAGCACGCCGCCGTCGGAGGCGGTGATAGTTGTCAGCGCGGCAGCGCTGTGCAGTGGGATGGTGATCCTGGAACCGAGCGCGGGAACGGGCAACATTGCCGTCCTGGCCCGGCTTGCTGGCGCGGAAGTAGACACGAATGAAATCGACGAACGCCGGCACCGCCTGCTAGAGCTTCAGGGGTTCGGGCCGACCGCGTTCGACGCCGAGCGGCTCGACAACCTCTTGCCGCCGGGCAAGCTCTACGACGCCGTTGTGATGAACCCGCCGTTCTCAGCGACCGGCGGACGTGTGCGCGGCCACAGCACGGAGTTCGGGGCACGGCACGTCGAGCAGGCGCTTCTGCGGCTGAAGCCCGGCGGTCGCTTGGTGGCGATTGTCGGGCGGGGCATGGCGCTGGACCGACCCAGATCTCGCGCGTGGTGGGCCGACATCGAAGGCCGGTTTCGCGTGCGAGCGAACATTGGCATCGATGGCTGCGTGTATGCCAAGTTTGGCACATCGTTCGACCATCAAATCATCGTCATCGACAACGACGGCCCCACGGCGCGCGAGGCGGACATCGTCGCGGGAACCGGCCTGTCGCTGCACGAGGCATGGGGCCGGCTGGAGGATCTTTCGAAGGAGGATGTTTATGGGCGAATTCGCGAACACGATCAGAGTGCAGGCTGCAGGAGCGTTGTGGATGATGCAACGAGACGAAGCCCTGCGCGAGGCGGACCCCGTACTGGAACTAATCACCTGCCTGCTGGAGGATGGAGCGGGGGGCGTTCTCTCACCTTCCGAGGCGCCGATGACGCTGGAACATTGGATCGCGTGGAACGGGCTCGTGATGGAGCGTCCGCGGGCAGCCACGCGAGTGCTGACACATCTGCTGGAACGCGAACGACCGCAGCTTCCGACGGGTCAGAAAGCCATGCGGGCGTGGGCGGCCCGATTGCTCCTGGCGACGCTGGATTTGCTGGGGATGCTGTAGGTCAACTCGACGGCGAGGTCCAACCAGCCGCACTTCGCGTCGAGGAGGGGACAGTCTTCGCCGAGTACCGCGTGCAGAAGGCGATCGTACGCGGGACTCAGGCGCATCCGGCCAATGTCGTCGAATCGAGTGCGATGGCATCGGTCGAGCCGCCAGACGTGACGTATCGGCACCAACTGCCCGCCGATGTAATCAGCGAAGGATGCATCTCCGACCTTCAACTTGAGGACGTCATCTACGCGGGGCAAGCGACGGAGGCGCTGCTGCCCAACGGCTCGCGGAAAGGCCACTGGAATGGCGATGGCACGGGTATCGGCAAGGGCCGCGAGATCTACGCGTTCGTCTACGAGCAGCTTCACCGGAATCGACTGAAGCACGTCCATGTTTCGGCGTCACATCAACTGGTTGCCGATGCTGAGCGCGACCGCGACGCAGTCGGCGTGCCGCTGCCAATCATTCACCAGGCGCGATTCAAGCCGACCGACACGATCTCCGCGGATTCGGGAATTCTGTTCACGACGTACACGATGCTCAGCACGGATTTTGACGACGAGCGGCAACGCTTCAAACAGCTCACCGAGTGGCTCAGCCCCGACTTCGACGGCGTAATCGCTTTCGACGAAGCCCACTTGATGAAAAACGCGGCGGCCGCGCCGCACGGCGGCAAGGCAACCGTGGATGAGGGCACGCTCCGGGGCAACATGGGCATAACGCTCCAGCGCATGTTTCCACAAGCGCGGGTGCGGTATTTCAGCGCCACGGGCGCGACCGAAGCCCGTCACATGGCTCCCTATGAGCGGCTGGGACTCTGGGGCGATGGGGCACCGTTCGCCGATTTCGCGTCGTTCCTGGTCGCGATGGAGCGTGGGGGCGTTGCTGCGATGGAGATGCTCTGTCGCGACCTTAAAGCGGCGGGAACCTACGTCTCCCGCACAATCAGTTACGGACCGACGCGCCGCCCGGAGGGGAGCATCGTTCCGGACAGCGCGGTCGAGTATGAGCCGCTGCTGCACAAGCTCAGCGAAGATGAACGACGCCAGTACAACCAGATTGCCGACCTGTGGTCGGAATTGCTGGTTGCCTTCGAGAAGGGAGAGCACACCGCCTGTCAAGGGCGAAACGCCAGCCGCTACGCGCAATTCTACGCGGCACAGCAACGCTTCTTTCTGCAGCTCATGTTGGCGTACACGTTGCCGGACGTGATCCCCGAAATCCAGAAGGACCTGGGCGCGGGTCGATCGGTGGTGCTGAATCTGTTCAACACCGGTGAAGCGCAGGCGGACCGCAAGGTTCGCGACGCGCGGGCGCGGGGCCAGGAACTCTCGGAGTTCGACGCGACGCCGCGCGAGATGATCGTGCAGCTCATCGAGAAGCAGTTCCCGATTTATCAGTACCGCGAGCAGACCGACCCGTTGACGGGCAACGTGGTCAGCGTGCGCGTCGCAGACGCGGCCGGCAATCCGGAAATCAATCGCGAGAACTACGTGCGACAGCAGGAACTGCTCGAAAAAGTCGCCGACCTGGACTTCCCGCACAACCCGCTTGATGCATTCATCGCGCATTTCGGCGTCAGCAATGTGGCGGAGATCAGCGGCCGGACCCACCGCTGGGAGTTCGGCAAGTACGTTCGGCGCAAGCTCCAAGGCGTGCCGCGCCGACAACTCAATGAGTACGAGACGCGGCTCTTCCAGGCTGGCCGTAAGCGGCTGGCGATTATCTCCGGCGCCGGCGCGACGGGCATCAGTGTTCATGCGGACGTTGTCGCCAAGAATCAACAACGCCGCGTGTTTTACGCCTTCCAGCTCTCTTGGTCAGCCGACCAGCAGATGCAGGCGTTCGGCCGCGTACACCGCTCGAACCAAACCTCGGCGCCGGTCATTCGGCTGGTCCTGCTCGACCTGGCCGGCCAGAAGCGGCTGGTGAATGCGGTCTCCAAACGCCTAGCCGCGCTCGGAGCGCTGACCAAGGGCGAGCGGCATTCGCTTTCAAGCGACCTTTTTCGACCGGAAGACGTGACCGACGATTACGGCAAGGCCGCGTTGACGCGGCTCTATCGACAAGTCGAGTTGAACGGGCACGCAGCGGTCGGAATCGGGATGGGCGACTTGGAGCGCATGGGCGTGTTGAACAAGGAGAAGACGGCCGTCCGAGACAACTTCGCCCGCAACGTGGAGCAATTCCTGAACCGCATCATGGTGCTGCCCGTTGAGAAACAGAATCAGATCTTCGAGCTATTCCACGAGCGGTACGTGCATGCGGTGGACGCCGCAAAGCGGGCCGGCGCGTTCGATTTCGGCGTGGAGGAGATTCGAGCCCGCAACCTTCGGAGCATCGCCGAATCGCAGACGCTCTTCGCAGATCCATCTTCGGGCGCCCGAACCACACTGCATGAGCTGGAAGGCGAGGTTGACGTCGATCGGCACAGCTTCGCGGCGGCGCTGGCGAGCTTTGCGAGCGAGGGCTTCTGCCGCAATCGGCGTAGCGGCCGGATTTACGCTGTGGCGGCGCACTTGGAGACGCGGCCGAGCGAAGTCCTGCTCACCGCGGTAAAGGGCGCTCGGCGTGGACTGGAGCGCCACGAGCTAGACGCGAAGTATGAGCGCGTAGAACGTGATGAGGCCCGCGATTGGTGGGATCGCGAATTCGACAATACGCCGGCGACCGAGGGGCGGCGCTTCCACATTCTGAGCGGAGCGATATTCCCCATCTATGACAAGATCATGGGTTCATCGGGCATCCAGAATGTGAAGATTGCTCGGGCCGTTCTGGCGGACGGCCGCGCGCTGGTGGGGTTGAACCTCAGCCAATCGGACGTGCCCAACGTCAAGCAGCGGCTTGGAATCGGTACGCCGCTCGCGGAAGCATCGCCGGCGGAAATCCTCGATTTGTTGTCCGGCGGCGCCGTGATTGAGCTGGACAATGGCTGGCGAATCGCGACGTCCCGAATTACCGGCGATGATGTCGTCGAACTCATGCTCAACGGCGTGCCGGCGAATGGCGAGGAGCTGCGACGTTATGGCCTGGGCGAGGAGATCGTCAGCTTCAAACGCCGCTGGTTCGCAGTGCTCGACGAAGCACCCGAAGTTCTTCCGCGCCTCCTGGCTCATCGCAGACCAATCCGTGACACCACGACGAGCGGCGAAATCGGAGGTCTCGTCGAAGCGGGTTCGGCGGCTGATACGGAGTTTGATTAACGCCAACAAATCGTGATACGTTCACTTGGTGAGGTTTCGCGGTCGCGTCAGCTCGGGACAAGCTCGATCATTTCGTGGCCGCTCTCGCGCAAATAGCTTTGGCCGGCTCGAACGGACTTGAACGCATCCTTCCCCACGCACACTGTCGGAAGTTGGCGTCGGCCTAGCAGGCTGCTCAAAGCTATTCGTGGGTGAGCGGCGCGCACGGCGCCAGGCTTGACGCTTCGGTTTCTGGGCGACTCCGCGCGCATGCGGCGGCGCCGAGAGACCGGTGGTGCATTTCAAGGTTGCAGACGGTCCATCTGGGACCGAAGGAGGTTCTTTCCCATGCAGAATCTGATGAGAGCAAGCGACGAGCTTTTCCGGCGCGGGCCGGACGAGTGCTTCGCAACGTTCGATGATCTCTACCGCCACTGCGCGGAGGTCAAGGAGAAGTCACGCGACCGCTGGCATCAGCCGTCGCGGGTGCGGCTGGATTCCGAAAACGGCTGGTTGCGGCTCATGCTCGGCAACGAAGGCGCGTTCAGGATGAACAACTGGAGCTTCTCGCAGTTGTGCGGGTTGGCTGGTGTTCATCGGGACACCGTGAACAAACTCTCGGCCGCAACGGCGAGCCAAGTGTTTGCCGAGACGCTGTCCCGCACGGGCAATCGGCACCTCCAGGTGCTGACGACCGCGATGGAACCGGGTGAGATGGTGAGAGCGATTCACGGGGCTGGCTACACGCGGCTGTACGACGCCGACCTGCTGTCGATGGTCCGAGAGTTCGCGACGGACTTCCAGCCGCCGCAGCAGGCGAAGGTCATCGACGCGGCCGAGGCCGTGTCGAGCGACGATATCCCGTTCGTACCGGATCCGCCGAAGCCGCGGGGAACGGGACTGTATCGCGGCGAGCAGGACATGTTCGTGTTCCTGATCGACCCGACAGGCTGGACCGAGATCAACGGTGAGGCGTTCGCTCCGGGCTTCTTCCTCTGGTTTTAGCAATCATGTTGCACCCATCATCTGAGGCCGTCGATCCGTGCAGTCGTACCACTTAACGTGCAGTTGCTGATCCTCGTTGTCGCTTTCGTCCGGGCGTCGTCCACGGCTTCGGATACGACGTGACGCCTCTCCTGGAGCGTGCATTCAGGCGCGCCAGACGTCTTCGTTCCTGGGCGTCGGCCCAGAGGATCCACAACCCTTGTCCGCATGTCTTTCGACCGCTCACCCAACCGCGCACAACCCAACTCCGGAGCTTGTGCGTGGAGACCTGCAGCTTAGCGGCCAAGTCAGGAATCCACCATTCGCTGTCGCCAAGCTGTTCATGACGAATCGTCCTGCGATGAAGCCCCCGACGCTCGAGTATGTTTTGCACCAGCGCGGTGGTGTAGTCACCGCGTTTCTTCGGCGTGCGGAAGCCTTCATCGTTGAGTTTCTCCGCCACCTGAGCGGCGGTTCTTCCTTCTCGCCACAGCGTCTCGATTCGTTCCATGAGCCGATCATAATCGCGCAGCCGCCCGTAATGCAGAACCGGGCGCACGATCTCGTGAGAGGTCGTACAGCCTCCGCGCCACTGAATCGTCGCGTCGACGTATTCACTGTCCCGGCGCACATGCACGACGACCCGCTCGATCAGCAGCCGAATGATCTCTTTGCGATCCGCGGCGGTTGTGGTCGGAGCGTTCCACAATGTCGGCAGGTCGGCGGAAAGCGTTTTGATGCGACCCCGTTCGTCGTCGCGCAGTTGCGGGGGTTGTTCCCGCAGGAATCGGTCATAGTCGTCTTCGAGTTGCCGCTGCTGGCAGAGCGCCTCCTCCCAGCGTTGTTCCAGCGTGCGCGCCACGAGCCTGTTCTCAGGCTCGACCGCCTGGTACTGCCGCTCGATGCGTTGCGACTCATAGCGCGCCCTTTCCAAGCGTTGCTTCCAATGGCGATGGAGGCGGCCACGCTCCAATTGGATGTCTTCCATCGCCTTGAGGCTCAGCTCCAATGACGCGGGCTCGATGGCGCGCAAGATCTCGCGCGCGGCCAGCTCGTCGATTGCCGCAGCCTGCAATCCCGTACACACTCGCTCGGTGTCTTCAAGGAGGTGGCGCTCGCAACCGTAGTAAGCTCTAACCTTGCCGCGATGCGATCGGTATGACGATCGGAAGCAGCGGCCGCATCCCCCGCAGACCAGCAGCCCTGCTAAGAGCGCCGCGCCCTGCCGCGGCGTGCCGGCCGAACCGGGCATCGAACGGTTCTGCTGCAGCCGCTGCTGATTGGCCAGATACTGCTCCCAGGTGATGTAGGCGGGGAGCCGATCGCGGAGCAGCACCTTCCATTCCGACGGCGGCAGCCACCGCCGTCGGGGCTGTCCCTGTCCAGCAGCGCGGCGCTGAGCGATTGAAGCTCGACGGCCATACGCATATGCACCTGCATAAATCGGATTGTGTAGGACTTGGTTCAGGGTTGGCAGCGCGGGTCGTCGCCACGCCAGTTCCCCGCGCTGTGGTCCATTCTGAATCCGCATCCCCAAACGGATCTTGTTTCGAACCAGATAACGAAATAGCCCGTAGAGCGTGCCCAACTCGGCGAACTTGTCGAAGAGCAGTTGCACCACCGCCCGGGCTTGTTCGTCAGGATCCAAGACCACTTCGCCGGTCGCGAGTCTCACGTATCCGAACGGCACCTTGTGAAACAACTCGCCGCGCTGAGCCTTGTTCAGCTTGCCTCGTTCGAGTCGATTCCGCATGGTGACCAGCTCGAATTCGCTGATGGTTCCCTTGAGTCCGAGGAGCAACCGATCGTTGGAATCGTTCGGGTCATAGACGCCGTCCTCGTCGGCCAGCACGGTGCCGAAGATGGCGCACACCTCCAGCAACTGATGCCAATCCTTGTTGGAGCGGGCCAGCCGGGCCATCTCAATGCCGAGCACCAGCCCGAGATGGCCCATCGTAACTTCCGTCAAGATACGATGAAATCCGGTACGACCCTCTGACGTCTTGGCGCTATGGCCCTGATCCTCGTCAATCGTGAGCACTCGTTCGCGTGACCACCCCAATGCGACCGCGCGATTGACCAAGGCATACTGCCGTTCGCGTGACTCACGATGGTGCAGAACCTGATGCGGACTGGACTGCCGCACGTAGACCACCGCCAGGCGATCCAACTGCCAGTCGTGGATCTTGGCCGAGCGCGGCATCATGCCGCTCTGCTGAGTTCCGGTGGAGGCCTGAACGGTCGTGACCGGCGAGGCGGAGGTGAGGTCATGGTCGCTCATGCGCCACCTCCAGGACTTGAGTCTTCGCCGTCAGTTGCTCGGCCACGATGCGGCTGAGCGTGATCAGCGTCTGCCGCCAGCATTCGTCGGGCAGCATGAGCCAGAGCCGATCCAGTGTGACGGGCGCTGTCGACTTGAGCGGGCGCGGGGGGGTATACTGCTACTGAGTTGGCGCATGACGATCCTCCTTGATCACCAGACTGCCGACGCGTCGCGATCCATTCCGCGAGCCGAAGAAGCGCCGGCACGTCAATTATGGGCCAACCCGGCGAGGATCGTCGAGAGCAGAAATCGTGTGCAGTGCGCTTGCTTCGTCTGGAACTCGGAGGTCGGCAAGCGCTCGGTCGGGATTCAGGCGTTCTGGTTCCAGGCAGTCTGCCAGAACCATATCGTCTGGGACGCCGTGGAGGTCGTGGAGTTCAGCCGCAAACACACGGCCAAAGTCCACGAGGCGTTCAGCGAAATCCGCGGCATCGTCGAGCGGCTGGTGGCGAAGCGTGACGAACGCCGCGACGGCTTCGCCAAGGTCATTCGCAAGGCGATGGAGACACAGATCGGCCAGGATTCGGACAGCGTGCTAAAGGTCCTTGGCGACAAGGGAATCACGCGCGCTCTGGCGAAGGAGGCGCTCGAAATCGCCAGGCACACTGGGCGGTTCACGGTGCTCTCGTTGGTCGATGCGCTGACGCGTATCTCCAGCCATTCAAAGTTCGCCGGCGAACGGACCGACTCTGATGCAAAGGCGTCCGCGCTGCTCGCGCTGGCGGCCTGGGTGAGTGCTACCCTTAGTTGAAATTCAAAGCGAGCGGCTCCAAGGTAGAGGGGTGTTGGAGGAACCATCAACCAAGGAGCCGTGCGATGAAGAGTATCGTTCGAGTCGGAATGGCAAGCAAGGGGAAGCAGCGGTATCTGCCGGCGAAGGCCGCGATGGCAGAGGCCCCGGACGCCCGCGTGGAACTGATCCAGGCGCTGATCCCGCTGGGGCTGAAGGCCGTCAACGACCTGCTGCAGCAGGAGGTCACGGCCTTGGCCGGTGAGCGTTACCGCCGCGGAGGCGGGCAGGTGGGCTATGCCCGCTGGGGCCGACAGCCAGGCTCGGTTTACCTGACCGACCAGAAGATTGGCATTCAGGTCCCGCGCGTCCGCGATCTGCTGGCCGGACAGGAAGTGTCGCTGCCCAGCTACCAAGCCCTGCACCAGCCGCGGCGGGCGGACGAGGCCGCGTTGCGGAAGGTGCTCAAGGGGCTGTCCTGCCGCGAGTACGAGGCCTGCGTGGAACCGGTGGCCGAGACGTTCGGCCTGTCGGGCTCCAGCATCTCGCGGCGGTTCAAGCGGGCCAGTGCCCGCAAGCTGGCGGAGCTGAGCGAGCGAGATCTGTCGGGCTACGACCTGGTAGGCCTGTTCCTGGACGGCAAGACCTTCGGCGATGACCAGATGGTGATCGCCCTAGGGGTAACGCTGGAAGGCCAGAAGGTGGTGCTCGGATTCGTGCAGACGGCGACCGAGAACGAAGCGGTGTGCTCGACGTTTCTGCGAGGGCTGGTCGAGCGCGGCCTGAAGTTCGAACAGGGGCTGCTGTGCGTGATTGACGGGGCCAAGGGGCTGCGCAGGGCGGTGGAGAAGGTCTTCGGCGACCGGGCGGCCGTGCAGCGCTGCCAGTGGCACAAACGGGAGAACGTGGTGCGATATCTGCCGGTCAGTCAGCAGGCAGCCTTCCGCCGTGAGCTGCAGGCGGCCTACGAGCAGCCGACCTACGCCGCTGCCAAGAAAGCGCTGCTGCGGGTGCGGTCGAAGTTGGCCCAGATCAACGCCTCGGCGGTCAGCAGCCTAGATGAGGGCCTGGAGGAGACGCTGACGTTGCACCGGCTCGACGTGTTCAAGGAGCTGGGCCGTTCGTTCAAGACCACCAACTGCGTGGAGAACCTCAATGCGCTGGTGGGACGTCGAACCGACAAGGTGGACTGCTGGAAGAATGCGGAGCAGAAACACCGCTGGCTGGCGACGACGCTGCTGGATCTGGAGCCCCGCCTTCGCAAGGTATCGGGCCACCGCCAACTCCTGCGGCTGCGTGCCGCACTGCAGACGCATCTGAAGGAGTCTCTGGAGGCCGTTGCGTGAACCGGGAGCCGCTCGGAAATTCAACTAAGAACGGGATTGACCCGCGGCCTGATTCAAAGGAACTGATGGTGATGGTCGCCGTCAAAGGTTACTGAGGCTCATGCACCACCGGGCCTCTCACCTTTGAAGAGGTAATCTCAGCGACCGCACCGGGGGAGTGCGATAACGCAATTTTGCTTTCTGTGTGGGCTATGCCCCGCGCTCCTAGCGTGCAATCTCCTCGCACTAAGGAATCGTGTCAAAGCGCACGTAAAACTCTTTGGCGCCGTCCGTTATCTGAAACGCCGATTCGAGAATGCGCGGAACTGGAACAAAGATCCGATCTTTCGTCACGATCGTCGTCGTCGGGAACATCGCGCCTCCAGTCGTCTCTGTCTCCAACGGCTCCTTCAGCTTGATATCATAGTAAAGATTGAGGTCGCCCGTCGCGTCCGTGAATATGTAAATGACGCGGTGCGAGCCCCACATGAGCTTCGTAGTGTGAGGCTGGCGCAGAAAGTCGCCCTCGGTCCTTGCGAGACGGTCGGACAGCGCGACAAACATCTGGAATCCGTTCAGCCTTGCGTGCTGTGCCGCAACCGTCAACACTTTCATCGTGCTCGCTATCTCCGGCCGCATTATGGGTGGTAGCGCCTCATGTTTGTTGCCCGGAGGAGGCGCGTCAGTGGCTCTGATGATGTCGGGCAATTCCTCCTCCACGCTGCCAACTTGCTCCTTGCGTACCTCTTGGCGCTGCCCCGAACCATGGCCGCCGGACGACCTCAGCACCTGCTCGAGGTCAGTCTTTCCGGCCAGGTAGTCGGCCAGCAGGGACTCGGCCTCTCCAAAGTCGCTCTGTTCATACCGAAAGAGCTCCTCGTTTTCCTTGAGGCGGCGGTAAAGAGCATCGCGTCCTTGCCTAGTCGAAGACGGAACATGATCACGAATCTGTGGGTAGATGTGTTCTCGGACAAAGTCCACTACGAAGCCGTGAAATACTTCACGTGCGCCTCTGTAGGACTCAACGAGCATCCGCACAGCAGTCATCTCGCGAGCAATGGCGATATACAAGACACCGCCGTCCTTTTCGATATGGAGAGTCACACCATGGCTGATCTGCGCCAACGCAACGTCAACATCTGGCATAAAGTAGTCGTCAAGCAAGGTGCCTCGCACTCGGACCAGAACCATCGCCTCATCTAGAGTAAGCTGCGTCGGAGGAATCTTATCGACGATGGTCTTTTCTGGCACCTCCTCTATCCGTGATACGTCTCTGAGATAACGAAGCTGAAGTTTGCGTCTAGGAGCTGCTTGACTCACGTGAAAAAGATTGGCCTGCTCACTCGCGAAGCGTCGGAGGATGGTCGCGTCCTGGCCCGTGTAGAAGTGCTTTGTCTTTGGAGATTCGTAGCTTTCCACTTCGCGGAGGGTCACATCATCATCGCGCGCGGGTAGAACGGTAATTCGTACGTTCTTCGCTAGTTGGATCAGCCCATGAGAGAGAATGTATTGCTGAAACTGTTGGTTTTTGTCCGCCGCGGAAGTTTCGGCAAGGTCCTGGGATACGCCGGCCTCTATTAGCGAAACCAAATTGGCGACGTGTTGGATACTTTCACGGCTCAGTGCCTCTCGCCCCGCCGTTGGATGGAGGATGTTGAGGTTCACGAAGCCGCCAAAGTCATAGACACTCGATACGGGTATTGGAGCAAGCCCGAATAGATTGCGAAAGCCCAGAGTTTGTCCTCCCTGTTGTATAAGGAGAATCTCACCGGACAGCGGAGTGCCGTTCAAGGAAATGGCGTCGAGCCGAGCGAGCACGCGCCCCTGGGGGTTAACGAACGTCCGGAGCGTGCCGGAGAACTCATTCCGCGACACCTGCCTTGATGACACTTCGTCGAACCCCGCAGCTGTATTCGCCAGCGCGTCTTGAAATCTCTGTTGGCTGATGAGATGGCCGTTCACAAGGACGGGCACCGGAAGAAACCGCACATATTGGCCGAGGTACTCGCGCGCGCCCGCCTCATCGATAAGAAAGGCTGGGTCTAGGTCGGCCTTGACGGTCGTTCCAGGACCACGGCCCCCCTCGATGCGCTCCAGGTCGATGCAGTTCTGCGCGATGCGCAAATCCGCCCTTCTTGCCGAACTGAGCAGGGTGACGGGGGAATCAATGTGGCGAGTCTCGACCTGAATGGCGGTGCAGACACCAAAATTCGCCATCGCGCCTATGCCGAAGGTTCCTATGACACCAGATCGTTGCGCCAACTCGGATTTCTTGCCGCTTGCGCCGGCTTTCCAGAAGTTATTCCGGAGCACCTCATCGGTCATTCCGATACCGTCGTCGCCGACTGTGAGCCGCCCATTCTCAACTGTAACTGTGATTGTGCGCTCGGCAATGGGAGTGTTCTGGGCAGTGCAGCGCATCAAGATAGCGTCATAAGCATTCTGAACGTTTTCACGCAGGAACGCTTTCGGGGAGTCGTAGATTTCCGCGGAGAGAATCTGAAGGATTCGCTCCGTTTCCACGTCGAACGCGATGCGCTCTTTTGTTTGCACCGTCATCTGTTCAGCCTCGCCGCGTATTTGTTCCTGATCTCGATGACAGACTGATCGCTCGACCGCGCGACAATCGGCAGTTCCAGCAGTTCAGCCAGCCGCTTACGTCGCCCTCCCTCCCAGAGCGCGTCCATGACATGGATGGCCTCGGCGGCGCTCGTCGGCGGGTCGAACGTGGCGATCAATCCCGGCCAGTCTTTCAGCTTCACGAAGCAGTCGAGCAGCAGCGGCCTCGCAAGCTCGTCGAACGCTGACACACGAGCGAGAATGTCTGCTGCACTCCCATAATCCGCCAATTGATGAAGTCGCTGCGCCTGGATCAGAGCCGACGTATTCGTGTTGCGTTGGACGACTGGCGCAGGCGGCGGATCGTACGTGAAGTCGTAGTAGTCGTTGGTGGCTGGAGGGAGCGCGCGCCTGCCCCAGATGGGCAGGGTGAGGTTGTCGTTCTGCATTTCGCGGACGTGAAGACGGCCCGTCCTAGCTCCAACGTCAAGTTCGACTATGTTGTATGCGCGACCGTGTCGGAAGGACGCCCCACCGCAAAGTGTGCCGGCGCTGATGACCGTAATCTTGCGATCGGTCCCGTGCCGGAACCGGGTGTCGAGAAATTGTGGACGGTGTTGGTGGCCGTGGAAGCCGAGACTGAACCCGCGATCGATGAGGTTCTGGATTAGGTCCGGGTCCATGTAGTCGGAATGCGCAGGTAGGCCTTCTGCGTTGTGATGCCAGACGGCTACGCGCAACCGATCCTTTAGCGAGGCTTGGCTCAGCTTTGTTCCTGCCCCGGCAATGCAGGCAGGGTGGATGGCACCCTGCTTGTTGAACAGGTCGTTGTTATAGCAGCTCGAAAACCCAACAACGGTCAAATCGAAAGCGGGGAAATCGAATATGTCGACCTGTTCAGCGGCATCGAGCTCGTAGGTCCGCGCGCCATCGTAAAAAGCGGCATAAAACTCGGCAAAGGCGGCCAGGCGCTGCGCATACAGGGCCGAATCGACGATTTCGTAAAGCTCGAATCCAGACCAGCACCAACGCAAGGGAGAGCTTGGCGAAAAGAGTTGAGTAACGAAGTCTTTCTTGCGATCGGGGAGAATATCAACGCGACGAAGGCTCTTCTCGAAGTGATACGCGCTCACATCGTGATTTCCCGGCACGACGACAACGCGGTTGCGGTCCCCTGCCACGAAACGGTCCGTCAATCGGGCCAAGAAATCCAGCGCTTCGCCGTACTGTTCATGGAGTGCCTTCTCAGGGTCCGTCGCATCGGGCTTGATCCCCTGAATGATGTCCCCGCTCACGATGATTAAGTCCGGAGTTCGCACGCGTGTTGCTTCTTCGGCGCTGTAGTGCCGCCGGTCGTTTTCAAGCGAATCGAGAAGCACATCGTTACGAATCGGGTTCCCTGGATCACGATGGAGGTCGGAGATATGGAGAACACTGAGCGTCATCGATTGCGCCCAAGTCGATGTTCGGCGGTGGCTCTCACGGCCGACGGTTGTCATATCACGCCGGTCCGGCTCCGCCGGGCGGCAGTCGAGCATCAGCGTATCGTCCACTCCGACTGCATGCGAGCCCAATTCGGCGAGCCGCCTTCGCTTTAGATTGCGATCCGCTCCACGTCATCCAGCGTAATTTCGTCCTTCCGACGGTCATAGAGACCCGTGGTGCGTGACGATTCGTGCCCGGCCATGTACTGGGCCTTCTCCAGCGTGCCGCCGTTCTTAAGGTAGATCGTGATCCCGGTGGCGCGAAACGCGTGGCAGCAAGTCTCGGCTGGCAGGCCGGCCGCGCCGGATCGTCGCTTAACGACGGCCCAGATGAGCTGTCGCGTCATCCACCGGTCCGTCAGATGGCCGTGCTGGTTCTTCGCGACGCGTCGGAACAGCGGCCCCTTCCGGTCCGTGCGAATGCCGGTGCGCTCCAGGTACTCATCGAGGTACGCCTCCAGGTTGTGGTGGACGCCCATCTCGATCAGCTTGCCGTTCTTCTCGTGCAGCCGCACTCGCCAGCGCTTGCCGTGCTGGTAGTAGTCCTCGACGTTCAGGCCAGCGACGGCGCCCACACGTGCGAACGTGTACACCATCGTGGCAATGATCGCCCGGTCGCGTAAGCCCACGATGGACGCGGTGTCGATCGAGTCGAGAAGCTGCCGCGCCTGCTCGGCGTCGAGCACGGGCGTCTTGCCGCGACGTAGCGAGTAGCGCGGCCCGCGCACGGATGCGGCAGGATTGAACGGTACGACGTGGCCGGTGACGAGCCAGTCGAAGAGCATGCGGATCGCAGCCAGCGCCTGCTTCACGCTCGGCTCCGGTCGCACTCGTTGAAGCTCCTCAATGTAGGCGGCGACCACGATCGGATTGAGATCCTCCATCCTCAGGCGTCGTGCTGAGCACCAGTCATCAAATCTGCACGCAGCTCGATAGTACGCCTCGCGCGTATTCGAGTTGCGGATACAGGCCGTGAAGAATTCGACGAAGCGATATCGAGCCCGCGGGCCAGCCGCTGCGAATAGCTCCGGCACGCCAGCGACGGCTGCACCGTCGCAAACAGCGTTCTGAAACTGGTCTGTCGGCCCAATCAAATAGGGTTCGATTTCGTGCGGGTCCTTGTCGGCATCGTCAGACATAACGTCCTTTATGTCCTACGCCAACCGGCCTGAGAGCGCAACCCGGAAAGTGCCTTTTCAAACATGGTTCTGCGCTTGAGTCTCTGCCGTACACGGCCGTCGTCATCGGGGCTCGCCCCGCGGAGGCCGTCAGGCCCTTGGCCCCGATGACGATGGGCGTGGAAGGCAGACGGCTGCGCCTTGTGCCCCTCTGCCGGTATGGACCCGAGTCCGAGGGCGCTCGTCCGCAAGAAACGTGCTGCGCAGAATCGTGGCGCCGATCAGTCAGCGCTCCTCGTGAAGGTCGCGAGCACCGAACAAGACAGATGCTCCGAGTCGCCGTAGCTCGCTGTGAATCCATTGCAGCCTTCCCCGCCCCAGGCTGATGTGCCGGTACTTGAGGGCCAACGCGCTGGCCCGCGCCAGGGCATCGCTGGAATGCGCGATCTCGCGGTCATAACGGCTGAGCGCTTCGGCCCCTATCGCGACGATGTCCGCGTAGTGCTGCTTGTCCGCCTCAAGCTGTTGTCGCTCGCGCTCTGCCAGCTCGCGGAGCACGCCAATCCGCTTTGCGACGTTCTTCGGCAGGCTGCTTTCAATGAATTGGCCCGCATCGGCGTCCACCGGAATATCTTCGACCGGAACAGGATCAGCATTGTCGCCAGCGTGGAAGTAGTGCCAGGGATGCGACGGCTCGTAAGCCTCGCGGTGCGTGCCCTGGTCAGCGACAACCCTGTTCACCCAAGCGTCAAGCGTGGCGGCGGCTTCGTCGCCGAAAGCCTCGGCGTAAACCGCAACCGCGTCGGCATAGGCGCCGGTGAGTCGCTGGCTTTCCTTCGCCAGATATTCCACAAGGCGGGCCTGGGCCTCGGGTGTCTTAGGAACACGGCCGGTGCGGGGGTCGTGCCCGGTGCGGGTGGCATCGGGGACGGCGTGGATGTCCGCGAGCAGGACGATCATCTCACTTGCGTGTTCAGCGGTAATCGCTGCGAGATCTTCATCGTCCGGGATGACCGGTCCATCGGGCGTCATGCCAAAGACGCCCGCAGCGACAGCGTCAAAGCGCGCCCGGGCGGCGGGTGGACCGTCCTCTCGCTCGGAAGCAGGTGGGGCCGACGCTTCGATCTCGCTTGGGAGGCAGCCGCCCGACTCTCGCTGCTCGTCCATCGGCAGCTCCGCAGCGTGAGTCGCGGGCGACTCGGGGGCTTTGCCTGCGCTCGGAGGCGGCACGGCCCAGTCAAAGAGGTGCTGAATCTGCGGCATCGTCACAGGAATCGCGTTAATTGCTCGCGCTGGTCGCGCGCATCTGTGTTATGCGGCGATTTCGCGGTCGTGTGCCGTGCAGCGAGAGATCAGTGCAGGAGCTGGCTTGGCGTCCAGCGGAGGTCGGGTAGCGTGTACTGACGTGGATCGTCGAAGGAAATCTCCGGGCTGTGATAGGAGAGCAGTAAGAGCGCTTGGTCAGGAGTGCTGAAGGTATGCAACAAGCCGCGCGTGAAAATGAGCAAGTCACCGATGGCGACCGGGGTGGAGCGAATTCCCATGCCGTCAAACGCGGCAAGCGATTGACTCGACCAATGGAATGAACCGCTGCCGGCCGCGACGACGATTAACCGGTCGGAGAACTCATGCGTGTGAATGGGCAATTCCAGCGTGCCGGAGTCGAAACTCAGCTTCGCCAGCGCCTCATGACAATCATCCCCGAACAGGTCGCGGCCACGCCAAAGGCCACCGGCGATAGACGGCGTATCTTCGAAGGGGGAAACCAGCTCAAGCGGGTAGCCGGTAGCGATCTCGTCGATATGCGACAACGACAAGCCCAGATCGGTAGCCGACCCGCTCAGGAAAGCGGGAGCCTGCAGACGGCCCCAGCGGATTTCAGCATCCACCCGGCGCAAGAAGTTGTGACCGACGTGGAAAAAGTGTGCCAAGGCGCCGCGCCACAGGCTTTCGGCACGCGTCGGGCTGCCTTCCAGAACCCGTAGCGACGCGGTCGCGTCGGAAATTGCCCCGAGCATCCTTCAACCGACCTTTCGCATCAAACTCCAGTAGCGCGGACATCGCGGCCCGCGTCGAATTGCTACGCACACGCCCCATGATGAGAACAGAGCCATTGGCCTTAACCGACGTCGAGCGCATTCGCGTACTCTTGGAGGAGTACCGAGCGTTGAACGCGCTGCTGATGGTGCGGCTACAAGTGACAGACCAGCGCTTGCCGTGGATAGCCGGTCTGCTTGCCGCGATCGTCGGAAGCTTGGCGCAATTCCCGAGCGACCTGCGGTTGATGGTGCTTCTTGCGGCGCCGGCTCTGTTCGCATCCTTCTTCCAGACGGTTGCAGCTCATGCGAGGTCAAAGGAGGACGTGCTTCGCCGGCTGGACGAGATCGAGCGGCAGGTGAATCGGCTTGCACGGGAAGAGCTGCTTGTGTTTCAGTCACAGCACCCCAACCGGAAGCGGGCCGTGGGCGGGCGTTCCGGCCAGTCGACGCTGCTGGCGATCCTGGTGCTGTGCCTGTTATCGCTGACGGCGTGCGGGTTTCTGTTCGCGCGCGAAGTCGGCCTAGAGAGCCCGTGGCTGCCGCCGTACGCGGCGTACTTGCTTGCCGCCGCCGTTGAGCTTGCGATAGATCTTCGCGGCCTGGCTCGTTACCGTTACGAAAACGCCGCACCAAGCACGCCTCCTGCCTTAGACCGCCGCTAGGACTCCGTCGGGCGCCCTGACATCGACAAACGCGGATTAAACACGGCATAGAAGCCATAAACGCCTACCTGACACGTTTTGGATTGTAGCGGTCCTGTTGTACAAATCAAGCCGTGTCTAGGATGGCTCTCGGCAGCGTTTAGGTTGTCTGCTGGCCTCAGTTGGGCGTGAGACTGGAAATGGACCTGCAACGAAAGCTCGGCGAACGCGTGCGTGAGCTTCGTAGCCGGCTCGGGCTGACGCAACGGGAGCTGGCCCAGCGGTGCGGCGAGGGCTTTGTGCTGCAACGCATCGGCGAAATCGAGCGCGGCGAAGCCAATTGCACGCTGCAGACCATTAGCGCCCTTAGCCGCGGGCTGCGTTGCGAGCCGCTGGACCTGTTTCTGTTTACGGCCGAAGAATCGAACCGGCCGCCGCAATTGCCGGATCGCCGGCTACGCGAGCTTTGGAATGGTGCGGATGAGCGGCTAAAGGGGAAGATCCTTCGGATTCTGAACGAGTTGCTCGCCTAACCAAGCGCGACGCCGACCGTCTACTGCCCGGACACAGGCTGCGGGGAGAGTTCCGCCGACCGGTTCTCCACGCCTTGGTATGGGGAGCGGGCGGCGGGAAAACGGCGTTATATGCTGCGAAACAAGTAACTTACGACTGCTCTTCGCGGGCGGTATGAGCTTGGCGTGGGAGAGGCGCCTCGGAGCCTGCGGTGGACGGGAACGTGCCGGGGTGAACGAAGGGATGATCGGCCGGCGTGGTAGCAGCTACCAGCGGAGTTTAGGTAGGGGATGTAACCGCCAGCTAAACTGGCTCACAGGTCTTCGTCAGCGCAAGTAGCCGCGGCCCTTAAGCCGCGGCGTCGCATCGTGGTTACTCGGTATCGACAAGCCATTGATTGAGATGCATGAGTTCGCGAAAAATGTGCTTGTCCTGCTCGGCTTCGCTGGCTGCACGGTAATCCGCGTACTCATTGTCCCATAGATACCTTACCACTCGCTCGACTGCTGGGCGAATTGGCACGACGATTTCCTCGTAGTAGATTCCCGGCATCAGGTTGCTTGCGGGCTTCTTCATCTTTCCCTCCTTAGGTGTGTTGTGGACCGCCAAAGCCGGCGGCCGACGGTTGGTCTAATAGTCCTCTGGCAACGGAATTGCACTATCAGGATTTGCAGGCCTGCTCACGGACCCAAGCCGCGACCGTGATAAGCAGCGCGTCATGGACCGGGCCGCCCGCGTAGATGCCGATGCAATCACAGAGTTCATCGTTCCCCAATGCGTGGTCGAAGAAGCATAGAAGTGCCTCTAGCACGTGATGCGGCATCGCGTAAGAGACTTCCGAAGGCTCGACCGCAAAGTCGCGCGCTCCGGTTTCGTCCGCTGAATCGGTTGCTCGCTGACTCTCGCGGCTTCCTAGCCAGTCCTGAATCAGTGTCACCGCCTGCAACAGGTGGTTCGGACGGGGGGGATTCTGAAGTTCCAGGTTAAACGTCTTGGGGTGGTCGTACAGCAGGTACTCGGTAACGTACGCCAGCGCGTCGCGAAGCGTTGCGGGCCTGGTGGCGTCATGGTTCGTTTGGTTTTCCATTGTCATCTCTCCGTAAAATGGCCGACCGCCAAACAGGCGGTCGACCGGATTTGTTAACGCAGCGTGCTGATAGGTGACGGCTCGAAGTAGCGGTCTCGCTCGATTCGAAGGCCGCCAGGACCGCAGGTGCTTTGCAGCTCGGTAAGGCTGAAGTAGCCCCACTCATCCTCAAGGCCCTGCACATAGCCGAAGAACAGGTCTTCGCCGTCGAATTCGGTGGCGTACCACGTCCAATTGCTCCACGGCGTGAAGAACTTCACCTGGGCTACGGGGTCCGTTTCAGTCTGCGTTGCATAAAGCTGCGGTAACCGGACTCGGATTTCATTGGTCAAAAGGTCCATAATCGCTCTTCAATAAAGCCGGCCGTCCCCCAACGGCCGGGCACTGAACTCGTAGGCGAAATACCCGGCAACAACGCGACGCCGGGGGCGAGGCATCTCCGGCTTCCGTCAAGTGCGAACAATTCTTGCCATGTTCTTTGACGGAAAGCCGGCAGGGCCGTGGCCCTGAAATGCAATCCGACTGTCACATATATTTGGCACATTATGCAAGCACTTTCTTGTGTGCGAAGGAGTGTTCGCTGACGCGAGCCGATGTGTGCCGGGGGCGCACCCGGCGTGGCGCGTGCGTCGTTTCTCTCTTTACCTGCTATGCCATAGCCCCGACTACCGCCGCAGCAGCATGTCAACCCGGACTCTGCGCGCAGTCGATGGGCGGCTAGGCCGCTTTGCGGCTCGTTGTTGTCATTGAGGAGCCGATGCGCTTGAACACGACGCAATACTCGTGCTGGATGGGCACGTCTTCCATTCGGGCGTAAGCGACCTGGTCGGAGTGGCAATTGTGCTGGGCCTTGATGATGACGGAGCGAAGCTGCCCCAGCTCGCCTTCGAGGCTCAGAACGTCACGGACGATGGGGACGTAACTGCCTCGGCGCCGGACATCGCCGACCAGCACCGCAAGTCGGCCGCCGGGATTGAGCGCCGCCATGCAGCGAAGCAAGCACACGCGCAGCGCGTCGCGGAAATCCGCATACTCCGGCACGTTGCTAAGGTCATCCGGATGGTCGCCATACTGGATGATGTTCCAGTACGGCGGGTGAATCCATACGAAGTCGAACTGGCCGGGGATGTCCTGCTTCAACAGGTTGAACCCCGTTCGCAGGTCCGCTCCCCAGTAATTGATGGACGTGCCGGACTTGCGATTGAGCCAGTCGATTGCGTCGCGCGTTGTTCCCGACCCTATCATCGGGTCGGCTACCGATTGCGGCCGGTAGCGAAGCACCAAGCCCAGGAACAGCCGCCCATCGCAGTTGCCGCGATACCGAGCGTCCCCGCACCGATTCCAGCGCTTGGGATATGAGACAATCGAGGTCATGCTTTCGGACAATTGGCGCAGCCGTTCGGCGAACGAACCTGCGCGAGTGGTTGTGCTCATACACGTCTTGTTCAAAGCAGGCCCGAGGCGTACATCCCCGGGGCCTATCATTCGGCTACGCTCCTCTTCCGCACCGATCGGCGAGTCGGTCGATGGCGAGATCGAGCGTCAGCGTCGTGCTGTCCAGAATCAGAAGCACAACCTCTTCAGGCGGAATGCGATTTCCTCGGCTGGTACGGCAATAGCCCCGGGTCGCGAACCGTTCAGGAAACGCCGCAATGAACTCATGAGCCTCTCTCCAGGTCATCGGCTCGGGCGACGCCGGGATGCCGTCAGTTGCGTTGAACACCATGTACTGTCGCTCAGCGTCAAGCGATTCGTCGCCATGCGTTGTCGTTCCCTCAACTTCATCTGTCATTTTCATGGTATTGTTCCTTAAATGCTGCAGACCGGAATTGGGCCGCAGTGCTTTTTTCAAGGGACACCCCGTTGGCTCGCGAGACTTAACAACGCATTCGCCGCCCGGAAGGCCCCCCCACGTCAGTGCGACTGTAACATAAGTGTGGCATATTATGCAACGAGTCTTTCAGTTTTCCGGGTCTCTCGTAGCAGGTGCGGAATCGGCTGCTGTCGAAACGAACGTCCCGTCGGGTGGGGCCGTCGGGCTAGACTAGTCGCTCGCCCAGCAGGAAGACTCTTCGGTGGCGCGGAGCGAGGTATGTCGCTTCACACTCTTTTAGTTTTAGAGTCTCTTGCTTGAACTGTAACAGAAGTATGGCACAGTATACAAGAGTTGCGACAGCATGTGTTTTGAGGCAGCATGGAATGATGCGGACCGCAATCAGCATCTCACTGAGCAAAACAGAGCGCGAGACGCTTCGACGATGGGCCAGAGACTGCGACAGCCGTCTCGGGCAGCGCGCTCGAATCGTGCTGCTTGCTGCGGACGGTCAGCCGAACAATGAAATTGCCGTAGCACTTGGCACGGACCCGCAGACGGTGGGCCGCTGGCGGTCACGGTTTGCTTCAGAGCGGTTAGCCGGAATCGCGAAAGATGCGCCGCGCACCGGTCGTAAGCGGCGCGCGCGCCAAAGAGTCGAGGGCGAGGTTCTACGCCTGACGGCTCGTGCCGGAAGCCGTCGCAAGCCGTGGAGCACGCGCGCACTTGCGCAGCGTCTCGGGGTCAACCACATGCTCGTCTATCGTGTCTGGAGAGACCATCACATAGCCTCGGGCGGCGGTACTCCATGAATCCAGGGCGACGACCTATCCGCCGATGCGCTTGGGGGTTGGTACCATTCGCGCGTGCGCGCGCGTTCCCGTCGGCGCTTCGCGCAAGCTCCATAGGCCCCGGACTCCGGGGCCGACTCATCGGCCAACTGCGGAGCATTCGAGGTGCGCTGTCCTTACACCGCCTCGTATTCGTCGTCGTCCTCGTCGGATACTCGTCCTAGAGCGCCCTCGCTGCTACGGGCTTCACTCGCGTAGGACTGAGGACGGCCTGGCGGCATCAATCCTGGCCCATTCGCAAGCAACTCCTCATAAAGCTCATTGAGTTCTTGATGTAGAGGGTGCTCCGGCGGAAGCTTGGCCTCGGAAAGGTCCGTGGCGTTGTAGTACTCACCCCAATCGTCGACCCCTTGGTCCGCCAATCGCAATCTGATCTTCGCCATTGCGTCTCGGACTTGCCCTTCGGCCTTCCGAATGTCCTGACGCGGGAATGCCTCTTGTTCCCACGGCCAGACGCGAGTGAGGTTAAGAATGGGCCAGCGCAAGGGATTACGTCGCGCCTTGCGAGCAAAGGCCACGAAGCGGCTGGCCTCACTGCACGGATCGCACAGAGCCTGCTCAACGCGGGCACGCGTTTCCGCGTCGGCTGCGCCGTCCAGAAAGAGCGTGACATCATGCAACGTCGGCTTCGTCATTTGAAATCACCAAAGAGCTTCTCGTCAGTCTCGGCCACAGCGATGCACACGGCGTCGTTCCACTCTTGACAGAGGCGCTCCCCGAAGTGCCATAGCTCATTGGGCAACAGCGCCTTGTGTGACAAAAGCCAATTGGCGCGTGCCGGACAAAGCAGGTCGCGCACGGCCGTTGCAGCTGCAACTCGCGCACCAGCTCCATTAGATTCACGCGCACGAAGCCACGGCTCGCTTCCAAGCACAAGCCACAGGCACTCCAACTCCTGGACCCACAGCCGTGGGATGTCGGGTCCCTCTAGAAAAATGTCGCGGCGAATGCGCATCGCGCTATAAGCGAACGCGTCAAGTGCCCGGACCCAGTAGGGAACTTCCACGTGACCTCGGAGATCCTTGTGGAACTTGGCGTCAAATTCATAGTGGAGCTTGAGCGACATCAAGTGTGGCGGGTCGCCTATCCATTGCGACACTGCTCCTTCCGAGACCTCCATTAACTCAGAAATGCTTCGCCCCGAATACCCCAGCTCATCAAGGCGAAGCCTGGCACGAATCATCTGGTCGCGGAAGAAACCTTGCCAAAAGTACATCGTCACAGTCGAACTGAGCCACTCGTCGTCGAATGTCACCGTGCCCCCGTCCTCGGGCGCCGGCGGGTGAATCTGGGACGAGTCGCGTCGTGCTGCGGTACCTCGACTTTGGAGATCACGCAAAGCAGTCTCTCGCCGCGTGTACGCCGCGGCGAGGTACCGGCTCCGGATGTCCGGGAATGCCCGAATCACCGGCTCCATCGCCGAGCTCTCTTGTTTGGATACGCTCGGAGGATTTTTCATGGCTCGAATCATCGATTGTCTCGTCAACTATCCATTGTACCGAAAGGTTTTGAGGCGGCTTTACCGTAGGTAAAGGATGAGGGAAACCAAGCATAAGTTACGCTGGCACATGACCTTACGGCGCGGCGCTTTTGTCCTGTTGGCACTCGTGCGCGTCAAGAGAAGTGCAGGTTCTGGTAGCGATCAGCGGCACGGGGGGCCGGTAGGAGCCTCGCATAGCTGGTCGTAATCTCGGCTCGGCACGCCTCCAGCTCGCCTTTTACCGGTTCGTTGGACAATGGCGCGGCTCCCTAACGGACGAAGGCTCGTTTCTTTTCGCCTCGGTCTCATTAGACGGGGCCACAGTCAAGGCGCGTAGTCGGAAATCCCAGCCAGACTCGATGCGTCGCCACACGGGTAAGACCGCCTCGACATCGGCCCGCGGAAAAAAAAACGCCGCGCTTACCTGCACTAAAGAGCGTTGCTGGTCGGATTGGTAGCTTGTCGTCATGTCGCATAGCGCCCGAGCACGGTGCTCTGGCGAGGAAGTACGGAGCCGACAATCGACATGGTGTTGCAGAGGAGCATGATACCCGATGGAATCCGAATTCAACAATCACTCAAACGGCAAGATGGCGTCCATCAACGACGATGGTCGATCGTCCGCGTACTCGCGCGCGAGCCGTACTCCGGTGCAGCTTAGCCTCGTCCCACTTGACTGTGCGACGGCGTTCGCCTCGCTCTTCGAACAATTGGCCCGCAGTGTCGGTGCCCACCACGCCTCCGATGGGCCGCATGCACGCGGTGCGATCGAGATTCTGCGCGCCCTCACCAGCGACGGTCTTGCGCTCGTTCGCGCTGACCCGACGGTATCGCCTGCACCGAACGAAGTTGCCGACAGCATTCAGACGATTGCGCGAACGTTGGAATCGGTCGCGCGTCAGGTGGAGGATCTCACGGGCGGGCGTGAAGCGTACGCCTTGCGGCATTCGGAGCTTGTCAAGAACCTTGAGGCGCTCAACGACGCCCTGGTATCAATTCTCGATGCCGTGCGCCAGCGGTCCATCGTCGATGACGAGGTGCGGCGATTTCGTAACGAAGAGCACAAGACCGAGTTCCTGCCGATCTTCCGCGGCCTGATTGCGATACTGGATCGCTGGGCTCGCGAGCGCGGGCGTTTTGCCGAAATCCGCGAGCAAGTCGCCCGTGGAGACAAGGCGTTCATTGCGGAGGCGATGAATTGGTTAGACAACGCGCGGAAACTCGACAAGACGGATCTTCGAAATCTGCTCGCGCAGTTCGGCGTCGATCACTACCGCTCCAAGCCAGGTGACCGGTTCAACCCGGCGCGTCATCATCCTGTCGGATTAGAGCGCGCTTCCACCTCCAAGTTTTGCGGGCGAATCGCTGAGCATTGCCTTCCGGGATACATCCGAAGCAGTGATCAATGCGTGATTGTTCCGGAACGCGTTCGCGTGTTCACCACTGAAACATCGGCCTAATCAAGGAGATCTCCAATTATGGTCATCGGAAGCGACATCGGTTACTTCAGCATGAAGCTCGCATACACCGACCGGACGGGGCAACCCGTAGGCGTGCGTAACCCGAACGGCGGCAGTTCCACAAGGTCCTTTCTGTACGCGAAGCCGGACGGAGGCTGGCTAGTGGGCGACCCTGCCTATGAACAAGCCTTCGTTGATCCCAAGAACGCGATGTGTGAGTTCAAACTCATGCTGGGCTCGACCGAGAAGCCACTGGCCGGCAAGAACGCCGAGGAACTGACGGCAGTGCTTCTTGAACATGGCAAGGAGCTTGTCAAGAAGCAGACCGGCGACTCCATCGACGCTGCGGTTGCGGCAGTCCCCGCAGAATTCGACGACGTGCAGAAGAAGGCGTTGCTCCGCGCGTACGAACTAGCGGGCATTCCCGTCCTACGTCTGATCAGCGAGCCCGCCGCCGCGAGTTTCGCGTACGCGGAGCAGAGAAACACTAGCGCGCGCGGAGACAAATTCGCTGTTTACGACCTCGGCGGCGGAACGCTCGATATCACCATCTGTGAGTTTGACTGCGATGAGGTGCGTGTCCTTGCAACCAACGGCGAGCGCGAGCTCGGCGGCTACAAAATGGACAAGCAGCTCGGCGCCCTCATCATTAACAAGCTCGCACAAGCAACGCAGTGCGACGCGCGCACGCTTGCGGCCGACCCGCTGTTCATGTTGGACCTGGCGCCGCGCATCACGAACGCGAAGGTGGCACTCGGAAGTCGCGACGAGGTCCAGATTCCGCTTGCCGCAGCTGGCAAGCAGCATGTGATCACGGTTTTACGCGACGAGTTCGAGGCGCTTATTGCCCCAATCGTAGACCGCACACTCGACCGATTTGATGAGTGCGTCAAATCCGCAAAGATCACCTGCAAGGAACTGACGAGTCTCTTTCTCGTCGGCGGTCCAAGCCGAATGCCCTACCTCCAGGGCCGAGTCGCTACTCACACGGGCATGGTCCCGCGCTGCGAGATCGATCCCGAGATGGCTGTAGCTTACGGTGCCGCGCTCGTGGCGCAGTCGGAGCTGAAGAAGCAAGGCAAGCGAGACCGGCTGGGGTCGGACGTGATTCCGCCGCCCCGCCGGGTCATCGGCGAAATCACGCACCACGGGATCGGTGTGGCCGTGGAGGACCAAACAAACGGTACCACGCGGATCATCAACGCGGTCGTCGTTCCTCAAAACACGAAGATTCCGAGCCGCCACTCCAAGCGCTTTCGTCTCGAATCGCCGGACCAGCGGGACGCCCTGATCCAGATCCTGCAAGGAGACGACCGAGCTGAGCTCAAGGACTGCCGCGTTATTGCATCGCTTGAGATAACGGGCATGCCGATCGAGGTGGCGCGTTCGCCGCGCATCGAGGTGACCTTCGATTTCGACAAGAACGGACTCGTCACGGTGACGGCCCGCGACATCATCGGCGGGGACGATACTTCGACAACGATACAGATTCCAAAGTAAACGCTCGACACAGAGGAAGCCATGCACTTCATGCTTGAAGACGCTACGTTGCCTTCGATAACGGTTCGGTCGGACAGCGCCTCCGCCGGAGATCCCTTTCTGGCTCTCGCGCTCCTGGACATATCACCGAGCATGCTCGAACAGGATTGGACGCCGTCGCGCCTTGCCGCGGCAATTGATGCGGCCTGCAGATTCGTCCAGGTCGCGGCACAGCAAAACTCGCGCAATCGCGTGGCTGTCGTCGCATTCGATCGCTTTGCCCAGATCATCTCACCGTTCGTGCCGGCCGCAGACGGCGAGCTGACAGCGCGTATTCGGGCTGCCAGGACTGGAAGCCATACGAGTATCACCGCTGGTTTATTGGCCGCTGAGACGCTCTTCCAGACGACACCCGCGGAGCCAGCGACTGAACGCTTGATCTTATTGCTGACGGATGGCGCGCATAACACCGGGCCGGAGCCATATGACGTGGCGACGCGCCTGAAGCGTGCTGGCGTGCGAATCCAAGCCGTTGGGATCGCGAGCGAGCAGGCGGTCAATGCGGCCATGCTGCGGGCGCTGGTCTCGACTCGACCGGATGGGCGGCCTGCGTACCGCTTCATCGGTGATCGTCAACGGCTTGTGGAGCATTGTGAATGGGTCGCAAGGCGCCTCACCCTGTAGGAGTCAGATCACCGTGAAAGTTGAACGCCTCTTTACGTGCAACGTTCTCGCCGGCCCGCGCGAGGGCACGCTGGCCGAACCGACGCTTATCGCGTTGTTAGTTGCGGCCATTCTCACGCTCTGCCTGTGGCCGTTACTCAGCTATGGGCGCCTTGTCGGAGTGCTGCTCGCGGCTGTCCTGCCGCTGGTCATGTACTGGTTCAGCTTTAACCGGAACGTCGTGCTCGAATTCATCGCGGAATGGCACGCGCGACAAGGCTATCGCCCACCGGTAGATGAGATCCAGCCGGTTGGCTTGCGCTGGCTGCCGCTCGCGGTCGCGGCGGCACTCATAGTCATTCCCTGGCCGCTACTCGCACTCCCCATCGCGGTCGCTGTCATCGCGGCCACCGCTTGGCGTGTTGCAGGTCGGAATTGGAGCACCGTTGATTCCGGCTGGAGCGCGCTTTGCGAGTGCCTGTTCGTCTATCACTGTTATCCCGATTACCGGTTCACGGGCCCAGGAGGAACAGGGGGACTCTGGCTCGCACGCGACCAGATGGGAAGCCGGGTCTCGCATACGCAGATGGAGATGCTGCCGACGATGCTGGGCGTCACGTTTGCCGGGTTCTATTTCCTGCGCGATGGAATCGGAGGAGCGTACCGTGACCCGATCGTGTGGGGCCTCTGCAACGCCGTGGCCGCACTAGCGCTGACCACGTTGCCCGCTCTCACACTGGCCGCGTCGCAGATCAAACCCGTTACCGAGTACATGGCCAAGCTTGTCGCACCTGTACCCCTGGGCAGTAACGAATGGGAGGAAGCGGCCGCGCTGGTCGCTAACTCGAAACATGTCAGCGACAACATCGCGCTGTCAGAGCATTTGTTTCTGGGTTGGTTCGTGTCGGCTTATCACGCGGCGTGGCATCCTTTCAAACAGATAGGCCCATGGGCCTTGCAGTGCCTTACTCCAGCGCTGGTTCACTACTCCATCCTGTATGGAAACGTGCATTTTCTTGGTTCGACGCGGAGTCGCAAGACGAGCCTGGGCATTATTCCGTTGGTAACGCAGATCATTCGCGGTCACAACGAACTCGTACGCGACCGTGCGGGTCAGCCACTATGCGACTCGCAGGGTTGTCCGATGTGGCGCTGGTTGGAACCGCCCCCCATCCTCGTGATCGACCTCAAGGGCGATCTGGCCCTCTTCCACACCACCCGACTTGAAGCCGAGCGACGTGGGCAGAGGTTCCATTACTTCTCGCTGTCCAAAGGACACGCGACATCGTATTTCAACCCCCTTACCAACCTGGGCATCGGCGAGCGGCCAGCCGTGGAATTCGTCGAGTTGGTGGTAAACGCCCTCAGTCTTTTCCATGGCTTGAGTTACGGCAAATCCTACTACTCGAAGCAATCCAGAGACCTCCTGCTGGCGACGATCAAGTCGGCCGTGCGCAAGCCGCGAACCTGGGAAGAGTTGCACGAGCTGCTCTTGACCGAATTGAACCCCAAGAAGCACAAGGACGTGTTCGAATTGGTTTCGAGCATATATGTGCTGGCGCAATTCCCGGTACTCGGCCCGGCACCGGCGGGCAAGGACGAGATACACATGCCCTCGGTGATCGCCAATCGGGAAGTTGTGTTCTTTTCATTGCCGGCCCGACTGAGTGCGATCAGTGCCCGTGACGTTGCAAAGCTGGCGCTCTTCAGCTTCGTCACCGCGGCCGGCGACTGGAACGATCGGAACCCCGAACGCCGTTCATATGTCTTCCTCGATGAAGCACAGATCATCTGTTCGTCCAACATGAGCACCCTCTTTCAACAATGCTCGGGAGCCCGGACGAGCATGATGCTCAGCAACCAAGCCCGCTCTGACCTGAACGTTCCGGATGCCCCAACACTCAGTGACACGGTTCGCGTAAATACCCACCTGAAGCAAATGTTTACGGTTGTGGATCCCCGAGATGGCGAAGACTTGATCCGCATTTCTGGAGATCGGATTGGCCATCTACAAACCTTCGTTGGCGACCGATCGACTGCGCACGAAGTTCTGTACCCCGTGCTGACGCAGAACGACATCAACTTCGTAAACAACGACCCGGAGGGATCACTCGTGCACGTGATCATGGGGGACGGGTTCACGCAACATAATGGTGTGCCGAAGCACATTCGTACGCCTTACACGATGTCCCGGGACGAATACGAAAGCCGGTCCCACACGCCGTGGCCGGCGGCGCCGGAGAGCAACATAAGCGTGCCCGGCGCCCCCCAAACTCTCGTTAACACTGAAGATGTGGAGGACGTGCAATCGCGTGGCGAACAAAGCTACGCGCGCCTCATGCAGTTTTTCAAGCAGACGGCGCTACGTGCCGGCCGACATCGAATGAACGACTGGCAGGATTGACGAAATGGTTTTCTATCCGACGCAGCGGCTACTTCTGCGACCTCGTCGACGCGTTGAGGTGAAATCGCGTCCCTGGGAGACGTGAATGTCCGAAACTCCTTCGTATCTGGTTGGCTGCCCTGACCGATCAAGAATTCGCTTGAGCGGCCAGTTGCAACGAACCGTACGTACGGAGGGGTTATGGAACAAGGCGATAAAGATCGCGATAAGGACCGTCGTCCTATTCACGTTCACCTTGAATGGCCAGACGAGTTGCGTGTGCTCGGCTGGGCCATGTGGTGGCTGCTCCTGGGCGTTTGCCTGGGCATCAGCCTCGACCATTTCGTCCACACTTGGCGAGTGGTCCTGCAGTAGTCATGCGCAGAGGGTGAAGCGCAAGCTTCACCCTCACCTTGCGAACGAACGCGCGCCGGCCAGCGCGAGGCCCAGTACGACGCCGGACGCCAACAAGGCGGCGGCGAGCCAGCGACGGAGCGGCGGCGTGTGGTATGCGAGCGTTAGCAGACGGAGCCAAAAGTTCATGTGCGATCGGATAGCACAATTTGCCTCCGTCGGAAATGGTTTTTTTATGTCGACGCAGCAACGACAAAAAACAACCGCGGCATTCCACTCGTTGACCATGGACGAAACTTCCTATCGGTCGGGCGTCTCTGAGGTCCCTTCGTCGGGGCCTGAGCGATTTTCGACTCACCCCCTGCGAAACAGGGCAAACCAATAGGAGGCGCCTATGCAACCGAGAAGGATGTACTTGCTGTTCATGGTCCGTCGAGGGGCCAAAGGCTTTCTCTCATTCGAGGGGAGGCCTTGGCCTTTGCATTCAACCTTGTCGCAGACAAGTGGAGCATAACTCATGACTTTTGGGATAGACGCAGACAGTGGCGGCGCTGTCGCAGTCGTCTGCGTTGATCGGCCACGAGTGCAGTTGAGGCAACGTGACTTGGAACTGCTTGACGCTTTAGTGCGTCGCGTGAAGGTCTTGAGCCTGGCGCAAGTTTCCCGTACCTGGTGGCCCACAGCCCACGGCACGGACGCCGTCCGGAAGCGCCTGCACTTGCTCGCTGGCGTGGGGTACGTCAGTCGGGTGCGAATCCTAGCCGCCTCAGAAGCGCCGGTGAGCAACGCCTTGGCCCGCTGGGCGCCGGGCGAGCGCGTCCCCGACTTCGCTAAGGTGATTGCTATTGCGTCCGTGCGCTGGGAATCGGCGACGCGCAGCGTTTCATGCGTTGCGGCCACGGCACTTGCCGCGGCTCGGTTCGCGGCGACGTTCCGTACGCCGCGTCTCAGCGAGGGAACACACGACCTGCATGTTGCCCAGCTCTACCTGCGCCTGTTGCGGGCCTCACCCTGGGCTGCGCAGCGCTGGGAGGGCGAGGCCTGCCGCGGCACGGCGAGCCATGACGGCGAAAAGGTTCCCGATGCCATGCTGCGCCTCCCGGGTCGTCCGATGGCCATCGAGGTCGTGGGGCAGTCTTACTCGACGGACAAGCTGCGCGCCTTCCACGAATATTGCGCCGCGCGCGATTTGGGATACGAGCTTTGGTGATGGATACCCTCGACCGCACACTCCTGGAGCACATGGGCCGCTACCGCCTTAGCGTCCGGGCGGTGCTCGACCAGCTTCGCGACGCGGGCGAGGCGCTGGATACGGCGCTGGCGCGCCTGCTGCGCAGCGGACTCATCTCCGCGCGTCGATCGCTTCCCGGCAACCGCGCTCTCTACCAACTGTCGAAAAAGGGCGCCGATGTCATCGCGATTTCGGAAGCCCGCGCCCGCTCGTTTCGTGCCCAGGCCATCTACAAGCACCTCGGCCTGCTTCTGTTCTGCCACGTGGCCGGCTCCCAGCGTTTTCGACTGGAAGACGACGAGCTACGGGAACTGGTGGGCGACATGCTGCCGGAGGGCGCCTACTGCATGGCACTGGTCGACGCCGTGCCGATCCTGATGTGTGTCTACGTTCCGGGTCCGCGAACGTCGCTTCGTTCCATTGTGCGCCGGGTCCGGGAGCACGCCAGGGCTATCGCATCTAAACCGCGGTTAGTCTTGCCGGACGGTCGCGTTCGGGTTACACTGGCAAACTGAGCGTGTGAGGCCTCACGGAGTTTCTTGAACAAACCCGTGTACGGAGGGGC
>Ga0187892_10001713_pt1 | contig 48211 bp, 44 predicted proteins | sample MA1701073metaG_FD_139345 | JGI IMG/M metagenome (GOLD analysis project Ga0187892, IMG submission 139345) | Bio-ooze microbial communities from a basaltic lava cave in the Kipuka Kanohina Cave System on the Island of Hawaii, USA - MA170107-3 metaG ...
GCCGAACAGCGTGTCGATCGCGTGCGCGTAGTTGCCGAGGGTCGCCGGTGAGAGTCTGCGCTGGTGCTCGAGCGTCTCGAGCCAGGCGCGGGCGAGCGCGCCGTCCGGGTGCGCGGCGCGGATCCGCTCGGTGCGGCGCGCGGCGGCCCCTGCCACGCGGATTCCTTCAGGAGCGCGCCGCGAGCGCGCCCGCCGTGAGCTCGCCGATCCGGCGCAGGTAGATCGTGCCCATCTCGGCGTAGAAGCGCTGCGGGTCCTCGCTGCCGAGCGCGAGCAGGCCGATGGTGCGCGTCTGGCCGAGCGGAATCAGCGCCATCGAGCGCACGTGCTCCTGCGCGTCGCGGAACCAGCCGAGGAACGGGTTGCCGGCGGAGGGACCGCACTGCGGCGCGCCCATGGTCTCGGCGCGCTCGCGCAGCGCCGCGTCCACCGGCGCCGCTTCCGGCGCGCCGTCGAGCCCCTCGCGGCCCCAGACGCGCAGCGCCACGTGCGGCACGGCGAAGTCCTCGCGCAGGTGGAAGTACAGCGCCTGCGCGGCGGTGCCGAAGTCGCGCGCGCCCAGCAGCGCGAGCGAAAGCCGGTGCACTTTCTCGCCAATGGCGTCGTTGTCCTCGCCGAAGCGGATCAGCTCGCCGAGCCGCCCTTCCAGCAGCCGCACCTTCTCGCGCAGCGTGACGATCTGGCGCTCGGTGAGCGGGATCGCGCGCCCCCCGTGCGGGTGCGGCACGTAGATCGTCTCGAGGAGCTGCGGATGCTGGTCGAAGAACTGCGGGTGGGTGCGGAGGAACTGCGCGATTTCCTCTGGCGTCATCGGAGCCTTGTCTTCTGCGACCCTATAGTTCGATCGTGCCGTCGAACACCGTCTCGGCGGGGCCCTTCATCCAGACGGGATTGTCGCCGCCCGCCCAAGACACGGTCAACGTGCCGCCGCGCGCCTCGACCGCGACCGGCGAGTCAAGCGCCCCGGTGAGGATCCCGGCGACCGCCGCGGCGCAGGCGCCGGTGCCGCAGGCGAGCGTCTCGCCCGTGCCGCGCTCGAAGACCCGCAGCCGGATGCGCTTGCGGTCGAGCACCTGCATGAAGCCGGCGTTGACGCCCTGCGGGAAGCGCGCGTGGCGCTCGATCGCCGGGCCCTCCTCGGCCACGGGCGCCTCGGCCACGTTCTCGACCCGCTGCACCGCGTGGGGGTTGCCCATGGAGACGAGCGCGAGCTCGACGCGCCGGCCGCGCACCTCGAGGGTCTCTGCGAGCGGCGTAGCAGGCACGGGGCGCCCCATGTCGACGCTCACCTCGCCGTCGGCTTCGAGGCGCGGGGCGATCACCCCGCCGAGCGTCTCGACGCGCAGCTCGCGCTTGGCGCTCAGGCCCCTGGCGTGCACGAACTTGACGAAGCAGCGCGCGCCGTTGCCGCACTGCTCCACCTCGCCGCCGTCGGCGTTGAAGACGCGGTAGCGGAAATCGATCCCGTCCGACCCCGCGGGCTCGACCACCAGCACCTGGTCGCAGCCCACCCCGTAGTGGCGGTCGGCGAGGCGCCGGATCTGCTCCGGGCGCAGCGCGAACGGGGCGCGCGTCGCGTCGAGCACCACGAAGTCGTTGCCCGCGCCCTGCATCTTGCTGAAGGCGATGCGCATCAGCTCTTGAGCCCCAATCAAATTGCGGCTCGCACCGCGTTGCACACGCGCTCGACGCCCGCTTCGCCCAGTTGCGGGAAGATGGGCAGCGACAGCACGGCGCGCGCGGCGTCCTCGGCGGCCGGCAGCGAGAGCTCGGCGCCCGCCCCGGCGTAGGCCGGCTGGCGGTGCAGCGGCAGCGGGTAGTAGATGCCGCTCGCGACGCCCGCGCGCTCGAGCGCCTCGCGCAGCGCCTCGCGCCGGCTGCTGCGCACCGTGTACTGGTGCCAGACGTGGCGGCCGCGGCCGTGCGCCGCCGGCAGCTCGAGCGGCACGCCGGCGAGGCGCTCGGTGTAGCGGCGCGCGAGCACGGCGCGCTCGGCGTTGAAGCGCTCGAGGTGCGCGAGCTTGACGCGCAGGATCGCCGCCTGCAGCTCGTCGAGCCGGCTGTTGTAGCCGATGACGTCGTGCAGGTAGCTTTGCCGGCTGCCGTGATGGCGCAGCATCCGGACGCGCTCGGCATGGCGCCCCTCGCGCGTGGTGAGCATGCCGGCGTCGCCCGCCGCGGAGAGGTTCTTGGTCGGGTAGAACGAGAAGCAGCCGAAGTCGCCCCAGCTGCCGGCGCGCCGTCCGCCCCAGTCGGCGCCGAGCGCCTGGGCGCAGTCCTCGACGAGCACCAGGTCGCGCTCGACACACACCCGGGAGATCTCGTCCATCGGCGCGCACTGGCCGTAGAGGTGCACCGCGATCACGGCGCGCGTCTGCGGAGTGAGCTTCGCCTCGAGCGTGCGCGCATGCACGCAATAGGTCGCGGCGTCGATATCGGCGAACACCGGGCGCGCGCCGGTGTAGGAGACCGCTTCCGCGGTGGCGATGAAGGTGAAGGCCGGCACCACGACCTCGTCGCCGGGGCCGATGCCGGCAGCGCGCAGCGCGAGGTGCAGCGCATCGGTGCCGGAGGCGACCCCGACCGCGTGCGGCGCGCCGACGTAGGCGGCGAGCTCTGCTTCGAGCGCCTCGCCTTCCGGCCCGAGGATGTAGCGCCCGGAGGCGAGCACGCGGCGCACCGCGGCGTCGATCTCGCCGGCGAGCTCGCGGTACTCGGCCGCCGGGTCGGCGATCGGGATGCGCGCCTCCGGGCTCATCGCGCCCCGCGCATCGCTTCGCCGTGGCGCTCGAGTCGCTTGCGCACCAGCGCGCTCACCTCGAGCGCGAGCGCGAGCGCGCGCCGGCCCTGCTCGCCGCTCACTTCCGGCGCGCCGCCTCCGCCCACGCTGCGCACGAACGACTCCGCCTGCTCGCGCAGCGCGTCGCTGCGCTCGAAGCGCCGCTCGGTCTCGCCGATCCCGCCATCCGCCTTGCGCACGTAGCGCAGGCGCCCGCCCTGCAGGTCGGCCGAGACGTACAGGTCGGGCCGAAACACGCGCAGCTTGCGCACCGGCGCCTGGCTGACGCGGCTTGCCGAGACGCTCGCGACGCAGCCGTCGGCGAACTCGATCCTCGCGTTGGCGATGTCGATCGCGTCGGTGAGCACGCGAAAGCCGCAGGCGCTCACGCCTTCGACCGGGGCGCGCGCGAGCGCCAGCACGAGATCGAGGTCGTGGATCATGAGGTCGAGCACCACGTCGACGTCGGTGCCGCGCGGCTTGAACGCCGAGAGCCGCTCGATATCGATGAACAGCGGCGGTCCCGCCTCGCCGGCAAGCGCGCGGAACGCCGGGTTGAAGCGCTCCAGATGGCCGACCTGCAGCACGAGGCTTCCGGCGCGCGCCAGGCCGAGCAGCGCATCGGCCTCCTGGAGCGAGCGCGCAAGGGGCTTCTCCACCAGCACGTGCACCCCGGCCTCGAGGCAGGCGCCCACGACCTCGCGGTGCAACGCTGTCGGCACCGCGACGCACGCGGCATCGATGTCCCCGATCAGCTCGCGGTAGTCGGTCGCGGCCCTGCAGCCAAGTTCGCCGGCGACGGCCCGCGCGCGCGCCGCGTCGACATCCGCGACCGCGACGAGTTTCGCGTCGGCGCATTCCGCGAGCTTCTCGGCGTGGAACTTGCCCATGTAGCCGACCCCGATCACCGCCGCCCGGAGCATTCTCATGGCCGTCGTCTCGTCGCTGTCAGTAGAAACGCGCCTCGCCTTGCGGGCGCGTCTTGAAGCGCTTGTGCATCCAGAGATACTGCTCGGGCATCGCGAGCACCTCGCGCTCGATGTACGCGTTCATGCGGCGCGTGTCCGCCGCGAGATCGTCGGTCGGGAAATTGTCCCACGGCGCCTCGATGCGCAGCACGTAGCCGGCCCCGCCCGGGAGGATGCGCGTCACGCAGGGCAGCACCTTGGCGGCGGCGACCCGGGCAATCCGCGACAGCCCCGGCACGCTCGCCGCGGGCACGCCGAAGAACGGCACGAACAGCGTGTCGCGCGGCCCGAAGTCCTGGTCCGGCAGGTAGTAGAAGGGGCGCCCCTCGCGCATCGCGCTGAGCGTGGCGCGGATCCCCTCCTGGCGCGACACCAGGCGCTGCGCGCCGAAGCGGGTGCGGCCGCGGTTGAGCAGCCCGGCGAAGCGCGCGTCCTTCTGGCTGGCGTACATGCTGACGAGGTCGAACTCGCAGGCGAGGCGGGCGAAACCGGCGTCGAGCCCCGCGAAGTGCGGCGCGAACAGGATCGCGGGCGCTCGCCCGAGCGCGCGCAGATGCTCGAGGCCCTCGACCCGCACCATGCGCTCGATGCGCGCGCGCGGCGCCCACCACAGCACCGCGCGCTCGACGAAGCTGCGGCAGAAGGCCCGGAAGTGCGCGCGCGCCAGCCGCTCGCGCTCGGCGGCCGGCATCTGCGGGAAGCACTTCTCGAGATTGATCCGCGTCACGCGCCTGCGCTCCGGGATCAGCCAGAAGGCGGCGCCGCCGACCGCGTTGCCGAGCGCGGCGAGCGCGCCGAGCGGCAGGAAGTGCGCGAGCCACATCAGCGCGAAGACGAGCCTGCTCATGCCGCGCCTTTCACTGCGCTGCTCCCGTGTCCTCCCGCGGCTGCGCGCTGCGCGGCGTCTTGTAGCGGTTGTAGCCCCACAGGTACTGCTCCGGGCGCTCGCGGATGAGGGACTCGACCGCGCGGTTGAGAAGCCGCATGCCGCTCTCGCCCGGCTCGGGCGCGGGCAGCGGCCGCACGTGCACCGCGTAGCCGGCGCCGCGCTCGAGGCGCTCGCCGAACGCGAGCAGGCATACGCTGTCGGCGCGCCGCGCCAGGCGCGCGGCGAAGGTCATGGTGTAGGCTGGCTTGCCGAAGAACTCGATCCACTCGCCTTCGCCCTCGCCCGGGACCTGGTCCGGAAGGATCCCCACCGCCTCGCGCCGGTGCAGCGCGGCGAGCATGCGGCGGATGCCGGCGAGGTCGGCGCTCGCCAGGCGCACGTTGTCCTGGCCGCGCCCTTCCTCGATGAGCGGCTGCAGCCAGGCGAGCTTGGGCGGCCGGTAGAGCACGGTGATCGGGAAACGGTCCGCCGCGACCTGCGCCGTGATCTCGAAGCAGCCGAGGTGCGGCGTGAGGAACACGATCCCCTTGCCCGCGGCGCGCGCCGCCTCGACCAGCTCGAGCCCGTGCACCGCGCGCACCAGCGCGAGCACGTCGGCGCGCGGGCGCAGCCACACCATCGGCAGCTCGACGAGCATCTTGCCGGCGCCGGCGATCGCGCCACGCCGCGTGCGCGAGTCGCGCAGGCCCGCGGCGGCGAGGTTGTCGCGCACGTGGCGGCGGTAGGTGGGAGAAAGCCCGTAGATCGTCCAGCCGAGAGCCGCGCCCGCGGCGTGCAGCAGCGCGAGCGGCAGGCGCGCCAGCGCGCCCATGATCAGGCGCGTCATCGAGCGAACATTCTCTGGTATCCTTGCAACCCCGTTTTTCGCGCGCACCCCATGGGCGATTTTCTTTTCACCTCCGAGTCGGTTTCCGAGGGGCATCCGGACAAGGTTGCAGACCAGATTTCCGACGCGGTGCTCGATGCGATTCTAAGGCAGGACCGGACCGCGCGCGTCGCGGCCGAGACGCTCGTCAAGGACAACCTGGTGGTGCTCGCCGGGGAGATCACGACGAGCGCGTGCGTCGACTACGACGCGGTCGCGCGCCGCGCGATCCGGCGCATCGGCTACGTCGATCCCGCGCTCGGCTTCGACGCCGCCGGCTGCACGGTGCAGGTCGCCTACGGCCAGCAGTCGCCGAACATCGCCCAGGGCGTGGACGAGGGCAAGGGCCTCGACCTGGAGCAGGGCGCGGGCGACCAGGGGCTCATGTTCGGCTACGCCTGCGACGAGACGCCGAGCCTGATGCCGCTGCCGATCTACCTCGCGCACCGGCTGGTCGAGCGCCAGTCGGAGGTGCGCCGCGATGGGCGCTTGCCGTGGCTGCGGCCGGACGCGAAATCGCAGGTCAGCGTGAAATACGTGAACGGCCGTCCCGACTCGATCGAGACGGTGGTGCTCTCGACGCAGCATGCGCCCGGCCTCGAGCACAAGAAGATCGCGGAGGCGGTGATCGAGAGCGTGATCAAGCCGGTGCTGCCGCGCAACCTGATCAAGGGCGAGGTCAAGTACCTCGTCAACCCGACCGGGTCATTCGAGATCGGCGGCCCGAAGGGCGACTGCGGCGTCACCGGCCGCAAGATCATCGTCGACACCTACGGGGGATCCGCGCCGCACGGCGGCGGCGCCTTCTCCGGAAAAGACCCCTCCAAGGTCGACCGCTCGGCGGCCTACGCCGCGCGCTACGTGGCGAAGAACATCGTCGCCGCGGGGCTCGCCGCCAAGTGCCTGGTGCAGCTCTCCTACGCGATCGGCGTCGCGCGCCCAACGAGCGTCATGGTGACGACGCAGGGCACCGGCAAGCTCAGCGACGACCAGCTCGCGGCGATGGTGCTCAAGCAGTTCGACCTCAGGCCCAAGGGCATCATCCAGATGCTGGATCTGCTCCGGCCGATCTACGAGAAGACCGCCGCCTACGGCCACTTCGGCCGCGAGGAGCCCGAGTTCACCTGGGAAGCGACCGACCGGGCGCTTTCGCTCAAGCAAGCGGCCTGACGGGACCGCCCGGCGCGGCCGAAACGCTTCGTCTAGAGGCGCGACAGATCGCTGATCGCGTCGACCACCATGCTGGTGCCGACGGCGATCAGAAGGACGTCGGCGGCGACGCGCACGTACTTGTGGCCCGGGGGAGGCACGCCGATCTTCACCACCAGCGCGGGCGGCAGATCGTAGACCACCACGTCGCGCGGCAGCGGATGCCCGACGCGCCACTTCTTCGCCTGCCCCGGCGGCATGCAGCCGTTGCGCTTCTTGGCCAAGCCCGGCGGGCAGTGTCCGGCGCGGAATTCCTCGGCGTAGTACTCACGGACGTAGCCGCGATGCTCCGCGGAGAAGTGCTTCTTGCGCTTTTCCTTTTTCGACCACTTCCCCTTGCCCTTGCCCTCGTCGTCATCCCAGTCCTTCTTGGCGAAGGCGGCGCCCGACGCCAGAGCGGTCGCGACGAGGAACACGATAAGCCAACTCCGTTTCAGAACGCTGTGCAGCATGGCTTGCCTCCTTCCCGGATTGCTCCGGTCCAGCCGGTAACGTCCCACGGGCGACTGTAGCGGACAAGGAGCAGGGGCCCGCAGGGCATATTTCACGCCGCAGGCGCGGCGTAGCGCCGCAGCGCTTCGAGGAAGGCGTCGATCTCCGGCGGGACGGCAGTCAGGCTCACGAGTGCGGGCGCGCCCTTGCCGTCTGCGGCGCGGATCACCTTGGCGTAGAAGTCGCGCGCGCCGAGCGCTTCGCCCGCCGCGGCGAGGTTGAGCTTGAGATTGGTCATCGGCGCGAGCGGCCGGTCGAGCTCGATCTCGAGCGCGCTCTTGGCGAGGCGCACGGCGAAGCCCTCGCCGCCCGCCTCGCCCGCCTCCTTGCCTTCCAGCACCGCGTAGCGCAGCGGCAGCCGGCGCGCGAGCGCCACCAGCGCGGGCGTGGCGTCCTGGAGCGCAAGATTGAAGCGCCCGCCGATGCCCCCCACCTCGTAGATGCGCAAGGGCGCTTCCGACCCCTTCGGATGCACGTCGCGCTGCCCGTCCACGCGCAGCACGTCGCCCGCGGCGAGGCGCACCGACTCGGAGACCAGGATCTGCCCGCCGACGGTGTAGGACTCGATGCGGCTCGTCATGTTGACGCCGCTCCCCACCGCGGCGTACTTGCTGCGGCGCGTGGTGCCGATGTTGCCGACCACCACCTCGGCGTCGTTCAGGCCGATCCCCATCTGCAGCTCGGGCAGCCCTTGGGCGCGGTTGTGCGCGTTGACCCGCGCCATCGCGTTCTGCATCTCGATCGCGCAGGCGACCGCCTGCGCGGCGCGGTCGGGCATCGCCTGCGGCGCGCCGAAGAAGACGAGCAGCGCGTCGCCGATGATCTCGTTGATGGTGCCGTGGTAGCGCGTGATGATCTCGACCATGACCTCGAAGTAGGCGTTGAGCATGCGCACCACCTGCTCGGGCGCGAGGCGCTCGGACATCGCGGTGAAGCCCCTGAGGTCGGTCATCATGATGGTGACGCGGCGCTTCTCGCCGCCGAGCTCGGCGCTCGCCGGGTTCTCGATCAGCGCCGCCATCACCTCGGGCGAGAGGTAGCGGCCGAACATCTTGCGCAACAGCCCGGCGAGCTCGTCCGATTTCGCCTTCTCCGCGCCGAGCGCCGCCTCGGCCTCGGTCGCGGCGCGGTCGTAGGTGGCGGCCGCGAGCGAGATGACGAAGAACGCCGAGAGCGCGTTGCCGTAGAACATCAGGTCGACGACCCAGGGCGCGAGCGCGATGCGCGGCGCGGCATCGACGAGCAGCCAGTGCAGGCCGACGAACGTGAGCGCGTTCGCGACCGCCAGCAGCACGTTCCAGGCGACGTGGCCGAGCGGCGCGAAGAACACCACCGCCGCCATCGCCACGACGTAGAACTGGAAGCCCGTCTGCCAGCCGATCAGCGCGCTCGCGACGACGGCGTGCAGCACGATCTCGGCGGCGGCGAGCAGCACCGCGCTGCGCAGCCAGCCGCGGAAGTGCAGCCAGAGGGCGGCCGCCCAGACGGCGGCCGAGAGCACGTTGAGCCACGCGAGCGGCGGCGCGCCGGCGAGCCAGAAGAGGAAGATGAAGGCGAAATGCCACAGCAGGCCGCAGGGGTAGCCGTAGGCGGCGGCGAAGTAGAAGCGGTGGTGCTCGGCCGCGAGCCCGGGCGGCGGCTCGCGGTAGCGGCTCTTCAGCCAGTCGAGCGTCGCGCCCATGCCCCGAGAAATCCGCCTACGCCGCGCGCAGCGCGTCGACGATCCTCAGGCGCGCGGCGCGCAGCGCCGGCAGCACGCCGCCGGCGAGCCCCATGATGAGCGCGAAGAGGAGCGACTGCAGCACGATCCGCGGCGTGAGCGTGAAGGAGAACGCGAGCTCGGCGAACGACTGCCAGTTCATGGTCGAGATGCGCACCAGCTGCATGAGCGAGGCGAGCGCAAGGCCCAGAGCCCAGCCGAGCGTGGCGAGCAGCATGGCCTCGGCGAGGAACGCGGCGAGGATGGCGCGGCGCTGGAAGCCGAGCGCGCGCAGCGCGCCGATCTCGCCGGTGCGGTTGGCGACCGCGGCGTACATGGTGATCATGGCGCCGATCATGGCGCCGATCGAGAAGATCACCGAGAGCGTGAGCCCGAGGATGCGGATGAAGTTCGAGAGCAGCTCGGACTGCTCCTCGTAGAAGCGCCGCTCGCGCTTCACCTCCACCGTGAGCCGCGGATCGGCCTCGAGCCGCTGCTTCAGCTCGTCGAAGCGCCCCGGGTCGGCCAGCCGCGCCACCACCGAAGAATACGCGTTGCGCCGGAACGACTGCATCATCTGGTCGACGTCGCCCCAGATCTCGGAGTCGAAGCCCGAGCCGCCGGCGTCGAAGGTCCCGACCACCACCCAGTCGCGCCCGCCGAAGCGCAGCCGCTCGCCGAGCCCCGTGCCCTCGAAGCGCTCGGCGATGCTCCTGCCGGTCGCCACCTCGGCGCTGCCCGGGCGGAACATGCGACCGGCCGTGAGGCGCACCTGCGGCCGCAGCGCGAACCCGGACTCCGAAAGGCCGCGCACGGTGACATTGCTCACCGCCCCCGTGACGCGCTTGGGCTGCGCGATCAGCACCACGCATTCCTTCGAGGCGGCGCGCGCGCCGCCCGGCGCCACCGCGATCTCGGGCTGGGTCTCGATGAGCGCCGCCGCGGTGCGTTCGACGCCGCTCTGCACCTCGCTCGCCGCCGCGCGCCGCGTGACCACGATGTTGTCGGCCTGCCCGGTCGACACGAGCGCCCGCCGCAGGCCGGCGTCGAGCATCAGTACCGCCGCGAACACGTACACCACCAGGGCCATCCCGCCTGCGGTAAGGGTCGTGGTGAGCTTGCGCGTCCAGAGGTTGCGCAGGCTGTAGGCGAGGGGAATCGGCGTCATCCGATCGCCCGCAAGCCGTCCACGATGCGCACGCGCGCCGCGCGCCGCCCGGGCAACACCGCGGCCGCTGCGCCGACCACGAAAGCGCTGGCGAGCTGCATCGCCAGCGTCAGCGGGCCCACCTCCAGAACCGGGAGGATCGCTCCCGTCTGGGTGCCGAACCACGCCGCCACCGGGAAGGTGCAGGCGATGCCCAGCCCGCCTCCCAGGAGCGCGATCGCCAGCGACTCGCCCAGGATGAGCGCGGCGACGTAGGCGGGCGAGAAACCGAGCGCCTTGAGCGTCGCATACTCCGACAGCCGCTCGCGCGCGGTCATCGCCATCGTGTTCGCCATCACCGCGAGGATGATGAAGATGACCACGAACGAGACGATGCGGATCCCCACCACGATCGCCTCGGTCATGGCGACGAACCCGAGCTGGAACGCCTTCTCGGTCTCGGTGAGCGTCTCGGCGCTCGAATTGCGGAACAGCGCGTCGATCGCCTGCGACACCGCGGCCGAGCGCGCCGCGTCGGCGATCCGCACCACGAACACGCCGACCTGGTCGGCGCGGCGCGGGATGCGCACCTTCATGGTCTCGTTGAGGTAGTCCCAGTGGAAGAACATCTGCGCCGTGTCGGTCTTCGCCTCGGCGCCGTCGTAGATCGCGCGCACGGTGAAGCTCCAGTTGCCGGGATAGATCGCCCCCGTGAGCGGCAGCACGTCGCCGACCTGGAAGCCGTAGCTCTGCGAGAGCTTCCTGCCGACGATCGCGCCCTTGCGGTCGCGCAGGAAGGCGCGCAGCTCGTCCTCGGGCACGCGGTACTCGGGGTACATGGCGAGATACGGCACGGCGTCGATCGCGAACTGCGGGAAGAACTTCTTCGGGTCCTGGTAGATGCCGCCGAACCAGTTGGCCGCGGCGACGCTCTGCACGCCGTCCACGGCGCGGATCTTGTCGCGGTAGTGCAGCGGCATCGGGAAGACGAGCGAGATCGAGTTGCGCGTCACCAGCCGGTTGGGCGAGGCGGCGTCCGCGCCCGCGTACCAGGCATCGACCACGGTCTGCAGCAGCCCGAAGGAGAGCACCGCGATGACCAAGCCGAGCAGCGTGAGCCCCGTGCGCAGCTTGTGGCGCAGCGTGTTGCGCAGGATCAGCTTGAGGAATTGCATGGATGGCTCCCCGCCCAAACCCGCGGGGACGACGGTTGGTTAGTGGCGCCCGTGGACGGAGCGCTCATGGATGTCCTCGGCCGCCGAGAGCTCGCCCTTGTCGAGGTACATGATGGCGTGCGCGAAGTCGGCCGCGCGCCGGTCATGGGTCACCATGAGGACCGTCTTGCCGAGCTCGACGTTGAGCCGATCGATCAGCGTCAGCACGTCGGCCGCCGACTGCCGGTCGAGATCGCCGGTCGGCTCGTCGGCGACGATCAGCTTCGGGTCGGTGACCAGCGCCCGCGCGATGGCGACGCGTTGCTGCTGGCCGCCCGAAAGCTCCGCAGGGTAGTGCTCGACACGGTCGGCGAGGCCCACCATGCCGAGCGCCGCCTCGACGTGCGCGTGGCGCTCGCGGCGCGAGAGCGCCGTCAGCGTGAGCGGCAGCTCGACGTTCTCGAACGCCGTCAGCACCGGGATCAGGTTGTAGAACTGGAACACGAACCCGACCGCGGCTGCGCGCCAGTCGGCGAGCTCGGTCTCGGAGAGCCGCGTGATATCGACGCCGTCCACCAGGATCTCGCCCGCGTCCGGCTTGTCGATGCCGGCGACCAGGTTGAGCAGCGTCGACTTGCCCGAGCCCGAGGGTCCCATCAGGCCGACGAAATCGCCGCGCGCGACGTCGAACGAAAGATCGTGCAGCACCGGGACGATCTGGCCGCCGCGGCGGTAGGACTTGGAGACGCCGCGGACCCGGATGAGCGGCGCGCTCACTTGGCCGCAGCCTCGACCCGCGCGCCGTCCGCGATCTTGTCGAGCGGCTTGAGGACCACCCTGGCGCCGACCGCGAGGCCGCGCACCTCCACGAAGTCGGCCAGGGCGCGGCCGCCCTCGACCTTGACGCGCTGCGCACGCCCGTCCTTCACGACGAACACGACCTTCGCGCCTTCGCGCTCCACCACCGCGGCCTTGGGCACCGCCGGCACGGGGCTGCGCTCCTCGGCGCTCGCCGCGCGCTCGAGAAACGCGACCTTGGCCGCCATGTCGGGCAGGACGCGCGCGTCGCGCTCGGCGAACTTGATCTTCACCAGCAGCGTCGCCTTGGCGCGGTCCACGGTCGGCACCAGCCGGTGCACGACGCCGGGAAAGCGCTGCCCCGGCACCGCGTCGAGCTGGATCTCGCAGGGCTGGCCGACCTTGACCCTGGCGAGCGAGGACTCGGAGACGTCGGCCTCGACCTCGAGCGTGTCCATGTCGGCGATCGTCACCACCGCGCCCCTGGTGTCGGCCGCGCTCGAGAACGGCGTGATGTTGTCGCCGACGTTGGCGCTCTTCGTCAGCACCACGCCGTCGAACGGCGCCTTGATGAGCGTCTGGTCGAGCGCTACCTCGGCGACCTTCAGGTTCGCCTGCGCCGCGGCGAGCGCCGCTTCCGCCGAGCGCACCGCGGCGCGCGCCTTGTCGGCGCGCGCCACCGCGGCATCGAGCGTCGCGCCGCTGATGTAGTTCCTGGCCGCGAGGTCCCTGGAGCGCGCGAGGTTCGCATCCGCATCGCGCTGCTCGGCGCGCGCCTGCTCGACGTTCGCCGCCGCGACCTTGACGTTGGCGGCCGCCTGGTCGCGACCTGCCGCGACGTCGCGGTTCTCGAGCCGCGCGATCACCTCGTCCTTCCTCACGCGGCTGCCCTCCATCACCCCGAGCCATTCCAGGCGCCCGGTCGCCTTGGAGGCGACCGCGGCCTTCCTCTGCGCCGCCACGTAGCCGGTGGCGTTGAGCAGCGTCAGCGCCTGCGAGGGATACGCGGCAGTGACCGCGACGGTCTCGACGCTCTGCGCGCCGCCCATGCCGCCGGTGTACGCCGCCGCGCCCGCCGCGAGCAGGAGCGCGAGGCCGACGACCCAGGGCCACCAGCGGCGCCGCGCCCGGCGCGCGGGCGACGCGCTGCGGTCGATGGTGAGCTTGGCAAGATCCGGATGGTCCACGGCGCTACGCGCTGTCGCGCGCAAGTATACGGCGCGCTACAATCCTCCCCTCCTGAGGAGCGCTGCAATCCCCGCCTGAAGCCTGCGGGGACCAGGCTCAGGTGTTTCGAACGGCGCTCACCCGCGAGGCTTCCGGCCGGGTGAGTCCCGCCGCAGCAGCGGGTCTTTCGCCAAGGAGTGAAAGATGAACGCTGTGCTCAAGCCCGACAACATCGCGCGCGGGGATTACCGCGTCGCCGACCTCGCGCTCGCCGACTGGGGCCGCAAGGAGATCGCGATCGCCGAATCCGAGATGCCGGCGCTGATGTCGATCCGCGCCGAGTACGCGGCGGCGCGACCCCTCGCCGGCGCGCGCATCGCGGGGTCGCTGCACATGACGATCCAGACCGCGGTGCTGATCGAGACGCTGCGCGCGCTCGGCGCCGAGGTGCGCTGGGCCTCGTGCAACATCTTCTCGACCCAGGACCACGCCGCGGCGGCGGTCGCCGCCGGCGGCACGCCGGTGTTCGCCTACAAGGGCGAGTCGCTCGCGGAGTACTGGGAGTTCACGCATCGCATCTTCGAGTTCGGCGCGGAGGGGAGAACGCCGGGCGCGAACATGATCCTCGACGATGGCGGCGACGCGACGCTGCTCGTGCACCTGGGCAGCCGCGCCGAGAAGGACGCCTCCGCCATCGCCGCGCCCTCGAGCGACGAGGAGCGCGCGCTGTCCGCCTCGATCCGCAAGCGCCTCGCCGAGCGCCCCGGCTGGTATTCGCGCCTGGCGCAGGGCATCCGGGGCGTCACCGAGGAGACCACCACGGGCGTGCACCGCCTCTACCAGATGGCGCAGGAGAAGCGCCTGCTGTTTCCGGCGATCAACGTCAACGACTCGGTGACCAAGTCCAAGTTCGACAACGTCTACGGCTGCCGCGAGTCGCTGGTCGACGGCATCAAGCGCGCCACCGACGTGATGATCGCCGGCAAGGTCGCGCTGGTGGCCGGCTTCGGCGAGGTCGGCAAGGGCTCGGCGCAGGCGCTGCGCGGGCTGCTGGCCCAGGTCTGGGTCGCCGAGATCGACCCGATCTGCGCGCTGCAGGCGGCGATGGAGGGCTACCGCGTGGTCACCATGGACTACGCCGCGGACAAGGCCGACATCTTCGTCACCGCCACCGGCAACTACCACGTCATCACGCACGCGCACATGCAGCGCATGAAGCACAACGCCATCGTGTGCAACATCGGCCACTTCGACAACGAGATCGACATCGCCTCGCTCAGGGGCTACCGCTGGGAGAACGTCAAGCCGCAGGTGGACCACATCATCTTCCCCGACGGCAAGAGGATCCTCTTGCTCGCCGAGGGGCGCCTGGTCAACCTCGGCTGCGCGACCGGGCATCCGTCCTACGTGATGAGCTCCTCCTTCGCCAACCAGGTGATGGCGCAGATCGAGCTCTACGGCAACACCGCGAAATACCCGGTGGGCGTCTACATCCTGCCGAAGAAGCTCGACGAGAAGGTGGCGCGGCTGCAGCTCGCCAAGCTCGGCGGCATGCTGACCGAGCTCACCGACGAGCAGGCGCGCTACATCGGCGTGCCCAAGGAAGGCCCGTACAAGAGCGACCACTATCGCTACTAGACATGTCGCCGGGATCGCGGTGCTGTTCATCGCGCTGCAGATCCTCGACGGGCTATTCAAGCGCACGCTCGCCAATGCCGGGCCGCTGCCCTTTTGGGCCTACGATGCGCTGCTCCCGAGGAGCTCTTCTACCGGGCGTTCCTGTTCGAGGCGCTGGGACGCAACGCGCCGCGCTTCGTGATCGTCTCGTCGATCCTCTTTGCGCTCGCGCATTGGGAGCAGGGCCCCGTCAACATGCTCGCGAGCGGCGCCTACGGCGCGGGCGCCGCAGAGGGCTACCGGCGCCTGCCCGTGCTGTGGCCGTTCGCGCTGGCGCACGCGGCGGTGGATTTCGCATTTTTCTGGTGAGCCCGTGACGCTCCGCGAAAAGCTTCTCGACCCGCGGCAGACGGTGCTGCTCTACGGCACCACGCCGCCGCGCGCGGGGTCGGAGGCCGCGGCGGTCGAAGCCGCCGCCGGCAAGCTCGCCGCGCGCATCGCGGCGCTGCCGCTCGACGGCCTGGTGATCTACGACATCCAGGACGAGTCCGGGCGCACGCAGGCGCCGCGCCCCTTCGCCTTCACCGGCACCGTCGACCCGCGCGCCTATGCGCGCCTGCTCGAGGCCCGGACCGGCAGGTCCGCGATCACCTACAAGTGCGTCGGCGCGCTCGACGAGGCGGCGTGGACGGCGTGGCTCTCGGAATCCTCGGACGTCTACGGCGTGGGCTGCCTCTCGGTGGTCGGCCGCCCGACCTCGGGCGTGCGCTACCCGCTCGCGCTCGCGCGCGCGATCCGCCTCGCCGCGGCGCACCCGGCGCAGTTCACGGTGGGTGGCGTGGTGATCGCCGAGCGCCACAGCGTCGCGCGCAGTGAAGCGGCGCGCCTGCTCGCCAAGGGACTGGAAGGCTGCGACTACTTCATCTCGCAGACGGTGTACCACGCGCACGCCTCGGCGCGGCTGCTGCGCGACTATCTGCGCGACTGCCGCGGCGCCGGCGCGGAGCCCGCCCGCATCGTGCTGAGCTTCTCGCCGGTCGGGCGCGAGAAGACGATGGGGTTTCTGCGCTGGCTGGGCGTCAAGGTCCCGGCCGAGACCGAGCGCGCAATCCTCGGCGCGCCGAACCCGCTCGCCAAGTCGATCGAGATCTGCCGCGACAACCTGCGGCGCATCCTGGACGAGCCCGCGGCTGCGAGCCTGCCGCTCGGCATCAACGTCGAGAGCGTCTCGATCAACCGCGACGAGATCGACGCCTCGGTGGACCTGTTCCACGCGCTGCGCGAAGTGCTGAGCGAGATGCGCCGGGCCTGAGGATGCGCGGCCGGCGCCTGCTCGCCCTGCTCGCCGCGGCGGCGCTAGCCGCGGCGGCGCTCGAGATCCTGGGCGCGAGGCTGCTCGAGCCCAACCCGAAGCGGCTCGCCGGGCTGCTCGCGCCGCTCGAGAACCGGCTGCTCGATGCGTTCGTGCGCGCGCACGCGGCGCGCCTCGCGCCCGATCCCGACATCGTGATCGTGGACATCGACGAGCCGAGCCTCGCGCGGATGCAATCCGAGGCGGGCAGCTGGCCGTGGCCGCGCGCGGTGCACGGCGAGCTGATCGAGGGGCTCGCGGCGCAGCAGCCGCGCGCCATCGTGTTCGACGTGCTGTTCAACGAGCCGGACAAGTTCCGCCCGGAGAGCGATGCGTTGCTCGCCGAGGCGGCGCGCCGTCACGCCAACACGTACTTCCCGCTCACGCGCCTGCCCGCGCACAACGACGCGCGCTTCCCGCCGCTTGCGCTCATCGCGCGGCCGCTCGGGCTCGAGGCGCGCCCGGGCGCCGACCCGCAGGCGCGCGCCGCGCTCATCCCGCCGCTCGCCCTGCCGCAGGAGGCCTGGCGCGCCGGCACCATCGAGTTCGTGGAGGATTCCGACGGCGTCGGCCGGCGCTACCAGCTGCGCGAGGTCGTCTCCGGCTGGGAGATCCCGTCGCTCGCGGCGCGCGTCGCGCGCGACCTGGGCTGGCGCGTGCCGCGGGAGAACGAGCTCGTCCTCGCCTGGCGCGGACCGAAGGGCGCCTTCCGGCACATCTCCTACGCGGATCTCTACGAGGACTTCGGCCGCTCGCAGCGCAAGCGCCCCGCCGACGAGTTCCGCGGCAAGGTAGTGCTCATCGGCACCGCCGCCACCGGCCTGCAGGACCTGCGCGTGACGCCGATCGAGAGCCTGCATCCGGGCGTGGAAATCCTCGCCACCGCGCTCGACAACCTGAAAAGCGGCCGCTCGATGCGTCGCGCGCCGGCCTGGATGCCGGCCGGCGTCGCTTTCCTCCTCATCGTGGCGCTCGCCGCCGCCTTCGCGCGCAACGTGGACGCCGCGCGCACCGGCTACGCGCTCGCCGGCGCGAGCGCCGCCCTTCTCGCCCTGAGCTGGCTCGCCGCGGGCGAGCTGCTGCTGCTGCCGCTGCTCGCCCCGCTCGTCGCCGGCTGGCTGCTCTACTTCGCCGCCGCTGCGGCAGCCTACCTGCGCGAGCGCCGCGCGCGCGAGGAAGCCGTGGCGCTGTTTTCGCGCTTCGTCAACCCGCACGTGGTGAAGCAGCTGGTCGAGCGCGGCGGGCTCGAAGGCGCGGGCCAGACGCGCGAGGTGACGCTGCTTTTTTCCGACATTCGCGGCTTCACCACGCTCTCGGAAACGCGCCCGCCCGGGGAAGTGGTGGCGCTGCTCAACCGCTACTTCTCGCTGCAGGTGGACGTGATCTTCCGGCATGGAGGGTCGCTCGACAAGTTCATCGGCGACGCGATCATGGCATTCTGGGGCGCGCCGCTCGACGATCCGGCGCACGCGAAGAACGCGGTCGCCTGCGCGCTCGAGATGGCCGAGACGCTCGAGCAGTTCAAGCGCGAGATCGGCGCCTCGGTCGAAGGCTTCGACGTCGGCATCGGCGTGCATTCGGGGCCGGCGGTGGTCGGCCTCATCGGCTCGGAGAAGCGCCGCGAGTACACCTCGATCGGCGACACGGTCAACCTCGCGAGCCGCATCGAGGGCCTCACCAAGGAGGCCGGGCGCCGCATCCTGGTCTCGCGCGAGACGATGTCGCGCTGCGGCGCCGCGTTCGAGTTCGCGCCCTGCGGCACGTTCAAGGCAAAGGGCCGCGCGCAAGGGGTAGAATTGTTCGAGCCTCGGAGAAAAGCTTGAAACCTCTCGCTGCTGCGATCGCGGCGCTGCTTTGCGCGCACGCCTGGGCCGAGCCCGCGACCGTGATCCGCGCCACCGAGCTGAAGAAGGACCCGGCGACCGACGCGCCGACCGTGGCGCCGCTCGGCGAGAACGCCAAGGTGGACGCGCTCGAGCGCAAGGGCGGCTGGACCCGCGTCAAGGCCGACGGCGGCGCCGAGGGCTGGGTGAAGATGCTGGTGCTGCGCTACGGCGGGGCGGGTGAATCGAAGCAGGGCGACTCCGGCGTCGGTCAGCTGCTCAACGTCGCGCGCACCGGCACGAGCGGTGCGCAGACCACCACCGGCGTGCGCGGGCTCGACGCCGAGCAGCTCGCCAACGCCAGGCCGAACGCCGCCGAGCTGAAGAAGATGGAAGGCTACGCGGCGACCAAGGACGCGGCGGCGGGCTTCGCTGCGAACGCGAGCCTCGAGCCGAAGCGGATCGCCTATCCCAGGGAGGGCGGATGAGATTCCTCGCTCTGCTGGCCGCGCTCGCGCTGCTCGCCCCGGCGCCGGCGCAGGCGCAGTTTCGCCTCGACATCAACCGCCTGATCGACAGCGCGCGCGACGTGGGCCGCGCGACGAAGGACATCGACGAGAAGCAGGAGGTCGAGATCGGCCGCGAGATGGCGGCGACGCTGCTCGGCGCCGCGCCGCTGGTGGCGCACGACCCGATGCAGCGCTACGTGAACAGCGTCGGGCGCTGGCTCGCCTCGCAGACCGAGCGGCCCGACCTGCCCTGGAGCTTCGGCGTGCTCGATGCGCCGCAGCTGAACGCCTTCGCCGCCCCCGGCGGCTTCATTTTCGTGACGCGCGGCCTGCTCGAGGGGATGCGCAGCGAGGCCGAGCTCGCCGGGGTGCTGGCGCACGAGATCGCGCACGTGCTGCAGAAGCACCACCTGAAGGCGATCCAGAAGAGCGCCCAGGTCGGGCTCGCGACCAACGTGCTCTCGCTCGCGCTGCAGGACCGCAACGCCGCGGCGCGCGAGAAGCTGATCGCCTTCGGCCGCGAGCTGTACACGCGGGGGCTGGACCGCTCCGACGAGCTCGAGGCCGACCGCCTCGGCATGGTGATCGCGGCGCGCGCCGGCTACGACCCCTGGGGGCTGCCGGCGGTGCTGCAGACGCTGCAGGCGATGAACCCGCAGGACTCTGGCCTCGCGCTCATGTTCAAGACGCACCCAGCGCCCGCCGAGCGCCTGGACGTGCTCGAGAAGGCGGCAGCGCCGCTCGAGCCCTACTCGGCGCAGCCCCAGCTCGCCGAGCGCTTTTCGCAGCACGTCAGGCCCTAGTAGTTTTCCCGGAAGTAGATGAAGTTGCTCGGCTGCGAGCCGTACAGGCCGAACGCGGCGCGCGCCGCGGGCTTATCGTCATAGAAGGTGCCGTCGCCGCCCTGGTCGGTCGCGTCCCAGCGCCCGAGAAGGTAGGAACGACCGGCGTTGCCCGCCGGCATGCTCGCCGGATCGCAGGCGTTGCCGCCCGCCGAGCCGAGGTTGGCGGTGAGCAGCACGCTGCCGTCGTTGCCGGTGCCGGGCGCGGTGAGCGTGAGCGAGCCGACGCCCGAGCTGAAGGCGACGCTCGCCGTGCTGATCGCGGTCTCGCAGGCGCTGAGGTTGGAGGGCGGGTTGAAGTCCATGGCGAAGGCCGCGCGCGGGATCGCGGTGCAGCTGTCCTCCACGTTGGTGACGAAGCCGCTGCCGTTCCAGTACTGGGCGTGGATCGGCACGGGCAGGTCGAGCCTCTCCGAGCCGAGCGCGTTGGTCATGCGCAGCCGTCCGAAGCGCGCGCCGTTCACCGAGGTGGCGACGGTGGTGTGGTCGTTGCCGCCGACGCCGTCGACGTCGAGGTCGAACGCGTTCATCGCGGTGCCGTCGGCGTCGGTCGGCGCGATGCCGAAGGCGAGCCCGGGGTACGGCCCGTCCGGGCTGTCCGGGGTCGCGCGCCGGATCCCGGTGGTGATGCTGACGGGACTGGCGACGCCGTTCAGCCAGCTGCCGGTCGGCGCGATGCTGCCGTCGACCCGCGCCGTGAGGTTGGTGGTGCCGCTGCGCGCGCCGACGTTGAAGTTGGCGAAGGCCGTCAGCCCGAGCTTGGCGTAGACGCCGGTGTAGTTCTGCGTGGTCGCGTTCTGCGTGTTCTGCGCCGTGAGCGTGAAGCCGAGGCTCAGGCCCTCGTCCATGTAGGTGAAGGTGGACGCGGGCGCACAGGCGGCGGCCACGCGGTTGGTCAGGCTGCCGGCGGAAAGGGCGAAGTGCTTCGGGCGGAAGCGCCCGACGTAGCCGCCGCCGGCGTCGCCGTCGAGGCCGCTGTTGCCCGTGATGTCGATTCCCGCGGCGAGGTAGTTCGTCACGTCGGCCGTGAGGATGACGTTGCCGACCTCGCTGTAGCACCAGTCCGTCGCCGACGCCGTGCCGCCGACGAGCGCGATGGTCGCCGCGCCAGCGCAGGTCGGTCCGCGCGACACCACGCCCAGCGCGACGCCCGGCAGGTTGGCGCTGCGCCCGACGCTTGCCGTCGCGGCGAAGTTGGGCACCGTGCCGTTGTTCGTGATGTTGACGCCCGTGTCCGGCACGCCGTCGTTGTTCGCATCCTCCCCGGAGGCCCACTGGTAGGCCTGCACCGTCATCGTGAAGTTGTCGCCGGCAGCGCCGAGCAGCGCGCCCGTGGCGCTGCTGCTGTGGGCGACGCCCGGGAACGCGAGGCCGAACGGCCGCACCACGAACGCGTTTGACGAGCCGATCATCTCGAAGCCCGCGACGCCGGGGTCGAGGTCGTAGCGCGCGTGCAGCGAGATCCGCCCGGCGTCCGGGTAGGCGATCACGGTGTCGGCTTCCGAGCTGGCGTTGAACGTGAGCGAGACCCCGGTGTAGGCCGAGGCGCCCGCGCCGGCGTTGTCGCTGCTGGTCGCGATCGCGCCGGCGTTGATCGTCACCTGGCGCCCGGCGCAGGCGCCCGGCGTGTTGCACTCGGCGCCCAGGTCCACCGTGCGCGTCTGGCTCGCGAACAGCGCCGTGCACGAGCCGGTCTGGGTGTTGGTGTCGATCGCCTGGATCCGGATCGTCTTCGCGTTGAAGCCGGTGTTCGAGGGCTTGCCCGAGAGCTGTGTCGGGATCGTGGTGTTGCCATCGGTGACGTTGCGGAAGCGGAATCCGGCCTGCGTCATCGTGAACGAGGGATCGTCGGCGGGGCCCGCGCTGCCGCTCGTCTCGGAGAGGCCGCCGCTCGAGGCGTTGAAGCCGAAGGTCTCGCTGGTCGTCGCGAGATCGGCGTAGCGGAACGAGAGCTGCGCCTGCGTCGAGCCGCCGGCGAAGGTGTAGCTCGCCGCGCCGTCGCCCGGGGTCGGGTCCGACAGCACCCCGCCGCCCGCCACGATCCCGGTCCAGGTCCCCTTCGCGTTCGTCGTAGAGAGGCTCATGGTGCGGCCGCCGGCGTCGACCGGGTTGTGGCTCGAATCGTGCGCCGTGAGCGTGATCGCGTGGTCGATGCAGGCGACGCCCGATCCCGCGTGCGAGAACGAGAAATGATCGACCACGACGCCGAAATCGAGGTACCAGATCTCGACGCGCTGGCAGAAGCTCGCCGAATTGGCGTCGATCGTGGCCGCGCGCGTGAGCGCGACGCCGTTGTGCGTCACCGAGCTGATCGCCGCCGCCGCCGGACAGGGGTCGCCCGGCGTCTCCACGCCGATTCCCACGATCAGCTTGCCGCTTGCCGGCACGGCATGCGTCCAGGAGAGCGTGGCGCTGCTGTTGACGTTCGCGCTGTTCTGAGAGACGAACGCGATCGTGCCGCTCGGGGCGATCGCGACGACCGCGTGCGCGGTCCGGTTCGAGGTCGTGCTGTGGGTCTGCTGCATCGAGCTCGCGCCGGCGGTCGGGACCGGCTTGGTGCTCGCCGCCGCGGTCGAGCTCGCCGCCGAGGTGTCCCAGCGCTCGGTCTGCGCCGCCTGCGGGGTGAAGCTGCCGGCGTTGCCGCTGCCGACCGCGTCGATCAGCCAGGCATTGTTGGTCAGCGTCGTGATCGCGGTGGTGATCGTGGCACTGCCGAAGTTGGTGCTCGTGTTCACCGCCTCGGGCGCGCCGCTGCGGGTGCCGCTCAGGAAGATCGAGCCCGCGTTGATGTTGTCTACGCTGCCGGTCATGACGACCTGGATCGTCCCGCTCGGGCGCAGCGCGAGCAGGTGCGCGACGCCGGTGTCGGCGCCGACGCCGGAGGCGACCGCCGAGCGGGTGCCGCTCGCTCCCGCCGCGGCCTGGATGCCGTAGGACATCAGCAGCGCGATGCCGGCGTCGTTCGGAGGCGGCAGCGAGGTGATGTCGACCGCCTCGGTCATGCCCTCGCCGCCGGCGGGATTCCAGTTGCCCGGGCTCGGCGAGGAGGTGAACTCGAACGAGCCCACCAGCATCGTGCTCGCGAGCGTCGTCGTGACGCTCGCCGCGGTGTGCGTGAGGCTGCTCGGCGTGGCCGTCGCGCTCGAGACATCGACCGGCGTGGCGTTGTCCACGCCCGAGAACGTCGCGATGCCGCCGCTGACACCGGTATTGCCGGCGGAAAGCGTCCACGTATACGACGCGGGCTCGGAGCCGCCGGCGACCCGGTAGTAGGTCGCCATGCGGCTCGAGTTGCCGGCGGTCTGCAGCGTTTCATCGCGCAGCGTCCAGCCGGCCGGGGCCGTGATCGAGATCGTCGAGGGCCGCACCGCGATCGAGGCGACCATGACATGCCCGCTCGCGGTTCCGGCCGGCACCGCGACGGTGACCGCGTTCGTGAGCGGCGCGAGCGCGATCAGCCGCGCCGCGCGCCGGTTCTGGCTGCTCGAGAGCGTTGCGGTCTGAGTGCCCGTGGCGCCGGCCGTCGCCTGCAGCATGTCGGCCGACATGACGTCGATCTGGGTGCCGTTGTTCTGCGAGTAGCGCTGCGTGAAGCCGCTCGGCCCGGTGAACGTGACGTCGCCGTTGACGCCATAAAACGTCACCAGCATGGCGCCGTTGACGGTGGTCGTGATGCTGCTCGCGTCGATCGAGCTCCCGAGGCTGGCGAAGCCGGCGCTCGACTCGGCGTTGACCGGGCTCGAGGGGTCGACGTTACGGTAGCTGGAGATGCCGCCGGTCGCGGTGGCGCCGGTGAAGGTCCAGCTCGCGCTGCCCGCCGAGAGGTCGCCCGCGGTCGCGACCTTGTAGTACGCCCGGTGCTTGTGCGTGTTGGTGCCGGTGGAGCCGAGGTGGATGCCCGCACCGATCTCGGTCCAGCCCGCGGGAATCCCGAAGGTCTCGGTTCCGCCGCCGCGCACCGCCGCCTGCGCGAGCATCAGGTCGCCGACCAGGGTCCCGGCGGGCACGCCGATCGTCAGCGTGCCGCTCGAGCTGGTCGCGCTGCTGCTGGCGACGAACTGGATCGGGAGCGCCCCGTTGCCCTGCGATGCGCCGACGAAAGCGATCTGCGCCTGCACCTGTGGCGCCAGCAGCACGGCCGCGAGCATCGGCAGAAAAAGGCGGAGAAGTCTCATCGGTGCGAGTGCGCCAAGCCTAGCATCGCGTTCGCCGACGGGCGCGCCGTCCGTCTCGCGCCGCCGCGCGTTCCTCGGACGATTTGCAAAAAACCGTGAAAAAAGCCGCGCCTCAGTCGAACGGAACCCTGCCCGATTCGCCTTCGCGCGGGTAGGCGCGCCACGCAGTGCCGGGCGACTCCCGGCAGGCCTCGAAGCGGAACGGCACGTACTCGCGCCCCGGGGTGACGAAGCGCAGGTCGAGGAACGCGACGCAGTCGCCTTCGCCGACGCCGTCGAACGCGGGCAGCGCCGCGAACCAGCGGAAGAAGGCGAGCGCGGGCGAGCCCGAGGCTTCGCGCGCGAGCATGCGCTCGTCGCCCGAGTCGCCGAAGCGGCTGCGCCGCTCCCACTGCGCGCGCTCGAGCGGCTGGTAGGGCGCGTCGAGCTTCGCCACGAAGCCGTCCCCGGGCGCGGCGGGGCGCGGCTCGCTGCGGCGCAGGTTGACGTGCGCGAAGCGGTGCGCCTCGGTGTCGCTCACGAACACGGTCCAGTTGTACGGCGAAACCGGGCGCGGGAACGCCTTCACCTCGGCCCCCTGCAGGCCGCGGCTCGCGGCGAAGCGCTCGCCGAACGCCTCGGCCTCGCCCTTCAGCGTCCACTGCAGCCCCACGTAGCCCGCGAGCACGAGCAAGGCGGCGAGCGCGGGCAGCCGCGAGCGGTACCAGAGCGCGGACGCCGCGAGCCCCGCGAGGATGATGCCGCTGAACCACAGGTCGATGATGAACGTGGTGCCGAGCGCCGCGCGCCAGTCCGAGAGCGGCGCGAAGATCATGGTGCCGAAGCTCGTGATCACGTCGCCCGCGATGTGCGTGGCGATCCCCAGCGCGGCGACCCCGTAGAGCGCGCGCCAGCCGCCCGGCTCGCGCAGGAGCTTGGCGAGCAGCCAGGCGAGCACGAACGCGAACGCAGGCAGCACGACGAGCGAGTGCGTGACGCCGCGGTGGAACAGCAGGTACTCGACCGGCCCGAGAAAGCCGATGACAAAGTCGAGGTCGGGGGCGGCGGCGGCGAAGAAGCCGGCGGCGACGCGGCGCGGCAGCGCGCGCGGCGCGAGGCTCGCCGGCGCGCTCGCGCGCGCCGCGAGTGCGCCCGAGAGCGCGTGGGTCAGCGTGTCCACGCGCGGAGTCGACTCACGCCGCGCGCTTCTTGCGTTGCGCGTCCTTCTGGTGCATCTGGGCGTAGGCGTGGTGCGCGGCGGCCTCGGCATCCCCTACGTGCACCGCGAGCCCCGTATCGGAGAGCACCGACGAGAGCGCGGTGAGGCACAGCATCACGTTGTCCGGGCGGCACGAGTAGCCCATCAGGCCGAAGCGCCAGATCTTGCCCTTGAGCGGCCCGAGCGCGGCGCCGATCTCGAGGACGAACTCGTCGAGCAGGGCCTTGCGCACTGCGGCCTCGTCCACGCCCTTGGGGCAGTAGACCGCGTTCATCTGCGGCAGCTGGTACTTCTCCTCGACCAGGAACTCGAGCCCGATCGCCTCGAGGCCCGCCTTGAGCGCGACGTGGTGGCGGTAGTGGCGCGCCCAGGAGTTCTCCAGCCCCTCCTCGCGGATCAGCAGCAGCGCCTCGTGCAGCGCGAAGAGCGCGTTGGTCGGCGCGGTGTGATGATAGGTGCGCGTGCTCGCCCCCCAGTAGCCGAGCAGCAGGTTCATGTCCATGAACCAGCTGTGGATCTTGTCCTTGCGCTTCTTCACGTACTCCACGACCCGCTCCGAGAACGAGACGGGCGAGAGCCCCGGCGTGCACGACAGGCACTTCTGGCTCGCCGAGTAGATGGCGTCGATCTCCCAATCGTCCACCTTGAGCGGGGAGCCGCCGAGCGAGGTGACCGCGTCCACGATCGCGAGCGCGTCGTGCTTGTGCGCGATCTGGGTGAGCAGCTTCGCGTCCGACAGGCAGCCGGTCGAGGTCTCGGCCTGCACGAAGGCGAGGATGCGCGCGTCGCGGTTCCTCTTGAACGCGTCCTCGACTTTCTGCGGATCCACCGGCTTGCCCCAGTCGTCGTGCACCACGACGGGCTTGCCGCCCATGCGCTCGACGTTCTCGACCATGCGGCTGCCGAAGACGCCGTTCACCCCCACGATCACCTTGTCGCCCGGCGCGACGAGATTCACGAAGCAGTACTCCATGCCGACCGTGCCCGGCCCCGAGAGCGGGAAGGTGGGCGCGTTCCTGGTCTGGTAGACGTAGCGCAGCAGGCTTTTCAGCTCCTCCATCATCTCTACGAACACCGGGTCGAGGTAGCCGATCGCCGGCTGGCTCATGGTGGTGAGCACGCGCGGGTGGATCTCGGTGGGCCCCGGGCCCATGAGCGTCCTCTGCGGCGGGTGGAACGAGGTGATGCGCTTCGGGGGTGCGTACTGGCTCATGGGGTCGGTCTCCGGGGAAATTCCGAACGGCGCGTCCTCGGGGCGCGATTTCACGCGCACCGGGTTCTTGGCGCTTGCTTCGTTGACGATCTCGGCCGAGCTGATGCGGCCCTGCGTGACGCGCTCGACTTCGCCCGCCCAGCGGGCCGGCACATAGCCAGTCTTCATCCAGTGGTGCACCACCGCGCGGTCGAGCTGGAACGCGCGCGCCACTTCGGCCTGGCTGCCGAACATCTCGACGAGTCGCTGCGCGCAGTTCATGCTGTCGGGATTGGCCGCGAAGTCTAGCCTGTCAAAACCAGTTTGACAAGATCGGAGATGCATCGATGAAAGTCGTCCCCACCAAGCCCCGGCGCGACGCGCGCCCCGACAGCGCCGAGTGGCGCATGCGCGTGGACCTCGCGGCGGCGCACCGGCTCGCCTACCTGCACGGCTTCAGCGAGGGGATCTTCAACCACATGACCTGCACGGTGCCCGGCGCGAACGATCGCTACCTGCAGATCCCGTTCGGCATGCACTGGTCGGAGGCCACCGCGAGCGGCTTCCTCGAGGTGGGCTACGACGGCAAGGTGCTCGCGGGCGAAGGCGAGCCCGAGGCCTCGGGCTATTGCATCCACGCGCCGATCCATCGCCTCATCCCGGAGGCGGTCTGCGTGATGCACACGCACATGCCGTTCGCCTCAGCGCTCTCGCGCCTGCAGGACCCCACCATCAAGCCGATCGGCCAGACCGAGGTCGGCCTGATGAAGGACATCGTCTACGACGAGGAGTACACCGGTCCCGCGTTCGACCCGGCCGAGGGCGAGCGCCTCGCGCGCGTGCTCGGCGACAGGAAGGTGATGGTGATGGCGAACCACGGCGTGCTGACCGTCGGGAAGTCGGTGGCCGAGGCCTACGACCTGCTCTACTACCTCGAGCGCGTGGCGCAGGTGCAGCTCTACGCGATGTGGACCGGGCAGAAGCTGAAAGCCCTGCCGCAGCCGATCGTCGAGCTCACCATGCGCACCATCGGCGGCCCGACGTACGGCGGCAAGCCCCACTGGGAGCACCACTTCGCGGCGCTCAAGCGCATGCTCGACCGGCGCGAGCCGGAGTACCGGGACTAGCGCGCCGGGCCGATGCGCCCGACGACCGGGAGCTTGAGCGCCGGGTCGAAGGGATCGATGCCGAAGGTGAGGCCGAGGAGGCTGACTTCCAGCCCCTCGACCGTGCTCGCGGTGAGCGCGAGCAGCCCGCCGAGCGAGAGCTGGAAGCCCCGGCCGCTCGGCGCGGTGCCGACGATCGAGCCGCCGAGGTAGTCCTTGCCGATCGCGGTCGGCGGAAGATCGACCTCGAGCTCCGGCACCGCGCGCGCGATCCACGCGGTGAAGGTGTTCGAGTTCGGCCCCGGCCACACGATGTACTCGTTCTGGAAGGGGTAGGCGAGCGCCGCGCGCTCGATGCGCGCGATCAGCTCGGCGACGCCCGCGCCGCGCTTTTCCGCGAGCAGCTCGGGCTCGTTGCCGAACCAGCGCGCATCGGGCGGGCGGTTGCGCACCACGAGCACCGAGTCGGCGTAGCGCAGCCGCCAGCCGATCACCTCGTACACGGTGTACGCGGGCGCGTCCAGCGGCTTGACCGCGACCCAGGTGTGCACGCCGAACCAGCCGCGCAGGCCCCAGGTGCGCGCGGCGTAGACCTGCACCACCGGCTCGCGCACGAGCGCGGGGTCGGGCGCGAGCCCCACCGGCTCGCGGCTCGCGCTGCGCCAATCGCTCGCCGCCGCGCCCGTCCCGGCGAGCACCAGAGCGCCCGCGGCCAGGAGCCGGCCGAACAGGGGGGAAGGCATGACCGAGTGTAGCCCGCCCGACCCCCTCCCCGTCGATTTCAACCGCCCCCGTTCGACTAGGAGACAGCCGGCACCTGCCGGCGCGATTCCACGTCCACAAGGAGGCATCCATGCAATACCTGCTGCTGATCTACCAGAGCGAGGCGGAGTTCGCGAAGCTGAGCGACGCCGAGAGGGCCGCGATCTACCAGGGGTACGGCCCGTTCACGCAGAGCATCGGCCAGAGCGGCCACATGCGCTCGGGGGCGGGGCTTCAGCCCGTCACGACCGCCACCACGGTGCGGGTGCGGGGCGGGAAGACGCTGACCACCGACGGCCCGTTCGCCGAAACGAAGGAGCAGCTCTCCGGCTTCTACCTGATCGAGGCGAAGGACGTCGACGAGGCGATCGGCATCGCGGTCCGGATCCCGTCGGCCCGATTGGGATCGGTGGAAGTGCGTCCCACGATCGCGGCGCCGAGCTCGTAGCGCGTCGCCCGCCGGCCGCCGGGCGATAATCCGGCGGCCGATGGATCTGGGGCGTTTTTACCGCGAGCAGGGCGGGCGCGTGCTGGCGACCGTGATCCGGCTGGTCGGCGATTTCGAGCTCGCCGAGGAAGCCGTGCAGGAAGCGTTCGCGGCCGCGCTCGAGCAATGGCCGAGGAGCGGCGCGCCGGACAATCCGCGCGCCTGGCTGGTCAGCGTCGCGCGCCATAAGGCGATCGACCAGCTGCGGCGCGGCGCCCGTTTCGATGCCCGGCGCACGGACCTCGAGGCCATGGCCGCGCTCGAGGAGACGGAAGCTCCCGCGAAGACGGCGATGATCGAGGACGACAGGCTGCGCCTGATCTTCACCTGCTGCCACCCCGCGCTCGCGATCGAGGCGCAGATCGCGCTTACGCTTCGAACGCTGTGCGGCCTTTCCACCGAGGAGATCGCGCGCGCGTTCCTAGTGCCGGTCGCGACCATGGCGCAGCGGCTGGTGCGCGCCAAGTACAAGATCCGCGTCGCGGGCATCCCGTACCGCGTGCCGCCGCGCGAGCTGCTCGCCGAGCGCCTCGAGGCGGTGCTGCGAACGGTCTATCTCGTCTTCAACGAGGGATACGCGGCCAGCTCGGGCGGCGAGCTGGTGCGGCGCGAGCTGTGCGCCGAGGCGATCCGCCTCGGCCGGCTGCTCGCCGAGCTGCTGCCCCGTCCGGACGTGCGCGCGCTGCTCGCCCTGATGCTGCTTCACGATGCGCGGCGCGAGGCGCGCCTCGGCCCGGACGGCGAGCTCGCGACGCTCGAGGAGCAGGATCGCCGGCGCTGGAATCACGGCCAGATCGCGGAGGGCCTGGCGCTCGTCGACGACGCCCTGCGCGAGGAAGGGGCCGGCTTCTACTCGCTGCAGGCTGCGATCGCGGCCCTGCATGCGCGCGCCGGGCGCCACGAGGACACCGACTGGCGCCAGATCGCGGCGCTCTACGAGGTCCTGTGCCGGCGCTACCCCTCTCCCGTCATGGAGCTCAATCGGGCGGCGGCGCTCGCCATGGCCGAAGGTCCGGCGCGGGGGCTCGGGTTGCTCGAGTCGCTCGAGGCGCAGGGGGCGCTGGACGGGTATCACCTTCTGCCCGCGGCGCGCGCCGACCTGCTGCGCCGGCTCGGCCGGTGGGACGAGGCGGGCGTCGCCTACCGGCGCGCGCTGGCCCTCGTGAGGAGCGAGCCGGAGCGGCGCTTCCTCGAGCGCCGGCTGGCCAAGGTTAGCCGGGGCGCGTGAAGTCGAAGAGCTCGCGGTCGAGCAGGTGCGAGGGCACGACCGCGCCGAGCGCGCGCAGCATCGACTCGATCCGGCCCGGGTGCCGCCGGCGCCAGTCGGCGAGCATCTCGCCGATCCGCCTGCGCTCGAGGTCCTCCTGCGAGCCGCACAGGTTGCACGGGATGATCGGAAAGCGCATCTGCGCGGCGTAGGCGGCGAGGTCCTCTTCCGCGACGTAGACCAGCGGCCGGATGACCACGTGCCTGCCGTCGTCCGAAAGCAGCTTTGCCGGCATCGTCTTGAGCGTCCCGGCGTGGAACAGGTTCAGGAAGAAGGTCGCGAGCACGTCGTCGCGGTGGTGGCCGAGCGCGATCTTGGTGGCGCCGAGCTCGCCCGCGACGCGGTAGAGCACGCCGCGCCGCAGCCGCGAGCAGAGCGCGCACATCGTCTTGCCCTCGGGGATGACGCGCTGCACCACCGCGTACGTGTCCTGCTCGACGATGCGGTACGGCACGCCGCGCGCCTTCAGGTACTCGGGCAGCACCTGCGCCGGGAACCCGGGCTGCTTCTGGTCGAGGTTGACGGCGACGAGCTCGAAGCCGACCGGCGCCTTCTCCCTGAGCGCGAGCAGCACCTCGAGCAGCGCGTAGCTGTCCTTGCCGCCCGAGAGGCACACCATGACGCGGTCGCCCTCGCCGATCATGCCGAAATCGGCGATCGCCGCGCCCGCCTGGCGGCGCAGGCGCTTGGCGAGCTTCGCCGCCTCGTAGCCGGCTTTGCGCGGGTCCATGGTCAGAGGAACACCGAGCGCCCGCCGTCCACCGCCAGCACCTGGCCGGTGACGAAGGGCGCCGTGGCGAGAAAGTGTACCGCCTGCGCGATCTCTTCCGGCCTGCCGAGCCGCTCGAGCGGCGTGGCGGCGACGATGCGCCCGCGCTCGGGCGGCGGGAACTGGCCGTCCTCGGGCCAGGCGATGGCGCCCGGCGCGACCGCGTTCACGCGCACCGCCGGCGCGAGCTCGAGCGCGAGCGCGCGCGTCAGCGCGGTCAGGCCCGCCTTCGCCACCGAGTACACGGCGTAGCCCTTGAGCGGCCGCTCGGCGTGGATGTCGGCGATGTTGACGATCGCGCCGCGCTCCTTCGCCAGGTGCGGCGCCGCCGCTTGAGAGAGGAAAAGCGGAGCGCGGAGGTTCGAGCCGACCAGCTCTTCCCAGTGTCCGGGTTCGATCTCGCCGATCGCGGTCGGGTAGAAGGTCGAGGCATTGTTGACGAGCACGTCAAGGCGCCCCCATTGCTCGAGCGCCGCGCCGATGAGCGCCTGCGGCGCGATCGGGGCGAGCAGATCCGCCTTGACGCGCGCCGCGCTTCCAGGGCGCGCGGCGTTGAGTTCCGCTTCCAGCTGCGCCGCGTCCGCTTCGGCGCCGCGATAGTGGATGAGGACGTTCGCCCCCGCGGCGTGCAGGCGGCGTGCGATCGCGGCACCGATGCGGCGCGCGGCGCCCGTCACCAGCGCCACTCTTCCGCCGAGGGATTCGTCCATGGGACGGCGCCGATTCTAGGGTAAATTCGCCGCCATGCGCCCGCACGATCTGCCTGCGCCCGGGCCCGAGGCGCGCGCGCAAAGCCGCGCGCTGCTCGATCGGATCGCCGCCGAGCTCGCCGCGAACGGCAACTGGATCCCGTTCGCGCGCTACATGGAGCTCGCGCTGCACGAGCCGGGCCTGGGCTACTACGCGGGCGGCGCGGCCAAGCTCGGGCCCGCCGGCGACTTCGTCACCGCGCCCGAGATCTCGCCGCTGTTCGCGCGCACGCTCGCGCGCCAGGTAAAGGAAGTGCTCGGGCCGGGCGAAGCCGTGCTCGAGTTCGGCGCCGGGAGCGGGGCGCTTGCCGCGGCGCTGCTCGAGGCGCTGGGCGAGGTCGAGTACCTCATCCTCGAGCCAAGCGCCGAGCTCGCCGAGCGGCAGCTGGCGCGGCTCGGCACCGCCGCGCGCTGGGTCGAGCGCATGCCGGCGCGGTTCCGCGGCGTCATGCTGGCGAACGAGGTGCTCGACGCGATGCCGGTGCACGCGGTCGCGTGGACGCGCGCAGGCGTGCGCGAGCGCGGCGTGTGCGCCAATGAAGGCGCACTGGCGTGGAGCGAGCGCCCTGCCGCGGGGCCGGTGCTCGAAGCGGCGGGCGCGATCGCGCCCGAGCTGCCGCCGTCTGGCCGCTTCGAGAGCGAGCTGGGGCTCGCGGCGCGCGCCTGGATGCTGCTCGTCGCGCGCGCGCTCGAGCGCGGTGCGCTCTTCGTCCTCGACTACGGCTTCCCGGCGCGCGAGTACTACCATCCGCAGCGCTCGATGGGCACGCTCGCCTGCCACTACCGCCACCGCGTGCACGGCGACCCGTTCTGGCTGCCGGGACTGCAGGACATCACCGCGCACGTGGACTTCAGCGCGCTCGCGCGCGCGGCGGCGGCCGCGGGGCTCGAGGTGCTCGGCTACGCGAGCCAGGCGCAGTTCCTGGTCAACTGCGGCATCTCGGATGAGCTGCAGAAGCTCGATCCGGAAAACGCGGCTCGCTATCTCCCTGCCGCGGCGGCGGCGCAGAAGCTCCTCTCGCCCGCCGAGATGGGCGAGCTCTTCAAGGTGCTCGCCGTGGGCCGGGGCTTGCGCCCGCCGCTCATGGGCTTCGCGCGCGGCGACCGCTCCGGCAGTCTCTGAAACGATGAAGGCGCTCGCTCTGCTCCTGCTCCTCGCCTGTGCGACGGCACGCGCGGACGAAATGACGGAGCCGCGCAAGCGCTGGGCGGAAAGCCCGCACGGGCCGTTCCTCGAGCGCATCCTGCCGCCGGGCTTCGAGCCTTCGAACCTGCCCGAGCCGAAGTCGCGCGGCGCGCGCCTCACGCTGCGCTACTGCGTGCAGTGCCACAACCTCGCCAACCCCGCGATGCACGAGCCGCGCAAGTGGCCGCCGATCGTCGAGCGCATGGTGCTGCGCATGGAGGGCAAGGGCAACCTCGGCAAGCTCATGCACGAGATGATGGTGGGGCTCGAGGCGCCCACCGTTGAGGAACAGAAGGTGCTCGTCGCCTACCTGCGCAGGCACTCGCAGAAGCCGCTCGACCCGAAGAAGTATCCGGAGGCCTTCAAGCCCGCGGGAGATGCCTTCCGGCTCGCCTGCAACCAGTGCCACGTGCTGCCCGATCCGAGGCGCTACACCGCGAAGGAGTGGCCCGCGGTGGTCGACCGGATGCAGAAGAACATGCAGTGGATGAACCGCGTCGTCGGCTCGAAGCCCGCGCCCGGCGAGCCGCAGCTCAGGATCGAGGACATCAACGCCTTTCTCGCCAAGTACGCGCGTAAGTGAGCGCGGCGCCCAGCGCGAGCGCGACGGCGAAGCCTGCGGCGGCGGCACCGAGCGCGATGAGCCAGCCCGCCTCGAAGAGCACTGCGCCAGCGCCCGCCGCAAGAGGAAAGTGGAGGCGCGTCGAGCCGAGCGCCTTCTCGCCCGGGGATTCGCGATCGCTGAAGCCGCTCCATTCGAGCGCCGAAGCGCCGACTCCGACGGCGAGGACAACCGCGACGAAGCAGACCTTCGCCCATGCGGGCACGTGCGGCACGCAGGCCGCCGCCTCGAACGCCTGCCGCGCGCCCTCGGGCGCATAGACGTGGCACAGGACGAGCCAGCCGATGGCTGCCGCCACGCCGACGGCCATGATGGAAAGTCCGGCCGTGCCGGTCCCGCGCTGGCGCAGAGGCGGGGTCAAACCCCTCACAGGCCCTGCTCTTCGAGCCATAGGAGGATCGCCTGCGCCGCCGCCTGCCACTGGGTTTCGAGCATGACGGCGTGGCCGAGCCCGGGCAGGAGGCGGTAGTCCGCGCCGAGGAGGCGCGCGCTCGCCTCCGCCGACGAGGGCGCGATGAGCGCGTCCTTCTCCGCGCCGAGGACCAGGGTCTCGGGCAGGTTCATGCGCCAGCGCTGCGGCAGGCCGAGGCCCGCCATGTCGAGGATCGCGCGGCGCGACTCGCGCTGCATGCGCGCGCGGTAGCCCGCGAGCCGCGCCGCGTCGATCGGCCCGGCGAAAAGCGCCGCGGCGAGCGTCTCAAGCGAAGCGTCGCCGCCCGCGTGCGCCGCCTGAATGTCGGCGAGCAGCCCGGGGCGCGTGAGCGCGAGCGAGAAGGTGGCGGGCAGCAAGCCGTAGCTCGGCACCGGGCAGGCGAGCACCGCCGCCGGGGCGCTCGCCTCCTCGAGCACCTTCTGCACCACCAGCGCGCCCATCGAGTGGCCGATGAGCAAGGGCGGGCGCTCGAGCGCCGCGGCGGCCGCGGCGACGTCTCTCGCGTAGTCGCCGAGGCCGAAGAGGTTGAGCCGTTCGCGCCCCGCGCTCGCACCGTGGCCGCGCAGCGAGATCGCGCAGGACGGGAAGCCGCGCTCGGCGAACCAGCCGAGAAAGTGCTCGGCCCAGCACCAGGCGCCGACGTGCCCGCCGTGGACGAAGAGCAGCGGCGTGCGCGCCGCTGCCTCGGTCTGCGGGCAGTAAAGGAGCTCGAGCGGCTCTTCGCCCGCGAGCACGCGGCTTGCGACCGCGGCCATCAGGCCGGCACCGCCATGCCGCGGGCGACGGCCGGCCGGGCCGAGATCGTGTCGAACCAGCGCTTCACGTGCGGGAACGCGGCGAGGTCCACGCGGTGCCACTCGTAGCGCGCGACCCACGGATAGGTCGCGATGTCGGCGATCGAATACTCCGCGGCGAGGAACGGCGTCGCCGCGAGTCGCCGGTCCATGACGCCGTAGAGCCGCTTTGCCTCCCTGCCGTAGCGCTCGCTGCCGTAGGGGATCTCGTCCTTCTTGGCGCGCATGAAGTGGTGCGCCTGGCCGAACATCGGCCCCACACCCCCCATCTGGAACATGAGCCACTCGAGCGCCTCGTACCTGCCGCGCACGCCGAGCGGGAGGAAGGCCCCGGTCTTCGCCGAGAGGTAGATCAGGATCGCACCCGACTCCATCATGCGGATCGGCTTGCCGTCGGGACCGTCGGGGTCCACGATCGCCGGGATCTTGCTGTTGGGGTTGATGGCGACGTAGTCGGGCGCGAACTGGTCGCCCTTGCCGATGTCGATCCTGTGCACGCGGTAGGGCAGGCCGCATTCCTCGAGCATGATCGAGACCTTGCGGCCGTTCGGCGTGCTCCAGGTGTAGAGATCGATCATCGCGCTCCCGGCGGCCAAAAATAGGCGGCAGTCTAGCGTTTCGGGAATATTCCGGCCAAGGCGGCGTTCGCGCTGCATCCGCCGGATCGGGCGGCGCGTACCACAGGCGGCATGAAGCGCATCCTCGTCCTCTTTGCCAAGGAGTGGGACCGGCTCGAGTTCGCGCGCCCCGAGTACGCCCGGCGCTACCAGTTCGTCTACGCCGGGTTCGACCTGTTCCGTTTCCCCGAGAACCTGCGCCTCGCGACCTTCGATGTTTTCCGCTTCGTCAACCGGGTCGTCGAGCGCTATCGCGGCGAGCGGCTCGACGGGGTCTTCAGCAACAACGAGTACTTCGGCGCGCTGGTCGCCGCGGTGGTCGCCGAGAAGCTCGGCCTCCCCGGCAACGACCCGCGCACGGTGCTGACCGCGCAGCACAAGTTCTACGCCCGCAAGCGCCATGCCGAGATCGCGCCCGAGGCGACGCCGCGCTTCGCCGTCTTTCCCTACGCGCTCGGCGGCCGCGAGGAGTTCCCGTTCGAGCTGCCCTGCTTCGTCAAGCCCGTCAAGGCGACCTACTCGGTGCTGGCGCGGCGCGTCGACACGTTCGACGAGCTGCGGCGCCACCTCTTGTTCTGGCCGTTGGAGAAATACGTCATCAAGCGCCTGGTGAAGCCGTTCAACGACCTGCTGCCGTGGTACACGAACTTCACGCTCAACGCGCACCACATGATCGCCGAGGAGATCCTCCCCGGCCACCAGGTGAATATGGACGGCTACGTGCACGAGGGAAGCGTGCGCGTGCTCGGCATCATCGACGAGAACCTCTTCCCGGGCACCTGCGCCTTCCGCAGCTTCGAGTACCCCTCGCGCGTGCCCGCCGAAGTGCAGGCGCGCATGGCGGCGCTGGCGCAGAAGATCCTCCTCGGCATCGGCTACCGCCACGGCTTCTTCAACATGGAGTTCGCCTGGGACGCGGCAACCGACTGCATCCGCGTGATCGAGATCAATCCGCGCATGGCCTCGCAGCTCGCGGTGTTCTACGAGTGGGTGGACGGCGTCAATCCCTACGCGATGCTGCTCGAGCTCGCCGCAGGCGACGCGCCGCGCCATGAGCGCGCGGCGCCGCGCTTCCGCCACGCCGCGAGCTTTGCTTTCCGCAAGTTCGACGGCAAGCCGCTCGCCGCGCACCCCACGCCCGAGCAGGTCGCGCGCGTGCAGCGCGAGTTTCCCGAGGCGCGGCTGATGCTCTACCTCAAGCGCGGCGCGAGCCTCGCGCGCGAGATGAAGTGGCTCGGCAGCTACCGCTACGCGGTGGTCAACATGGGCGCGGGCTCGAGCGCAGACCTGCAGCGGCGCTGCCACGACTTCCGGCGGCGCCTCTTCCGTGAATCCGACTTCGCGACGGGACTGTAGCGGCAGCCCCATCCTCCCCGCAGGACCGCTGGGTCCCCGCCTAGCGCCGCGGCGACGACAGCGTTTTTCACCGCTCGATCGTCGCGAGCCGCGCGGCGATCGCCTCGCCCGCCCAGATCTGGGGGAGCGAAGGCTCCTTCCCCTCCGCCGCCTCCTGCCTCGCCACCGACTCCTCGGCGATGCGGAAGGCGGCGGCGAACGAGCGCGTCGCGGCCAGCCCCTCGACGAAGAAGGCGCGCCCGAAATAGGTGAAGTCGCGGCCGTGCTCGCAGCCGAACGAGCTGCGGTCGGCGCGCGCCGCGGTGATGACGAGCGTGCCCGGCTCCTTGAGCGGCTCGATGTAGCCGCCCGAGTGGCAGGCCGAGACGATCACCACCTTCCAGCGGATGCCCGAATCCTGCAGCATGCGGGCGAGCGCGGTCGGGGTGAGCGCCTCGAGCGCGAGCGGCGGCTGGTGCGCCGAGAGCGCGAAGCTCTTGTCGCCGTGCGCCGAGAGGTAGAGCAGCAGCACGTCCTCGTCCGCGTTCATGCGCTCGGCGACGCGCGCGAGCGCCTTCCTCAGGCTGGTCGCGCTCGCCACCGGGAACTCCTCGAGCGCGCCCTCGCCGTTGGCGAGCACGACCGAGCGCCCGCGCGCCGCGTAGCGTTCCTCCACCGTGTTCTTCACCGAGCGCATCTCGCGCAGGAACACGTCCTGGCTGCCGTCGGGCGCGAAGCCGACGAAGTAGAGCTCGATCTCCCCCGCCTTGCCCGGCTCGACCGCGTCGAGCGCGCGCGCCAGCAGCTCGCCCTGCAGGTGAAAGACGCGCTCGCCGGCGAGCGCCGGCGGCGCCCCTGCCAGGTCCTCGGCCTTCCAGACGTCGCTCTTGGGAAACGCGAACAGCGCCGCGCCGATCATCGCGCTCGCCGCGGCGGCGCCCCAGCCGAACTGGCGCAGCCGGAAGCCGCCGCAGACCGCCACCGCGCGCACCGCGACCGCCCAGATCCAGGCGAAAAAAGCGAGGTAGAGCGCCGCCGCCCATCCAGCGGGCGCGAGAAGGAAGAGCGCGAGCCCGGCGAGCTCGAACACGGCGTCGCTCGCGAGGAACGCGACTGCGAGCGGCAGCGCGAGCTCCGGGTCGCGGTAGATCCGCGCCACGACGAGCGCGGTGACGAGCACGAGCGGCACCACCGAGAGGTGCGCGGTGACCGCGAGCGGCTCGAGCGCGCCGACGCGTCCCTCGCGCAGCGCGGCTGCGCCGAGCCAGAAGGCGAAGTCGAACGCGAACAGCGCCGCAAGGTGCGCCCCCGAGGCGACGAAGTCCAGCCGGCGCACGGCGAGGAATAGCGCGAGGCGGCTGCCCGCGAAGACGTTGCGGGCGAGGCCCGCGAAAAGCTCGCGCATCGGCCGCTTCAGCCCGCGGCGGCGGCGATCGCCTGCTCGCGCGCGCGCTCCAGCCGTGCCGCGATCTCCGCGGGGGCCTGCGCCTCGCGCGCGATCGCGCCCGCGTCCACTGTGCCGGCCGCGGCGAGCGCGCGCTCGAGGCGCGCCGCGCCCCGCTCCATCGCGGCGCCCGGCTCGGCGAAGCGCGCCACGGCGAGCAGTTGCGTGAAGCGGTCGGCGCGCCGGAACGCGTCGGCCCGCTTGAGGATCTCGAGCAGCCCGCCGGGCGACGCTGCGGCAGCGCCGCGCAGCGCCTCGGCCAGGTGGCAGGCGAGGAGCGCGAGCTCGCGCGCGTCGCCCGGCACGCGCAGCCGGTCGCAGAGCGCGCGCAGGCGCGGCTCGCCCTCGGCGCCGAGCGGCCAGGCAAGCAGCGCGAAGCGCACCGTCACCGAGTAGCGGTAGCGGGCCACGCGCTCGAGCGCGGCGAGCGTCGCCGCGTCCGGGGCGATCTCCGAAAGCAGCCGCTGGAGCGCCCCGCAGCGCTCGAGCACCTCGAACATGCGCTCCGGGTGCGGCTCGGCGAGGCCGCGGGCGAGCTCCTGCCAGACGCGCTCGGCGACCAGGTGCTCGACCTCGCCCGCCCCGACCATGCGGCGCATGAGCGCGAGCGTCTCCTCTGCGATGCCGAAGGCGAAGCGCGCGGCGAAGCGCGCAACGCGCAGGATCCGCACCGGGTCCTCGGCGAAGGCCTCGCCCACGTGGCGCAGCACGCCCTCGCGCAGGTCGCGCGCGCCGCCGAAGGGATCGATGAGGCGCCCGGCCTCGTCCTTCGCCATCGCGTTGATGGTGACGTCGCGCCGCGCGAGGTCCTGCTCGAGCGTCACGTCCGGCGCGCTGTAGACGGTGAATCCCTTGTAGCCGCGGCCGCTCTTGCGCTCGGTGCGCGCAAGCGCGTACTCCTCGTGCGTCTCGGGGTGAAGGAAAACAGGAAAGTCCCTGCCGACCGGCCGAAAGCCCGCCGCGGTCATCTCTTCGGGAGTGGCGCCGACCACGACCCAGTCGCGATCCACCACCGGCAGCCCGAGCAGCTCGTCGCGCACGGCGCCGCCGACGATGTAGGCCTGCATCCGGGATGTGGGCGCGGCTATCGCCGCGCGCGCCAGCGCAGCGCCGGGTAGCGCTCGCGCGGGCCCGCGGGCGCGAGCCAGGCGGGCGCCGCCGCCTCGAGCGCGGTCGGCTCGATGCCGAAGGGCGGCGCGCAGTCGCACACGCTCGGCACCTGCATCGAGTAGTAGTTGTCGCGCGTCATGAGCGGCACCGGCGTGAGCTCCATCATGCGCGCCTGCAGATACGAAAGGCGGTCGCCGAGGCCGATCACCAGGCGCGTGCGGCCGGTGAGACGGCAGACGTACTCGACGAGTTCCCTGAGCGTGTACACCTTCGGGCCGCACAGGTCGTAGCGCTCGCCGGCGGCGTCCTCGCTCTCCAGCGCGGCGAGGAACGCGCGCACCACGTCGCCGACGTAAACCGGCTGGAAGCGCGCTTGCGGGCAGCCGAGCACGAGCACCGGCAGCAGCCGCGCCAGGATCGCAAAGAGGTTCAGGAAGCTGTCCTCCGGGCCGAAGATGACCGAGGGCCGGAATACGCTCACCTCGAGATCCTCCGCGGCGAGCACTGCGCGCTCGCCGATCCCCTTGGAGCGCAGGTACTCGGAAGGCGCATCGGGCAGCGCGCCGAGCGCGCTCATGTGCACGAGCCGCCGCACGCGCGCGGCGCGGCAGGCGGCGACGATGGCGAGCGCCAGCTCGACGTGCGCCTGCGCGAAATCGGGGCCGTAGTCGTTCGGCCCGCGCTCGTCGGGACGGCCGCGGCGGCTGTGCAGCACGCCGACGAGATTGATCACCGCGTCCCTGCCCGCGGCGAGCCCCTCGAGCGCGCCGGGGCGGTTGACGTCCGCCTCGACCACGTCGACGGTCGGCAGCAGCGTCAGGTGCTTGGCGCGCTCGCGCCGGCGCGACGGCACGATCACGTGCGCGCCGCGCGCGGCGAGCGCGGCGACCAGGTGCCGGCCGACGAAGCCGCTGCCGCCGACGACCAGGAATCTTTCGAGCCTCACGCGCGGAATTATCGCCTACTTGGACGGCTCTCCTTTGCTGGGTCCCGCCGAAAGCATGCGCGCACGACAAGGGTGAGCTAGGGCAGCTCTTCGTCGAAGCGATCGGCGGCCGACCTGGCGGGGATGACGCCGAGCCGTTCCTTGAGCGGCAGCAGCTTGCCGCCGACGATCTGCGCGTAGTACATGGTGTTCGCCATCACCTTCTTCACGTAGTCGCGCGTCTCGTTGAACGGGATGGTCTCGGCGTAGACCGCGCCCTCGAGCGGCTTCGCGTCGCGCCAGCGGCGCGCGCGCCCCGGCCCGGCGTTGTAGGCTGCCGAGGCGAGCACCGGGTGGCCGAGGTCGTCGAGCACGAACTTGAGGTAGCGCGTGCCGAGCGCGACGTTGGTCTCGACCTCGGTCACGCGCGACGGGTGATAGTCCCGGAGGCCGATGCGCCGCGCGACCCAGCGCGCGGTCGCCGGCATCAACTGCATCAGCCCCTGCGCGCCCGCCGAGGAGCGCGCGTTGGCGATGAAGCGGCTTTCCTGGCGCACGATCCCGAGCACCCACGCCTCCTCCAGCTCGAAGCTCTTGGCGTGCTCGCTGAACACCTCGCGGAACGGCGCGAGGAAGCGCACCCTGTAGTTATGGCGCTGCGCGGTGCGGTCGGCGGTGTTGATGGCGCGGTCGAACACCTCGGCGCGGCGCGCCAGCTCGGCCGCGGCCAGCAGCTCGCGATCCTCCATGGCGCGGATCGTGAAGAGCCACTCGCGCGTCGCTTCGTTGCGCAGGTTGAGGCGGTAGAGCTCGAGCGAGCGCGCCAGCCCCGCGTTGCGGCCGGCGGCAGCCACCTCCTCCTCGGCTGCGACGTGGAACGGCTCGGGCACCGCCACCATGTAGCCGAGCTCCTCGGCCGCGAGCAGGCCGTAGAAGTGGGGCTGGCCGCTGATGCGCAGGTAGTAGGCGCGCGACCCGTCATCCTTGCCTTGCGCGCCGAGCGCGCGCCCGTACCAGTAGGTCCACGCCGGGTCCTGGCGCGCGCTCACCGACATCGGGTCGATCGAGTCGCGCACCGTCTGCCAGTCGCCGGCGCGCAGCGCCGCGCGCGCCTTCCACGCCAGCTGCTCGTCGTTCAGCTCCGCATCGCCCGCGCGGCGGTACCAGTCGAGCGCGTCCGGGTAGTGTCGGCGCGCGCCCTCGTAGGCGAGCCGCCCCCAGAGATATTTCGAGTCCGCGGCGGGCAGGCGCTTCCCGAAGGGGCCGCGCAGCAGCTCCGCCGCCGCGCTCGGGTCGTTGCGCGCGAGGCGCACTACTGCAAAGAGCACCATCTCGCGCGTCGCGCGCCGCTCGAGCCCTTTCGGCGCGCTGGCAAGGAGCCGCTGTGGCGCGGTGGCCGCCTGGGAGAAGAGCCGCTCCTCGGGCGCCTGCGCCACGGGCAGATACGCGAGCGCGTGCCGCGCGGCGGCGAGATTGCCGTTCTCGAACAGCACCCGCAGTCGCTGCCAGACCATGTCCGCGTCGAGCTTGCCCGCGCCCCACATGCGGTCGGCAAGCGCCGTGCAGCCGTCGGGGAGCTCGCGCGGCTCGAGCCACATCGGCGCCGCTTCCTCGTACGCGGTCTCGTCGCCGCGCGCGAGGCGCGAGAGCCAGCCGTAGCAGCGGATCTCGAGGTCGTCGTGCACCAGCGGGCCGCGTTCGAGGTCGAAGCTCTGCCACTCGCCGCGCCGCCCGAGCTCCTTCAGCCAGTCGGCGCGCATGCGGTCGGCGAGATGGCTGCCGGCGTGCTCGCTGAGAAACGCGTGGAGCTCTCGCGCGGTCGCTTCCTCGAGCCGCAGCTTCAGGCGCCAGTACTCGAGGTATGGCGCGAGCACGTGCGGGTTCTTGAGGCTCGCCGTGTGCTTGGCGAGCTTCACGGCGTCGCCGGCGCGGAACGCGTCATACGCGGCGAGCAGCGCCTCATCCGAGTTCGCCGCGACCGCGCGCCTCGGCGCCCCAAGCGAGGCGTCCGCCGCGAAGAGCAGTGCTGCTATAGTCAGGAAACGCAGGAAAATCATGGACTAAGAAAGAATAGCACGCAACCATGCAACCGGATGAACTCCAGGCCTGGCGCAAGGCCGAGCGCGCACGGCTCATTGCGGCGCGCGAGGCGCTCGATGGGCAGGTGTGCGAACGACTGCGCGAGCGGATCGACGCGCACATCGAGCGCGCGTTTCCGCAGCTCGCGGCAGCGAAGCTCGCGATCTGCTGGCCGATCCGGGCGGAGTACGACGCGCGGCATCTCGCCAGAACGCTGCGCGCGCGGGGCGCGTTGACCGCGCTGCCGGTCGTGGTCGCGCCGCGCGCGCCGCTCGCCTTCCGCGAGTGGCACCCGGGCGTGAAGCTCGACAAAGGGCCGCTCGAGATCCCCTACCCGGCGGATTCCGCCGCGGTGGTCCCGGCGATCCTGCTCCTGCCGATGAACGGCTGGGACGCTGGCGGCTACCGGCTCGGCTACGGCGGCGGCTACTTCGACCGCACGCTCGCAGCGCTCGAGCCCAGGCCGCTCGCGATCGGAGTCGCCTACGAGATGGCGCGCATCGACACCATCCACCCGCAGGATTGGGACGTGCCGATGGACTGGGTGGTGACCGAGCGCGGCGTGTACCGGCGCTCGGCGGCGCGCCTAGCGCTTCAAGGCTAGCGTCAGCCCGTCGCCGATCGGCACGAGCGCGGCGTCCACCCGCCGGTCGCGCTTGAGCGTGCGGTTGAAGGCGCGGATCGCGCGGGTGTCGACATCCTGCACGCGCCGGTCAGCGACGCGCCCATACCAGAGGGTGTTGTCCGCGGCGATCAGGCCGCCCCGGCGCACGAGCTTCAAGCAGCGCTCGTAGTAGTTGAGGTAGTTCTCCTTGTCGGCGTCGATGAACGCGAAGTCGAAGCTGCCGCGCCCGCCGCGCCGCAGCAGGCCATCGAGCGTCTCGAGCGCGGGCCCCAAGCGCAGCGACACCCTGCGCGCGACGCCCGCCCGCCGCCAGAAGCGGCGCGCGATCGCGGTCCACTCCTCGCTCACGTCGCAGCAGACCAGGCGCCCGCTCCTTGGCATCGCCAGCGCCACGCTGAGCGCTGAATAGCCGGTGAAGGTGCCGATCTCGAGGTAGCGCAGCGCGCCCACCAGGCGCACGAGCAGCTGCATGAGCGCGCCCTGTTCCGGCGCGATCTGCATGCCGGCGCCCGGCAGCCGCGCCGTGGCGGCGCGCAGCGCGCGCTGCACCGGCGTCTCGCGCACCGCCGCGGCCACAAGGTAGGCGTGCACCTTCGCCGGCATGAACAGCGTCTTGGAGCTCATCGGGTCTTCCTAGGCGAGGAACAGGCGGTAGGCCGGGTTGCGCGTCTCGTCGGAGCAGGGGTAGCCGACCCGGCCGAGGAAGCGCCGGAACTCGGCCATCTCGGCGCGCGGCACCTGGATGCCGACCAGCACGGTGGCATAGTCGGCGCCGTAGTTGCGGTAGTGAAACAGGCTGATGTTCCAGTCGGCGCGCATGTTCTCGAGGAAGCGCATGAGCGCGCCCGGCCGCTCGGGAAACTCGAAGCGGTAGAGCAGCTCGTTCGCCTGCCGCGCCGCGCGCGCCTCGCCCGACCAGGGCGCGCGCCCGCCGACCATGTGACGCACGTGCTCCTTGGCCATCTCGTTGTCCGAGAGGTCGAGCGTCTTCAGGCCGTGGCGCTCGAGGTTGCGCACGATGCGCCGGGTCTCGGCGCGCCCGCGCACCTCGATCCCGACGAAGATGTGCGCATCCTCCGAATCCGCGATGCGATAGTTGAACTCGGTGATGTCACGCGCACCCAGCGTGGCGCAGAACTTCTTGAAGCTGCCCGGGCGCTCGGGGATGGTCACCGCGAGCACCGCCTCGCGGTGCTCGCCGAGCTCGGCCTGCTCGGCGACGAAGCGCAGCCGGTCGAAATTGGTGTTGGCGCCCGAGGCGACCGCCACCAGCGTCTTGCCGCGCACGCGATGGCGCTCGACCCAGGCCTTGGCGCCCGCGACCGCGAGCGCCCCGGCCGGCTCGAGCACGACGCGCGTGTCCTCGAACACGTCCTTGATCGCGGCGCACATCTCGTCGGTGTCCACCAGCACCATCTCGTCGACGAACTGGCGCGCGAGGCGGAAGGTTTCCCTGCCGACTTGCCTGACCGCGACGCCGTCGGCGAAGAGACCCACGTGATCGAGCAGCACGCGGCGGCCCGCCTTGAGCGAGCGCGCCATGGCGGCGGCGTCCGCCGGCTCGACGCCGATCACCCTCACCGACGGGCGCAGCCGCTTGACGTACGCGGCGATGCCGCCGATCAGGCCCCCTCCGCCCACGGCGACGAACAGCGCGTGGATCGGCCGTGCCGCCTGGCGCAGGATCTCCATGCCGATCGTGCCCTGCCCGGCGATGACATCCGGGTCGTCGTAGGGATGCACGAACGTAAGGCGCCGCTTGCGCCTGAGCCTGCGCGCGTGCGCGTGGGCCTCGTCGTACGTGTCGCCGTGCAGCACCACCTTGGCGCCGCGCTGCGCCACCGCCTCGACCTTGATGCGCGGTGTGGTCACCGGCATCACGATCACGGCGCGGCAGCCGAGCTTCTGCGCCGCGAGCGCCACGCCCTGCGCGTGGTTGCCCGCGCTCGCCGCGATCACGCCGCGCGCGAGCGCGGCCGGCTTCAGGCCCGCCATCTTGTTGTAGGCGCCGCGCAGCTTGAACGAGAATACCGGCTGCAGGTCCTCGCGCTTGAGCAGCACCCGGTTCCCGAGCCGGCGCGAGAGTCCGGGCGCGACCTCGAGCGGCGTCTGGACCGCGACGTCGTAGACGCGCGCCTTCAGGATCCGCTCGAGGTAGTCGCTGCGCCGCACGGCGCGAGGGTAGCACACTGGATTCTCTGACCTCCCCCGGGGGTGGTCTCGCGGGACTCGCGCTGGCGAGCTTTCTCGCCGCGACGCTCGTGCCGCTGCCCTCGGAGGCGGCGCTCTACGCCTACCTGCGGGCGCATCCGGACGGCGCCGCCGTCGCGGTCGCGGTCGCGACGCTCGGCAACACCGCGGGCGGGATGACCACCTACCTCGTCGGGCGGCTCGTGCCGGAGCGCACCCAGGCAAGGCTCGATCCGCGCGCGCTCGCCTGGCTGCGCCGATTCGGCGCACCGGCGACGCTGCTCGCCTGGCTGCCGCTGGCGGGCGATGCGCTCTGCCTCGCCGCGGGCTGGCTGCGCGTGCACTGGGCGGCGGCGCTTGGCTGCATGGCCGCCGGGCGGCTCGCGCGCTATCTCGCGGTCGCGGCGCTGTAGGATGCGCCTACGTCGCGCCGCGCGAGAGAGAGGCAGACATGAAGCACTCCCATCATGGATCGGGTGCGCACAGTCACGAAGTGCATGCTCACGGCGTCATCGATCCCGGGATCGCCGTGTCCGAACGCGGCATCCGTGCCGTTCAATGGTCTTTCGTACTCCTGCTTGCCACGGCCCTCCTGCAGCTTGCGGTGGTGTGGCTCTCGGGCAGCGTGGCGCTGCTCGCCGACACGATCCACAACTTCGCCGACGCGGGGACCGCGCTGCCGCTCTGGGTCGCCTTCGCTCTCTCGCGCTGGAAACCGAACCAGAGGTTCACCTACGGCTACGGCCGTGCCGAGGACCTCGCCGGCATGAGCATCGTCGCCATCATCGCCGCGAGCGCCGTGTACGCGGGCTACGAGTCGGTGCAGCGCCTGCTCGAACCGCGGCCGGTCGATTACCTGGGTGCGGTCGCGGCGGCCTCGATCATCGGCTTTCTCGGCAACGAAGCGGTCGCCGTGCTGCGCATCCGCGTGGGTCGGCAGATCAACAGCGCGGCCCTTGTCGCCGACGGCTACCACGCGCGCATCGACGGCCTGACGAGCCTCGCCGTGCTGCTCGGGGCGACCGGCGTCTGGCTCGGCTATCCGCTCGCCGACCCGCTCGTGGCAATGCTGATCACGCTGGTCATCGTCCGGATCGTGTGGCATTCGAGCAAGGCGGTCTTCAGCCGCGCCCTCGATGGCGTCGACCCGGAGATCATCGATGAGATCCGCCACGTCGCCGGGCACGCGCGCGGCGTGGAGAAGGCGACCGACGTCCGCGCCCGCTGGTCGGGACATCGCCTGTATGCGGAACTGAACGTGGCGGTCGCCTCCCGCCTCTCGATCGTCGAAGCGCACGCGATCGCCAAGGGGGTGCGGCACGAACTGCTGCACCGCCTGCCGTCCCTGGCGTCGGCCGTCGTTCACGTCGACCCGGTGGAAGAGGCGGGCGAGGAGTTCCATCGCATCGTCGAGCACAGGCACGACGGCCTGCCAGCACACTCGCACTAGCGCCGATCGGGCGGGTTCCCGCCCGAAGCCGCGGGAACGGCAGCAGGTTCAAGCCGCCTCGAGCTTGGCCACCGCCACCGCGAGCCACTTGACGCCGTTGCGGCCGAAGTTGACCTGCACGCGCGCGTCGCTCCCCCGGCCCTCGGCGTCCACGATCACCCCGGCGCCGAACCTGGGATGGGTCACGTTCTGGCCGATGCGAAACCCCCCGCCGTCGCGCGCCGTGCGGAAGGCGCGCTCGGCCTTGCGCGGCGCGGGCGCCGCCCAGTCGGCGTACTTGCGGCCGACGAACTTCGGCGTCAGCCACTTCTGCAGGCCGCCCGGGATCTCCTCGAGGAAGCGCGACGGCAGGCTGTAGCGCGTCTGGCCGTGCAGCATGCGCGTCTGCGCGAACGACAGGTAGAGCCGGTCGCGCGCCCGCGTGATCGCCACGTAGGCGAGGCGCCGCTCCTCCTCGAGGCCATCTTTCTCGTTGAAGCTCTGCTCGTGGGGAAAGAGCCCCTCCTCGAGCCCGGTAAGAAAGACGGCGCCGAACTCCAGCCCTTTCGCCGAGTGCACCGTCATCAGCTGCAGCGCATCCTGCCCTTCGGCGGCCTGGTGCTCGCCCGCCTCGAGCGCGGCGTGGGTCAGGAACGCGGTGAGCGGATCCACCGCCGCGGGCTCGGCATCGCCCTCCCCGGTCTCGATCCCGCTCGTGCGCTCCTCGGACTCGAAGGCCGCCGCGGCGTTGACCAGCTCGCCCAGGTTCTCGATCCGCTCGGCGCCCTCGCGCTCGGCCTTGTAGTGCTCGATGAGGCCGCTCCCCGCCACCACGTGCTCGACTTTCTCGGCGAGCGGCAGCGCCGCGGTCTCGGCGCGCAGGCGCTCGATCAGGGCGCGGAATGCCGCAAGCGACTGGGTCGCGCGGCCGCTCACCTCGCCGGAGGCCTGCCACAGGCTCGCGCCGCGCGTCTTCGCCGCATCCTGCAGCGCTTCCAGGGTGCGCGCGCCGATGCCGCGCGGCGGGAAGTTGGCGACGCGCAGGAAGGCGTTGTCGTCCTCCGCCGCGGCGACCAGCCGCAGGTAGGCGAGCGCGTGCTTCACCTCGGCGCGCTCGAAGAAGCGCAGTCCCCCGTAGACGCGGTACGGGAGCCTGGCGCTGAAGAGCGCATGCTCGATCACGCGCGACTGCGCGTTGGAGCGGTAGAGCACCGCCACCTCGGCGAGGCGCCGGCCCGCGCGCCGGAGCGCCTGCACCTCCTCGGCGATGAAGCGCGCCTCCTCGGCGTCGTTGTCGCCCTGGAACACGCGCAGCGGGTCGCCCGCGCCGGCTGCGGTCCAGAGGTTCTTGCCGAGGCGCTTGCGGTTGTTGGCGATGAGCGCGTTGGCGGCATCGAGGATGTTGCCGTGCGAGCGGTAGTTCTGCTCGAGGCGAATCACCTTCCTGATCGCGAACTCGCGCTCGAAGTCGGCCATGTTGCCGACGTGCGCGCCCCTGAACCCGTATATCGACTGATCATCGTCGCCCACGCCGAAGATGCGGCTCTGCGGGCCGGCGAGCAGTTTCAGCCACCGGTATTGCAGGCGGTTGGTGTCCTGGAACTCGTCCACCAGGATGTGGCGAAAGCGCGCGCGGTAGTGCTCGCGCAGGACTTCGTTTCTCGCCAGCAGCTCGTAGCTCGCGAGCAGCAGCTCGGCGAAGTCCGCCACGCCCTCGCGGCGGCACTGCTCGTCGTAAGCCGCGTACAGCTCGGCGTAGCGGCGCGTGCGCTCGTCGGTGATCGCGACCTCGCCCGCGCGCACGCCCTCCTCCTTCTGCGCGTTGATGAAGCTCTGCAGCTCGCGCGCCGGGAAGCGGTCCTCGTCCACGCTCATGGCGCGGCACAGCCGCTTCACCGCGGCGAGCTGGTCCTGCACGTCGAGGATCTGGAACTCGCGCGGCAGGCCGACTTCGCGGTGGTGCGCGCGCAGCATGCGGTTGGCGAGGCCGTGAAACGTGCCGATCCACATGCCGCGCGGGTTCACCGGCAGCATCGCCGCAAGGCGCGTGTACATCTCGCGCGCCGCCTTGTTGGTGAAGGTGACCGCGAGCACGCCGCCCGGCGAGACGCGCTCGGACTTGATCAGCCAGGCGAGGCGCGTGGTGAGCACGCGCGTCTTGCCGCTGCCCGCGCCCGCCAGGACGAGCGCGTGCTCGTCGGCGAGCGTGACCGCCGCGAGCTGCTCCGGATTGAGGAGTTCGAGGTGCAGCGACAAAGCGCGCCGATTCTACCGCGCGCCGCTACTGCAGCCGGATGTCGAGCTCCTCGATGAGGCGCGCGCCGCCCTTGAGCAGCGCGGCAAGAGCGGGACGGATGACGGGCATGCAGGCCTCCCCCGCCCGCAACCCTATCAGGTACCGCGCTAGC
>Ga0187892_10001714_pt1 | contig 48204 bp, 81 predicted proteins | sample MA1701073metaG_FD_139345 | JGI IMG/M metagenome (GOLD analysis project Ga0187892, IMG submission 139345) | Bio-ooze microbial communities from a basaltic lava cave in the Kipuka Kanohina Cave System on the Island of Hawaii, USA - MA170107-3 metaG ...
CTTTCCGGGGCCGACCTTACCGGGGCCAACGTGACCGGGGCCGACATGCGTAGGGCCGACCTGCGTGGCGCAGAACTGCCCGGAGCACTTCTGGGCTAGAGCTTTTTGTGGAGGTGAGACATGTACAGGCCGAAGTCGAAAGGGCACAGGGCTAGGAAGCCGAAGCGCCCGCCGGTTTCGTTCGTGCCGATGGGCCGGCGCATGGCGAGGCAGTTCGAAAAGAGCTTGCTTTCCTGGCCCGACCATGCTACGGTCGGGGGGAAGATGCCGGAGCGGTTGGAGGTGGTCGAGTGAGAATCGAGATCGACTCTGACAGGTATCCCACCCCTGAGAGTGTTCAAAAGTTGGAGGATTGGGAGGGGGAGTTGAGCGAGATCCCGGCCGTCTTGGGCGCGATCGCAGACTACTTCGAGCGATCCGGCTACGGGAGGGCCACACGGAGAGGTAGGACGTGGCGTTTCGCCACTGGCGGATGGTCGGGGTGCGAGGAAGTGATCGGAGCGATCCCTCACTTCGTGAGAATGGTGGCCTGGGAGTCCACGCACCGTGGCGGAGTCCATGTCTACAGGATGCCGGAGATCAAGAAATGAGCCGGGGAGGAATACCGACCTGGTCAAGGAGGAACGTCATGGGCTGGGGTGAGAGGGCCAACCTGAGGGAGAAGGCGGCCAAGGTTCGTAAGCAGGAGATCTAGATCGACGGGCTGCGCAAGGCCCTCTCTGCAGTCGTCAAGAGGGCCGAGAGCGCGGAGTCGATCATCGACGGCAACCTGATCCACCTCATTCTGTGGTGGGTCCGTTACAGGAGGGGATCCAAGTGAAGATGAAAACGCTGAAGGCAGACGAAGCCGCAAACGCGATCGAGAAGATCCTGGGGAATTTTTTCTCAGTCTCGGTCTCTTCGAACGAGAGGGGAGCGCGCCGGGTCGAAATCTTCGCCAAAGAGCTCAACGACTACATCGAGATCGAGAGCGACAGCCAGTACACCGGGCTCACCATCTCGGTGAAGGCGCCCCCGAAGAAGGTCAAGCGGTGGCAGGGGTTCCTCCAGGTCCCCGTCAAGAACGGCACGGCCGAAATCGCCATCACCAAGGTCCACGAAAGCGAGGCCGAGGCGCTGCCGGACACTTTCGTAGTGGCCCCCGGAACCGGACAGAAGGTGGTGGTCCGGGAAGTCGAGGTGGACGAGGTGGAGTCGTGAGCTGCGAAGTGGACCTGGAACTGGACGCTGACGACGGCGCCGAAGACTACGGCCACGTAAGCCTTGGGCCTCCGGTCTTCGACTACGACAGCTCGGACAACCACGGCGACGGGTGGTGCGGGGAATGCGGCGCCTCCGTCTTCTTCACGGGCACCAGGGGAAGCCTCAGAAGCTACCGGTGCGAGGGCTGTGGCGGGGCCGGGCTGAGGTAGCCATGGAAACGGCGGCCACCATCGCACTGTTCACGCAACTGGTCACCGCCGCGGCGGGGGACCTGGGCATCCCGGCGCCCAAGGTGGCCTTCGGGCCCTTGGCGATGCCGGGGGTCCTCGCCCAGGTCCCTCCCTGCCCGCCTCACTTCGAGTGCGCACCGAGGATAGAGATCACGGCCGAGCTGCTGCGCTGGTCAATGCTTCAGCGCTCGAAGCGCAAGGTCAAGAGTCATCTCCAGTGCATCGCCAGGCACGAGGTGTCACACGTCTACCTGGGACACCTCAACATCATCAGCTTCGCCGCAGAGGCGGACCTGCGTCACGATCAGGTCGCAACCTTAATGTGGAAGAGGTGGAAGCAGGATTCCACATGCCCGCAACCGGAGGTGATCCTTTGAGCCTACCGTGGCCTTGCCGTTCGTGCGGATACAGGGCGTTCAGGCTTTCGAGCACGTTGCCCGTGGAGCACAAGGTCGGAGCAGGAACCGTCACTGAGCTGGTGTGCTTGAGCTGCTGGGGGATGCTGCTCTCTGCATCCCTCATGCCGGGGAAGAGGGAGCGAGAGGAGAGGATGACATGAGCTGGAGTGAGGATCACGAGCGCCTGTACCAGGCGCTGAAGTCGAGGTCGAAAGAGGACAACGAGGGCGCGTTCCTGTCGGTTGCCAACGCCATCAACTCCCTTCGGGAGTCCAAGGCGGGGGCGTGGGGGACACTGCTGGACACCCTGGCCAGGCTGGAGGCTGGGGTCTTGATCGAGCTGGGGGACGCGGTGAGCCCGGACAACATCCTCTACTTCCGAGGCAGACGGGACCAGCTTCGCTACATCCGGACCTACCTGTCACAGCTCCCGGAGCTGGCTAAGGCGCACCTCGAGCACAGCCTGGCGGAGCAAGGGCTTTCGGGAGGGATGGCCGACAGCATCCTCTCCGGGGACGGTGGGATCTCATGAAGTACAGCGTGACAGTGAGGGCCCCGCAGGGGTTCCATTCCGTCTACGGGGACGACGTGAGGCGGGCGTTCCTGGAGCTGATCGACGCCACCGACTCCGACGGCAAGGTGGCGTCCGTCAAGCTCACCATCGAAGTGGAGGAAGAGGATGCGGAGTAACCACGTGTCCAAGCTCCTTGGACAGGGGGTTATCATGGCCACGCTCGCCGGGATCTCGGGCCCGGCGGGCTGGGCCGCCCCCAAGGCTCCAAAGCCGCCCAAGGCGTGTCAGCCCAGGGCCGTCGTGACCCCCAGGTTCACCCTGGACTCTCCCAGCCTGAGCCAGGGCTGGGCCAACACGTTCGTGATGATGGCCGCGACGGACGAGAGGTGCTTCTGCCCCTACGTCGAGCTTTCCATCACTCCGGTGGACGCGCCCTTCGGGAGCCAGAGCCAGGTCTGGTTCGAGGCCCACGAGGCGGACTGCTCCCCCTGGAGGGAGCACCCTGGGATCGAGAAGGGCGAGTTCGTGGAGGCAACGGAGCGGCGCTGGTCCTGGCGTCCTGGCGGAATGCTCGGGAGCAAGGGGCTCCAGGGCTACTTCAGGCTGCCACGTGGGGCCTGGGAGCTTCGGTACCTGCTGAAGCAGGGCGCTTGGAGCCGCAGGGTGACGGTCACCATAGAGGTGGTGGGCCCTGGCGAGCTGGCGCAGCCCTGGTAGCTACTCTATCCTGCCGGCGAAGACCTTGACGTACTTGTCGGGGTTGGCCTCGACGTAATCATGAATGTCGTCCGGGGTTGCCGTTCCGGCCGGCACCCCGAAGCCGTACCCCCGGGTGACGTAAGCCTTCGCCACGAGGTACGAGCAGATGGGCCTCTGGTCCACGAACAGCAGGCGCCGGAGCAGGCGGACGTCCCTCCGGGCGGCGAACGACAGGGCCGAGTCCCCGAGGGGGCCGAGCAGCTTCCACCACCCGTACTTCTGACCCACGTGGTCCAGCGCGGCGCCGGCGATGGCGCTCCTGTCGTTCGACGGCACGTTGAGCGGGCGGTAGACCGCCACCGCCGGCCTGTTGGCCCCGGCCGGCGGTCCGTAGAGGTTCCACACCGGGCCCTGCCGCACCCGCCATAGTGCCTCTACCATCTCGGCCTGCAGGCCGTGGCTCAGGTCCCAATCGACGAATCCACTGCGCGTCACGATCCCGACGTGGTTGTAGATTGCCGGGTCGCCGGGCCTGCGCTCGGCCAGGCGGATAGCCTTCCCGAGCCAGGTGTCACTCCGGGTCAGGATTACGTCCGCGGCCAGGAGCGGGGGGCAGAACGCGGCGTGCGACTCGATCGCGTCCGCCATCTCCTTCTCCCAGCTCACGGCTCGTCCCTCAGCCCGAGGACCTCGCCCGGCAGTTTGGCGTCCTTCTTCCTGGCGTCCCACGCATCGTCAGCGGCCCCGGCCAGGCGGCGCCACTTCTCCGGTACGAACGGGAGCCGTGCCGTCAGGACCAGTCCCTTCTTAACCCACTTCAAGATCGCCATCACTTCCTCCTTGCGAAAAACCGAATCGTTTCCTCGAGGCTCTTAAGCCTGGACCCTACGGAAAGCAGGCCCGCAAAGACGGCGAGCCCTACCAACGACACAGACAGGACGGCCCAGACCAACTTGAGCACGGACTGCTCGATCATGAGAAGGGCCTGGATCATGACGAGGACGTACTGAACCGACTGCGTATCCTGCATCGCTACCTCACCCTTCCAAGGAGGCGGGCCAAGCGGACCAGGCCCCTGTCCGTGATCTTGGCCCACCTCCTACCCGTTTCTTTCTGAACTCGGGCCTCGCTCCACTTGGGGTGCTTGGCGTGAAGGGTCTCGTGAAGCATGGTCTTGAGGAGCTGGCTCCCGCTCAGGTCGATCCATATCTTGTTGCCGCTCTGCTTCCCGTAGAAGCGCTTGAACCTCCTGTGGATGACCTTCAGACCCTTCATCGCTGGCCTACCCGATGTCCGTGGTGGTGGGGGTGATCGAGGCCGAGAAGCCCTCGGACTTTGTAGATCGGCCCCACGACCCGCAGGACTTGCACTGGAACCGATGGTACTTCCTAGTCTTGCTCTTAGAGTAGCCTCGGCTCTGAAGGTCCCTGGACCCGCAGGCGGGGTTGGGGCACACGGCCCCGGCCGACCACAGGTTTGCGTTGGGCTGCCTGATCCACGGTGACAGGATCTCGTACAGTTCCTCGAGCAGCACGACGTCGTGCTTGTTGTACGCCTTCATCTTCGCCCAGCACTTCTTGTCCCCGGCCATGCATCCGAGCCAGAGGGACACGTCCTGGTGCTCCATGGTCTTCTGGCCGATCCCGAGCTGCTTCGACAGCCAGTTGAGTCTGTTGGACGAGAACGAAGCGACCCTGGTCAGGTCCCTCCTGGTGTCTACGACCTTGTATGGATTGGGTGGCCTGAACTCTCGGGCTATGAAGCGGGCGTTGATCCTACGCACGTCGAAGTCGGCCCCGTTGTGCGCCACCACTATGTCCGCCTCTGAGAGCAGGTCGTGAAGGTCAGAGAGAAGCTTTCGCTCTGTCGAGTCTCCGCCCTTGTATCCATCGTAGTCAGGCAGGCCACGATAGATGATGCCCTTGGAGCCCCTCCAGCTTGCCGCGAACGACAGGATGTACCAGTGCTCCTTGACGGTGAGGGCGTTCTCCTGGTACACCCCCCACGAGTAGACAACGTTCGGGGAGGTCTCAATGTCCAGGAAGAGGATCCTTGGCCCAGCCCCTGCTTTCATGCTAACCTCCTCAGTCTCGCGTGCTCTCTGCCGTGGCACCCGGTACAGTAGAAAACGACCTCTGTCGGCTTGGTGTAGTCTGAGTGATGCCTGTGCTTGGCGGCACCACCGCAGCCTGCGCATGGTCCCATAACAGGATGGGCCCGGAGGGCGGCAGAGTGTGCATAGCTGTGCTCGTTGTGGAAGCGCCTTGTGGCCTCGCTGGGCCTTCGGCCTCTCGACCTGTCATAGGCTCGAATGCGCTCAAGGTTGGTATCCCTATGACGAGTTACATCGTCACGAGTGCATGGCTTGCACTTTCCGAGGCGGCCATCCGCCATCATTGGATGGCGGTAGAAGTCACGCTTCGGCTTCTCTTGGACGCATCGGAAACAGCGCTTCAGACCAGGCCCCCGATCAGGGTTGCCATCACTGCCACCGGAAGCAGGGCGGGGAGGGCGGCCACCAGGCTGAAGGGTAAGTCTTCGTCACTGGCCACGAACGCGCCGGGGTCGGACTTGGGTGGAGAGGCGTCCGTCCTGGCCCCACCGCCCAGCAGGATCAGGTTAGACTGGGGACCGGACAGGACCACCTTCGTGCTGTACCGCTTGCCGCCGTCGTTGTCGGTCCATTCCTCCGTCCGGAGCTGGCCGCTGACGTACACCTTCGACCCCTTGGTGACGTAGCTCTGGGCCACCTTCGCCAGGCCGCCGAAGACGGTCACGTTGAACCACTCGGTGCGCTCCTGCGGCTTGCCCGCCTTGTCCTTCCACTTGTCGCTGGCCGCCACGCTGAAGCTGACCAACGGCTCCCCGGCCTTGGTGTAGCGCACCTCCGGGTCCTTCCCGACATTCCCGATCACTTCCACTCGATTCAGTGAGTAACTCATTTGCTTAGCTCCACTCTTCTCTACGGTACACGCCCAGACCCTCGTCCGACACACCGAACGGAGACGAGAATCCGGCGGACTTGTCATCCTTCTTTTCACCCCTCGAGTACGATCCCAGCGGCTTCGGCTTGGGGGCTTCGGCCGGAGCCGGCGCTGCTGCGTCCTCATCCGCACCGCCAACGTCTATGCGCCTCACGTCGATCAGGTTGGCCGCGGCGTACATCATCGCGTCCATGATGTTGTCGTAGTACCCGTCCTTCGCCGGCTGGTCGGGCTGGGGATTCTCCCTGGTGGGACGGCGGAAGGTGTACCCACCGTTGAAGCCGTCCCGAAGGATCTTGCAGTGCCTCTCGACGACCAGGAATGGCTGGGCGCCCTTGGGGGGCAGCCTGAGCAGGTGGCGAACCACCAGCTCCCTCGCCTTGACCGGGGCCACCCACAGGTTCAGCGGGAACCCGGCGCTGGCCCACAGGTCGTGAATCCTCCGCTCCTGACTCTCGTCCGCCACCTCCTGCGAGGTGCGGATCGCCTCCTGCCCGGCGTAGCGAAGCACCTGCCGTCCGCCCTCCCGGAGGTTGCGGAACCACGGAACGGCCGGGCCGCGGCCCTCGTCCGAGGCGCGGCGCAGGTCGGCCACGTGCTTGAGGGCCTCGGGGCTGAGCCGCTGGTCATCCATCTCCCCGATCAGCCACTCGACCACTTCCATGAACGCCCGGCCTGAGATGTCCTGCGGCATCCACTCCCGGAGAAGGAACAGCCTGGTCTTCCGTGGGTTGGCCTGCATCGCCACCGCAGCCGGGCGGCGGAAACCGAAGTCCAGGCCTATGGCGAAAGGACCAGAGCCAAGAGAGGTGAAGTCCCGGACAAAGAAGTTGTCGCCGCCGCGGGAGATGTACTCCGGGAAGAAAGGGGACTGGGTGCTCATGCTCCAGTTGCGGAGGAACTCCCTCTGGAACCGTGCCATACCTATGGTGGCGATCATCTCGAGCGCCCACTGCTCGTCCTTCCTGGGGTCGGCCCAGAAGTCCAGCTCCGTCACGTGCCACTTCGACATGGGGGTGACGCGGCCACGGAATCCATCGTTCTGTCCGAAGTCCGCGGGGAGCGCCTTCAGGAAGGACTCCCGCTCGTCCTTGGGCAGGTCGTACTGCGACTTATGGCTCAGCTTGGAGCCGTGCGGACGGTGTGGGGTCACTCAGTCCCTCGAGACGTGGCCGAACGGATTCTCCGCTGCGGAGGCGTGGAACTTCTCCCGTCGCGCGTCGTTCTGGAACCTGCCGAAGTGCCAGCCGTACCCGATCTGCCTCTCGTGTGGGCAGTAGGGCCAGTCGCCTATGGCGACCTCCTTGCCGCACTTCTCGCACCTTGTCAAGAAACCTCCTGCCCCTCAGTCAAGATCGAATTCATGTAGCGCGAGCCCTCGCTGCCAGTCTCCGGGGTGCTGACCAGGATCATCTGCTTCGTCATTGGCGCGAGGGCGGCGACGATCTCTCTCAAGTACGGCTGGCGGGCGGCCTCGTCGACAACCGCGATAGAGGCTTGATCCCCACGCGCCGCCCTGTCCTGTATGTTTTCCCCGGTACACCTGATCGACGATCCCGTTCGCCCGTAGTACAGAGTGGCGAACTTTTTCCGCTCGTCGACCTGGGCCCACGCGGCGAACCAGGCGGGCCAGTTTTGATGCACGATCCCGAGGCGATCGAAGAGCATCTCTTCCGCTTCCTGATGGGTGGCCTTGTTCAGCAGGCACCGGCGGTGCGGCTTCGTGAGACACACGAAGTCCATCCACAGCAGCACCATCCAGCTCACCATCAACTGTCGCGGCTTGTCCACGATCTCCTTCCGGTAGTTCTGGGAGAACCTCTTGAGCAGGTGGAGCAGGTACGGCCACTTCGGGAGGGCCTTGATCGGGTTGTCGTCGTCGTGCGTGTCCTTCGTCTTCACGATTGGGTCGCCCGTCTCCGGGTCTTCGCCCCAGAAGTAGAGCATGGGATTCGTATGTATGTCCGCCAGGAATTTCTCCCGGCCGGGCGTAAGGTCCCCGTCGCCCACCCCTGACGTCGATCGCCCTTCTTCCCACAGGCCGCTCACTCTCTCACCGAGGCCACGAAGTCGTTGTACGCAAGCTCGTTACAGCAGGGCTCTACGCCGGCTTGGTGGCAGACGCCGCAGTGCGTGGCTCCACCTTGAGCATCGGGGCCACGACCTTTTGGAACCCTTCGGCGGCGCGCCGAACGTCGTCGAGGTCCTGGGCGTTCCTGGCCTTGTACGCCAGGATCGCCGCCTGCGTCATGGTCTCTTTCCTGATCCAATCTCGCCTCTCTTCCGGGTTCCTGAGCAGCCTCCCGACCACCTGGCGAATCGCCCGCTCGGCGTCCCCGCCGACGGTGGACATGGCCGCGAAACCGGTGCCGCGGATCAGCTCGGCCTGAGACTGCTCCGGCTCGGCCTCAGAACTCTCGGACTTCGGGCTTTCGGACACGGTCCCTCCAGCGTATCAGAACCTTGCTGGCGTTCGTCGGCGCCCGGAACTGGCGGATCGCTTCCTCGTCGGCCGGGGACAGGCTGGCCTTCCCGGACTTCACCTGGGCCAGCACTATACCAGCCGGAGAGATCCCGATCACGTCGAAAAGGCCGTGGCTGCCGGCCATTCGGAAGGCCACGTACCCGACCGACTCGAGCAGCTCCATAGTGCGTCGCTCGAGCCGGTAGCCCTTGCGGTACTGCCCTCCTGGCTTCATTGGCCGTTCAGGGCCTTGAGGCCGTCGAGAGCGGACGTCAGAGACGCCAGCTCGGCCTCGGTCAGGTTCCCCGGCACCCTGTGTCCGGCCTGGGACATCACCAGGTCCAGGAAGGCGCCCTTGTCCAGGCCGGCCGACTTCGCCATCACGATCAGGCCCTGGAGCTGCGAGGCCGTGATCTTTGCCGCGGCGGGAGGCGGTGGCGGGGACGGCTCGAGCAGCTCTCCCTTGCCGGCGAGCAGGAACTCCCGGAGCTTGGCCCCGTGGGCGACGTCTGGGACGAAGACCTGGCCGTCGAAAAGGGCCGTCCGGTCCTTGGTCACCCGCGCCTTGTGGGACTCCTGGTCGAGCTGGAACTCGATCTGGAACTCGTACTCCGTACCGGGCCGCTGGATCGGAGCCAGGCCGACCTTACGGGGCTCCGTGAACCCCTTCTCGTTCTTCTCGACCACCCACTCCACCTTCTGACGCATGGTCACGATCAGGTGGGCCCTGACGGCGAGCAGGCGCTGTATGAATCGGTTCTGGAGCGGGGTCCCCTTCTTCCATGCGGCGAACCCTTCCTTCCCGCCGCGGCTGGTCTGCTGGGAGTCGACCCACTCTAGCAGTCCGCCCTCGCCGGCCCAGGCGAAGCTCACCTGGTCGACGACCAGGGCCCTTCGGTCCAGGGGCACGTCACCGAACCCCTTCTCGGCCGCGTCGATCGCGTCGATGTACCTCTCGATGGTGTACGGCGCCGGAAGCGAGACCACACCGAAGCCGCCCGCAAGACCCTCGTACATGTCCGCGGAGTCTTCGGTGTCGACGACGATGATGCTCCCGTCCGGGCCCGCCAAGCCTCGGGCGAACTTGATCGAAGAGTACGTCTTCCCGCCCCCGCTAGGGCCGATGACCGAAACCCTGGCCAGGACCCGCTTCCGCGCTGCCGGCCTTACCTCGAACCCCATTACCACACCTCCTCGTCCTTGATCCCGTAGACCCGCATCTGTCTGTAGGGTCGGTCCCCCTTGGTCATTTTCCAGGTCACCCTCACGCCATCGACGTCGTCCACCACGGCCGTCTCCGCCGCCCCCATGGCGTACTTGATGTTGGCCTCGATCAGATCCAGCTCGTCGGAGAGCTGCTTCTTCTGAGAGATCAGCTTCTTCCTCTGCTGGAGCAGCTCGAGGTACGATCCGTCCAAGGTCACAGCCGGCTTGGACGCATCCCCAAGGTATCGGTACAGCGCCGTGATCCCGGCGTTGTCGCCAGGAAAGCTCGGCGGAGGGGGCTGGTCACACTTGAGGTAGTCGAAAAAGGCGCTCGAGTGCAGTGCGATCTCGCTCTGAAGCTCTTCGTCCGGCAGAACGTCGAACAGCTTCAGATCCACGCCCTGCTCGCACACGGCCAGGACCGCACCGGGGGCCTCGGTCACCATGAGCTGCGCCTGGACCTGGTACAGCCACCCGTGGGGAAGGTGCTCGAGCTCGGTCACGTAGTGACCGTGAAGCTTGGCCTCGACGATCCTTCCGTCCTCGGCTATGCCGTCCAGGGAGGTGGCCAACCAGGGCCTAGATTCCGACTTGTGGAGCAGGTACGGATCGACCGCCTCCACCTTCATCCCGAGCGAGAGGGCCGCCTCTGCCAGGATGCCGTCCTGGAACGCCCGCCCCAGGCGCATCCTGGTGGTCGGCTCGTCCTCCTTGACCAGGCCCTTCTTCAGGGACCACAGCTTGATAGGGCTCGAGCCGGAGTAGCCCTGCCCGAACAGCACCGGGACGTCGGTGCTGGTAACGTACTTCTTCCTCTCGTCCAGCCACGCCTTGCGCTTTGCCTCGTCACCGATCAACAGGCCCAATCCGCACCCCCTAGCAGTTCTTGTGCTTCCGGTAGAAGCCGTCCGCGGCAGCGTAGAAGTCGCTCTCCCTGTCTGGGCTTAGAAGCGGCACCTCGGTAGCCGTGTCGTCACTCTTTTGACACCTCTCGCAGAGCCAGGTAGACGGGGGTAGCAGCACTATGTGAGGGGTCGCGGCAACCCCCGGCTTCTTCTTCACCATGTCCACGTGCAGTTTCTGTGGCTCTCGAGGAACCCATCCTCTAGACGGCCTAGGGCCACCCCCCGTTCCGGGTTGAACTCAGGAAGGTCGTCTCCGATCTTCATGATGCCACCGCAGTTTTCGCAGGCCCAGGTCTTCTTGTCCGGCTGCACCACGTGCATGGCCCCTACGCGCCGAGACAGCGGAAGCTTTTTCTTTTTCTTTCTCTTGCTCACGGCTGCCACGAGTGGGGGCCCTCGTGGCCCAGGTCGAGGGTGCAGACCTCGTCGTTTGATGCGGGCACGACGAGGCACTGCTCGTCGGTGATCCGGTCCAGCCGGTAGTCCTTGTCGTGGCGGGCCAGGTAGCGGTTGACGGCCCCCTCGACCCACGCCCTGTGCTCCCGCACGGGCTGAGCGCCCTTGTGGCCCAAAATGGCATCGTCCTGCTTCATTCGACCACCTCGACGACATTATAACACTGGCCGTTTCAGCCAGTGCTTCAGAACCCCATCCGCATCCCAATCCTCATGGTCCGGTGGGTCGCCGCCCCGGTACCGAAGAAGTTGGGTGGCACGTGCTGGGCCCTGGCCCTCAGTTTTAGGTTACCAAGGGTAACGTCAGCCGTGGCCAGGCTCACGTGGTAGGCCAGACTCGAGAGCCCAACCCCCTCCAGGGTAACGCTCAGGCTGGCCTCGAGGTTGTGCAGGGCCTCGGCCTGGAGCCCCACCCCATACAGGGTGACGTCCAGGTCCGCCGACCGATCGTGGAACGCAAGCGCCTCAACGGTGACGCCGTCCAGGGTAGACCCCAGGGCGGCCTCAACCGAGACCGCGGCGGTCGCGGAAAGGCTGACCACGTCCAGGTTGGACCCAAGGGTTGCCCACACCTCAACCGAGGCTTGCCCACCCAGCGATGCCCCGCCCAGCGTCACGTTCAGGGTGGCGAGCCGCGGGTTCCTCACGGAGATGGTCATGGTGACCGTTCCGCCCGGACTCACGTTGTCGCTGAAGGACCCTGGGTCCGTGCTCCCGCCGCTCTGGCCCAGAAGCTCTCTCGTGGCTACAGCGAGGTGCGTCAGGTGTGTCCCGCTGGGACCCTGGGCCTGCATCGTGTAGTTGGTAGGGGCCCCGGCCGAGGTGGCATTCGCGCTTCCAACGTACCATGCCGCAACAGCAAAGACCAGAACATCACCATTGAGGCCGCCGAGGTTGGGCGGATTGGGTGTGGAGGAGTTGGTGGAGCTGCTCGACGCCACCAGTACCGGATCGCTGAAGGTGGGAGCCTGAAGGACTACGATGCCGGCACACGTCTCTCCAGGGTTGGCTCCAGACACCGTGTACGGGGTGTAGGGCTGGGCCCCGGCCAACGCTGCCAGCATCCTGGCTACGGACAGGCGCCCGCCAGTGAAGGTTGGGCCCATGCCCTCGCTGTAGGTGTTGGAGGATACCTGTGTGAATCCGGGAAGTATTGAGTGGGACGGAGGGGTTCCGGGGAGCCCTGAAGACTGGGACCAGACGAACACGAACACCTGGTCCCCGACCTGGGTGGAGGCCGGGGACGTAGCGGTGCCCGAGTCGCTGAACGCTGGGTTGGTTGCCCCGCGAATCGAGGGAGCAGACACTGCCCCGCCCTTACGGGTTGCCTTCGGTCAGCGTGAACTGGGCGATGGTAATGGTCTGGCCGGACACGATCGAGCTATTGTCGATCAGCATGTCCCCTGACCCCACACCGATCGTGCCCTGGGCGAAACAGGTCGTCTCGTCCTTCGTCACCTGGGAGTTGTACATCCGGAAGTGTCCGGCCGTCCCGGTGGCGGTGGCCACGCCCGACCACGTCCCGGCCTTCGCCTTCTGCCCACCGGAAGCGTTGTTCATCCAGTCCGCGGGAAGGTCCATGGTGACCAGGACAGTTCCCGATCCCGGCGTCGCGGTGCTGGCCGGCGGAGGGCCCGTCCTCATCTCCAGCGAAGGCGTAACCAGGTTCGTCGTCTCGAACTGGTCCAGCCTCGCGTTGCGGGTCGCAGCGTTCATCTGAAAGGCCATGTTACTTCACTCCTAAAAGGCGCTTGGCCGCGGCTAAGGCCAGCTTGATGAGCCCCGGCTTCGGGACCCGGATTGGCTTCTTTCCTCTCCTGGCTCGGATGCGGTTCGCCACCCTCACCGCGGCCAGGACGATTTCCTCGTTCGTTGCCATCACCCCTCCTACGACAGCGCGACGATCTCTTCGGCGTCGGTCCCAGTTTCCAAGATCCTGGTGACCTTCAGCGGGACCATCTCTCCGACCTGGACGTTCGGGACGATCCCAACGTCCCCGGCGATCGTCACCACCGCCACGTCGCCAGAGACCCCGACCCTGAACCCGTTCGTGACGAAGGGCAGGTCTTCAGTGTCGCTGGGCGTCACGTTGACCAGCCGGCGCCCAGGCCAGCCCTCACTGTTGGTGACCTCTCGAGCGTTCGCCATCGCTTACCTCTAACCTGTTATCGTAGAAAGACTTCAGCCAAGCTGAGCACCCAGGGCACAGCGACTCCCCCCATGCCCTGTCCCATACCATCGGGAATATCGCCCGACCGCACACGCCGCACAGGGGTGTGCATCCCACAATGGAGCCTCACTGGGGTGGGGCCTCGGCCGCCTGTGGGGCCGACTGGACCTCCGCCGGTGCGGGCTGGCCCTCGGCACCGCCGGCCTCAGGCGGCGCCCCTGGGGCGGCCTGTGGCGGCGCGGGGGGCATGTTTTCCGCCTGGATCGCCATCATGATGTCCTCGTCGGGGAGCAGCTCGCTCCGGTTCTTCAGGCCCATCAGCTCGTACACCTGGCGGGCCGCCATGAGCTGCCGGCTGGGCTTCAGGAGCTGCTGGAACGTACCGAACCACTGCAACATCTGCTGGACCAGCATGTCCCGGTTCATGATCCGCGACGGGCCGCGGAAGTTGAAGTCCATGTCGATCGCGTGGGCCAGCTCTTCCTTGCTGACGGAGATGGAGTACGCATCCGTTCCCGGCCCACCGGCACGGATCAGGAGTTCCGGGTCGCCGTGCTGGTACCAGAGGTAGAGCGACTGACGGAGCAGGCCCTTGATCTCTTCCTCGAACCTGACCGCCTGCGTCTTCATGCGGAGCATGGCGCTCGAGAAGCGCTGCTCGGACTCCGCCGCCGACACCCGCCCCACCGTGGCGGCCTGGCCCCGCAGGTTCGTGGGGACGCTCGAGGCGTCGTCGATCTCCAGCTTGATCTCGCTGACCTCCCGCCAGACGTCAGGATGTACGCTTCCCAGGTCGAGCTTCTTGATCGCGTCGAGACGCGGCAGCGACAAGGTCCCCCCTGGCTGGAACACCTTGGCCACGTCCGGGATACCCATCTCGTTCAGCTTCTGGTAGACCGGGAGGGTGTTCAGGGTGATGTTGTCGAGCCGCAGGTCGCGCAGGGACCACAGCTCGTAGAACAGGGACTTCGGCGCCTTGAGGGTGGACAGGCCCAGCGCGCTGGAGGGGACCGGGACGTTACGTATCAGGTGGATCGGGCATTCCCCGTGACCGTAGGGCATGCCGCCGGGGTCCTTGTTGATGATGGCGTGCCTGTTCAGCACCACCTTATACGGGGCTTCCTCGTCGTCGTTGTCGAAGACCTCGAACACCTCGACCAGATCGTCTCGGCCGACAGGATACCCGCTGGCGACCGTGGCAAGCCCAAGCATCTGGGCGATCTCCTGCTGCCACTGGTTAAAGCCTCCGGTTCGCGCAGCCCCGTCCGTGATTCCGACGTCGATCGCAGAGGCCACCGCCTCCGGGTCGAACGGGAAGCGGTCGTCGTCCCCGGTGTTGTCGAGGACCCACTTCTTCGTCTTGACGATACGCTGTGCGATCTTCCTCTGATCTGACCACCGCGGCTGGAGCGGATCGAATCGCAGGTCGAAGATCGAGATCCGGTCGTAGCTGGGGCCCTGGAACGTGGTCACGTCCCGGACCATCCGGCTGGGGTGCCTGGGCATGCCAGCGAGGCCGAACTTGGCCTCCGCGTCCCGAGACCATTCCTGGTATCCGTCCGGGTCGTCCGGCATCTGCTCGCCGAAGGCTTGAAACTGCTCCTTCAGCCGCACGTACTCGGCCTCTTCCTCGGGGTTGTACTCGCGCACCTTCGAGGTGTCGTGTCGCCACGTCACCTTGACCGCGGCGGTGCCCAGGATCGCGGACTCGCGCACCAGCAGTTCGGACATGAGCCGCCACTGGTTCATGCGGAAGGTCAGGTCCAGGAGACGCTCCACCTTGCGGGCGATCTCGATGTCCTCGTCCCCCACCCCCTCCGCCTGCACCAGCGGGTCGGAGGCGTTGATGACGTCTGAGACGGCCGCCACCTGCCCCTCCACGATGAGGTAGGGGTAGGGCTGGAGCGTGAGGGCTCGCCAGGTCTTCTCCCACGGCTTCCGGTGGTCGCGTCGCTTCGAGAGGTAGAGCCTCTGGTGCTCGATCATCTCCCGGTACGGCTCGGCCAAGGCGTCGCGGTACCAGCGCTCCCAGTCGTAGAACTCCTTGACCGCCTCCTGGTGCCTGCTCGACTTGTAGTCGCCGAGAATTGCGATCGCCATCAGGGCTTCTCCCCCTCTTCCGACTTCTTGGCCCGCTTGTCGCGCGGCGCTGCGATCCTGGCCTCGGCCTGAAGCGACAGTACGGCCTCGAGGAGCCTCTCGATCTTTGCGTCGAGCTGCTCCAGCTTCTTCTCTACCTTGGCCGCCTCATTCTGCCTGCCCTTGGCCTGCTCTTCAGCCCAGACCTTGTGTACCTCAAAGGCGCCGGACACGCCCCAGAGCCAGATCCCGAGCGACAGGTTGAACGCCATCACCACCGGGAGGGGGGCGGACTTGAGCCACTTCCAAGCGTCGGCCCACACTACGCACCGCCCTTGTCGGTGTAGAACAGATGGGCGCCGATCCTGCCCACCAGTTTCACGGACGGCGCCGTCGTCCAGGCCGGCTTGGGATCGACGTCGTGTCGGAGGTAGAGCACGGCGCCCTTGGCGATGTCAGTACCACCGACCGTCGCCTCCTGCCATGCGGTCTCGCAGGACCTGACCGCGGCGTGGTCGTTGTTGGACTTCGCCGCCAGGGTGCGCGTCTGATGGAAGTCCCACATTGAAAACTGCTTCGGCCTGAGCACGGTGCCGATGACCGTCCCGTCGCTGGCGTACCGCCTCCGCATACGGTTCCGGATCACCTCTGCCACCGCCAGCTTCCCATCGTATGGTTCGGACAGAGCTTCACCCACGACCGTGAGGACGGCCCAGGTGTCTTGAGAAACCAAAGCTGGCATCTTGAACTCCTTAGCGGTCTCTGGAGGGTCTGGCCACTTCTCGAGATCCGGCGACCATGCCGGAAGCACCGAGGCCGCGACCAGGACCAGCGGCCACGTGACCCTCACTTAGCCGCGAACACCTTGAGGGTAGCCGTTTCCCCGGTGTCGCAGATAGCGGTGATGGTCTCGAACCCGTCCCCGGTAAGCTCGTTGTCGTAATCGAAGGTGTACGTCTCTCCCTCTAGTATCTCCAGGTCGTCCGTGGTGGGCGTGCCCCCGGCCAAGTTCACGTAGGCCGGGTCGCTGCCGATGGCGGAGGTGACCTTGAGAACCCGCGGCTTGAACGAATCTCCCGTTCCGCCCATGGTGTCAGTGAAGGCTACCTCCACCCCGGCGTCATCCACAGCCACCGCGTTTTGACCGAAAAAGTACCGCATTTTTCCTCCTAAAAAAGGGCCAGCCCAGCCCCGCCGTTCCAGAGAAGCGCCCGCTGGGCAGCGGTAAGGACCCCATCTAAGATGGCCAGCGGACCCACCGTGCCATCCCAGTAGTTGTTGTCGGACGGCAGCGTCCTCCTGCCCAGGTTCAGCGGCGTAGAGGTGTCGTTGAGGAAGTACGTAGACGGCACGTCCGGAGAGTCGGAAGAGACCGGAGGGTTGCTGTTGATCTGAAGGAACAGCTTGTCCCTCACCGGATCGAACCATGCTATGGCCAGAACATCCGTCCCGGTCGCTACGTCGGCGCTCTCCGTGACTACGGTGGCAGAGGCCCCTCTCCCGGTCTGAAACTTCCAAGCGCCAGAGTCGTGACCGAAGAAGCTGTACTGCTTGCCGTCATCCGTGTGGTGTCCCCACACCATAGCCACCGCGGGAAGGCTCTCCGCCTTGAACCAGACCGCGTAGGTCTTCCCGCCTACGAACGTGAATGCGTCGTTGTTGCTCACGCTCAGGTGCTCAACGTTGGACAGCTCAAAGTCTGCCGCCCTGACGTGAACGTGGCCCGGCGCGCTTGCCACGGCACCGTTGTCGGTAAGGTGCAGCCCCAGCGGCCCGCTGTCCACGCGGATGGAGTCCAGTCCATCGAGCTTGAACCACACCGGGTTGAGCGCGGCGATTCCGGAGGGCAGGACCATCACCCCCGACCCGGCGTTGTACAGGTCGGACCTGTGCTGGGCGCTCAGGACGGAGTTGAACTTGTAGACCGGCCCAGCGATGACGTCTGCCCTGTCGAACGTATTGGCCAAGGCGCCAACGTTGGTGACACCGCTCCCTTCCTGGCTCCCCAATCCCTGCGTCCCCCCAGCCCAGGCGGCCGAATCCGGCGTGCCGTCGTTCACCTGAATGTTGATCGTGTCAGCGTCCGGGTCGTGCCAGCAAACGATGAAGACCTTGTCCCCCACGACAGTGTCTCCGTAGTTGCCAGCGAACACCTGGGCAAAGGCGGTGTTGTTTCCCACGTAGAAGGAGTACCTGTCGTTCGCGTGCCAGCGGTAGATTACGTAGGTGCCGTCCTTGCCCGCGGCACCGTCCACCCTGGCGAAGAGGCTGTAGTAGTCGGACTTGGCGGTGAGTTTGAACCACCCAGCGACCGTGAACGCCTGGTCGTCGGTCGGCAGGCCCAGGGCGTCCCCCTGCGCGGCCGGGATCTTCAGGTACTGGGCGGAGGCTCGTACGAACTCTACCGACGTGCCGTAAACCAGGCCATCCGTCTCGGTCGGTCCCCCAACCGCGGTGAACTGCGTCCCGGAGCCGCTCTCGTCCATCAGGGCCCCTTGCTCGTCAAGCTTGTAATAGACTGTGTTGACAGACTTTAGCTGTACGGTCGGGTTCGAGCAGCCCTCCAGGAACGAGCCTCTGGGACCAATCCGGACAGGACACGACCCGGAAAAGACCCTCCTGATCCTCCTTCTCGGCGGACGGAACTGGCCCACCTACAAACTCCTTTCTGCCTTCATTTTACCACACCCCGAGTCAGCGAACGTCCGCCTCGGTGCAGTGGCCGTTTCCGGCGCACACCCGGATCGTTCCCCTGGCGTCGGACGCAACCCAGGCCTGCAAAGGATTCTCGCTTCTCTCGATCGGAAGGAAGTCGAAAAACCCCTCGGGCCTGAACGACCACTTGTGCGGTCCCTCCCTGACCTCGCAGGCTTCGCGCTGCGCCTGGCCTGAGCCCTCCTGTCCGTAGGGGCAGAATCCTTGCCCGCTCCCGTCCGGGTCGAGGAAACCCTGGCTGAAGCACCAGTCCTCACCGTACGCCACCGGGGTAGCGTCACCGCGACGGCCGCGTGGGTAGGTCCCTCGAGCCGATACGTGGAGCCTGTACTTCGCCAGCGTCGGCGCCTCCGGCGGACAGGCGGTGGGAGCCGGGCCGGGAGTCGGGCCGGGAGTCGGGGTCGGAGATGGGGCCGGAGTCGGAGTGGGTTCGGGAGTTGTGGTCGGGACAGGGCTCGGCTCCGGGGACGGCTCGACGGACGGAGACGGATACGGAACCGGGCCCGGAATAGGATACGGCCAGATCAGGTAGCCGCACCCACTGAGACACAGCGCCAGAGCTACGGCCAGGGGCCTCAAGCGTAATCCTCCCTGAACATCTTCCGGAAGCGGGACTTGTAGCTGCTCGTCTTCTTCCCACCCTTCTCCTTTTCGGCCTCGCGCTTCTTCCTGGCCCTCGCGGCAGCCGCCGCCAGGCCGCCCTCCTTCTCAACCTCTTCCTGAGACTTCTCCCCCTCGAGCTGCCTGAGGCGCTTGCGGCCGGTCTCGGTGATCGCCTCCCCGGTCTCCCGCTCTTCGTACCGCTTGCTGTTCGGGTTCCAGAATCTCTCGGTCGGCATTATTCCTCCCTCATCGCGCCCCTGACCTTGGCGCGATACGACTTGAAGACCCCACGGGCGCCACCGGACGGCTTGGCCCCCTTCTGCTTGTTGGCGGTGGCGTAGAACACCGACTCCGCCTTCTTGGGTCCGTAGGTCTGCTTCATGTTTCGCATGACCTTATCGCCCTCTCCGTCGTAGTAATTCTTCAACGCCATCACTGCCTCCTTGAGAGCATCTTCCTGCGGGCTCTCTCCCGCGCCTCTCTCTTCTTCAGTTCCTCACGCTGGCGCTCTGCCTTCTCAGACGTGACCCCGTGCTCAGGGGTCCAGTACCAGTCGTCCTCGTCACCGAACAGAAACTTGACCCAGCCTGGGCTGAAGTTTGGCCTGGTCTTGCTGGGGGCAACGCGCTCCTTCACCTCCCCCAGGGCGGCCCGTCCGAGTCCGAACGGGTTGGGCATGAGGTTTCCGCCGATGTTGTTGATCCACTGCCTGTAGAGCTGCCTTACCCTGGCTGGCGTATACTTCACCTTGTCGTCGGAGTTCAGTAGGTACTTAACGAAGTCGGTAGCCCCCACCGCCACTTCCGCTACGGACTGTACCGGGGCTCCGGCGAAACCAGAAACATTCTGCCAGGTCTCTCCGTACTCTTCCCCGGAGAAGTTGAAAGACCTTGCTCCCCTAGCAAGAAGGGCGTCTGGGTATCCAACCCCTCCCGCGTATTGCCACGCCTGAAGTCCTGCGATCGCCAAAGACATTGCGTCCATGTCCGACTTGTCGATCGGTCTCGTGCTGGAAATCTTGGCGTACGCCTGGGCAAGCTTTCTCAGGTGCTCCCTGGGGGTCTCGGCATCTGCCTTTAGAGATTCAATGTCCTCTTCGTTCAGCCCCCTACCCTTGAGAAGGGACGATGCGGCCAGGGACATGCTTCCCCACAGAGGAGCCATCACGGCGTGGTAGGTGATGAGGGTCCTGGCTGCCCTAGCCATGCCGGCCCTATCTCCGGACTTCATGGCGCTCCTTAACCTGCCCACCTCCTTGACGTTCCATCTCCAGTGCTGGTACGGGAATGCCATGAAGGTGTTGAACACCTTCGCTACCGGGGTGTTCTGGGCCAGAGGAATGTTCTCGGCCCTGGTCCTGTAGTTCGTCTCGTCCACAAACAGCTTAGCGGCCCGGTCCATCAGCCAGTCCCCACGATCGAACATGGCCTTGGTTCCCTCGGTGGTCTTTCCGCCCCGCGGGCCAGGCTCTATGATCGGCTTTCCGATTTCACCCCTGGACAGCCTGGCCTCCAGGGCGTCGGCGCTCATTCCGACCGCCTCCTGGGCCAGCTCCTTGCTTCTGAGCATCTGCTCGAGAGCCTTCAGATTCTTCCTTCTCACTGCGTCAATGAAGGTGAGGCGCCCAGCCCTGTCGCTCCACTGACGAACCCCCTTGTCCACGGTCTCCATTCCCCAGGTGGTGTCCACGAACTTCTTCCATGCCTCTGGGGCCCGGCCTCCCAACTTCAAGGCCCTACCCACCACGGTCTCCCCTACCCCACCATGCCTCTCGAATATTTCTCCGCGCAGAGCCGTTGGGGTGGAGACCGCCGCATCCCTGGCCACCTGCGCATGGGAGAAGACGTAGTCCCTTGAGGCCCTGACCAGATTCGAGACCCCTCGGCGTATTCCTGAAACTCCGATAGCGCGAGCGGAGGGCACCGCGGCCTGAGCCATCTGCCTCACCTGGGATAGGCCAAGCTTGGTCAGTCCCATCACCGCCCTGACCTCCATGCCCGCACGCTCGAAAGTGCCACCGGCCAGTCCGGGCTGGCTGTACCCGAACGACTTCTTTGTCGTGTCGGCAACGAACTGCCTCTGCTCCGGACTCATCAGAGAAGACCCCACCTTGGCCACCTCGCTGCCCGGTCCCAGATACCGGCCATGAGCGATCCTCTCCCATGCGCTGTAGAGGTACTCGCGCACCACTCCGGGATCACGCCTGAAGTCCTGCGCGGCCAGGTCGGTCCTCACCCTCTCTAGGTGTCCATACTTCTTTTGCCAGGACTCGTTCCCGTAGTTCTTCGACAGGTCCATCTGGGCCAGATCCATTAGATCAGCGCTAGGACCACCCACCCAATCCTTGTGCTGCTTCCTGACAGCGTTAGCTCGAGCCTGACCCTCCGGAGTGTTCCTCATCCACTCCGCGTGCGACTCGATCAGGGCCTCGTAGCTAGGACGTTCTCTCATGTGAGGAAAGAAGTGGTCGATCTCCTGACCGCTGAAGGTCCCCGCCTCCTTGCCAGCGCGCTTGACGTCGTTCATGAACGCCTTGACCGAATCGTAGGCCGCCTGCTCGGTCGGCTTGAGACTGGAGTACGGCCTGTCTCCGTTGAGGGACTCCACGGTCCTGGCCCACGCCCTGTCGAATCCCTTGCCCTCTTGCGTCTTCAGCCTGGCGATCGCGTCGTCGTACGCGCGTACGTACTGACCGCCCTTGGCCTCTCCGTAGTCCCTGGCCTCTTCGAACCCCTGGGCGATCTTCTCCCCTACCGGCTCGCCCTTGGCAGTCTTCATCTCCCTGATGCGCTCCACCGCCGGCTTCATCCACCTGTGCCACCACGGCACCTTCTGTCCGTAGTCGGCCTTGGGCGGATTGGCCCCGGTCGGTGGAGGGGCGGCCTCGGAAGGAGGCTTGGCGGTCGGAGCCTTGGCGGAAGGAGTGGTTTCGGAGACCAGGGCCGAATCCGGAACCCTCCCGCCATTGGCCTCAAGGACCTCGAATCCCCTTGGGCCCTTGATCCCGTAGGTTTCTCCGGGCCGCGGCCTGTAGTCCACCGCCTCCGGACCGATTAGCGGCCTTTCGTTCCCGGCCCTGTCAAACACCACATACTTCTTGCCCTGCATCTTCATGGTCGCCTGGCGGCTGATCGCCTCGGCTGACGCAGCAGATTCGAGGCTCGCGTTGGCTTGTGAACCAGGCTGATCCAGCGCCCTTCCACGCGACGGCAACTCCGGCACAGCCTCGGACGCCTCCCTAACGGCCCTTTCTAGGGCAGTTTCCGCCGGCCTTACCGCCTCCTGTGCTGCACGTGCTGGCGGAGGGGCCTCCTGTGCCGTCCTGGGCGCAGGTGGCGGCTCCTGGGCCGGCCTGACGCCAGCCCGGTGGACCCTGGAGGCAGCCTCGAGCCCTCCGATGGACGCCAGGTCCACACCCATTCCGCCGGCCTGACGGTAGAAGTTGTCCGACAGGCCCTCTTCTTTCCAGGTCTTGTACAGCGAGATGGACTGGTCGTATAGACCCTTGACCAGAAGTCCCTGCATGATCCTGGTCACCACCACGGGCACCTTGGCCATGCCAAGGGCAGCCATCAGCGGGTCGGTAACCATCTCACCGCCTCTGGCCAGCGCTCCAGCGGCCAGGCCCTTCAGCGCCTTCTCCTGCTCCGTCTCCCCCTCCTTGGGTGGCTGGGAGGCCCAGTCCTGTATGAGCTGCGCCATCCTACCTGCCGGACCAAGGACCGGAACCGCCTTCATCACCTCCGGCAGGGCCCGCTGGCGCCAGTCCGGAGGCGCCCCCAACGCCTCCCCCGCGGCGCCGACCAGCTCTCCTGGCAGCCCCAGGGCCTGCTCCACGACCCCCACCCCCGGCGCTGCCGCCCTGGCCAACTGCGGAGCCATGCCGGGCTGCGGGCCCGCCACGGCCGCCTCGGAGGCGGTCCTGGCCATGAGTTCCTGGGTCGTCGGAACCGTGGCTGGGGGCGGTCCCAGGAGCCCCATTACCTCGCCTCCCCCGCCGTAGCCAACCATCCCAGGAGTGGGCCCTTGTGGCGGAAGGGCGGCCTGGACTGGCGGGGCAACCTGGGCTGGAGGGGCGGCAGGGGCGGCAGTGGCAGGAAGTGTAGGGGCGGGAGGCGGCGGCGAGGTGGTGGGACCTACCACGGTCGTAACCGGCGGAGGTGGGGGCGCGGCGGCCATCCCAACCCCTACACCACCTATTGTATCACGACCCGTTTCAGCCAGTGCTCTAGACGCGGGCGGGCGGTTGGACGCCCCGATCCCGACCGCCGCGGTGGCGGCCTTGGCGGGGGCCTTGGTCCGTCCGCTGACCGCCTCTGCCGGCTCTTCTGCGGTCTCGGCCGCGTACAGCTTGGCCTGTCGGCTGGCCTCGGCCGCCATCTCCATGGCCATCTTCGGGTCACCGATGGAGGCCAGCCAGGTGGCGTACTTCCACTGCCGCATCGCCGCGGGCATCACGTACCTGGACCGCCCCGCCTTCTCGACGTCAGCCTCTGTGATTGATGGGCCCAGGGTGGGACGGACGATCCCCTCCCCCTGTTCACGCAGCCTCCCACCTATCTCCCCGGCCGTCTCCTGGACGGCCCTCATCCGCTCAATCCTGGAACGTATCTCCGATTGGTCTACGTCTCCTTCCCTGGGCCTGACCCCCGTCTCCAGCTCTCGCTCCCGGTAGATGTCGGTCTTGGCCTCCTGGTACAGATCGGCATCACTCTTTGGGGCCCTGGCACCGATCGCCGCCCATCGGCGCTCCCTCGCCAGGCGCTGCCTTTCCTCGGACAGCTCACGACGCTCCCCCTCCCGCAGCATCCTCTCCCTGGCCGCGGCCCTCCTGTCCTCGGCCGACTCCCTGGATCGCTGGAACTGCTCGTACTGCGCCTGGGCCCTGGAGCCCAGCTTGTACTCCTTTTCACGAACTTCCGCCGCCTCGCCGGCCTCCCGCTCCAGTTGCTTCTCTAGCCGCTTCTGCTCGGCCCCAACCGATGCGGCGTAGTCCCTCGCGGCATCAGCGCTCAGGCCGCCAACCGGGGGCGGAGACACCATACCGGCCAGAGCTGCGTTTCGCTGAGCGGACTCCAGTTCATCCCTGACCTTCCTGGCCTCGGCCTCAGACTCAGCCGTGAGCCTGGCCGCCTGGTCCTCACGGGCCCTGCGACTCTGTATTAAGGATGCGATGTCGGACAGGGCCCGAGAGAATTCCGAGGCGTAGTCCCTCTCCTGACCGACACCGGAAGGCAGACCTATCCGTACAGAGTAGTCGTCTCCGCCTCCGCCCCTACGCCTACGGCTTATGCTGGAACCAAGTGGCACGACCTAATCACCCCTAAGCGATCTCTGAATCTGAGCCCCGCCCGCTGCCCCCCCTGCGGCTCCGGACAAGAAACCGCCCATCCCGCTGGCCCTCCTGACGGCCTCCATCTCAGGAGGCGGACCAGCCTGCTCCACGATGTTTACGGGGGCGGTGTAGGTGGGAGATCCGTAATTCCTAAGCCCAGCGCCGCCCAGCACCTTCTCCAGCCCGGACGCGCTGCCCTGGCCTCGAGTGAGCGCTGCAACCAGAGCATCCCGAAGGGTGCTCGTCTTTCTGGTCCTGGTCAGGCCAGGCAGCTCTTGCTGCCCGTACTGGAGCAGCTTCTGGCGCCAGTCGTACTTCGCCTGCTTGTTGACGTTCCTGGCCTCTGCTTCGGCCGCGCGGTTGGCGGAGCGGGCCCCAAAGAGACCGCTCAGTCCACCCGCCAGACCGCCAAGGGCCGCACCGAGAAACGGTAACGCCATGACTACTCCCTCCCTCCCTCACCGAGACCGAGAACCAGCTCGAGCATCCTGCTGTCGATCTGGCTCGTGGTCCCGTCTCCGTTGTCGATCGTGAGCATGAACGGTTCACCGGCGCGTCCGGCCGCGGCCATCGCCGCCTGCTGCTGACGGATCTGCTGGGCGAGCTGCTCACGGTTCATCCGGAGGTTCTCCAGGTTCACGCCCTTGCTGACCAGGTCCTGCTGGACGGCGCGAGCCTGTTCGATGCCGGCCCTGCGGGATTCCTCGCGCTTGCCCTCGTACTCTCCGGCGATCTCGCGCTGACCCCTCGAGATGTCGGACCTGGCCGCGGACTCCTGCTCCGCCAGAATGGCAGCGGCGGCCGGGCCCGTGATTCCGCGGCGAGCGAGATCGGCCATCGCGCTCTCCTTGGCCCCCCTCAGACCTCCCATCCCCCGCTCAAACTCGAGCCCCTGCGCCCTGGCCAGGGCCGCGTCCCCAAAGGCGTTCCCCTTCAGGCCGCCCATGGCGGCCCCCTTCAGGGCCTGCTCAAGCTCGGAGTCTCCAAGGTCTCCCAGCGCTCCCCACATTTGCTCGTACGCCCATGGGCTGCCGGACAGGGGCTGGCTGGCCGCAGTGGGCGGCGTTGCGATCGGCGGCGCCCCAGGTTGCGGAGCGGCCGTTGGACCCGACGGAGGCAGGCCCACCGGCGCCGCCTGGGGGGCCGGCGTGGGCGGGGCTGTGGACGGTTGCGGCTGCTGCTGCTGCGGAGCCTGGCTTGCCGTTGCCGTGTTGTAGGGCGTGGCGTTCGGGTTGACAGCGCCGGGCGCTATCGGAGACTGGGCCATCGTCCGACCGGGCACTCCGGAGGCCAGTCCGCCCTGCGTCCACGGCCTGTTGCCCTGCGGCAGGGCCGCCTCCATCCTGGCCGGGTAGGAGCCAGGGGCTGCGAACGCCGAGGGGGCCTGACCAGGCGGGCGACCGATAGGGGCCACCGGAACGGTCGGCCTCTGCGGCGCCGCCGGACGAGGCACCTGCGGCGCCGGGGTCCCCGCGGCGTTGGGCGCACCGACTGCCCCCGGCACCGGCGGTCTCATCGGCCTGTAGGGAAGGGGCATGGATCTCTCCTCAGAACATCATGAAGGACGCGCCCGGATTGGTCGGGGCGACCACCGTATAGACTGTCTCTCTGTAGAACTCGGTGCAGTACGTCGGTATGCCAGCCCCGGCCGTGATCGCCAATCCGAGCTGCGCCGAGTTGATCGAGGCTGGGCTGAGCGAGAAGTGCGGGGCCGACCTGAGCTGGTAAGCCACCCCCTGTCCCGTGACCACAAGAACGTCGGACAGTCCGTTGAATATGAACATGTTGGGCCCAGCCACGGCCTCGTCCCTGGTCCTGGCAAAGATGGTGCAGGACTGCACCGTTCCCACGTCCCCAGGAAGGTTGGGGAAAACGAACCTCTGAATCCTCCCGTTCGCCCCGAAGATGTAGCTCGTGTCGCCGTCGTTCTGCGAGACCGCCTGCACCTTGCTCGAGCCGGCGCCCAGCTCGAACGTGTCTGGGCTGCCGACCAAGATAGGGTAGTCCTTCACCGTCGGCATCAGAACACCAGCACGCGGGCGATGCCCACGTCCGTAGCCCTCAGCACTATCACGCTTTCGGTCCAGTCTTCGGAGCCGTCGTAGACGATGAACCCTCCGTCACGGCCCACCACCAGGAAACCCTCCGGAACCCTTCCCAGGGTGTGACTGACGAACTTGTCTGCGTTGGCGGCTGTGAACTCCACCATCGTCGGAATGCTGGCCCGAAATCGCGTACCGGCGATCAGCCCCTCGGAGCCGTCAACCACAGAAAGCGGAAAGACGATCACAGGTAGTCCCTCCTACCCCGGATAGAAAGTACGTCAGTGGCCATCTGCTCGATCCAGAACTCGTCCTTGCCGTCGTACTCGATCCCCACCTGCACCAGAGATCGCTGGTCCCCGGTCGTCGAACAGCGGACCCACTTCCACCCAGGCTCGCCCTGTAGGCGTGCCGAGACGGAGACGATCGGATCGTCCAGCTTCCCGTCCCCGTAGACGGTGAAGGTTACCGGATACCTGGTCTCAGCGCACAGCATGCCCACGGCGTTGATTCCAAGCAGGTCACCCGGCCCGGCCGCCTCCGGCCTCTGGGCCCTCGAGACCAGGGTGGCCCTGATCCTGGCCCCGCTGTCGGTGTGCCCCTCGAAGAGCCGATACACCTGGTTGTTGCCATCCATGGCAGCAAGGACTATTGTCGCACCGTCCAGGTCGAACCCCTGCCGGATCGCCCTCGGCTTGGTCGGGAACGACAGCTCAGTCCATGCTCCGTCCTTCCAATTGAACGACACCCCGGTCCATCCGCCGTCACTGGTCGGCAACGCGCAGAAGTAGATCCCCAGCCGGTTCACCGTGTCGGCGTAGGAAAGACTCCTACGCTCCAGGTCCACCCTTGATAGCACACGCCTCACCGTGTCGTTCGACACCAGGACCGGCAGCGAGTCCGGAGTTGCGGTCATGAAGCCGTCTTCGGACAGAAAGACCAGGAGGCCCTCGCAGTTCCTCATGGTGAACGGCGCCACGCATCCGACCCTGTGGGTCCACTCGTCGGACTCCCAGGTTGACCTGTCGTATCCGGTCAGGATCATCATGGATCTGTTCTTTGCCACCACCTGCTTCTTGCCCCACGGGAATACGATGTTGATCCTGTCTCCATCGTTCTGGCGGAACGTCAGGGCCTGCGCGGCAGAGTACGATTCCTCACGGTCTATCGGAGAGTACGAAACGGTGTGGTCGTCTGTCACCCACCACATCCTCTCGTTCCAGTGCGCCATCCACGTGGCGCTGGCCGGGGGGCGCTCGTTGTTGGTCTCGAGCTGTGCCCCGGTTGCGTCGGCCAGGATCTCATGGGTGGTGGTTCCGACGGCTATCAGGGCCTGCGCGAACTGGACCACGCCGCCCACCCGGCTCATGAACACCTGGTAGTGAGTGGCCCTCACGTCGCTGGACGGGGCCACGAAGTCTGTGACGGTAAACTTCTGGCTGCTCCCACCACCGCTCAGGGTCACCGAAAGCGGCGGAGAAGCGTTTCCTACATGGCCGGTCTGAGAGTCGTAGTATGCATACGACACCTGGTATGTTCCGTCAACCAGGAAGCCGCCGGAAGCCGAGGCGCTATCCAGCGTCAGCACCAAGGACGGCGCCGGCCGCCCTGCCTCCGTCCAGCCGTCCGCGGTGATGACCTTCATCCGGCCCGAACCTTCACGGAGGGCGTAGACGACGTTTCGGTCCTGGATGAAGATCCACGGCAGGTCTGAGCTGGGAAGGGCTCCGCCGATGTCCTGCGGGATTAGACCGTCCCACTCCCCGGTGGACCTCACCAGGGCGAAGCCTTGATCCTCCCCACCTACCAGGAGCGCCCAGTCCTCGAGACCGCCAGACGCACCCTGGAGACCGCGGGTAGGAAGGACCGCGCTTGGCCTGAACCCGGAGGGAGGATCGCCCACTGAGAACTGGACCGACCCAGGCCGGACGTTCATCCTCCTGTTGAAGCTGAACCAGTTGACGGCCCTCTGCCACCCGTTGGCGGGGACATGCTCCGGGCTGACGGAGTCGTACTGACCACCGTGGACCGAAGCGGCCATCACCTCGTCACGCCTCAAGCTATCTCCTGTACGTGAAGTCCGAAGCAGTGTCGAACAGCTCCTTGCCGATCCCCTGTACCCGGATGAACTCCTGGGAGCCCTGCTGGCCAGTCCCGCCGTAGTAGTCCGGCACCCGGTCCATCACCTTCATGATCTCGGCGTCGACGCCCTTGCTGTCCTCGCCATCCTCCGGAAGGAGCAGCTTCACGCCCCAGAGGATCACCGCGATATGGAACGGCTGGAGCAGCCCAAGGTCGTCCAGGTCGTCGTCGTCCTGGGACATCCCGAGCACAGGGATGTACCGAAGCCTGAGCCCGTCCTCAACCGCGGCGGTTGGGGTTGGGAACAGGATCAGCTCCCCGCCGGACACGGCGAAGAACACCCCGCCCGCGTTGGGGTAGCTCCGACGGAGTTCCGAGTCCGGGTTCTCGATCTCGTCCTCTGTAGTCGGATCCGCCTTGACGTATTTGGTGAAGGTGGGGTACTTGCACTGAACCGACACGTACCGCAGCAGCCCCCGTGGGTTCTGGTATCGGTACGTGTCGGCCTCGAGATCCCTCAGCACGATCCGCCTGAAGGCGTTCTTGTTGACCCTGTCGATCTCGGCCTGTACCTGCTGCGCCCCCACGTTGAGGGCCGAGTCGATATCGGCGTCGTTGAACCGCTGCTGGGCGCCTGTGTCGAGAAGCCTCCTGCGCGCCCAGCGGCGCATCTGGATCAGGTTCACGTCTTCCCCCTTACGGGATCTGGATGTAGGTCAGGTCCACCAGGACCCGTCCGGACGTCGGATTGGAAGCGGTCGAGCCGTCGGACTTGTAGCAGTTGATCGAGAGAGGGGTCGACACTGCGAACGAGAGGTTCGTAGCGTTGGTGAAGAACTGTCGCTGCTTGACGCCGACCGTGACCGTGGCCACCTGGGTGGGAGTGAATGCGTCCAGGTCCGAACCGTCGCCTACGTCGAACTTGGCCACGTCGTCCCCGGCCAGGGCCACCAGAACCTCGACCTTGGCCTGAAGCACCAAGGAGTTCGGGGGGATGAAGTCGGCGACAGCCAGAGAGCCGTCACCGGAGAACTCGAACGTCGCACGCTTGGTCTTGAGCAGCCCTTCACCGCTCCGCTCGTTTACGTTGACTGTCGCCATCTTTTCCTCCCGCGCTACTGCGCGATGATCTCGAACGATCCCGACACGATCACGAACTGCTTTGAGCCTATGGACCCAACGGCCTCGTAGGTGTACTCGCCAGGCACGAAAGACTCCGTCTCGTCCGACGTGAAGCTGAGCAGGAAGCGCCCCTGCGTCACCGGGTCCCTGAAGACCGACAAGAGCCACGGTAGCGGGTCCCCGGTGGACCAGGCTTCCGTGGAGAAAGTGTACGAGAGCGCCAGGTCACCGTTTAGCACCGAGAACCTGATCGAGGCGGTGTCCAGGTCCACCCCTCCACCCTTCAGCGTCTCCCAGTTGTAGACCTTCTCGAAGGACTGGCCCTGGACCACCGAAACGTCTACCGTCTGCACCACCTCGGTCGGTGGGTCGTACAACGACAGTCCGGGCTCGAGCTGGTAGGCGTACCTGGCCCCGCTCCCGCCAGACGGCGCGAACCCTACCTTCGAGACCCCAAGCCTGGCCAGCCCCAGCCTTCCGACCGTCTTGGCCGGATTGGGAAGCGTCACACCGCCACCCTTCCGCTGATGAGCGCGAGGACCGGGTCGGCGTAGGAGATGGCCCTCAGTCTGATCGTGGGACCCCGCATCGCCGCGGCCAGGGTCCCCACGTCCATGGTGAGGATGTCGGTCGGGCCGATGCTGGCCTTCGCCACCGAGTCCGCCTCCTGCTCCGTCGCGGCCGTGGTCTGACCTGACGCCAGGGTGAGCGGGGTGGTGAAGATTTCCGTACCGTTTTTCTTCACGTTGAACACCGAGCCCGAGGCCCCAGCCGTCTTACAGAACGGCTTGCCGGAGTAGATGTATATCGGCTGGGCCGGGCTGAAGGTGAAGAAGGTGGTGCTGTCCGGGGCGGCCACGTTGGACGGGTGCGACCAGACCATGTCCCGGACCTGGGCCGAAGACGGCTGGTACCTCGGAGCCGAGTTGGCGAACCCGAAGTAGGCCCCGGCGATGTCCGCCGTGCCGCCGTCCAGCCTCACGATCAACCTCAGCCTGGTAGGACTCAAGTCCAGAGTGGCGGCTCCGTTGTTTGCTCCGGCCAGATCCGCAGACCACACGAACTCGTCCACCGTTGATCCGTTTCCGCCAACCAGGTACTCGTCAACGCCGTCGTCGATGTACACCTCCACCAGGCCAGGCGTGGCCGTGAAGATGAACACGCCCGCGGCCACGCTCAGCCCGGCCAGCGGCGCCCCTCCGAAAGTGGTCAGGTCTGTGGCGGTCATCAGGTCGATCCTGAAGTCCCCGGTGCCGGTGAGGCGCACGTAGTTCCTGCCTGGAACCTTGGTGGGGGCCGTGAAGCCGACCCTGGCCACCGTGAGGCCGCTGACGCTCCAGTAGTCGGGGGCCGCCGAGTCTCCGCCGGACCAGATCAGGAACGAGTCGTTCGGTACCAGGTTCGGGGCGAGCTGCCCAGACGTAATGACCGCAGCCCCACCTGCCGCGGCGGCGGCGATGGAGTCGAGCCTGGAGTCGAGGCTGGAGAAGCTGCCCCTGGCCTCAACCACCTCGGCCGTGATCTCGGAGGGTTCCTCGTCCAGGTCCTCGTCATAGATGGCGGATGCGATCGCGTCTCGAGCCGCGTCCAGCAGCTCCGCGTCTGCCGTTGTCCCGCTGTCAGGGTCGCCCAGCGAGTCGCTGTACGAGGGCCATTCGTCGACCAAGGTTCTAGGCATCTCTCTGACTCCACTGGTACGGATCTCCGCCTCGCTCCCGCCGCGGTCTTGTCAGATGGAACGCCAAGCTTCCATCCCAACGCCGACCCCGCAGTGCGGCGGCAGCCCTGAGCGCCAACCTCCTGGCCGAGAACCCCCAAGACCACAGCGGCGGCCTGTCCTCAACCTGGACCAGGATGGGCCCCCTCACCTGGAACCTGAAGACCGTTCCGACCGAAAGCTCGGTGCCTAGATCGGCAACGAACGCCCTGGTCCTGGAAACCGTAGAGGCCGTGTCCAGGCTTATCGTTACGTCCCCGGAGTAGTTGAACGAGGCCGGGCCGCCTGACGGCTGGAACGAGAACCCAGACTCCGCAGAGAGCGGGACCTCTTCGATGTCAGAGGTGTACTCGAAGGTGTTCGGCTCCAGGGAGTAGCTGGTCTCCCTGAACATCTCTGTGCATCGGATCTTCCTTTCACCGGCAGATCCGCTATGCAAAAGACCGAGTTCGGCAGCGTTCACCCCGGACACCGTCAGGGGCCCGCCGAACGGAACGGACCTGAGCGTGTAAGAGGTTGTCGGGTCCGCAACCGAGACGGTAGCCGATCCGTCGAACGCGGCCAGGGACCCCGCCCCGGTCCTCTTGGCCCTTATCCAGAGAGTGCAGGAGTTGACCGAGAAAGCCTCGGAAGGAAGGCTGGGGAACAGGAACCGCTGCCTTGCCCCGACGTCCCCCTCTACGTAGGTGGAGTCTCCGTCGTTGCTTCCGACAGCCACCACCTTGCTGGCCTCTGGCGGCTGAGCGTCCCAGCCGGATAGGGACCCGATTTCGTTCGGGTACTGGGTGACGGTGGGCACCGTCGTCCCTCCCTACGACGCCCTGATGATCGGGGTCACCTTGATGGCGTCACCGTTGTTGGCCACCTGGTACGGGCCGTCGCTGAACCTCTCGGCCGCCACCAGCGTCCCGTCCGTGTCCGTCACCAGGTAGTACCCGTAGACGTTCTGTGTGCTCTGGTCTGCGGAGCTGGTGAAGGTCTGCTGGGCGAACACAGCCTGGGATGGGGCGCCTGGCGTCAGGGCCCAGCTCGAGCCGGTCAGGGTGACGGCCGAGTATCCGGTGAAGTCGGCCTCGGTGTAGGTGCTGGCGGTGTCCGTCTCTCCGGGAGTAACGTTGTTCTGGAACAGCTTGAGCACCAGGTTCCGAAGGGACGTGCCCTTGTTCACCAGGAGTTCGAGCGCCAGGTTCTCTCCACTGTTGGGAATGACTCCAGCCACAGGACCTCCTTACTGAATCCAGGTCAGAACCAGAATAGAGACCGCCAGGTCTCCGCTGGTAGGGTCAGCCGCGGTGGTTCCGTCTCCCTCGAACACGCTCACGTTGATTTCGATGTCAGTTGCGCCAGCGGTGGTTTCAAGCATTGTCGGAGAGTAGAACGTATTTCCCTTCACCCCGGCAGCAACAGTCAGCTGCGTCGGAGTAAAGAAATCAGCGTCCCCACCCTCGATCCCCACGTCAAACAGGGCCGCGTCGTCTCCGGCTATCTCAGCCGTCACCTCGATCTTCATCGCAAGTAGAGTAGATTCTGCCGGTATCTGGCCGATGATTATTGTTCCGTCTCCGCTGAAGACGTGGTTGTACGTTATCGTCTGAAGGCGCCAGGTGACAAGAGGAGTGACAAGGTCGTCGTGGAATATCAGCCTCCTACTCCTGATCTCGCCTATGTTCCCGTTGTTCGCCTCGACATAGTCCACCAAGACGTTGGTGCCGATCAGGTCTCCCGACACGTTCCCGGTCACGTCTCCAGTGACGTTGCCGGTCACGTTACCAGACACGTTTCCCGTCACGTCGCCAGACACGTCGCCAGTCAGGTTGCCCGTCACGTCGCCGGTGACGTTTCCGATCAGGTCGCCAACCAGGGTTCCGGGCCCCTCGTCGACGGCCCAGTCGGAACCGTCCCACTGGTAGGCCACCCCTGTCGTGGTGTAGAAATACTTGGCCCCCAGGGGTCCGGCTTCGACCTGCGCGGCAGGGGTATCCCCTCGCGCGTCCAGCCATTGCCCCAGGTGGTCCTTGACGATTCGGTACGCCATCGCCTTACGCCGAGGCTACGTAGCTGGCGTCCGCCCCAGCGCTGAGTTCGAAGTAGAAGACGGTGACCCTGGCTGTTCCGGCGGTGAGATTGACCGGGGTCGAGCCGTCGGACTGGTACGCAGTCGCCAGGATGTTGGCCTGGGCCTCCTGCACGGCGGGAGCCGTCTTTCCGATCACGGCCTTGTCGGCCAGGATCGCCGCGGCGGCAGCGGTGTACTTCCCGAGCGTCCCGGAGATCCCCACTGCGACCTTGGCGAGGCTGGTGCCCGTGAGGGTCGTCAGGACCCGGAACACCACGCCGACCACCACAGCCCTGGCCGGTAGGGCGTTGGTGAAGGTGATCGTGGGCGAGGACTCGGTGAAGTCAGCCTCCGTCTCCCTGGCCTTAAGCAGGGCCGTCGCAACCGCGGTGGACAGGACGAACTTCTCGTCCCACCTGCTCCCGTCGAAGGCGTAGTCGCTGCCGCTCGTGAGGTCCCTGTACTCGCTCCCGGCGGGAACGTCCGTGAACGTGGGAACCCCGAAACCCGAACACCGGGTCACGTGGCCCCGGTTGTCCTTCTCGATCTGAACGTTCGTTGCGGCCATCCGATCCTCCCGTTACGCCAACCCTGCGACCGAGGACGTTGCCTTCGGGCGGTTCAGCCCGCTCAGGACTTCCTTGGCCAGATCGGGGTTGCTTCTGAGCTGATCCTGGAGCGCCTTCACCTGACGCTCTCGCGCCTCGGCCTTGGCCTCCCTCAGCTCCTTGATCTTCCCGGTCCTGAAGGCCCTGGTGTGCCGGATCATGTCCGCGATGTTCTCGCTGTCGGTGTCGAACCTGAAGTCCCTGAACTGAGCCTCGACCAGCGGAGTCGTGATCTTCTGTCCGTCCAGGACGTAGATGGTGTCACGCTTCAGCAGGATCTTCAGGTTCTGCACGGACGGGGAGAGGAACACGAAACGGGAGGGACCTTCGGACTGCTTCTCCAGCTCGAAGGGCTGACCGTACTCGCCCTTGGTTCTGGCTTGCTTCTCGCTCATCACCTACCCCCTTGAGGGTTTAGAGGGGGAGGGGCCCGTCGGGGCCCCGTCCCCCAGACGGCTACTACTCGGCCAGGCCGAACAGTGCCGTGTGTGCGACCTTCAGCTCCACGATGAGCGACTTGTCCGAGATGTACTGAGCCTTCTTGCCGTCCGTACCGGGCACCTGGATGTTGTCCTCGTACTTCGTCTCCCCACCCTTGAAATAGGCGGGACGAAGGTGCTCCAGGTCCACGATGAACGCGCGATCCTGGAGGCCGGTCTTGTTGAGCACCGGCGCGTTGATGACGTTCAGGACGCCCCAAGTCCCCTGGTACTGCATGATCCGGAGACCGTAGGTCTTCTCGCTGGGCTCGATGATGCGGATCTTGTCGTCACCGAGAGCGTTCAGCTTCGCCAGCCAGCGCTGCGACCCGAACAGGGTCTTGTTAGCCAGCTCCTTGTTCTCGTAGCCGGAGTGGCCCTCCTGCATCGCGCCGACCATCACGGAGTCGAAGAACGCCTTGCTGATCGTGCTGTCTCCGTCGAAGTCCACCCGGTTCGTGTCGAGGTAGAAGTCGAGCCCGCCCATCGTGGTCGTGAACTTGTCGTTCGACCCCGACTGCGTCAGGCTTGGCTTCCCGAAGAAGTAGGCGTACTCGCAGGACAGGAGGTGCTCCTGCTCGAGCTGCTTCCTGGCGTTGGCCCAGGGCTCGCCCTCGTACAGGGCCGTGTTCTGGTACCTGCGGCTCTGCTCGATCGCGTCCTTGAAGATCTGGCAGAAGAAGGACCGCTCGTCCTCGATCACGTGGAACGAGACCGCTCCGCCAGCGCCGTCCTCGTAGGCGTTCCCGATGTTCACGACGTTGTGCGTCGCGGCCCACAGTGTCCCCGAAGGGCTGTCGTCACCGATGTTGGGCGTGACGTTCACGACGTCCGCGGACGCGAACGAGGTGATGAGGGCGATGTCCCCGCTCTCGGAGTTGTAGAGCAGGTCTCCCACCCGGAAGCGCGCCCCGGTGGACGCGGTCAGGGTGAGGGCCGAAGGAGTGGTGGCCCCGCCCGTGGTGGAGACCACGGCGGAAGACCGGGGGAGACGCTGCTTCTCGAGGTGGAAGAAGCGGCTGTTCTCGACGATCCGGGCGTTCTTCAGCTTGGAGGTGAGACGGGTGAGACCTGCGATGGAGGGGTTGTACCAGACCAACCCCTTCTGTACTTGGGCGATCTCGTTGAGCTGGGCGTCGGTGACGCCGGGCCCGCCGATTACGCCCTGAGCGATCTGTGCGCCGCTACGGATGGTGGGCGCCGTCACCGCCCCAGGAAAGGGGGAAGGCAGTGTGGCCGGCATTGGCGTGTGCTCCTACGCCGCGACTATCGCTCGACCACTGCTCCGAACACCGGATGCTGTCGGGCGGCTACCGCGGCACGCGCTGCCTCTTCAAGGTCCACTGGCAACGTCCTGGTCGGGCCCGGCGCCGCGGGCGAGGGGGAAGGCGTCCTCCCCATCGACATCAACGCCGCGTTCGACCTCGGTGCCGGCCTCGAAGGGGCCGATTGAGGTTGAGAGACCTCGGACGCTCGCACCTGGGTAAGCGCGAAACGCACCGCGGCCTCGGTGAACGCGATGGGAGCGAGACCGGGATCGTTCAGGTTTTCTCGCCACTGCTGGACGACAAGGTCGGAACGCGGGTCGGCCGGATCGAGTTCGGGGAAGATCCGATTCCCCGAACCGTCGCGCTGCTCGGACAAAGTCTCGAACAGCTCGGCAGCCGCGTCCACCGCCTTGTTCCGCACGACGAGAGGCTGAATGTCCCTCGTTCGCTCTTCGACGAGTTCTCCAACCCGTTCCTCGATCAGGTCCGACAACCGCTGAAAAGCCGCACCAGGCGACTTGTCAGCGATCACCGAGTCGATCTCGTCGGGTGTGAATCGCTCGCTCAACCGCTTCGCTGTGGGGGCCGGCTCTGCCGGCGGAGCACCGCTTGCGGGTACGTGACTCCTTGCTCTCTCGAGTTCGGCCGACAGCCGGTCACGATCGGCCTCGGCCTCCTTGCGTCTCTTCGCCTCGGCCTTGGCTCGGCCGGCGAACTGACGAAACACGTGGTCGGCGCTGGTCCAGTCCCTGTATACCTTGTTGCCGAGCCGGATGCCGTCCTCACCCTCTCCGGCGAGGTGTTCGTCTCCCTCGTCGTCGTCGGGCTCGGGGGCCGGCTGGGCCTCGGGCTGATCGGGCTGCTGGGCCTCGGCCCCATCGGGCTGCGCAGGCTGTTCCTGCGGAGAGCCCTCCTGGGCCGCCTGTTGGCCGGGGGCCGCCTCTGTGGCGGGGGTCTCGGCCGCTACGCCAAAGACGTTGTCGTCAGGCATTCACAGGCATTATACCACGGGCCGTTTCAGCCAGCGTCAGGGGCTCCCTAAGTCGCTGAGCCCCAACCACTTACTCCTGCGGCCCCGATGCAGGAGCCACCTCTTCGTGGCGTTCGGGCGCTCCCTGGCCGCGACGGGAGCCTCGAGGACCCTCCCCAGGAGCCGGACGTGTCCCACGGCCACGATAGTTCCCATGGCCACGTTAGCCACGAGCCATGACCGCAAGTGCTTGTGCTCTGGGCAGATAGGGGCCCCAAGGTCGTAGGAGTCGCCCTGGCTGTACACCCAGGACAGGTGAGACAAGCAGTACGGACACACCCTGACCAGGTCGTTCGAGGGGTCCACCCGCTCCTGTACAACCCGCGTGGTCACAGGCTACTCACACCCACGCCCCAGAAGGACCTCGCGCAGGTACCCCTGCACGTTGAAGAGCAGGGCGCACAGGGTCACCTCGAGATCCTTCTCGGTGGCGAGTTCGGGGTGGTTGCGGTGGATTAGCCACAGGTCAAGGAAGTGCCTCCAGAGCGACTTGATCCACCTGGAACGAGGCATGCCCTTCTGCCAGTTGTCGCTGTCCCTGGTGGACCCGTCAGCGAGCTTTCGGTGGTGGTGCATGAACTCCGAGAATCGAAGGACCACCAGAGGGTCGAGAAACCCCTCCGGGTCAATCTTGTCCACGTCCACGCTTCTGGTCGCCCCGGTGCCCATGTCCAACGTCGGATCTACCGACCCACCCCTCATCTCTCTTTCCTCACTTTCTTGTGCAGGGCCATTGCCGCCAGGCAGCCGATACCAGCGCCAAGGCCGATAGGAGCCACCAGGGTCCAGCTCTGGCTCCGGGCGATCTGAACGAACACCAGCACCTCGCATGCCGACATCGCCACGCTGGTTGGGATCACCAGGGCCCTCCGCCCGTGAACGACGTTCAACTGCTGGAACGCGCGCAGGAAGACGTTGGCCATGCTGGCGAGGAACGCAGTCAGATAGACGCTCAGGCCCACGTCACCTCGCTCAGCTCTTTCCTGATGTTCTCGATCTTCCGCTCGAGGAGGGAAACCTTTTCCTCGGCCAACCTCAACGACGCGCGAGCGGCGTACCGATCTGACCTGAACTTCTCCGACCTGTCCCTGAGCAGAATGTTCAGCTCTTTTGTCGACTCCAGGTCTGTGATCAGGTCCTGATGCGCCTCCAGCTCGACCGTGACGGTTACCTTCTCTTCCATTTACCTCTCCTGGTCTATACGCCGGAGGGCCTCTTCTACGAGATCACCCAGACCCCCGCGCTCCGAAAGCGGTACGGTGCGGGGGAGTGGCTCCGGACGCTTCTCTGGAACCACTTTCTGACTGACCGCTGCGGGCGCTTCGCTTTCCACGATGAAGAACTCGTCCTTCGGGTCGTCGACCACTGGCCCTCGCGCCAGGCACTGGTCCCTGTGAATCTTGCCCAGCTCGATCAGGTGCTTGGTCTCCGCCGCAGCCGCGCGACCGGCCTCGGCCATCCTCTTCCTGGTCTCTTCCGAGATCACCCTGGCCCCGCCCCTGCTCATGACAGGTAGAACTCCAAGACCTTGAACAGGGAGTAGGTGAGCATCGCTGCCACTGACCCCGACAGCGCACCCCTGACCAGCCCGGCCTGGTACCCGGACCTGTAGTTCACGTCAGCGACCCTTCGCAGGAGATGGTCCTCTCGGTCCCTCTCCATCTCGATCTTTCTCCAGCTTCTCATAGGCCCCACCCTTTTCAGTTGTACGGGTTCCTCACGTACCCACTCTTGTAGACCCTCCGATCGCCTCGGTACAGATCGAACCACCAGAACTCCGAGCCGTTGCTGCGCCACCCGTAGCTCACCCGCAGCGTGTGTTCCGATGGGCAGCCCTGGGTCTTCGAGTCGGTGTCCTTGGTGTAGTCCGGCCGGTCCTGCTCGTACTCGCTCAGGTGCGATGTCGCGTAGAGCCTCAGCACCCAAGCGCCTCGGTTGCGCACCACAACGTCGACCCCGATCCGACTGCCGTTCTCGGTGGGCGCTGGAGGGGCCGAGAACGAGGGGGGGTTCGACTCGTCGCAGGAAGGGGTGGGGGTTGGAGTCGGGGTAGGAGTAGGGGTAGGAGCCGGGGTGGGAGTCGGGCTGGGCCTCGGCCTGGACGGTATCACGTAGACGATCTGCGCCTGGCAGCGCAACTGACCCAGGATCACGTCCATGAACGTGACGTGGCGCTGCTCCTCGAGAGTGATCGGGTAGACCCAGGCGTGCGGGCCCGGTCGCACGGTCGCCAGCTTGACTGGGATGGACGTGTCGGACAGCAGGGCCGTGTCGGGTGGCGGGTTGAAGCTCACCTGAAAAGTCACGATGGCAGCCGCTCCGTCCACCTGCACCACCGCACGGGTCAGCCTGGCGTCGATCTGCTCGCAGGTCCGGCCCGTAGGAGGACACGGCTTGACCCTGGTCGTGGCCAGGTAGTTGCCCCCGAAGTTTCCACCGGGCCCGCCCACGTACCCGGCGTCCGGAGGCACCGGGCCACGGCCCCAATCGACCTGAAGGCTCAGCGGATCGCACTGCTCCGGGATCTCCAGGACCAGGCGCAGCACGAGCCCAGAGAAGGACCCGGAGACGGAGGCGAGAAGCTGGCCCGCCCCGTTGCCCGGAGGCGAGAAGGCGGCTATGTGATACTGGTCCGCCGCGGCGGCTCCAGGCTTCAGTTCCAGGCGCAGGGCGGCTCCGGCCCCGTCCCCCTCGAAGCTGATCGAGGCGAAGACGTCCTTCCATCCCACGCCGGGGTCGGGCGGAAGCGGCTGCCCGTCCGCCTGCCGCGCCTGCGTCGCCACTGCGGCGCCCGGATCGGTGATTGCTGCCTTACACCCCCAGATGGCGCCGGCCAGGATCGCCAGGCCGGCCGCCCACACCAGAACCCGAAACTTCCTCTCGCTCATTTCCTGTCCCTTTCATACTGAGTATACCACACCTGTCAAGCCCAATCCAACTGATCGAGCTGAGGTGCGAGCTGGTAGTATACGCGGCGCCGGTTGCCCGACTGACCGTTGTCGGTGCGGACGACCCCGCTCCCTGGGCCGCAGGCCGTAGCCACCCTCCTATACCTCTTCCTACCCTCCCACCCCGCGATCTTCGCCACGGTAGAGGCGTCCCTCTGCTCGGTGGCCGACAGCGCCCCGGTCTTGGTGAGGTGGTCCAGGTCGGCCGCCTTCACCTCGTCGCCCACCTCCTGCCCTAGCACGGTGTAGGCGTGCGTGTCCTTGTCGAAGTCGATCGTCGTCGGGTTGAAGTCCACGAAGCGACCACGGGCGCTCACCACCCGCTTCGTCCCGAACCCGCCCTCGTCACGCATCCGGTACGAGATCACGAAGTCGGCATGGGCCGCAGCCGCGCTGGCGCCTCGGACAGCCAGGATCGGGTCGGCCGAGACGGACTTGTCCTGGGCCCTTCCCGCGTGGGTCTCGACGATGATCGGTATCCCGACACGGCGTGCGGACTCCTTCATGGATAGGACCACCCTGGCCACCCCTGCGTTGTCGTTCTCGTTGTCGATCAGGCCAGAGGCGGCGGCCATGAACGTGGAAACGTAGACCATACCGATCTTCTCGGCAGAGATCGTTTCCTCCATCCACTTCAGGCCCTCGTCGTCGAGCGTCAGGGGCTCGCAGAACGCAAAGGCGTCCTCTCCACCCTTCGAGGCCAAGGACGCCATCTTCGCCGTGTAGTCCTCCGGGTCCTCGAGGGAGAGGTACAGCACCCGCCGCCTGGATGACTCCTGGCCCAGGAACTCATCGCCGCGGCTGATGGCCGACATCATCTCGATCCCGAGGGTGGTCTTTCCGGCCTTGGCGTATCCGGCAATGAACCCAACGACCCCCATGTCTGGGATCAGGTCCTGGACCACGTAGTTGACCTGAAGGTCCCTGCCCTTCTCGACCAGCTCGGCCCATGGAATCAGCCGCCTCCGCCTCGGGGCCGCGGCGGGAGCCGTTGTACTACTTTCCGCGACGGGGTGGTCCAGGGAGTCGACCAGAAGGGCGAGTGGATCTTCCCCTGTTGGAACCCAGTCGGCGGCGTCTGCGCCTGCCACCCCGGTTCTCCAGTCGATGAAGCTGACCGACCTTGCCACCCCCGTCAGGGCCGCCGCCACGCGCTTCATGTGCAGCCGCCCAGGCTCGTCGTTGTCGGGCCAGAGAGCCACGTCCCGGCCCCGGAGGGCCTCGAGCGCCAGATTACCCGGCACCCCAGAGGCCCCGGTCACCGTCCCGACCGCCAGCCTCCCCTGATCCCGTAGGGCCTGCGCCGCCTTCTCGCCCTCCGTCACGATCACCAGTCCGTCCGGCCTGCCGGACAGATCCTCCGAGCCGTAGAGAGGAAGGTCGGCCGCGCTCACACCCGCCGGCAGGCCTCGGATACCGTCACCGTGCTCCCACGGCATGTTCTTGCTTCCGTCCGAGAAGTCGTTGCGGACGTGGGTGGCCTGCTCCCAGCCGTCCGCGTCCTTCACGACGTACCTGACGGTCCTGACCAGACGTGGCTTCTGTTGCGTGCGTTGAGCCGGGACCGGCGGATGGTCCGCATCCTTCCCGTTGCCGAACACCTCCGGGTACTTCGTCCGGAAGTACCACAGGATCCTTCGGCTCTCGCAGCCCGCGCGGCAGGTGAAGACGATCCCGCGCTTCTCGCCGTCACGGAAGTCCAGGCTGGGCTCGTTGTCCTCGTGGGTGGGGCACTGGGTTCTCCAGTGCTGGCCTACTCGGTGAGCCCCGACCAGCCCCGCTAGGGAGTCGGCCTCGGTCAATTCTGTACCTTCAGTCCCCAGCCTTTGGCCATCAGCTCGACCTTACGTCCTAAAAGCCGACCGCCGCTCCAGTTGGTTCTGTCGTCGTGAAGGATCTGGAGATCGCTAGCAAAACTCATCTCGTAGGGCCTGCTCAGGTCGAATCCGCACGCCTTTAGGGCTTCGGATGGAAGGTCCTTTACCGATTTACCCTCAAAGACCTCTTCGTACACCTCGTCCGGCATCAGTGCTCCTATGCCGCACTTGAGGCTGCGTTCGTTGCGGTAGACACAATAGCGGAGAAACGTAGGGACACTCGCGTCCACCACCGACCGCTCGCCCTGCCTGTTGCAGTGCTGCACGACCCTGTCGAACAACTCCTGGCGGGTCACTTCGGCACCTCCAGTCCCCAGTGCTTTGCCACCCCCATGACCGCTTCACGGTCAAGCCGACCGCCAATCCAGTTGTATTTGTTGTCGTGCAGGCCCTGGAGATCGTTAGCGAAGACCCACTCCCTATCCCTGCCCATGTCGAAGCCGCACGCCTCCAGTACCGGGACCGGCAGAGAGGGTGCCGGGTGGCCCTCCAGGTTTTTGCGGTACACCTTGTCCGGCATCAGTCCTCCGATGCCGCAACTGAGGCCACCAGGGCTTCGGTAGCGGCAGACATCCCTAGATATGGACCTCACGCCCTGATTGTTGCAGTGCTTCACGACGCTGTCGAACAGTTCCTGTCGGGTCATCACAGCTCACGTCCGAGGATCGCTTCCGGGTCCGGGTCCTCGGTAGACTCCCGGTCGTCCCGGCGCCGCTGAGCTGGCCGCCGGTCCTCTTCCCGCCCGATCGTCCATGCTCGGCGCGGGGCGCCGTGCTGCTCCATGGCAGCGACGCCCATCGCCGTCACCTTCCGCATTATGTTCAGGGCCTTCGGCTTCGCATCCTGCGAGGCTTCACGCGAGAAGGCGTGCTGCGCCTCGCGGATGTAGTCCACCATGTAGGTGAACCACTCTTCCAGCGAGTGACGCCCCCCACTCTCGGTGGTGGTCTCGTTCCACCGGGAGACCTGGTACTCTCGCTCGGAATCGAGAGCGGAGTAGACCGACTGTCTGCTAGCGCTCACCGTCTTCATCGCTCCACCCCCCCTTTAATGGTACGCTATGAGCGTTGGCGGCCTACGTAACTCGCACAGGCAGCAGTACACCCGCTCCGCGTGGTACTTCATCCGGCACCGACCGATCTGCTGGTACCCCTCATCCCGGAAGTGCAAGCAGTGAGTCCGCCAGAGGAAGCCCCACCGGCGCGGACACAGCTCCTGTCTGGTCATCACCCCACCCCCCCTCCCTATTCGTCGCCAAGCTTGCGCAGCAGAGACGTGAGCCGTCCGATGACCCCGCTCAGACTCTTGATGATCGCATCGAGGCGCTCCACAAGCTCTTCTGTCTTCATCGCTCGATCCCCTCTAGGCCATTGTAGTGCGGCGCCGGACCAAGGCCCTCGCTGCCGTGGTCTTCGTGCAGTTCCACCAGTGTCAGCAGGGTCTTGATCCTCTGCTTCAGGCGGTCGAGCGCGTCCGGCGCCTCCCCGTTCAGGTCTCCAAGCTCCACCTCCAAAGCCGCGGCGTGGACGTGCTCCGCGGCGCGGGAGATGGACCCGGCCTTTTCGTCCCTCACCACCTCGGCCGGCCTGCCACGCGAGAACTCCCCCTTCTCGTTTCTGTATCTCATCCCTCCACCCCCTTCTCCACGTGCTCGACGACGCCCTGCTCGTCCGGCTCCCCCCACTCCCGACCGAGGTTGACGGCGAACTTGTCGGCCACGGCGCGGCCCAGGTCGATCCCCGCTGCTTCTGCGACCGCGACCAGGAGGTGAAAGACGTCGCACAGCTCGTCCGCGACATCCTCGACCAGGGCTCGGGTTGGAATGTGGGCCTGGAGACCGTCGATGTTTCTCCTGACCACGTCCAGGGAGAAGGCGGCGGAATGCAGCTCCTTGGCCTCTCTCATGAGGTGCTCCGCCGTGCTCGTGAGGGTGGCCTTGGGGAAGGTCTCCTTCTGCCAGACCTTGATGGCCGCGGCGAGAGAGTTGAGGTTTCCGCTCTCGATCGCTCCGACGCGCTTCATCCGGATGCGCCGCCTGGCCTGCTGAGACTTGAACTTCTCGGGGTGCCTCGCCCTCCACCTTCTCGCCGCCTCCGCTCCAGAGATCATGTTCAACCCTCCAGGACGTATTGTAGCACACGGTGTTTCAGCCAATGTTTCAGTGACTGAATAGTTCATCCCTGAACCATCTCAGTCCTGTCCAAGGGTCTGCTCCAAGGTCCTGCTCCAGGGTCTGCCCCTTGCCCCTGCCCCCACACTATGTGTGTGGGGCATGGGGCAAAAGCCAGCCTGACCTTTTTGCCCCAATTCTGCCCCATGGGGCAGCGTGGGGCAGAGTATGGGGCAGGATTGTAAGCCCACGAACACCTCCGGAACCCCAGGCCTCCGACCCCCCGGCGCCCGGCCCGGCGAACCCCCCACCACAAAACGAGGCCTCGAGGGGTACCCTTTTGAAGGGGGTGGGGTCCAAGGGTGGGGAAATGTCGACACCTAACCCAAAATGTCGGCACCCCTCCACACGTGCCGACGTTTCGGGGGGAGGGGCCATTGTCCGCCCCTGGGACCCCCGACCGGGACAATCGGGTTTGGTCAAGGGTACTTAGGCCCCAAGGCTCATACTCTACCTCATCCTACCTCGACGGCGGCCCGCGCCATGCGCTCACCTCGGCCGGTAGGCTGGCCCGAGGCGCGGCTGCCAGGCTTCGAGAGTCTGAGGTCGGGGAAGCTCGCGTCGCGGCCGGGGCCGGTGTGGGGGGAAGCGCCTCGACTCACGACTCACGACTCACTGAGTCGAGGCCCCGACCTCGCTCGCCCCGCCCCCGACCGTGGGGCCGGGACTGGGGAGGCACGAAGGGCCAGTCCCCCGGCCCCGACGATTCCCCTTGACAACCGCTCTCCCCCGGCCTATAATGAGTGCATGAGAATGACACGGTCGGAGTGGGACGCGAAGAAGAGCCGCGGTTGCGGCGGACCCTGGGAGAACCCCGACGCGCTCTACTGGGCTGCCTTCCGTTGTCCCGACGTGGTCGAGGTCATCTCGGCCGATCCGATGACTACGGGCCTGTGGCAGGACGTCACGGTCCGGCTCAACGACGGGAAGGTTGCGAAGTTCCGTCTGTTCTACTGAAGGAGTGATAGGTATGCTGAAGACCACGTGGACCGCACCGGGGCAGGGAGACGCGCCTGTGAGGCCCGCGCCTGTGAGGCCCGCCTGCGAGTGTCCTGGCTGCTACCTCCCGGCGCACGGGGCAGACTTCTACGTCACGCGCGACGGAGAGAAGCGCATCGCTGTCTGCTCTCGCTGCACCGTTGATCGTGACAGGGAGCCCGAGTACGTGGGCGGGGAGGATCCCGGGGTGCGCCCGTGAACAGCGACGAGCGCGTGTCCTGGATGGCGTTGTCGGGTTTCCTACTCCTCCTGATACTGGCGAACGCCAGGCCCGCCCTGGTCGAGGCCCTGGCCGACCTTGTCTTCGGTGCCGCGATGCTCGTAGTTGTCTCGGTCTTTGGTGGCATCGTGGTCATGGGAGTAATTGCCGCATGGGCCTGCCTTACTGGACGGAGGGAGTCATGACCTACCACCGGACCCAGTTGGAGCCCGGCGACCGCGTGCGGATGGAGCCGGGATCACCCGTCCGTACGGTGCTCCGCGTCACCCCCGGCGCCGCATACCTCGGGGGTGAACCCCGCGAGGTCACGATCACGGACCCGCGCACGGGCGCGACCAGGACGTTCACGTCGCATGAGGACGCGATGGCGGTGAGCCGCCGCGCGTTCGTGTACACTGAGGATTAAAATGAAGCAAGAGCAGAAGACGTTCTACCGGGTCGCGTTCCCGGCCGAGATGCTGTTCGACGTCCCCGGCAAGCTCGACGACACCCCCGACGATATACGGGAGCGGGCCGAGGCGATCATGCGCGAGTGGCTGGACCAGGAAGACGGGTTCGAACCCGAGGGCGACCTTACCTTGGCGGCGAATTGCCGGGTCTACGTGCTCGGCACAAAGGCGTACCGCGAGACGGACGGCCAGCCGGGAGACTTCTCCGTCGTCGACGAGTGGAAGGAGTAGGGTGATGGACCCGATACTGGACGTCATCAAGAAGGAGGTCGCACGATCGCTCCTTCGCTACGCGGTCGGTCGCAGCATGCTCTGTGCGCGGTGCTCCAAAGTCCTGGACGTGAGCGCGTCCGTGCTCTTTGACGTGTTCGGCAGGACCTCGATCTTGTGCGCTCCCTGCTACAGCTTGCTCCCGGACGTGACCGGGCATACCGAGGTCTACGACGGCCGCGTGCTCTTCCCGCCCAAGGCCGAAGCCACGCCCAGGCCACCCCGGCAGAAGCGGGCTCCCGCACCCCGGCCGGCCGAGGGGGAGACGTGGGAGGCCAAGGTGAGCGGGCGCCTTGTGTCCGTGACGGTCGAGAGCATCCACGAGGACTCGCAGCGGATCTACGTCCGCTACGGACCGGACAGGTTCCGCCGTCGCACGCGCTACGCCGTGCTCAACCGCCGCACCGGGAGGCGTATCGTCGTCTCCCGCAACCGCCTGCGCCGCAGAATGGAGACCAAGCCATGAACACCGCTCCCGGACGTCAACCCACAGGGGACGCGCGCTTCCCCGACCCCGAGGACGTCTACCGCAGGCACAAACCGGCCGTCAAGTGACGGATCGCGCGACCACTCCCCGCCTTGCCGACTCACGTCAACCGTCACGGGCAGACATGGCGCATCGTCTCAGCGGTGATGACCTCGGACCGTATGTTCATCGGCCACGGGGTGCTCGTCAACGACGGCGGCGAGGACGTTAGAGACGAGCACGGGTTCCCGATTGGCCACTCGTTTCTGATCGGGAGCCTGGGGTAGTCGCCGGTCAGTGGCCGCACCCCCGGGGTGCTCCTGGGGATGCGGTCACGGACCTACGACAGGAGGTCGGGATGATTATTCGCGCCACGTTCGCCAACACCGGCTACCGGGGGTTGGCCGAGAGAATCCAGGACGCCGGACTCAGCGGAACCACGTTCCCGTCATACGTGGCTGGCGATTGGGGGGTCGAGCACGGGTCCACGGCCGAGTTCGCCTTGCCGCTCAGGGTCGACCCTGGCATCCTTGACGTGACCTTGCGTATGTGGGCCAAGGGTGACGTCGGCGTCATGCCGTTCGTGGTCCGCACCCTGCGCCGGCTGGACGAGCAGGCCGCCTATGTAACGGTCGACGGCGCCCGGGCTTTCCTGGTCTGGTCGGACGGGCGAGTGGACGAACTATGAACGTCGACGCTTTCAGCGAGCGCACGGACGCCGAGATACTAGAGGCGTTCCGCCGCAACGTCCGGGGGTGCTGGCGACGGGCGGACAAGGCCAACCGCATTGACGCCCGTAGCTGGTATCCCGACGCTCACGAGCTCTGCCTTTCGCTGGATAACGCCCGCGGCCTGAGCATAGAGACGGTGGCCGGGGTGGTCGCCGCAATCTCTCCCGGTCTTAGGTGGGAGAGCAACGTCGACTACTCCCGCGCCTTGATCGGCTGGCATCAAGGCACCCTCGAAGACGGTAGCCTTCGACCCTCCATCCATCCCGACCTATAGCCGGCGCAACGTCGAAAAGGCGATCAGCATCCTAATGGGCAAACACCCCGACCTCGTGCTCTCTGGTCCAAAGGTGGTCCCGTTCTACCGCTTGCTGCGGGACGGCGGGAACGCGACCGACGTGTGCATCGACACGCACGCCATAGACATAGCGGCCGGATACTCCGAGCAAGGTCTGCGTGAGACGGCGCCACACCGGGGATCGCGCGGCCGTAGGCTGGCCGAGCAAGCCTACCGCGACGTCGCGGCCGAGGTCGGGGTCCTGCCGCACGAGCTGCAAGCGGTCACATGGGTAACCTGGAAGGCTTCCGACAAGGGACGTCAGGCCATGGTTCCGTTCTAACTTGGAGGGTGTTATGGAAAAGAAAGAAGTTGAGAAGAGCAAGCACAACCTTGAGTGGGCAGACCTGATCGGGGCCAAGCTGTCTGGGGCCGACCTGCGCGGGGCCAACCTGTACGCTGCCGACATGTACGGGTCTGACCTGAGCGGAGCCGATCTGACCGGGGCCAACCTGAGCGATTCAGACCTTGCCGGGGCCAACCTGTCCGGGGCCAACCTTACCATGGCCGACCTCACCAGAGCCGACCTGCGCGGGGCCGATCTGGCCGGGGCCAACCTGCGAGAGGCCGACCTGCGCGGAGCTTACCTTACCGGGGCCAACCTGATCGGCGTCGACCTGTACGGGGCCAACCTGATCGGCGTCAACCTGTACGGCGCCGACCTGGCCGGGGTCACCTGGGACAAATGACTGTCAGCGGGCGCCGCTGCGGGTTCGGGTGCGGGGTGGCAGGGCCTCACCCCTGCCGCATCGCCAGCGAGCGCAGCAAGGCCGCGTGGCGCGCCATACGGACGGCCGGCGCCTGCCTCTGGTGCAAGCGGCGCCACCCCCCCGGCATTGTGACCCGGTGCCTAGCAGCGGCCGTCGCGGCGCGACGCCGGGGTCCCCCATGGTGGCGGGTCGCGGAAGTTTGTGGTTTCTGCAAGCTTCGGAGCTGTCCTCGCGTCGGGGGCGGATCGTGCGAGCGAGCCAGGCTGGCGCCGGGGTTGAGACGTGCATGGCGAAAGGGGGTGAAGGGATAGGCAGACCTCAACCCTAACTCGACACTGGCCGAAACGGCTCGTGGTATAGTGGGTTACTGCCACGAGCACGGCCCCGGTACCCGTGGCAGTGTGTGTACACCACTACCGCGGGGGTGTGGCCTGGCAGACACAGGGGTAGGGTGGGGTATTTAGGAGCGAGGGCTTTTGCGGAGCTAGGGCTTTTGCTCAAGCGAGGGCTTTTGGGAAGATATTTGGTGGAATAATGGAAAATAAAGAAGCCGAGAATGGAAGGGCCGATATGTACGGCGCAGACCTGCGCAGGGCTAACCTGGCCGGGTCCAGCCTGGCTGGTTCCAGTCTGGCCGGGGCCAACCTGGAAGAGGCCGACCTGCGC
>Ga0187892_10001715_pt1 | contig 48155 bp, 48 predicted proteins | sample MA1701073metaG_FD_139345 | JGI IMG/M metagenome (GOLD analysis project Ga0187892, IMG submission 139345) | Bio-ooze microbial communities from a basaltic lava cave in the Kipuka Kanohina Cave System on the Island of Hawaii, USA - MA170107-3 metaG ...
CGGATTGCCCACTTCAATCACCGGCTGCAGCGCCGTCAGCGCCAGCACCCGGTCCGCCACCGCCACCGCCGCCACCGTCCCCACCGTCACCTTTAAAAACTGCCGCCGTGACCACATCATCGCCTCCTCCTCCTCCCCGTTCGGGCGGCCTCTCCGCCGCTCGACAAAATCGCTGTTTACTTACCTTATGTTCCTGAATATCTGAGACAACACAATGGATACACTGACCGTCACACCGACTCGGCGCGATCTACAGCAAGAGAGTTGCCAGATGAAGAAAACGTTGGCAGCAAGAAGGTATCGCGACTTAACACATTGAGATACAAGGAATAAAGCAGAAATTGTGAAAAAATAATGAAGAGAAAAGATTGGAGGTAGTCTCGGAATAGAATATGACAATATGCGTCTGCAGATAATGGTTATGATTGATCATATATTTCCATTTGTTATGTTCGCATATCTGCATATTCATCGACTGATATCTGCTCGATGATCCTGCAGAACGTATGGCACAACTGTTTCATATGCCGACCACGCTACGAGAAGGAAACGTGACCAAGGTCATGTACAGAATCCGCGATCAGTTCATGAGAGGATTGTTACGAATGGGAGACAGAAGTTACTGATTCTCGCTCCCTTCACTTCCCAGAAATCGTTTCATGAGTAGCGAGAAATGTTGCCGAGGAATGCCACTAGCTTCAGCGGCCTTCGTGATCACACCTCCGTGCTGCGCCAATTTGAGACGCAGATAAGACTTTGTAAACTCTTCAAGCGTTCGTTCCTTCGCCTCCATGTACGGAAGCTCTGTTAGACTCTGGTCGATTGAGACAACACTCTGAGTCTCATCCTGCGGAAGTATGCTTCGGACATCTCCCGCTCGAATGACGTCACCGGTTGCAAGCATCACCATCCGTTCCACAACATTGCGGAGTTCCCGCCCGTTCCCAGGCCAAGAATATGACACAAGAGCTTTCACTGCCTCTTCGTCAAAATGGCACTGCGGCTTGCCCATAGCTTTAGTCAGCCGGCCGAGCAAATGGCGCGCGATAACAGGAATATCCTCGAGACGCTCGCGAAGCGGAGGCACCGGAATCGAAACCACAGCGAGTCTGTAGTACAAATCCTTCCGGAATGTTCCTTCACGAACTCGTACTTCGAGATTCCGGTTAGTCGCAGCGATAAAGCGCATATTGATTCGGCGGACTCTGGTTCCGCCCACGGGACGCACCTCGCTTTCCTCCAGTACCCGCAGGAGTTTCGCTTGAAGGAACAGGGGGAGTTCCCCTATTTCATCGAGGAAAACGCTGCCGCCGTTTGCCAACTCAATGAGTCCCGGCTTGTCGGAGATCGCACCGGTAAAGGCACCCCTGACATGTCCGAACAGCTCGGACTCCATCATCCCCTCCGGAACGGTCGTACAGTCGATCACTTGAAACGGTCGATCGCGCTCAGGGCTCTGTTGATGAATCGCCCGCGCGATCATCCCTTTTCCCGTTCCGGTTTCGCCTGTGATTAACACCGTCGAACGAACCTGGGCCGCCTCACGAATGCTCCGCATAATGTGTTCGAATGCTGTGCTGCTCCCCAGGAAATTATTCGCTTCAAATTCCTGCCGGTCCTGCTGTTCATAAACCGAATGCCTGCGCAGAATTTCAGAGATTCGAATCGCCCGATGCAGTCGCACCCCCAGGTCTTCGGCATTGATCGGCTTGAGTAGATAGTCGAAGGCGCCTCGCCGCATTGCATCCACAGCAAGAGGAACCGCATTCATCCGGGTCACCACCAGCACCGGTAAGTTTGGATCGATTCGTTGAATATGGCTGACGAGATCTAACCCATCCATTCCCGGCAACACCATGTCGGTCAGCACAAGATCGACTGCCCGTTCCTCAAGCAATTGCAACGCCCCTTCTGCCGTGGCGCGAACCTCCATATCGAAATCTCCCCCAAGCGGTTTCAGGTCAGCCGACTCGAGGGCATGCAACATCAATTCAACATCCGTTGCGTTGTCCTCGACGATCAGAATCGTGAACGGCACTTTGGATTTCGCTCTTGTCGATCGCTTTTCCGATACTCCCCCGCGTGTCATGGTCGCTCCCTCCTCAAAGAACCCCTCGCCGGGCGATATCGACTGCCTCGGACACCCTCGATGTCTGCGCCCCCACAGTTGGGGACCTCTCTTGTTCCTTGAAACTCGGGACCGTGAATCGGACGGTGCAGCCGGATCCTTCGGGCCCCTCGATCCACACCTTGCCACCATACACTTCCACGATTCGCTGGATAATAGTCAGACCGATCCCGTTGCCTGCCTCATCAGACGTCAGCAAACGGACAAACGGTTGAAACACTCGAGTGCGTTGGGCAGAAGGGATTCCAATTCCCCGATCCTCGACGGAGAACACCACCATAGGATCTTGTATGCGCCCGCTGATCATCACGACCGGCGCCTCCCCCTTTCGAGTGAATTTAAGCGCATTCGAGACAAGATTGTCGAAGATCTGCCGGAGATAGGCCCCGTGACAGGTGACGAGAGGTAATCCTGGTTCAACATGCACGACAGCACGAAGCCGTCCGATTTCGCCGGCGCGGGATTTCAATACTTCGTCAACTATCGCATTAGGATCAACCGCCGTGACGGTTCCTTGATCCGCGCCCACATGAGCCACGGTCAAGATGCCTTCCACGCGCTGTACAAGATCTCTGCTGTTTTCTTCGATCAGTGACAGCCATCGTTTCGTCCGATCATCGAATTGCCCACTGTCCTGCTGCACCAGCAACCGCGCAAGCTCTTCCATGCGAGCCCCCGGCCCTTTGAGATCATGTGCCAGGGTTTCTGCGAGGTGCTCAAGCTGTCGAAGCCTTGTCACCAAGTCACGCTGTTTCTGCTGTGCCGCTTCGTACAACCGGGCATTTGAGATGGCCAGCGCGGCTTCCTGGGCCAATCCTTCAGCCAAACGTTGATTCCATTCATGCGCCGCCTGTTGGCGCTCGTCGAGAAACAACAGGACACCGAACGGAATGTCATGTGCCGACAGTGGAACGGCCAGCATACTTCCTGCGATCGAATCGTGCCGGGCTACCTGTGGCCGCTCACTCGATCCAAGCCGTTCACCGGCGGCGACTTCGCCCGTCTCAAACGCACGAACACCGACCGGAAGTTCTTCCCACGGCACGACCAAGTTCTTGAAACGGTCGTTCCATTCACCGGATGCGGCCCGAACGATCCAGCAGCCCACTCGCTCGTCGCGAAGGAGCACCAGGCAGTGATCTGATTGCACCAACTCCACCGCCCGGTCCGTAAGACGCCTGAGCACTCCGTCCAGATCGTCAGGACCGATGGAATTGATCTCTTGACCGATTGTGTCGAGCGCTTCGAGTTCTTGAATATTGGTTTCAAGACGGCGAGCCATGGCAAGGTAGGCATCTGCCAATTGACCGAGTTCGTCCTTTGCCCCTGGACCGGTCGCCAACAGCTCGGTGATTCCGGCCACATCGACATGTGCGCCGATTCTTGCCGTAGCGGATTGCAGTCGCGTGATCGGATCCGTGAGAGATCGGGCTAGTGCGCGCGAAATAATCCATCCGAGTACAACCACAGCCGCCAGCGTAATCCACAGTCCGACAAACGTCCGCTGCGAGAGCGCATCCGCCTGCTCATTCAGCGAATTCCGCTGCTTCTCCAGGCGATCTTCGACGGTGCGGAGGTCTGCACGGAGAAGATCGGAGAGTAGAAGTCCTTCACCGGAGCGCACATATGCTATGGCCTTGTCCGCCGGGCCCCTCTGAATATCTGCGATCAATTCATGCTTCGACCGCAGCAGGTCTTTCAGTTGTCGTTCGATCGACGCAAGTTGGTTTGGAGAGCCAGGCAGTTTCTCGAGCGACGTCGTGGCATCCGACAAGGCACGGTTGAGCTTCGCTTCAGCTTCAGCCAATGGTGCAAGAAACGCGGGCTGCTGGGTCAACACATAGCCGCGAAAACCGTCTTCAATATCGACAGCAAGCCGCCCCAGGAGATGGACTTGTTCATCAGCCAGCATAAGGTCTTGTCGTTCCTGTTGGAGCGCAAGCAGCTGCTGGACAACATACAGGTGAATGGCAATGCCCGCACCGAGCGGCACGCAGAGCAACAGCAGCATCACCCAGACCTTATGCTGAATGCGGAGTTGGTCCCCCCACTGTGCGGTCCACCGGCCCATCAGACGGTGCCCTCCCCTTCGTTGTAAGATGCTCAAGAGGCCGCGGTTGACCGATTAATGTGGGCTTTAGGAGAAATGAATGTCAAGACGGAGACGGACAAGACGGAAAGTTGTTCCAAATTACCTGAGGAACGGGCCCGATTAAGCGACCCCCCCTTCACGATGATTCCAGCATGCTATCGTCCGCCACAGAAAATGAGAAACCCCAGCCCGGTCTGAGACCGAACTGGGGTTTCCTCTTCATGTTGCCACTCATACCCCTATGAAGTACGAGATGGTCCTTTCAGAAACCGGTTTCCCTTCCTATAGCTTCAGGGTAAACCACGTAGAGAGTGCCTTCATACCGTTCCGTTCGATGTTTTCGCCGTCCCACACTGCAAAGGCGATGGGCACAGACATGCCCGCTTTGAACTGAGTATCGTTGGCATCGCCTGTTTCCAACGCGCGCTTCACCACCACGCGCCATGTCGGACCGGTGTATCCTCCACCCTTGAGGGAACCAGCGGGCTCCCAAACACCGTTTCCGATGACGTCCTGATGGGCTTGGGTCGTAAGAGTGCTGAAGCCATTGGCGTTCAAATCTTCGACCGAACTCACGCGTAGCGTCGGATCAGACATAATGTTGCCCGACCAGATGCCGGGGTTGAAGGGCCCGAGGCTGCGGCCGATCCGATCCGGATAGGTCACGCCGCCGGCCGGCTCCTCGAAATAATAGTCCCAGAAAATGCCTGGGTACTGATCGTCCACGTCCCAGATGCCCGCGCTATCCTTGCCGAGATCTTTCTGCCATTCTGCATTCCACCGCCAGATGTTGGTCGTACCGCCTGACTGCCCCATGCACTGGAAGGGTGGCGCTCCGGCAGTGTTGACAGGGAACATGATCGCCGCCTGATCCCGGAAGTCCTGGGGCCCGATGGCCGTATCGTTCTTAGTCTGATCCTGCCATTCAATACGCAGACCAACCTCTTTACCGTTGGTCATCGCTTTCACGAACACCGACTTCACTGAAATATTCGGGTGCATCGGCGTAGTAATCAGCTGCCCGCTCAATGGAACGATCACCCCAGGGACACCTTCCCAGACTGGGTTCGCGCCATCCATCGGGATCGCACCTTTGACCATCTTCGCCGGGATCGTCACCGGCTGGCTGACGGCCAAGGGAACCTGCCCGATCGTCAGCATCACGCCCACGATCAACGCAGAGAGAAGAATGCCGAGCACCACACGTCTACTGCGTGTCTGCACTACTCTCATAGGATACCCCTCCTCTCTAATAAAAAAGTAGAATCACTTCGATGCCCACGATCAATGTGGAGTAGTCAATATAGAGAAGATTGCCAATAGCACACCCACGATCAACGAAATAATAAGAACACGAATTCTTATATCGTTGCTCGGCGGCTTCTCTTCTTTCACAAGATACTCCACTTCTTGATATAAAATAAAGAGCGGCGCCTTAAGATCACTTCGGGCACACAACTAATACAGATCCCCACGATCATAATCAAGGGTCAGGCCGTTCCAACAGGCCCCTCTTCCTCCTTGTCTTTGCCCTGATCCTTTTTGTCCAAGAACGACTCTGCGCCAACTTCGTTCAGCAACAGACTCAACTCGTTTCCTTGATCCTGCGCGCCACACTCATACGCCTGACCCTCAGGCGAATTGAACGTGGCCGGGCGATAATCGGTTTCCGAATAAGGCTGAGGAGCGACGCCCATGAACGCGACTTCGAAGTCCATCCATTCCGCCATCAAGTCCGCTACGTGTTTATAGAAACCAGACCCCGCTTTCTTGACCAACATCCTGCAAAACAACGGGACCCACCGGCCGACATGATTCTTGACGAATTTTTTCTGGGCGTCCAGGACGATCTGAGTCTTGTCCGCTCCATCGTGACAGCGGGAATACGATTCTTTGTAGGCCAGGAAATGCATGAATTCGAATTCGACGCTCAGATGATCGAGTCGCTCGTGAATGTCCTTGGACAACTCCAACCCGAACGCGCGATAGAATCCGGCTATATCGCCCATGACTTGAGATTGAGCAAACACGTGGTCGTTTCCGAAAAGCGTTTCGTAGGGAGGGCAATCGAGGGTGATCACATTACTGAAGACCCGGCGATGCTCGGCCTGCAGATCGCCGAGTTGCCAGTTGACACACTCCGACGCAACAACTTTCTCGATCTGATCGAACTGGTTGCGCAACAACATCAGCTTGAGTTTGGCCCGCTCGCCGCCGATGCCGTCGAGCGCCGCGTCCAAGGCTTCGATCGCCATTCGTCCATCCTCGATGAATTCTCCGCATTGCACATAATCCAGGAACTCATCGTCTTCCGGATAGAGTTGGCTCCACGAGAGAAGGAGGTAGAGCTTGCTGCGATTGAGGGCACGTTCGACTGCGGGTGAGTCTTTAATGGACTGCGAAGCGGGAATTACCCCGGCCAGGGCCTGAGAATTTGTTTGCGCCGGCTGCTTACTGGTCATGACACTCGGCTCCAAGGTCTACCCTCTTGCCCGCAGGAACTTTCCGGGCCTTTGAGGTCGAAACCGCTGGCACAAATCTGTTGTATCGTAGGTATCGGCCCAAACGTTGTCAAGCACGAACTTTCCGCCCGAGAGTGAATAATCCAAGCCGATGATTCCTCAAAATTTTCCACCCTCGTGAGCTGCGTGACATCTCTTGAATTCTCCCGTGTCTTTCAAGCTTATTTCCGTGGGTCATGAAGGCGACTGCGCCAGCAGTCTTGACGGCGTGACTCGGATGGCCACGCGATCGTTCACTGTCATGCACACGTGTTCGCACAACCCACATCCGACACAACGCTCAGCCGTTACAACAAGCTGCTGCCGGTCGAAATCCATCGATAAGGCATCGGTGGGACATTTCGATGCGCAGGCATGGCACCCTTGCCCGGCCGTGCAGATCCGGTGCGAGACGGACGCGAGACCCATCCGTATGTGCTCGCGTCGTTCGACAGAAAGCAACGCCTCTGTGGCACAAGCGGCAATGCACGGAATATCCTCGCAAAGATAGCACGGTACTTGATCCGCAAAAATCACCGGAGTCCCGTTCACTGGATGGAACGTAATCGACCCGTGCGGACATACCTTGGCGCAGTCGCCGCATTTTGTGCACCGCTCCAAAAACAGCGCTTCGTCAGCGGCGCCTGGAGGACGCAACCAATCAGTCCGCACCGGCGGCTGGGCCGGCTGCTCCGGTGCGGCATGCTGATGCCTGGAAAATTCCTTCGCTGCCTTGGCGACGGAAACGACAGAGTCTTTTAGAAAGTCGCGACGTCCGTATGGCGAATCGGTAGCCACAATATTCCTTACATGACGCCGTCGGCGCGCAGCTTGTACACCTCCACGCAACGGTCGCAGGCTCCAAATTCGATATCCCAGCCCGGGTGATTCTCGCGGATAAAATCGAGCACGTAGGTCTCGATCTTGTTGCCCATATCTTCAACCCACGAATAAGTCGGGAACCGGCACAGAGGGCAGGGAAACCCCGGCATCAGCATGACTTTGTTTTCTGTTTCCGGAACCTCGCCCCCCTCGACATCCACTGCACGGTCCATCACGCGCAAGGTATCCGATGCCATTTCGATCAATTCCGAATGGGTAAAGAAACTCGTCTGCCACAATCCTTCAAACACTGATTTCAATTGTGGCGCCGGAATCTTTCGATACCAGGAACGAAACTCTTTAAACCGATCTTCTTTTCTGAGCATCGGTTCCTTGCCCGCTGCAGTCAGCCGGCTGTCCACCGTAAGATTCCACAAGATGCGATAGCGATGGAGGATCAGGGTTTCTTCGCCGGGATTTTGCCCGACCTTGGTATCAGGATCGTATCCGAAGACCGGATCCAGCATGTCCGAGATGTGCAGCAACTCATGGCGGCAGTAGCGCGTGAGCGCCGGATCGTAGAATCGACGCGGAATGAGTTTGATCCCGACGCCTTTCAACCCCTTTGCTTCGAATTCCTTCGCCATCTCGTGCTCGACTGATCCCCACTTTCTGAGAATATCGACGCCTTCCTGATCTTCCTTGAGCACCCCCTTGACGAGCACGATTCCGACCCGTTCTTTCAGCAAGGGATATTCGTTGAACGCATCGCGGATGATATCGGAAAATCCCCAGGTTCCGAACATGTACTGGTAGAGCTTTTTGAACTCGCTCTCACGATCATCGAGCGTAAACTTTTCATAGATCGGATCAGCGAGTTCATGGAACTCTTTGTAATAGGTAGGGTCGCCTTCCCGTTCCGTCTTTTCGACGAACGAGTCAATGACCTCTTGCAGCAATGCAGGTTGAAAGCGAAGTTCCATAAGAGCTCTTGATCGTCCTGCCCGGTTTGATCGAGTCGGCGCACCCGAGTGAGAGGCGCGAAGCGGCTATGATAGCCGCTTGACTTGATAATGAAGCTTCTCTTACGATCACCCCAAGCCGACTGCAATTATACTGGGCCCAACGGCTCGTTAGCAATCAAGCAGAACCGTTGTAGGCCCCTTCACCTTCTTCTCATCGGAGGTATTGCGAACGTGGATCAGACTGCTTCCCGGTTTGTCTCCACTTCCCCCTCACTGGCATCGTCGTTGCCGGGAACGACCGCCATACCCGTAGACTTTCTCGAATACTGGAAGACCGGTGCACGGGAACTCACCACGTTTCGAGGCCACTCACATGGAGTCTGGTCGGTAGCTTTTGCGCCCGACGGGTTGACCCTCGCCAGCGGTGGAGCCGACCGGCTCGTCCGTCTCTGGGATGTTGAAACCGGACGCCTCCTGCGCTCACTCAGGGGACACACGGCGGACATCCGATCCGTCGTCTTCACGCCGGACGGCCAGACGCTGGCCACTGCCAGCGAGGACCGTACCATCCGGCTCTGGAATCCGGATACCGGTGAAACGAGGAAGCTCCTGTTCACACGCTATGACCACAACGTCGTCAGCCTCTCTCTCTCGCCGGACGGCCTCATGTTGGCGCGCGGCAGCCACAACAAAGACATCAAGATATGGGAAGTCACCACCGGCACCGAGCTCATGACTCTCCTGGGCAAAGACCAATATGATCACAACTGGTCGGTCTGTGTCGCCTTTTCGCCGGACGGAATCCACCTCGCCAGCGGGATGGATATCGGCAAGATCAAGCTGTGGGAGGTCTTACCCAGCGGAGAGGAAAAGATCCTGCACAACGGCCACTGGAAGCAGATCGACAGTGATACCAGCGAAACACGAGGGTACTTCGTCGAAGACGATGGCGGGTTTCAGAAGCCGATGGACTACTGGATCGGCGCAATGGCCTTTACCCCCGATGCCAAACTGCTCATCACCGGGAGCCGTGACCAAACAATCAAGCTGTTCGACATGCCCCAGATAGCGGAGCAACGGACGTTGAAGGGCCACACCGCCTGGGTGCGCGCACTCGCCGTCTCCCCGGACAGTAAAGTCCTCATCAGCGCCGGCGACGACAACACCATTCGTTTTTGGGACCTCTCGAACGGTCGCTGCTTCCGCACCATCAAATCCCATAGCGCCGGCGTACGCGGGCTCAGCCTCTCACCGGACGGACGCAGGCTCGCCAGCGCATCATGGGATCGGACGGTGAAGCTGTGGGAAGGCGGACCGGAGCCTCAAGCAGGATGCTGAAGCCCGCCAGCTTCGCTCACTGCGGCCGGGCTGGACAATCATTTGAGCATCCTGCGCGCCGTTCTTGCGACTTCGCTATTCGAAAGATCATAGTAAGTTTTGATTAGAAACTGAGTTTCCCGCAGCCTGCTAAATGGGAGAACTTTCCTGAGCACCTACGTGACGTAGACTACTCCCGACAGATTCTTCAGGTCTGCATCACCGGTGACGACCTCAGCTTCCTGATCCTTGGCAGTTGCATACACAATAGCATCGGCCATTGCCAAGCCGTGTCTCAGACTCAAATCAGCAGCCAGATAGGCGATTGATTCTGTCAATTGGACCACCTGAGTCGCATTGAGCCGGCCAGCGAACAGTAAGGCCGTCTCCTCGCCCCGCTCCCGCTTGATCTTCTTATACACTTCGTACAGTACAACGGTTGGCGTGATGAGCTGATATCGAGGGGCAAGATAGGCGGCGTAGCGGTCTGCGAGCGGTCCGCCCGTAAAGAATTCGATCCACCCGCTGGAATCCAGCACGATCTTCACACTCGATCCTTCTTTTCCCTGACATCCGTCTTGGACATACCCTTGAGCACTCCCTTAAGCGATTTGAGAGGCACCTCCGGCACCAGGGTGATGACCCCGCCCTTCTCCACAACCTGCAAGCGCTGCCGAGGACTCAGACGGAGCTTGTCCCGCACTTCCTTTGGAATCACAATTTGGAACTTCGGTGAAATCGTCGTCGTGGCCATCATGAACCTCCCTACAAATTCATGATCGATCATAGTATCGTCATACGCTCCGAGTCAAGAGAGAACGGGCAGCCTGGTCATTCCCCTTGCTCGCGCAACGCGCGGCCTCAGAAGGCCCTCGTTGGACGCGCGCAGTTAGGGAACAACCAGGCCGCCCTAGAAAACAACTTCATCGGAACAAAAAACAGAAAGGCACAGGCCGCTTGAAAGCCTGTCGCCTTAACGATTCGCCGAGTTCAGCGAGTTACTCAAACCCTTATCGCTCTACAACCTCTGAACGTCTCCATTTTCCCCTGCTAATCGATCCACTTTGGCGTTCGCTCTCGCTTTCCGAACACCATCTGGAAGGGAATGATCTCTCCTTTCTCTGTGGCGATTCTATCGAAACTTATGGTGGGGGACAACACCGCATGCTCTTGTATCAGTCGTTCCTGCCCTGCTTTTTGTGAAAAAATAGCCTGGTAGCCGAAACGACAAACTTGCCGATTGATCGCCTCGACCAAGCCGGTATCCGACAGATCTGCCACCCCCAATCCCTCTGACACGAATTGATCCCGCATAGGCGAATCCCCATAAATAACGAGTGACGGACTTACGGGAAACAGTAAAGCAATTGGACCATCAGGCCGGAGAACATATGGTTTCAGATCAGAGTCCTTCACAGAAGGGTCGAACCAGATTACTGGATTGTCGCTGGTCAGAAACGGGATTTCCGTTTTATTGTGCAACACACCGAGTCCAATCCTATCAAACACCTGACCAGTACCTTGCACTACAGAAATCATGGCATGTATGGATTGATGGGGATTGATCGAAACTTCAACATGATCAAGAATGTTTTCAAAGCCTTCGGGTTTAGGTGGCAACTTACATGCTGCATCCAGACGACGAACCGCGGCTAGCGTCATTTCCGCTTCGATTCTTTCGGTCGCATCACGACTGGCAGGAACCCGCGCGCGCTGCAATGCCATGAATTGGAAGATATCTTCCAGAGAATTATTGACGTTCTCTCGACAATGAAGTCGGTCAACGATCCCCGGCCACTTTTCTTCTATCCTTGAAAAGCAGTCCTCCAGAGCATTGTGATCGGTCCCGCCATCAGGTCGCGGCTGAGAATAGTAGTATTTGTGAAAGCCTGTATTATCCGGAGATAGGTGAAACGCATTGCACGGATCATCTTTGCGGTAGACGAATACTCGTCCTGCATCGTCGCAGAAGAACTTCAGATAGGATTTTGGAATATAGTGATGACGCTTTTTCCCCATGGAAGCAGCCGTTCGTTCAAATAAAACTCGAAACAACAGGGACGTTCACCGTTTCGGAGGAACACAGGCTACGCTTTCCTAGGTATCGCGTCAATATTTCCGAAGGGTAATGGGGCTGGAGGGAGGACTTTATAGGAGACCGGCTAAAGAAGGCGTAAGCCGACCATGACAATTAAGCAGCAGCCCATTGAATGTGGCGAAATATTAGAGGCGACAGGCTTTCAAGCGGCCTGTCGCCTGTCTATTTTTTATTGGCTGTGGGCTAGCTGGCGGGGTGGCATGCCCTGGAGCGTAATTCGCCGGAGGAACGGGGTGCCCTTCGAGACTGGCCAGGAGCCTGTCCGACATTGCCTTCGTGACGAGGCGAAAGAGGTGCGGCCAGATGCAAGGCCGCAGGCCTGGAAAAACCGGAGGCGTATTCGCTGGAATACGTTGAGGATTTTTTCGGGCCGAGAACGACGCAGCTGGTCGCGGATCGTTCGCCGCAGTAGAACGGTCAATATCGGACAGGCTCCTAAGAAGGAAAGCGGAAACTGACTGAGTCCGCGATGGAATTTCCGAAGGCTTCCGCCTGGCAAAGTCCGAAAGGGCCGTTCCGAGAGGCGCTGGAGCGGAAGGGCATGCCACCCCGCCATCTTCTGTCTTAAACGCATCAACCTGATATCGGAGCAGATCGCTAGTCATCAGCAGAGGTCCTTCGGCTGGCCGCGGTCTTCAGTCCTTCTCTTCCACATGCTGTCGTGCCTTGTCGATAAACTCTTGTGCCTACTGGATCATCACCTTCACATCCTCCGGGATCAACGATACTTCGACGCCGTAGTCGCCCAGGATGCGTTGATCATACGCATTCAGCAGCCAGCGATGGTATTTGGAATCCAGGACTTCGCCCTTGGCAAAATGTTCTCCGAAGGCGGCATGCACACTCCCGTGCCTACGGAATCGGAGTCCTTCCTCAACGAGCAGGGCTTCCGCCGCATAAAACTTAGCGTAGTACGCCCGACCCGCTGCAAAATCAGGGTCGCCATGTTTCAGGAGTGCGTCTGCGGCGTAGATGGCGCGCTCGGCTTTGTCGAAGAGTTTCCGGGTCTGGTCGGTCATGCCTGGACCGCTTCATCCCTGACATTCGCCAAGAATGGAGTCTGGTGACCCGCCCAGTCTTGCTCGGAGACAAACACACGGCTGACACTGACGCCATACTGGAGGGACATCGAGGAAACGAGCATACCGGTTCGCTCGATCTCAGCAGTATAGTTAGGCACGCGGTCCAGGACCACCATTAGATCCACATCGGATTCACGATCTGCCTCATCACGTGCGTAGGAGCCGTAGAGATAGACCCCTCTCAGGCGAGTGCCGTAGAGCCTCACCAGGCCCTTCTTCATCTCGTCCATGAGACGTTGGATAGTCTCTGTCATCTTACTTGCTCCATCTTTCTAACTACCGCTGCCTAGTATAACTGCATTTCCTAGAGCAGCCAAGACGCACCGTGAACCGCGAGGCAGGAGGGTGAAGAGTCTCTTCTCCTGAACGCAAAATGGAGTCTTGAGGACAAGCCTATCAGCTGTCTGTCCCAGCCCACACTCTCTCTTTGCCGAGCGGAGGGCGGTTTGCCTTCGACTGCGCGCATGGAACGAGCACTTTCTGAATGTGCGCGTTCTGCGAGCAAGAAGGGCTCCTGGCCGCTCCCTACTCTTCTTCGTCCTCCTGTCCGTTCCGCTCCGACGGAATGCCGTAGCGCTTGCACTTTTCCCACAGGGCTTTTCGCGAGAGGCCAAGAATTTTCGAGGCGGTGGTTCTGCTGCCCTCCACCCGACCGAGAACTGACACAATATACTCACGCTCGAACTGCTCTCGCGCCGTTGCCAGCGAGGTCAACGGGCGTTCCTCTCGTTTCTGTTCCGTCAGTCCTTCACTACAGAACCCGCACGAATCTTGCGGCTTCCCGCCCGTGTACGGACAAGACTGGAACCCGCACAGATCGGATGGTTGGATCGCTTCACGATCCCGCCCCAGCGCCACCGCTCGCTCGACCATGTTCTCCAATTCCCGCACATTCCCCGGAAATGAATAACGCAGAAAAAGTTCGCGCGCCGCGGGAGAAAACCCCTTCAGTACTTTATTCATTTTTCCGGAGCATGTCTTCAGGACGTGCTCGGCGATGATCATGATGTCTTCCTGTCGCTGACGCAACGGCGGAATCACCACAGGCACGACATTGAGGCGATAATAGAGATCTTCCCGAAACCGTCCCTGGGCAACTTCCTTTCGAAGATCTTTCTGCGTCGCGCAAACCAGACGTACATCGACGTGAATGGTGTCGTTGCCTCCGACGCGCTCAAACTGTCTCTCCTGGAGCACCCGCAATAATTTCACCTGGATGACCGGCGAGATTTCTCCGACCTCATCGAGAAACAGCGTCCCCTTGTGCGCCAGCTCGAACCGTCCGCGTCGCTGCCGCAGCGCTCCCGTAAACGCCCCCTTCTCATGGCCGAAGAGCTCCGCTTCCAGCAACGTTTCCGGAAGCGCCGCACAACTGACTTTGATCAAGGGATAGTGGCTGCGTGGACTGTTTTGATGGATGGCATTGGCGACTAATTCCTTGCCGGTTCCGCTTTCTCCAAGAATCAGCGTTGTCGAATCCGTTCCCGCTACCAGCTTGATCTTCTCGAGCACGGCCCGCATTTGGTTGTTCGCACCGAGAATGCCCCCAAAACTGAACTTATTCTCCAGCGCCTGTTTGAGATCCTGATTTTCTCGATGCAATGTCACGACACGCCCGACCCGATCCACGATCAGCAGCAATTCATCCATTTGGAATGGTTTTGTAATGTAGTCGAAGGCGCCGAGTTTCATCGCGCCGACCGCTGTTTCCACCGACCCATGTGCGGTAATCACCACGACTTCCGTATGAGGCGACTGCTCTTTGGCCGCTGTGAGCACCGTCAGCCCGTCAGCGCCCGGCAGCCGCAAATCGGTGATCACCAAATCGAATGGCCGTTTACGGATCGCGTCGATCCCCTCAGCTCCGGATGCCACCGCTTCGACATCGTGGCCGACTGTTTCCAACGCATCGACCATCGACAGCCGCATCAACGGTTCGTCATCGACGAGCAGGATCTTGAGCCCCTTCATGATACCCGCTCCATTAACGAACGTTCCCGGGAAACAGGGAGACAGAGGGTAAAGGTGGTTCCCTTCCCGACTTCGCTGTCCACCAGGATCTTTCCACCATGGCGCTCAACGATCCCCAGGCTGACCGACAGGCCGAGACCGGTTCCTTCGCCTTCGCTCTTGGTCGTGAAGAAGGGATCGAAGATCCTGGGCAGAACCGTCGTCGGAATGCCCGATCCTGTATCGCGAACCTCGATCAGACAGATGCCTTCGACCACCGATGTGCGGATCGTCAGGATCCCTCCGTCTTTCATCGCTTGAACCGCATTTAACACCAGATTCATCAACACCTGCTCGATCATGTGCCGATCGACCATCACTTGCGGCAACCCCTGACCGAATCCCGTTTCCAACATGATTCGATTCGAGGCAAAGAGATGCGTGGTCAAGACCAGCACCCGGTCCACAAGGTGATTGATATCTGTCAAGGCGAATGCCGGTTCATGCTGCTGTGAAAAATCGAGGAGCTGCCGGACGATCTTCTGCACACGCCGCACGCCGTCTTCCATCGACGCCCGATATTCCTCCTGCCGGCCCGGCGACAGTGTCCCCTTCCGCAAGTTGTAGAGACAGTTCAGGATACCCGCAAGGGGGTTATTGATTTCGTGTGCCACCCCTGCGGCAAGCTTGCCGACGGAGGCCAGTTTCTCCGAATTTCTGATCTGCTGTTCCAATTTCTTGGTTTCCGTCACGTCACGCGCAATGCCCAACACGCCAAGGATCAATCCTTCAACTCCGTGCAGCGGGGAGACACTTACCATAACAGCCCTCGGCTCCCCCGTGCGAGTCACCACTTCGACCTCGTAGACTTGCTTCGCACCGATATCCAAGGTGCTCTTGAGACGCTTGCCGCGATGCCGCTTGGAGAGGAGGGCCAGGTACGGGCACCCGATCAGGTCATCTTTCCGGTAGCCCCAGGCTTCGATCTTGCTGTTGACGTAGGTGAACCGCTGCTCGGTATCCAGGGTATAGATGACGTCGTTGGCGTTCTCAAGCAGATTTTCGAGATACTGTTTGGTCTCCTCGATCTCCCTCGTGCGCTCTCGTACTTTTTCCTCCAGCTCTTCCCGGTATGTCTCCAGCTGCCGTTCAAGCTGTTTCCGGTCGGTAATGTCTCGTAACTGCACCATGACCGACAGCTGGTCGTCCGTTCCGACCCGGATCAAATCCATTTCGGCCGGAACATCCAGTCCACCCGCATGGCGCACCATGATCTCCTGGGTAGACACTTTCCGTTGTCCGGAAATGACGTCGTTCAGCCAGACGCGCAAGGAATCGTGATAACCGGAAGGCACGACTTCGAGCAGACTGCGGCCGACCACGCCCGCCTCCGCATAGCCCAGCGCTTGCTCTTCACGTTTGTTGACCGCGACGATCATGCCGTTCGGATCCACCATAAATACCGAATCCGCCACCAAATCGAAGAGCGCCTTGTACCGGGCCTGCGAGGCCACCAACTGTTGCGTCCGCTCCGACACGGCCTGTTCAAGTTTGGTTGTATATTCTTGCAGATGTCGCTCAAGCCGGTGGCGTTCGGTCACATCGTGGACAAACGTGCGCGAGTGAACCAATCCGCCCCGCTCTTGATCGATCAAGGCCGTGGCGTGAATTTCTACATCGATCGGCTGACCGTCTTTGGTAAGAAACACTGTCTCCATCGAGCTGCGCCCTTGGGCCACCAATCGCTCCAGATATTGCAAAACGAGAGACTCCTGCCCGCGCGGCACGAGATCCCAGAGCCGCATCGACAGCATCTCATCGAGAGTGTATTTCAGTTTATCGAGCCCCGTCTTGTTCACATGGACAAATCGGCCATTTCGATTCAATTGATAGATCATCTCAGGAGAGTGCTCGATCAAATCGCGATATTTCTCTTCCAGGCGGTGCACATCCACCACACGTTGTTCGATCTGAGCGAATGACCGTTGAAGATTCTCCGCCATCTGGTTAAAGGCATCGGCGAGGCCTTCAATCTCATCCCCGGTCTTCAGCTCCAACCGCCGGTCCAATCGCCCGGTTCCAATCTCGCGTACTCCGTCGTGTAGCAACTGAATGGGGCGGGCAATCCGACGGGCGACAACCACCCCTGTCCCCCACAATACGGCGAACACGACCAACCCGTAGAGGAGCACTTTCGCTACACGTTCGGCGAGCGGTGCAAAGGTCTCCTGGGGATCCTGCCGGACCACAGTGATCCATCGATGCCCCCCGAGACTCCCGGGGGCCAGGCTCTCGCCGAATCGGACAGGCGCGAATCCGATCAAGGCATCCCTGCCCCCGTGCGAATCATCCGCGACATCGGTCCAACCGGCTTTCACCCCCTCGAGGGCGCTGATAAAGTCCGGTCTCACCGTATGCGCTTCCGGCGCCAGGACCGGACAGATGACAGGAACGCCGTCGGAACTAAACAACATCGCATGACCGGTCGATCCGATCGTCCCCTCGGCAAGGGCATGAAAAATCGTGTCTCGACGCAGCAGAATGGTGACCGCCCCTATCACCGTCTCCTTTGTATCGTCCAGTATGGGCGCCGCCACCACGATGACATGGGTCCCGAAACCGGGATCGAACGCAATCTCGCTCACATAGCCCTTTGGACTTCCCCCCTTTACTACCGCCTGCCACCACGACGTCTTTCCGTAAAAATACTCCACTTGCGGAATGGAACTGACCACCAGCGCCCCCTGTTGATCGGTTACCAGGATCCCGATATAGTCGGATTTACGGATATCGTGCCACCGGATGAGATAGTTCGTCACGATGCGATTGATGAAGAGAGGAAACTCGCTTTGCTTTCCACGCTGCCGCCACCGCTGTTGCCAATCCTTGATCATGCCCTGGATGCTCCTGGCGTCTTTCCCCTCGTACGTGCGATTGGCTTCGGTTACGGCGGTGTGAAGGAAGGGGGTCGTGGCGAGTTGCTGGGCCTCGTTCATTCCACGACTGATCTGCATCTCGATGCGGCGGGCGGCCTCCACAGCGACCTCCCTGAAGTTGGCGCCCGTCATTTCGCGAAGCGCGCGCCGCTCCTCGACGTAGGTCAGTGCAAGCAGAAGGGTCAGAGGCAGAAGTCCGACCAGCACGATCGCCGCGATGATCTTCCGCTGGAGACTATGAGACCGACTCCAGAATGTCATGGGTGTGCCCCGAGCAGGATGCGACAACCCCGGATGCGCGAAGCGCATCCTGTTATACACGCGAGCCTTGCTTGTCTCGCTCGCGCTTCACACACGCCGATACGTTATCGTATCGGCAGGCTAGCTCCGCTTCAACAACCGGCCTGACCCGCCCGGCCAGACTAATAGCAACGGACTTGCGACGAAGACAGACGAATAGGTCCCGAAAATCACGCCCCACAATAAGGCGAGAGAGAAGTCGTGCAGGACCTCCCCGCCGGCCACCGTCAGAGGAATCAGCACCAACACGACAGTTAAACTGGTGACGATCGTGCGGCTTAAGACTTGGTTGACCGCCTGGTTAATGATCGTCTCCTCGCTCTCACGCCGTCGCATCCGGAGATTTTCCCTGATCCGGTCGAACACCACGACCGTATCCGTCATGGAATAGCCGGCTAACGTTAGCAATGCCGTCACGACGAGCAACGTGATTTCCTTATCGAGGATGTAAAAGGCCCCCAGGACCGCCAACACATCATGGAAGGTCGCTAGGGCCGCAGCGATGCCGAAGCGAAACTCAAATCGCGCCGCCACATACAGAATGATCCCGACAAACGATATGACGATCGCGATGAGGGCATCCTCTTGAAGTTTCTGGCCGATGGTCGGTCCGATTTCCGTGCTCGAATCGACCACGAAATGGTTGGAGGAAAATTCCTTCGTAAAGACTGCGACGACGCGGTCGGCGATCTTTTCCTCGATGGTCGTCGTGGCCTTCAGACGGATCAGCAGTTTGTTGTCCTGACCGAATTCCTGCAACTCGGCGTCGCCCAAGCCGTTTCCCGCCAGGGCTTTTCTCGCTTCGTCAATCCGAATCGTTTGGTCGAATTTCAGCTGCACCGCGGTCCCACCGGCGAAATCGATGCCCAGGTTCGCCGCCCCTCTTCCAATCTGGACAATCGCCACAATTCCCAATACCGCCATGATGCCGGAAAAAATAAAGGCCCAGCGGCGTTTCCCCATAAAATCTATATTGGTTTTCCCGAGGATTTCTAACATGCCGGCTCCTTCGAACTAGCAAGATGCTGAAAAAGTCCGCCAGCGGCGTTCTCGCCGCGCGCAGAGGCTCAACGTACCGAAGCGTACGCCTCGCCTCTACGCTTGCTGCGGCCTTGCTGGACGGACTTTTTGAGCATCCCGCGTGATGTACTCCCATTGTCCAAAACGTACAAACCAATGAAATTCTTGCGCGCCCATAGAGTTTTATTCTCAGCTTGCTAGATGCTTAGCTGTTCCACTTTCTGTCGTTGATTCATGAGATCGAAGATGACCTTCGTCCCGATCAAGGCCGTAAACAGATTGATCCCGATGCCGAGGCATAGGGTCACGGCAAATCCTTTGATCGGCCCTGTGCCGAAGAGAAACAGCGCCATCCCCGTGATCAGGGTGGTCACGTGAGAGTCGACAATCGTCAGCAGCGCCTTGTCATATCCTCCGTCCACCGCCAAACGAACCGCTTTTCCCTGTCTCAGTTCCTCACGAATACGTTCGAAGATCAGAACGTTCGAATCAACGCCCATTCCGATTGTGAGCACGATCCCGGCGATGCCCGGCAAGGTCAGGGTTGCGTTCAGGGCAGAAAGGGCTCCGATCAAACAGAGCAGATTCAGCGCCAGAGCGAAGTCCGCAATGACCCCGGACAGCCTGTAGTACACGATCATAAACACCACGACCAAGGCGCCGGCGAATAACGTCGCCTTCACGCCTTTTTCGATCGAATCTTTCCCCAGCGACGGTCCGACCGTGAGGTCCTGAATGATCTTAAGCGGAGCCGGCAAAGCGCCGGCCCTTAGCACGATAGCCAGGTCGTTCGCCTCCTGCATGGTAAAGGTCCCAGTGATCTGCGCGCGTCCCCCGCTGATGCGATCCTGAATCACAGGAGCCGAGTAAATGGTATTGTCGAGCACGATGGCCATTCGCTTCTTGATGTTGTCTCCAGTAATCCGTTCGAATTCCCGTCCGCCTTTCCCGTCGAACGTGATCGATACGTAGGGATCGTTGAATTGACCGATCGAAACCGCTGCGTCGCTCAACACGTCACCGGTCAACATGACCCGTTTTTTCACAAGATAGGGAATCCGGTATTCACGGCCGGTATCTTTTTCAACAGCCCGTTCGAAGAGGATTTGATCGCCTTCAGGCAGCTTTCCCTCGACCTGTCTCAGAATCTCTTCCTCTTTGTCCCTCGTAATACGAGCAGGCAAATCGAGCTTCGGCTGATTATCCTCATCGAGCATCTTGAATTCGAGCAAAGCCGTTTCCTTGATCAGATCCCTGGCGCGCTTGGGTTCTTTGACGCCGGGCAACTGGACGACGATCTGCTTCAGTCCCTGCCGCTGCACGACCGGCTCTGTCACGCCGAACTGATCGATCCGATTCCGGATGGTTTCCAGCGCCTGGTTAATCGCAGAGTCCTTGATACGTTTGCTCTCGGTCTCCCGCAGCTCCCACACCAGCCGGTTTGCCGATCCGGCAGCCTCCGTTTCGCTGAAGATCGGATACTCATCAATCATCTTCTGGGTCTGCTCTTTGAGTTCGGCGTTCTGGAACTGGATGGTGATCTGGCTCGATCCTGTCCGCGCCACAGACTCAACGGGAATTTTCTTATCGACCAATCCGTCTTGAAGCGACACAACCGATCGATCGACTGCAATCTCGACCGCCCGATCTTCGTCCACCTCCATGACGAGGTGAATCCCGCCCTGGAGATCCAAGCCCAGTGTAATGCCTTTGTTCGGCATCACTTTCTTTATCCAGCCTGGCAATGCTTGATAGAACGGGGGATAGGACGGGATAAAGAAGATTCCCGACATCACCACCACCGCCACCACCAATGTTAACCGCCCACCCACTTTTTTCATGTCTTGTGTAACCCCTTTATCACTCTCCGACTATGCGCAGAATGCCGACCTCGTGTTCCGGCGCGGCAGTCCGTCGCGCCCGAACGCACGAGACATACGGGAGCCGCGATCTCTTTTATGTATTTGGCCTGTTTGGTTGAACCAGGCTACTCAGATCAACCTGTTTCGCCGGCCCCGCTCAAGTACCTGACAGAATACGAGCTGTTACTCATAACCTGCGGCCATAGCTCCTCTGTGCACTGCAAGTGTGTTCTATAGCCTACGAGTCCTTATCCTTGTCTTCGTCGTCACTTCGTAAACGCGCGATCTGATCGCGTTGTATCCGGATCTTCGTACTGTCGGCAATTTGAAGTGTGAGCGTGTCCTTCCCAAGGTTCGTCACAGTGCCCCAGATCCCGGACGCCGTAACCACTTTGTCTCCCTTCTTCAGAGCCTCCAGCAATGCCTTCTGTTTTTTCGTCCGTTTTTGCTGGGGCAAAATGACCAGGAAATAGAAAATGACGAAGATCAGCGCGAACGGAATCAGGGATAGGAGCGTACCAGAAGTGGAATTTGCTGCCCCTCCGCCAGCCCCTTGAGCCCACGCGACCGATTGCATGAACATACAAACTCCTCTTCGACAGGGTTAGTCCCACCCGATTTGCCGGCTCACCTCGCACTCAGTCGTATCCGCAACTGAGATGTCCGATGCCGTTCGGTCACGGGATCGATAAAATTCTTCCCGGAACGATCGTAACGACCCCTGTGCAATTGCTGATCGCACATGGGACATCAGATCGGCAAAATACCAAAGATTGTGGATCGTATTGAGCCTCGACGACAGCATTTCCTTGGTCTGAAAGAGGTGATGTAAGTAGGCCCGCGAAAAGCGTGTGCAGACGGGACAGCCACAGGCCGGATCAATCGGCTGTTCATCTCGAACGTACCGTGCTTGCTTGATCACCACTCGCCCGAAACTTGTGAAAAGTGAACCGGTCCGCCCGTGCCGCGAGGGCACCACGCAATCGAATAAATCGATCCCACGAGCCGCGCCCTCGACTAAATCCTCCGGCATCCCTACCCCCATCAAATACCGCGGCTTCGATGATGGCAGCTCCGGCACGGTGATATCCAACATGGCGTACATTTCCGTTTTCGATTCTCCCACCGACAGCCCTCCAACCGCGTAGCCCTCGAACCCAAGCTTCGCGAGGTCATGTGCCGAAGCTACGCGGAGATCGCCATCCAGGCCGCCTTGCACGATTCCAAAGAGAGCCTGATCCCTGCGACGTCGACTGGCTTGACAACGTTGCGCCCAAACGGTCGTTCGTCTGACCGCATCGCGAACGACTTCTCTCTCGGCCGGCAAGGCGACACAGTGATCGAACGCCATCATGATATCGGCTCCCAACGCTTCCTGAATCTCAATAGCAGTCTCCGGCGTGATGAAATGTGCGGACCCATCCAGATGGGACTGAAAGCTTACGCCTTCGTCTGTCACCCTACACAGCCTCGTGAGGCTGAAAATCTGAAACCCTCCGCTGTCCGTCAAGATGGCCCCGGGCCACCCGGTGAATCGATGTAATCCGCCCATATCAGCCACAATCTTATGGCCGGGACGCAAGTAGAGGTGGTAGGCGTTGTTCAGCACGAGACGAAAGCCGAGCTGGGCCAGATCGACAGGATCGATTCCTTTCACCGGCCCTGATGTGCCGACCGGCATAAAGGCCGGGGTGTCGATCTCGCCATGGGCAGTGACAATTCTTCCCAATCGAGCCTTGGTCTCACCATCAGCATGTCGTACTGAAAAGTCCACAGTCCCTCTTGCCGACTACATCTGCTCCGGTGCGGAAATCCCGAGCACTCCGAGCCCATTCTTCAAGACCTGCTGGACTCCTCGCATCAACGCCAATCTCGCCGCAGTCCGTTTTGGGGATAGCCGCTCTTTTTGCGACACGTCGCCTGAGACTATTCCTTCAGGCATGACCGCCAATAGGTCCCGATCCGCAGCAGGAGGCAGAATCCGGTGCTTGTTGTAAAACGTATGGAGCAGCCCGGCCAGTTGTTGAAGGTAATAGGTCATCCGGTGAGGCTCGTATGCCGTTGCGCTGCCCTGCAGAACCGAAGGATAGGCAGAGAGCTTGCGGATCAGACCCAACTCATCCGGATCCGTCAAAACCGTCAAATCTGTCTCGTTCGGCAATGGGCAGGCGATGCCTCGTGCAGCGGCTACGCGCCAGAGGCTGGCGATCCTGGCATGGGCATACTGCACATAGTACACGGGATTGTCGGATGATCGCTGCTTGGCCAGATCCAAGTCAAAATCGAGATGCGAATCGGAATCACGCATTAAGAAAAAGAACTTGGCCGCATCTGCCCCGACCTCGTCGATGACTTCCCGCATTGTGATGAATTCACCGGCCCGCTTCGACATTTCGACCTTCTTCCCGCTGCGTAACAAATTCACCATTTGGACCAGCACGATCTGGAGACGATCTTTCGGATATCCATAGGCCTCCACAACCGCTTGCATGCGAGGAATGTAGCCGTGATGATCCGCACCCCAGACATCGATCAGCAAATCGTATCCTCGCCGCAGCTTATCCTGATGGTAGGCAATATCAGAAGCCAGGTAGGTGTATTCGCCATCCTGCTTTTGCACAACTCGATCCTTCTCATCTCCGAAGGCCGAGGATCGGAACCACCAGGCCCCTTCCTGCTCAAATACAAACTGTTGCGACTTCAATTCATCCAAACTCCGTTTGACAGCTCCTGAGCTCACAAGAGTGGCCTCGCTGAACCAGGACTCGAACTCGATCCCGAAAGATCGCAGATCCTCTCGAATCAGCCTCAACAGTTCCTGATGGGCGAATATTCGGCAACGCTCTTCGACTTCTTCAGCCGGACGTCCGGTCAGCTCGGGCTCGAGCTGTTGCTTCATTTGCTCAGCCACTGCAGTGATATAGGCTCCCCGATAGCCCTCTGATGGAAACTCAACCGGCCGGTTCGATAACTCTTGATACCGCGCATGGACAGATTCCCCCAGCAATTTCATCTGCCTGCCGGCGTCGTTGATGTAGTACTCATTCACGACGTCGTACCCGACCGCTTTGAGCATGTTCGAGATGGCATGCCCCACGGCAGCGCCACGCCCGTGTCCGACATGCAATGGACCGGTTGGATTCGCGCTGACATACTCCACCAGGACACGACGTTGCTGCCCCAGTTCTGCTCGCCCGTACGCGGATCCTTGCGTCTCGATTTCCCGAAGGGCCTCCTGCCAAAGAGCCGGTTTGAGCGTGAGGTTGAGAAACCCCGGCCTGGCGATTTCGACTCGGTCGAAGAGCTGTTCACGCTGAACAAGATTGTCGATGATTATTTGGGCGATGTCGTGAGGCGCTCGTTGTTCTGATCCCGCAAGAGACATAGCAATGGTTGAAGCCAAATCTCCCCATTCTGGCCGCTTTGGAGCATCTAGACTCATCTGAGGCCAGGCTTCTGTCTTTAACTGGCCTCTTTTTCTGGCCCCGTTGAGCGCTCCGATGAGCGCGCTGGCAACCTTTTCATGAACGACTCCGCTGGACAAGAAAAACTCCTAAGTCCTTAGCAATGAAAGGGAAAACGAACTGGCCACTTTAGCACACGGGATGGTCAGTGACAAGGCAGCGGGATTGAATTCTTCGTCGGACCGCCGATTCATTCAGGCGTGCAAGACAGACCGCCACAAGATGCTCTTGTGAAAGTTCTAGACATGGCTTCCTGTTGCATTGGCTGACCTCTTCCCATGATCGACAGGTACAGGGTACCCCACGGACTACAGTCACATGGGCCCCGCGGGGAGCCCATCGATAGGGGTCAGTCGGTCCGAACAGGGCAACCGTTGGAACTCCCATCAACCCGGCCATATGTGTGATGCCCGAGTCATGCCCGACAAAGAGCCGTGCCCGGGCAAGCACTCCGGCAACAGCGGAAAGATCGAGCCCTTTCAAGACCGTCGGTGGGTTCACGCATGACAGAAGAAGACGTTCGACCGGTTCCCGGTCTGCCGGTCCCTCCAGAACCACCGGGGTGGCCACGGAAGCCTGAACTGCGGCCGTTATCGATGCCAAGGTCTCCGCCTTCACACACTTATGGGAACTCCCGCTCCCAGCATGTATGACGACAAGAGGCTGATCGATCGAGAGACCTGCCGCCTCGAGAGAGGCTTGTCCGAGGTGAAGGAGATGTGCCGTCACTCTCAACAGGACATCTCCTTCACCATTAAACGGAGGTTCGTTGATCGCTTGGAGAAACCGATCGCATTGATGAGTCGCCAGAATTTCAGTGGAGAACGGAGATTGCACGAGAACATTTTGCACACCGATTGTCTTAAGTGTTTCGTACAATTTCCCATCGAGATCCTGCATCCAGGCAATGGCTAAATCGCAGTCCTCTAACCAGGTCCGTGTCTGATGAGCGGCCGAATCTGCACCGGAGAACAAGTCTGCGCAGATCCTCCCATGCCTAGATATCCAGGCATCAATGGTACGACACGCAAGGAGCAACTTTGCGGTCTGGTCCTCTGCGCAAAGCAATAGTCGATGGTCGGGAAATCGATTTCGCAATCGAACCATGGCCGGGACCGCCAAGAGCACATCGCCCGGGCCGCCGGGATGGATAATCGCGATTGTCCTTTTCCCCGTAGGCATTACGGTTGCCCAGATGGAGGAACCCGATCTAGCAGGGATCGAGCCGTTTCAAGATCCGCCGGTGTGTTCACATTATAAAAAGACCGACCGGAAGGATCGATGGTGAGCAGATCCGTCTCAGTGATATATTGCACCCGGATAGACGGATCCAAGACGATCTCTTGAATCTTAAGCCGTTGCAAGCGGATCATCTGCTCCATGACAGGCAGGCACCGTTTGCCATACAACGCATGCATCGGATGAAGCCGAGCTGCCAGTTTAGCCATCACAATATCCGCGATTGATCTTCGACTCGTGAACTGAGAAATGACTACCTGATCCAGAAAGGGCATGTCGCAGGCCACGACGAAAACCCACGGGGTTGTCGTGTGCATAAGCCCGGTGTACAAACCTCCAAGACTTCCACAATGAGGTACCAGATCCCGCACAACTTTAGCATCCACGTTAACCGACGGGCTGTCCTGCCCAACAACGACGAGTACGTCTCGAAAGATGGAGCGAAGTATACACAGTCCTCGTTCGAAAAGAGTCTGTTCCCCCACAAGGAGATACCGCTTGTCTTCACCCATTCTCCGGCTTTCCCCCCCAGCGAGAAGGATGCCGGTCACCTCGGTTTCCATAATTCCATTTACCCTTCACCGCCTGCGGGTAAAAAGAAAGAGGGGGTGGGTCACCCCCACCCCCTCTTGATGCTTCAGGCTCTCTCCGGCCAGACAAACGTTAGAGAGTCTTTCCCTTCCGTTTGTTCGCTCGTCTAGTCAGCACCCAGCCTTCGAGAAGGACCACACCGCACGCGATCGCAATCGGATAGATATAGGCTTCTCGGGGTGTAGGAGGCTCCAGGAAGGTGTAGTAGAAAGCAGAGACGGCCATCTTACGACCTGCGTCACCATTGTGTCCGTCCCACGCAAAGAACACAGTGGGAATGTATTGTCCCATTTCAAAGAACGTATCTTCGTCGTAATCCTGGTCTTTTTTGTTACCCAAAGGCCGTTGAATGATCACCGTCCATCGGCCGTTTGTCCACTCAGAATGAAGGATCTTGGTATTCTCTTCGTAGTTGTCCCGCTCTATAAAATCCTTATCCCATCCAGTGCCCTGGAAGGCACGAAGTGAGTCGTCAGCTTCCCATTTCACGATGTCTACCGAAAATTCCTCGTTGCTGCCGAACAGATACCGCGGCTTAATCGGTGCAGGAAGCTCCTTCCACTTCACGGCTGTTTGCATGGCGATCGCATCGTTGTATACGGTGTAGTTGTTTTGATGCGAAGCGATAGAGCCCTCTTCCCCTGTTTTCGGTTCCTGCTCTTTGATATCAATATTGACCGCTGTCGGGGGCCAAGGCAGCTTTCCTTCAGCTACGCTCTTTGTCCGGTCATCCCATTGAAACATAAACGCGATATGCGTCTCGTTATAGAGCGACCTCACCCAGAGGTCGTCGATCCGGTTCACGAAGTTCCTTGGCTTATGGGTGATCTGCCCTCCCATAGCCACAATCCTTCGTGCCCGTTTCTGCCATAGTTCGTTCTCGGGATCTGCTGGAATTTCTCCCTCAATCACTCCTGAAGACAGCACAAAGTTGATCTTTGGCTTGTCTGTCAAGGGGTCAATTTCCAGGGGTTTCCCGTCCGCCTCACGCTCACAGAGTGAGTTCACAAAGTTGGCAATGTGCCACCGTTCTTCAACAGTAGTATTGTCAGCAAACGATGGCATCGGTGTGCCGTTGACTCCGGTTGAAAATGTCCGGAAGATGTTCTTGACGTTATAGGGGTCCTGCCGGCTGCCTCTAAAGTTCCAACATTTATGCCAATCGGCCGGCTGTATTGAAAATCCCCAGTCGTCTTTAAGATTGAATGCATTACCGTCGCCACGTCCTTCCATACCGTGGCACTCCACACACTTCCTTTCGACAACAAGCTCCGCCCCTTTTTTCAAGCTCTCCTCAGTTGCAGGAATCGGCTTCAAATCACTCATCTGCAGTATGGTCTGGCTCTCTGATTGCTTGTCCGTAAATTTCCGATCCTTTACAAGCTGGGTGGTGACAAATGACAACACTTGTAACCGCTGCTCTTCCGTCAGAATACCTTCCCACGGTGGCATGGCAGAGCCCGGCAAACCGTGCGTTACAGTTTCAAAGAGATCGTTCTGACCGGGGACAGGCTTCTTGGCATCAAACAAAGGTAACTCGCCGCTGGCTGTGTGCCGGATCTTAAATGTCCCTTGGTTGAAATTGCGAGGGCGTGGCCAGAGCCGATCGGCACCCGGTCCGTCACCTGCGCCATCGACCCCGTGACACCAGACACACTTCGTAAAGTAGACCCGCTTTCCTGCCTCAATCATGTCCGCAGAAGGCTCAGGCGCCAACGCACCCGCCTTGAACCCCGCAGGAACAGCATCTGCGGCAACGGCTAATCCTCCGCTGATCCCGGAGATCAGAATGACTCCAAAAGCAGTCGTGAGGATTGTCCCTGCTTTCAGACTTAACGATTTCTTCATCGCTTCCCTCATGTCGTCAAACCAGGTTTGCTATAAACTCGATGAACTCTAATCCCAGGTCCTTGGGTAATACCCCGTGTGCCAATATTCAAACAAAATCACTTTCCAGATCTCATCCACAGTCAGATGCTGCTCCCATGGCGGCATCACGGAAGCCCAGGGGAATCCTTCGTTTGGCAAGCCGATCCCACCTTTGGATACACGCCAGAATATGAACGTTTCCTGGAGTTGTGCAATCGTACCAGGATCGGTAAAGTTGGCCGGGATTGGATTAAACGCGAAGGCGTGGAGGCCTCGGCCATTCAGATTATCTCCATGGCAGAAATGACAGTTTTGGTAGAAAATCTCCCCACCCTCACGAACATACTTGAGGTACCCCTGAGCATCCTTATCCCAAGGATTTGCACTCGGCTTCATCAAGCGACCCATACCCTGTTCGACTATGTTTGCGTTGCTAAACTCCTGATCGTATTTTCCTTCCGGATTGACACGATAGGGGTTCTGCGATGTTTGAAGTGTATAGGTTTTGCCGTGGACCTTGGTACTCGCAGGTGGGGCAGGATGCACCGTCCGAAGCTCAATCGGCTCTTCGGACTTTGGAATCATGATGTCGTATGAGAACCCGCCGATCAAGATTGGAAGAATAACCAAATAGGCGTACCGCAACCACCTGTTCCCACCCGTCTTGGCATCCAAGACATTTAGGATGGGTTGCTTGAATTTCTTCCAGTCCTCTTCGCTCGCAGAAACCCACATGAAGATGGCCACAAGGGAAACCGTCCCGTACATGGCGCGTACGCTGAACGGAATCGGGGGATAAACCCGATACTTCAAATAAAGGAGAATGAATGCCCAAAAGAGAATCCCTTGCCAAAACCGTGGGAACGTCATCCCCATTGACGCCATCATGTAGCTGATCCCAGTGAACCCCGCCACGAAGAGCGTGAGCTCCAAGATCACTTGGACCGGCATGTACCCTTCGACCAGGCGCACAGTGTTTGTCGGAATGATACCCACAATCATTCCGGCAAGCAGGAGCAAAGCGGCTACTCCTATAAGTGCCCCGACTGACATTATTGCTTTCATCGGTGGACTCCCATTACTCAACAAGAGAGGTAGATAGCCACAATCAGGAAATCTTCGGCGGAGGCGCCCCTGCCTTCACCTGCGACAAATAATCAACGATCTTTTTAATTGCGCCTGCGCTCAACTGCTGACCAAACACTTGCGGCATGGTCTTGTCAGGAAATGGCTTTACCACGTAGGCGCTGGGGTCGACGATCGATTCCATAATGTAGTCCTGAGTGGTCTTTGCCGTTCCGTGATAATCCTTGTCCTTCAGCCGAAGCGGGGCGTTTGTACCTTCCTCAAGTTTAGGACCAATCGTCCCGACCGCTCCTGGAATCCCAGGGATCGTATGGCAGGCCGTGCACTTAGCCTTATGGAAAATTTGATCTATCGGCTCCGTTCCATCAGCCAGAAGCGCGCTTGCAGCGCCTGCAGGTCCCTCTTCTTGCTGTTTAGGTCGATCAGCTTCAGGAATAAATTTCTCATAGGATTTGATGATTTCTTCATACGTCGGAGCGTCACGCCCCTCGCGAACATACAACCAGGTATCTACCGCCGCCATTTCAGGAAGACTCAATGAGATCGGTGGCTTGTGAATAGCCGGCATCGGGCTTTCCTTGTCGTTCGTACCCTTAACACCGTACCCGGAAACGACATAGCAACTCGGACAAGCATGGGATTCCGCGATATACTCCTGAGCGGTTTCCGCAGTCCCCGATCCAGGGAACGCTTCTTTTACGATGTATTCTCTCGCCTGCGGCTTGCCTTTACTATACTTGGGGTCCTCTAGCCTCTCCTTGCCGGATCGTTCTGGAAGGCCTAGCAAGTTAGGGGCACGTTCGCCTAGCATGCCTGCATGAAATGCATGACACAGAGGACATTGTCCCTTACCGATGGCACCCTGTTCTTGATTTTTTCCTATTCCACCGAAAATTAACTTCTCGCCCTCATCGGCAAGTTGCTGAGCGGTCATTGAACTGAAGTCTTTTTTCTCTTCTTTTGGAGCAAAGCCACCTTCGACCTGCGGCAACCAGTTCCCATACCCTGACAGGCCTGCAGCGACCAGGAACATAAATCCACCGATCTTGAGCAGTGCGGCCTGACTGGGGAAGTAGATCCCCAACATGAAACACATTGCGGTGATGATCACCAAGGAGGCCGGAAGCATCCGGTTCGCTTCGTAAAAACTTCCTTTATAGTGCGCGACTGCGATCATCAGCATGCAGGCGGCAATCGTGCCGATAAAGACCTTGAATAGTGCCCGCTTCTTTGCAGCCGCATCCTTCGCAGACACCAGTGAATACACAAACAGGCAGGCAATGAGTGCGAACAGCGGCCACCCTATCGATAACGCTTCCCTTAAGAGATCGCCCACGGATGTAACCTCCCGAAGTTTAAAGCGGGAGGGAGGCGCGTGCTTCGCACCTCCACTCCCAAACCAAGATTCTTATAGATGATCAGTGCCCCCCGGCCGGCTGCGGTGCGCCGCCTGGAACCCCTGCCTTTGCCTCAACAGGCGCCTTCTTTATCCCGAGGCTTCCAAGCCAGAAGACGAATAGGATGCTGACCCAGAAGAACAACACATTAAATGAAATCATATTTGCAGCAAACCCCACCGTATGCGTATAGGCCCACGGCGAGTTATCACGCATGATCTCATTTACGTGCCAGAACAATCGGACCGAAGAACGAATGTATCCCATCAAACCCATCATCCACGTGAAGGCAGTTGCGAGCATGATCAAAGCGTATTGCGATCGAACAGAGATCTTACCCCATTCGATTGCTCCCATCTGCTTCGCGCCCTTCATCATGAAACTATTGAGCGCAAACATGAAGAAGAGACAAGACAGTGTGGTTGCAACTTGAGGTACGGACAGACCTACCCGCACGTTTGCCGGAATGTAGTATCCGTAGATAGCCAGCCAGATGATGTTCACATAAGCGCACCCGAAGAAGATACCCATGAAGATGTTGCCGAATTTCGACCATGATACAGTCGAGATTTTATTGCCTCGCATATACCAGATGAAACTCAGAATGGTGGTAGTGATAATTACATTAATTCCACCGTTCTTGGCCGACATCACCCCATAGTTTCCCAAGACCGGGTGCTGTTGGCCCCCCATGGCCTTGAGCTCAGCGGGGGTCATGACGATCGTGTGAGGTGTAATGAATACCAGGTAACCGCAGCAGAGAACGAAGACGAGATACTTTATGTAGCGTTGATACTTTTCCGCGCCGCGCATTCGACCAAGCGCCTGCCAGAGATAATAGTTCGTGCTCAAGAAGAGAATACCGATCATGGTGGCTTGAATGATGAAGAGCCACGCCAGGAGACCCCCCATGAGCGTAATACCCATCTGCTGACGATAGGCATACACCTCTCGCATTAACCAGTACCCGGCGAACGGCAGGGGAATCAAGAACGCCACGCCGAGCGCCATGGCGATATACCCCATCCAGTCATAGTGCGCACGATCTTCGTCTGTTTTGGACGCCAAGAACTTGTAGGCGGCGTAGGCCGCCACCACACCACCGCCGAACGCCATATTACCCAAAATGCGATGCACGTTGAGGGGATTCCAGAGAGCGGTATGAATGACGTGCCAGATGTTCCCCAAATACCGGCCCTGCTCATCCACTCCGGCCGGCGACATCATGAAGCCGATCCAGGAATTCGCCAAGAACATGAGCAAGGTACCGATCACGTTCAAGATCACCGACATGCTTAAGTGAATCCACTTGAGGAACCCTTCCTTCATCTTGTCCCAGCCATAGTAGTAGATGTACAGGGTTCCGCTCTCCGCCACGAACATCAGCGCATAGATGTGCATGACTGGGCGGAAGATACCGGATAAGTAACCGAAGAATGCTGGATAGAGGGTCAGGAAGGTGAAGATCAGGATGCCGCCTAGGATGGCGGTCAACGAATAGGCTGTCAGGCTGATCTTGACAAAGTCATAGGCGAGTTGGTCATACCGCTTCGCCATCGCCTTATCCTTCGTCATCACCCCCATGAACTCGATAATCATGCAGAAGATCGGAACTGCGAGCACGAAACTTCCATAGTAGAGATGTTGCTGGTTTGCAAACCAGAGCAACACCCGACTTTCGAAGTTGTACCGAGGGTAATCCTTGGGGCCATCGACGGTCTTCGGAGCAGGGGCGCCGACGACGATACCTTCCGTCTTATAATAGACATCTCGCCCCTTCTCGACTTTCGCCTCACCATCCTTCTTCACTTCACCCGGCGCATCTTCGCCCATAGCTAGTGAAGGAAGTGATATGGTGATGGGGAGCAGGAGAAGGCCAACCATCGCGCAAAGCGCCATGATTGAAAAAAACTTCTTCCCGGCTACACGTCCCATGAGATACCTCCTTGATGCATTCTCAAAAATATTCGGTTCTCGTTGCCCAAAAGCCCGAATCGGAGCGGCAGGTCTGCCAAATTCTACTGCCGGAAGAGGTACCAGTAGTCCAGCCCCTGCGATTCCATTAAAAAGTGATCGACCGCCGTAAAATACGCGATGCAGATGATCAGCGACACCACCACATACACAATTGTCATGCCCATCGCTCTCCCTCCCTCAGATCCTACAGAAGTTCATGGACTCCCGGCCTGCAGCGGCCCTGCTTAGCAGGGGCACTGAATTCCGGCAAACCAATAGAAAAACCACAGACCCACCGCACAAGTGATGTAAAAAATCATCTTGCCGACTCTGATCTTTATCTCACTCCCTTCCTTTACCTCGCTGCCTGGCGTTGCTGCGGCCATCGCGTCTCCTTCTGTCCTGTGATCCAACGATAGGTCGCTGAATCAGGTCAGCGACTTTCTTGACACACAGACATCTGTATGTTATTCAAAATTCCTTCCCGCACACAAAAAATCAGAGGAAACTCGATGAAAAAGAAATCGAAAGTGTTCGACATTATAGTTTTGGCCGGTATGGTTGTCAATATACTTTTGGCCGTGTTTCTCATTCTCTATTACTTTGATTTCTTGTAAGTTTCACCTGGTCCTTTCCTTCAACTTTTCTCCGATTTTTCACCAGAAACTGCACACCGAAACCCGATCGTTTCATCACGAAAATCGGGAACCATCTTGCTCCGGCTGGTAATACGAATATCGGCTCCCGTAGTAGAATACCCCCCCCCTCGAAGTACTCGAAATACCCCGTGTTCCGGGCTTGGAGGGTTCCGTTCCGGAGCCTCTTCGAAATAGCGCTCCCCGTACCAGTCGGCCACCCATTCCATCACATTACCTGCCCCATCCATGACACCATACGGGCTCTTATCGGTCGGAATTGTGCCGACAACTGCGGAGACTTCATGACCATCCTGCACCCTGGCCCAATTCGCTCCATTGGGCTGTTCCACATTACCCCAGGGCCAGAGACGTCCGTCTGGTCCACGCATGGCCTTTTCCCACTCCGCCTCAGTAGGAAGCCGCTTCCCCTTCCAACGACAATAGGCCTCAGCATCCTCCCATGACACGTAGACCACAGGCTGATTGATGCTGTCCATCTTGCTCATGTTCTTCGCATAACGAGAAGGGGGAGCTGACTTGCGATGTCCGGTCGCAGCGACAAATTGCTGGTATTGAAAGTTGGTTACTTCATAACGATCAATGGCAAAAGCATCAAGTACAAGCGTACGTTGGGGTCGCTCATCCAATCCACCGTGATCTGTCCCGCGGATAAAAGGCCCCGCATGAATCGAGACCATTTCTTCTGGGACCGGTTCTTCACGGGACGCTTGAGATGGATCGCCCAATCCCGATTGAGTTGAATCTGGAGAATCAGCGGGGGGTTCTTCAAACGGGGTCAGGCTGGTGCCCCGGAGGATTCCCAGGATAGGAATCGCAGCAAAAGCAAGGATGGCAAGAAGAAACAGGACCTTGAATTTGGTTTCCAGCATGTCACATTATGACGCAGCGGGCCTCTCGCTCGTCTCCACTTCGCTCGCACAACGAAACCCGATCGTAATATCAGTCCGCCATGACTTCGCGGCAAATCGTTTCGATAGCCGCGCATTATGCTCAGTTTCTCGCCATGATCCTCCACGCACAACTTTCAAATCGGCGCGTTCAGGCCCTTTCGGATCACGATACGGCGCTTTCTCGTAGTAATGCTCATCATATGAGTCCGCAACCCATTCCGCCACATTCCCTGTCATGTCATAGATTCCGTAGGGGCTTCGGCCAGCTTCGAAAGATCCGGGCGGCGCGAGATACCTGTATCCGTCCTCGCTCCCGTCTAGGTTGGCATTGGCGTGGCCAGTCCTCACGGTGTCACCCCAAGCATATTTCCGCTTTCCTTCTCCACGGCCAGCCTTTTCCCATTCCGCTTCCGTAGGAAGGCGCTTTCCCGCCCATTTGCAATAGGCCGCCGCCTCATCCCACGACATGCTCATCGCCGCAAACTCGGGTTGCAAGAGCTTGGATTGATCGTCTTCAAACACCTCGATCTTGGGCAACGACCGCTTGGTCATCCTAACGAACCGAGCATATTCCTCTTGCGACACCTCTTTGGTATCGATGTAGAACGCGGATAGAAACACCTGGCGTTCCGGAACCTCATCCGGGTCTCCTTCTTTGCTGCCCATGATGAAAGGGCCTTCGGGAACCTGCACCATTTCTCGCCCTTCGTCCCCTATCTTCGTTTTATACATGGAGTAATCCGTCAAAGGTGCGCTGCTGGGAGCCGGATGAGCTTCGGTCTTGATCGACATAGCCAGCGTATTCATCTGCTTCGCCTTGTAGGACTCGTAGACCAACAAGCAAATCATCAAGACGAACGCGCCAAAGACAAACACAATCCCGCCGACAAGCACTCCCTTATTCTCCATTGCGTTTTATACTCCTCCGGGTGCAGCCTTTTTCTTCGCCGCGCGCATATCCAGCAACATCGAAATCTGCACACCGAGAAATCCTCCCATGGCGGCTCCGGCCCCTGCCCCCACGGATATTCTATCCTGACCGGCAATGAACCAGGCAAGCCCCCCGCCCAGTAGAGTCCCTACCAGAATACTCACCAGGAAACGACGTCCACCCATAAACCCGATGAATCCGCCCAGCACCAGCCCGGCCCCACTTGCTATCGGCATGATTCCGCCGCCCGCGATGATTCCGATAAGTGTTCCAACGGTTCCCATGACGGCTACGCCAAACAGGATATCCATCGCCTTTCTTAACGGTGTAGATCCTTCCATGCCGGGCTTGGTCATGCTAAGAACCATCCCTATTCTCTAGCGTCCTGCGCTCGCCACCATTGGGCCAAAATCAATCTCTACGCCGGACGAAGCGACGATCGATATGCCCCAGGCTTTAGCAGCCGGTTCATGCTTATGAATCCGTTTGAAATCTTCGTAGACATTCACGCGTTCTTCAAACCACTCTCCGACGGCATTTGTGCCGCTTTGCACCACGATTTCTGTCCCGCTGAACATACCGCCTTCGGTCAGCGTGCCCTCGGGCTTGGTGGCGCTCCAGATGTACTTTGTAAACACAGGAATAAACAACAGATCAGTATCCAGTGAGGCATAGATCGCTGCGATCGGTTCAGTTTCCGCCGTGGCTTTTTGCAGGCGCCAGCGCCAGGTAAGGACTGGAAAGGCCTTCGGGTCCCAATCGATCTTCTTTTTTTTGATCCTCTGTCCTGCATCCTTCGCCGCCAGAAAGGTCCCCCCGTTTTCCGTCTGAACTTTATAGGCATCCCGACCCTTGGACTGACTCCGTTGACTCTCGTGTTCCCAATTCGATGGGAATCCGTCCGCTTCTTTTGCCTGAAAATCCTCCAGGATCAAGGATTGAGCTTGGGCTGTGACTGCGCCCTGCATCACGACGCTCCCGCACAGAACCAGCCCGACCGCAAGCCATCTCCCCACCATCACCCTTTGCCTCATAATCTCACACCTCTTCTGATTGTTTTTACGCCTCTTGCGACGACGACGGCTGCACCAGCAGTCTTTCATCCCCCTTGACCGGCTCTTGTCCGATTACAGGCGACTGATCGCGATGAGACATCCAGAATAGTATGAACACCACACCCCAGAACACCGTCATATTAAACGTCACCATCTTCGCAGCAAACGCGAAATCGGGCGTAAAAGACCATGGAGAGACATCGGCCATCAAGTCACTCACATGCCACGCCAGCCGCCCGGAAGAACGGATATACCCCATGAGACCCATCACCCACGAGAATGCAGCAGCCAATCCGAACAGACCCACCATTCCTCTGAAAGAAATCTTTCCCCACTGGACCGGTCCGTGCACGATCGCCCCTTTGAGCATCATTCGGTTGATCGCCACACCCACAACAAGAACCGTCAATGTGGTGGCAGCCTGCGGAGACGAAAGCCCGATGCGCAGCTTCGCCGGCAGATAATATCCATACACTGAAAGCCATATGATATTCAGAGCCCCCAGGAGAAACAGCGCACCAATGAAGATATTCCCTTTCTTGACCCACGACACAACCATTGTCCGATTGGCCCGACGGTAATACATGAAGCTAAGAACGGTCACGAGAATCATAATGTTGATCGCGCCATTCTTCGCCGACATCACTCCGTAGTTGCCGACCACAGGATGTGATGCTCCGCCCATTGCCTTCACTTCAGCCGCCGACATCAAGACAGTGTGCGGTGTCAGCCATATAAACAGGGCTAACATGAATATCGTGAGCAACCCTTGGTAATAGGGTTGATATCGTTCGCCTCCTTGAAGGCGGGCCATACTCTGCCACAGGTAGAAATTCACTCCGAGAAAAAGGACACCCATCAAGATGGCCTGCACGACAAAGAGCCAGGTGAGTAATCCGCCCATCATCGTCACACCCATGCTCTGGCTGAACGCGTAGACCGATCGCATCAACCAGTAGCCGGCAAAAGGCATCGGTAACAGCGCGCAAACCATGACAAACAGAAAGACGTGCCCCACCCAGTCGAAATAGGCACGCGATTGTTCGGTCTTGCTGGTAAAGAATCGATAGCAGGCATAGGCCAACACCACCGCGCCGCCTGACATTATGTCGGCCAGGAAACGGTGGACATTCAACGGATTCCACAGAGCCGAATGGAGCAAGTGCCACCCATTTCCCAAAAAGCGCCCTTGCGCATCGACACCGGCCGGGGCCATCATGAAGGCCGACCAAGCGTTTGCCAAGAACAGCAGTGCGGTACCGAATACGTTCGTCAATAATCCGATCGATGCATGTCCCCACTTCAAAGCCGGCTCAGCCATCCGGTTCCAGCTATAGTAATAAGTGATGAGCAGCAGCGATTCTCCGACAAACACGAATGCATAAACCGGCATAAACGTCTTAAACGTCCCGCCCATGTATTTCATGAAACTGGGGTAGAAATAGAGAAATATCCCCAGCATGACGCTCCCGAGCACGGCCGTGACTGATAGAGCAAGAAGTGCGACTTTCGCTAAATCCCGCGCGAGGCTGTCAAAGCGAAGTGCGAGTGCGGGCTTTCTGCTGATGAGCCCGAGAAATTCCAGCAACATACAAAAAATGGGCAGCGCAAGAACAAACCCTCCGAAGTAGGTATGTAATTGAGTGATGAACCATACGATTAATCGACTATCGAGCGACCCGATGCGCGAGTAAACCGTCTCCTCAGGAGAAGGAACAGCCGGCCCCTGGGGAGTTCCTGGTGTATTGAAATACAGATCAGTAGCGTCTTCGGCAAAGGATTGATCCAGCAAACCCAAGCCAATCCCCCAGGCGACGAGAACGATCAACAGTAATGTCGAATACCAGGCTGCCCTGGAGGCTTTCTGCTTCATGACCATATTCTCAGCAGGCTGTCATGGTTGTTCGTGAAAGGTGAACCGTAAAACGTGAAAGGTTTAGGAGGAAGAACGCTTGGCTGTCTTACGTTTCACCTTTTTACCTTTCACGGTTCTTGAGAACGAAGTGCGCGTCCCGTTATACCTTCGAGCCGGAACCGGTCTGCATTGAGACACCTGCTCCCGTTGACTTGCCAAGAATTCCCATGACGAAGGGACATCGGAGCAAGGCACTCGACATCGTATGTCCCTGTTGCTCTTCTACTTGCCGGCGAAACCCGAGATAGTAACAATAGAGTGCCATCAGGCCGGTTACCAAGCCACCACCAGCCATAGCATACGACGTAGAAATTCCAGGTTGCCGAAGGAGAAAAATCACACAACCGGCCGCCACCAGATAGTATGTGGCGGCAAAGGCGAGTCCTGGCCACCACCAATACTTGAGCAATTCGCCAGCCTTCGTCTGTACGAGACCCTGGATCCATGACATCCGTGAACGAAGGCCGCCAAAATAGGCACAGAGTGCGACCCCGCCTCCCAACACCGCCACAGCAGACAGCTGGACCAGGGCCGCACTCTGACTTGTTTCGACGAGGTGCCCCAGCGATGCGCCCAATGCGCCGACGACGAGGCCGACTGCAACCCAGGGACCGAGCTCCATTATATGACCGCCCACCATTGTGCGGAGAGCCGCCCCATCGGGAAATGTCGGAAACGGACGACCCAATAAGGCCACTTTCCGCACATGACCGATCTCAAAGGCATCGCGCGCAACAGACGTACAGGCAATGATGATGGCCATCATGGCCGGCCCATCCGGATGTTTGAGATAGTCATACCCAACAAGCCACAGCAGTGCCAAGACCAACAGAGACAACTGGACGCCGTACACAAATCCAACCCATCCGCCGAGCCATAACATCAACCGACTTCCATCTTCTTTCAGTATTCTGCCCCACGCAGTGCCTCGACCGACTCGATAGGCCAACAATGCCGTCATCAACGAGATGAGACCGCTGACCGCCAGTAGCACGATCGGATCCGAAAGCGGCAACAGCAGCTTGGCCAACCGATACACAACAAACGCTACCAGCCCGGGGACAAACATCACAATCCGCTTTTTCTTGCGCACCGAGTCTTCTGTCACAGCCAGACTGAGACTTGGTAACACTCGTAGCGCCATTCGATGCAACATAATCGGCTCGTTAAACGTGAAACGTGAAACGTGAAACGATGGAGGATCTATGCTTTTTACTTTTCACGTCTCACCTTTCATGTCTTCTGTGCACCCATTCCAAAATACCGCGCTTTTATTTCTTCCATCAGCGCGACAGTGATGCGCGACTCGCCGCGATCGGCCGCAGTTCGCTCTAATTCAATGCGCGCCATGGCACGCACCGGCCCCGGCACCTTGTCCAGACGACGTTCCGCCTCAGGTTCCCATTCAATACGCTCAGCCGTCCTTGGGCGAACCACGATGTCGTACGTAACGACCCGCTCCCCTCTCGCCCGCATATCCTGTTCAACTTCACCGCGGACGAGCGAAGCAAGATACGGGGGCATCCGGTCCAGCCGATGGATTGCATCATCGGTCCACATCATTCGATCGACAAGTCCCCCCGGCTCACCGGCAGGAATATCGACGCCTACTTTTAGCCCACAGCCTCGGCACTCCGTCCGGATAAACCACTGAGGCGCTCCATCACCGTATGAGCGTTCCTCGACTCCTTCGGTATGCATCCAGCGACCACAGCCGCAGGTTAGCATCACAAGCTCTCAGTGTTGAGTGCTGCGTATCGAGTGCTTAGAGTCGCGCTAGATTGTATTCTTCTCATCCCCCAGCCCATGAACGAACTCAGAACTCAACACTCAATTCTCAGCACTTCTTTAGCTCACCCGATCTTCCCTGGGTACAAGATATAGAGCATCGTGTATGTCGTTGTCCCGGTCACGAAGAGGATGCAATACACGATCATCGTGAACCGCCCGAGCGCCCGGTGGCGTCGCGCGCCGTTCGGCCAGATCCGTTGAATCGCCATCTCGATCGAGAACACTATGGCAATCAGAGACAATAAACCGAGATACACTTCGAATTTTCGCATTGAGAAGTCGGCCGTTGCGATGCGTGAAACGAACAACAGGATTATCAGCGCCGTGAGAGAGCCGAAGATCAGCCCGACCTTTTTCCACGTCGTAACCAACAACGCCTCCTTGAGCGATCGGACGCCATCGATCACTTGTTGCGCACGAAAACCCAACACGATCATGTAGATCGCCATGACCAATCCAAGAATGACCAGAATAATGTGCACGGTCAGCACAGGAATGAAGACATAATCGTAGAGGACTTGCGAGCCACCAAAGCCCTCTTTCCCTTCGAAGGCCAACACGCCCAACTGACGAAACAAATAGTAGCTTGTGAAGAACGCCAACATGGCGATCATCCCGCTCAGCATCATCCAGTGATGAGTATCCGCTCGTTGCCTCTTCGCCTGAATCCAGCCGATCACGAAGAGCCCCGTGAAGAACGTCGCCATCAGTTGGCTCATGTCCGCCCCTACTGTGGCGTGCGTCCCGAAAAATCCTGGCTCTCTCAGCCATTCAAGCATAACGCCCTTTGTGGGTCGTGGTTTATTCGATTAGTTCCGTTCAACCAAACAAACGAAACAAACCAAAACAACCATCCTTTCGCTTCTCACACCTTCATGCCTTGCACGACCGCCGATGGCTCCAGCTCTGTGGCACTCGTAAAGCCGGCTTCGTTGATCCACTCGATCGCATCTGCCGTCTTATAGCAACCGCCACGTTCCGTGTTGACGAGGATGTGGACCGCGAACGCCGTGGTCCAGGCCGGACCTGTCCCCGTCTCGTTTAAAAATCGATCTTTGATAACCAACCGCCCACCTGAGGCTAAATGGGTCCACACTTTCTTCACTAATGCGACGTTTGTCGAAAAGTCCTGATAGTGCAGGATGTCGGACATGAGGGCGACATCATAAGGTCCTCCCAGTTCGTCTTTGTTAAAATCGCCTGGAAGCAGCGTCACTCTTGATTCCAAACCAGCTTCTTTTACCGTTCGTTCCGTGAGCCGGAGCGTCGCGGGCAAATCGAACACGGTAGCCGTCAGTTCTGGATAGACTTGACAAAAGGCGATCGCGTTCGTTCCTGCTCCGCCCCCTAAATCCAGAAATCGCACCGGCCCGCTCAGCTGCAGTCGCCTGGCAAGATCGGGCCCGCTCTGCTGACCGATCCGATGGAGTACCGCCAGTACGTTACCTCCTAATTCAGGGTCGGTCTCAAAGACGTGTCGGTCCACTGACCGCTGTCCCGTACGAATCGTCTGTTCCAATTTGTCCCAGTTGCCCCATTCTGCATCGTGAAGCAACAGAAGCTGCCCGACATATTGGGCAGAGCTGCGGACCAGATGAGTGGCCGCAGCCGTCGAATTCCCGTAAAGATCTCCGTCTTTCTGCAACAGTCGCATCGCGACAAGAGCATTCAACAGCAGGCCCAGCGTCGGTCCATGAACACCGAGACGACCGGCCACCTCATGGAGGGTTTTCTGTTTCCCGTCCAAGGCAGAAAATACATCCAGCCTAACGGCCGTAAGTAGGATTTTGGTCTCCCAGTAGTAGCCGAGCTGGAAGATTTCCGCGAGCGAGAGTTCTCGTGACACACCACTCCTCTGCAAGGCAAATGGCCTTGAAATTCCCGCATCTTACCTAGATCGGAAACTGAAAGGCAAGGTAAGGAAGCTGGTGTGGTATCGCACCAAATACAAAGGGCAGCGGAGCGATCCGCTGCCCTTGCACTGCGGGTTATCCCCCGAAGACGAAACGTGGCTTACTTGATTTCAGCCTTGAGATTGGCAGTCCCGCCATCAGCCACATCCACCTCAAACTCGATCTTCTTACCCTTGGCGGCGAAAGGATGCCAGGCCACTACCTTGTGCTTGCCGGCCGGCACATCCTTGATCTCAAAGGAGCCATCGTCCTTCACAACCGCGTAGTGGGGATTAGACACTGGGAGAAAGAAGCCCTGCATGAATTCATGCTGATCGCATTGTAAACGATAATATCCTTCCTTTTCGGCGCCGCCACGGAACACCACCGGCTTGTCGAGCTTGTCACCCTTCTTGGCCAAACCAATGTTGAAACCAGTGGCCGAGCTGGTGCCCTTTACGACAAAGCTATGCGGATTGTGCAGCACACCCTGAACCGACTTGGGATCATCCGGATCGGCATCATGATTCTCGACCTTGAAGGACTTGGTGTTCACCACCACACCGGCAAACGGCAGGAACTCGCAGAACTCTGCAACCACTTCAGTGCCTTGATATCCATCGATGAATGCCTGATCATCGAGATCGACGACAGCGACCACCGCGTTCTTCAGACCACCGTCCTTACTCACTTCGATAGTCTTCAAGAATCGCTTGTCCCCATCCATCAATTCCTTGTGAGGATTCTTCACACAGAACTTGGGGTTGGGGAACTTAGCAAAAGAAAATTCCTTTTGCTCAGCCTTTCCCGCATAAGTCACTTTGCCTGAAATGGTTCCACCTGCAAACGAAGTGAGAGGCGCCGCGACAAACGCGACGGCTGCCACGCCAAATATGATTGATAACGCGCTCTTCATATAACTGCCTCCTTGTGAATTAACGATAGGCACTGATTCCTGGCTCGCTGTTCCCTTCCTTTTTTCACCGGCGCGATGAGAGAAAGGCAGGAACGGCTTCCTCTCTGGTGTGCTCGATCAACAACATGCTGGTGAGACTGGTCTGGGATCAGTATGTATATAAAATCCTACCGTATCCTGTCAATCCGAAACAAGAGGCGATTATGTTGATCTTGACACCCACTGGATCCGCACGCTAAAACTCATCGGTGCCATTGTTCTCTTTGCGTGGTTAATCGGGTTGTATCCCCTGGGAGTTCTCGCTTCTGAGGGAGATCATGCTCGCGGGAATTGGCATCTTATCAATCATGATGGCATTCAGGTCGGGACTGTTATCTTTGGCCTCTGGAATGCCTCTCCTGGTTATTTGGCTAGCATACGGGGTTCGATGAACGGTGTTATCGAACGTCGATCGATAGGTAATACATCCCAGAATGAATGGGAACAGGGCTCCTTGAAAACTCTCTTGAGCGACCGCTTCTTTCGAAAACAGATCTATACCAGAATTTTCGACATGCTCCTGATCAGGGAAGAGGACATAGGGACCCAACCCCATTGGCGTGTCCATCGATCCCAGTCCACACATTTTCTTCTGCGTCTCCAGTACGATTTCTTTCGATCCTGGCCTCCACCGCAATCCTGTAGAAATAATGTGAACTCTGACCGCTGGAGTCCGCCCGTAATTATGGAGCCTCAACGCGAAGCGAAAGGCTTTACCGATTTCAACACCGCCATGGTCAATGACTTCCACCCCCACCCATGGCCGTTGAGAAGCGTTCAATTCTTGCTTAGCAATCAATGCTTGCCAGCCAGCGAATCCAGCGGCTACAGCACTGGCGAAGGCTGCGACAAAAGCCGTCACCAAAATAGCCTTATCGAAGCATGTTTTCTTATTATTATCGGTACATGTGCAATGGTTCTTGGAATGTGCCGCCTCTATTCCTTCATTACTATAACTCAGGGGTTCTCGGTATTCTTGGTGGGGATTATTCTCTTCGTGATCGGATGGGTTAGCGTGGCTTTCGGTGTGATGCGGCTCAGTGTCACCCTTTCTGATCCCTTTGTTTGTCCTTTGCTTTTGGCGTTTGCTTTTGTCGTTTAGAAGTCCGCTTAGAAGAAATGCGAACCCGAGAAGGATCCACGCTAATGAGTGTCTTGATAGCATCATCGAAACTCAGTGGATGTAATGAAACCGGCCTCGCTTTTGGCATGATTGACCTCCTAAAGGCAAGGATAATTGTATGTTCTTCGCTTGGTACTTCATCTGAGCACGCTTCAGCGGCGGCGTGCTCAGCATTGCGCTATGACATCTCCAAAGATGTCCGCATTCTCGCGGTTATTGTGGCGATACGAAAACTCCGCCAGATACAGGGGCAAATAGGCTTTGCTGACCTTGTGGAATGTGCCCATCACGCCACGCTTGAGCAGACTCCAAAAGCTATCCAGGTTCGCCGTATGGACGTTCCCGCGCACATATTCTTTCTTCGAATGATTCACCGTTTCATGCGGGAAGTCTTGCGCCAATCGGTAATAGCCGGAATGCTCATCGGTCGCGACCAGCGAGACATTGTGCGCCACGGTTTCACGGACAAAGCGGCTCATGGTCACACGATCCGCCGATTCAATCAGCTTACATACGACATTGCCCTTCCGGGAGATCGCGCCGATCACGGTCGCTTTGCTGCTTTCCATCTTCCGCTTCCCTTCTTTCTTGTTCCAATGCTTGTTCGAGTCCTTTCCGCCAATATACGTTTCATCCACTTCCACTTCGACCATCAGCTTCGCATAGCCCCCATCCTTCATCGCCGCTCTGATCCGATGGCACATGTACCACGCCGTGCGGTAGTCGCCGCTTCCGATCTGGCGATGAATCTGCAAGGCGCTCATGCCTTTCTTGGATTGCGTCATGAGATAGACGACTTGAAACCATGTGCGAAGCGGGTAGTTGGTATTTTCAAACACCGTCTTGGTGATCACAGAAAAGCGGTAGCCATTGCGTCCGCCGCAGTCCTTCGCCTTGCAGACCCAGTGAAATTTGCGGGCCTTCAGCTCGTACACTTTTTTATTGTGACAGCGCGGACACTCCACGCCATGCGGCCATCGCTTCTCGGTGAGAAATTGTTTGCACGCGTCTTCGGTGGAAAACCGTGTGGTGAGTTGCGTCAAGGTCATCGTGGGCTTGGTCATGGTGTCCTCCGTTGTTGGGAGGAGTATACCCATAAACCGGATGTGGTGTCAAGTACAACATAATCGCCAAACAAGAGGCGCCAACCCGAATGATTCATCATGGTCCGCGGCGAAATCACATAAAAACTATCAAGAAGTAGTGGCACAGGATGAGCTATCAGACTTCGAGTAGGCTGGCCAAGCTGAAGCTACGCGCAATCACTACAACATGCACAGTAATCGCTGAGCGGCAGCCGACTCCGCTCCTCCCTGCTCTGTCAGACCCGCAGCCGAAGATCCGCAGACCGCAGAGAAAGAATCGGACCAACGGCTGTGCCTCCTCGCTGGCTCTTATGGTACGATGCTCACACTTCCAACTTTGAAGAAGGAGCCCGCACCGATGTCTGTCTGGCCAGTGCTTGTTTCGATGGTGTGTTATGTCCTGTTCAACTTACCTCCGCTTTTCGCCGCTGACCAACCGCCTCAGACCTTGCTTACACCACCCACGACTAAGGATGGTGCACCGATGGTCGAGGTGCCGTCCGGTTCGTTCCCAATGGGTGTTCCACAAGGCGATCGGGATGGTGGGCGCGATGAATATCCGCGCCATGATGTGTTTGTGGACACCTTCTTTATCGATACATTTGAGGTAACAAACGGCCGCTATCTGGAGTTCGTCAAAGCCACTGGCCATCGTGTTCCACAGAATTCCAGGAATCCGACGCGAAATCTTTGGCAAGGAGACGCCATTTCAGATTCACTGACCGATCGGCCCGTCATCAATGTGGATTGGTTTGATGCCAGTGCCTACTGCACGTGGGCAGGCAAACGGCTCCCTACCGAAGCCGAATGGGAAAAGGCGGCAAAGGGCCCCGCCGATCGACGGTTTCCCTGGGGCAATGTCGAGCCCACCGTGAAACATCTCAACTTCAATCAGCAGTGGATCGGCGAGAAGACCCTCATGCCGGTCGGGAGCTATGAGGCGGGCAAAAGCCCCTTCGGCGTTTACGATATGGCCGGCAATGTCTGGGAATGGGTCAACGACTGGTATGACGCCCGTTACTACGAGAAGAGCCCGGCGCAGAACCCTAAAGGGCCAGACGTCGGTACAAAGAAAGTCATCCGGGGAGCCGGCTGGCAAAACGAGACCCCCACGGTGCGTATCTTTACCCGCGTGGACAGTGATCCAACGATTCGGAACGAATCGACGGGTTTTAGATGCGCAATGGACGCCGTGAAGTAAAAAGGCGGAAGGGAAAAGTCCGAAACATATGAAGAACGCCCCTTTTAATTTACTTTCAATATCGCTTGATCCGGTTAGGCCGTGAAACTGAAAATGAGCACTTTTCCCCCTCTCCCCTTTCGGAAGCAGCCTTGTCTGATGACGATCATGATGATCATATTGTGTCGATACGTGAACTTCGCTTGAAAGGGTCATCCATGTACACCCGTCGTTTCTTCTCTTCGCCTCCTTCACACCTATTGACGTTCGTGGTTTTTACTGGCGTCACGATGTTCGCGGCTCCACTTAGTGCAGAACCGACGCCGGTTGGCCAGGACACATTTCTGCGCGCTAAGCAAGCCACTGTCGGCATCCTTGAGGATACCCAAGATCAACGCACGCCCGAGAAACCAGGGAAGATCGTGGTCCGAGGAACCGGCTTTCACTTGCGAGATGGCTATGTCGTTACCGCCAGACACGCTGCGGAGAAACACGACCCCTCGACGGGCATTATCATTCAGAAACATGTTCGTATCCTCACCACCGATCTCCATGAGCTCCCTGCCGACCTCGTCGGTGATAGCTCGTTCATGGACGTCGTAATCTACCGTGTCGCCGAGCCGCATCGATCCAAACTGCAGACAGGAACATCGTTCGCCGCTGGAGATGCCGTTCCTGGGATGGAAGTCTTCACCGTCGGCTATCCCCTTGGCTGGGGTCCCACCATGGCCTTCGGTCGGGTGGGAAATACGAACACCTTCCTCCAAACCGTCGAGACGCGCCTCATTCAGGCCGACCTCTCAGCCTGTAGCGGCAACTCAGGGGGCGGCCTGTTCAATACCCACGGGGACGTTGTCGGGATTATGCACGCCATTATCCAAACAGAAAAAGAGGAAACTCAGGCTCATTGCAGCCGCATGACCTTCGCCATTCCGGGAAATCTCGCCGAACGGATTGTGAGTGCGGCCCTTTCTGGCAAACCGCTCACGTTCTCAAAGATGGGGATTCAGATGACCTCGGTGAAGGATGGGACCAAATGGCGCATGGCCGTAAAGGATGTGGTAGATCCGGCGAAAGAAGCCGGCATTCAAAAGCACGACATCTTGCTGGCGATCGAAGACCAGGAGATTCTCGATGCGGCCCAGCTGAAGAACTATCTCATCGAGCGGACAACTCCCGGGCAGCGCGTTTCAATTAAGGTTCGACGAGTCGATGCAGATCTGACGTTCACAGTCGCACTTGGAGGGGGATAGATTTCGTCACAGAAAGCCCGACATACCGCAACATTAGGGCAGACAAAACCTTCTAGCCAGTCGCGTCGAATAAGATATTCCGTGCATGAGCCATCAGCCGAAAACTCCTGGCGAAAGTCTCGAATGTCATGGGGAAACCACCGTCTCTCCACGCTCAATCTATGCAACCTCATCCTGCTGAGTCGACCGTAGACGCACCTAGCCGCATTTTGATGGGCTAGGAGCCTGCCTCATTTCCTTGGAACCGACGCCGGTCTGTAAGCTCTCCCTTTATCCCTCCAATTCTACTCTGCTCTCGACTACTTCATCGCCGTCGGAATAGCCTGGGGCTGCGGCTTCAGCTCCGCTCGCTTGGCACCCGTCCCCTGAGCCTCCAGCGGTTGGATCCGTGAATCGCCGACCGGCAATACGCGGAGATAGCCCCATTGTCCGGATTGCGTATAAGGCAGCCGTGCGTTGGACCACACGAAGTCTCCGACCTGACGGTACGGGCCGCCCGCGCCGCCGCGGATAAAGACATCGAGGATCTCGAACCCGGCGTACTCCACAACGCGGGGCTGGAAGATCTTGCTCAACGAGCATGACCTCCCCCTGTAGTTGTACCTACCGCAATGTGAATCAGGCGTATTGTGACCCTTCCCTGAAAACTAGACCACGCTGCGCTGGAAATTCGGTGCTTCTTGCAGCCCGGTTTGGGCCGCTTGTTCGGCAAACTCCCGTGGCGTTAAATCCCCGAGGGAGCCATGCGGCC